>Ga0181612_156235_pt1 | contig 12792 bp, 9 predicted proteins | sample HoacroProtozoa21_FD_119630 | JGI IMG/M metagenome (GOLD analysis project Ga0181612, IMG submission 119630) | Hoatzin crop microbial communities from Cojedes, Venezuel. Combined Assembly of Gp0051906, Gp0051904, Gp0051908 | reverse complement strand
TGCCCGGGCGGCTTGCACCCCTCCGCAGCGGCGGGATTGTGGCTCCCCGGCGTGGTTCCAGGCGTCTCGGGAGCAGCGGGCACCGCGCACGCTGGCTGCCGTCTGGGTTCTTGAGGGCGCTCCCCGGGGGGCTGTTCACCAGCTCTCGGGGGGCTGCTGGGCTGCCGGGCAGCCGGGCACTGCGACGTGAGGGTGCTTGAGTGGCAGCGGGGTCCGTGGGGGTGATTTGTGGGGTTACCGAGGGTGACTGGCAGCAGGGTCTGGCGAACTTGGGGTTACGTCGGGGTTACGTCGGGAGCTGGTGCGGTTAACGCCGCTCGGATGTGGACAGCAAAGACCCGGGCAGCGAGAAGATGTCAGCGCTGGCTGGATTTAAAAAAAACAAACAAACAACCTACGTTGTGAGTTACCGGACTCTCAGGTGTTTGGTTCAGACTGAGAAATCTAAGTTACAGAAGGGGTGGGTCTGTGCGTTGGGTAGTTACACAGAAGATGCTAGTACTTGTCTAAAAATAGATGCCGTGTAGATATTCAGCCTTGACTGACTATAGGCGGATGATGCGTGCATTTGGTATGGAAATGTGTTAGTGGAAATTTTAAACACCAACATCTTTCATAAAAGAATAAAAAATAACTGGTGTTTACATATCTATAGGAAAAGGAAAACAAAGTCTGCTTTTCAGAACTTTTGAACTGGTAGATGATGTGTTTTGCCATGCTGTTGAGTGGCCAAGCTCAGGGTGATGCTGCAGGTGATCTCAACCAGGAGCAGACCCCTCCTCTGCCGTCCAAAAGCCAGATGAAACAGAAGGGAATCATAGTGTAGCTGAAGTTGGAAGGGAGCCCCATGCATGGTCAGCTCCGAGTTCAGACTCGGGTTGCTCAGGACTCTGTCCAGCTGAGTTTTGAGATCTTCCAAGAACGGAGAGTGCACAACCTCCATGGGCAAGCTGCATCCCTTGCCTGCATGTGCGAATGTACATCTCCTGGTACAAGGTTGGAACATCTTTTCTTTCAATTTGTGGCCTCTTCTGGTCCTGCCGTGCACCACTAGCGAGTCTCTTGGCTCTTCTTGGTGACCCTCGCATGCATATTGGCACGCAGGTGCTGGGTCCTCTCTGAGGTCACCTCTTTCCCGGGCTGACCCAGCCCCACTCCCCCAGCCTCCCCTCTCAGGACAAGTGCTCCAGCCCCGGAGCATCTTGGGGCCCTGTGCTCGACTGCCCCCAGTTTGTCAACACCTGTTTTGTGTTGGCAGGCACAAAACTGAACAGAGCATCTAGACGTGGCCAAATGAATGGCGAGAAAAGTGGGATTTAATGGTCTTTAATCTAAGCGTGAGTTCCTTTTTCTTCCAGGTACCTTGCTAGGTTGACTGTGCCAAACCAAAAGAAAATTGCTGTGTGGGGTTTGGTGTTCAGTTCTTACACCTGAAAAAAATGGAGGATGTTTTTTTCTGTATAATGTTTTGTATCAAGTTCTGTGCCTAAAATATTTGAAGTCTAATAAGGCTCCTGGAACGATAGGGTTGTAATTCCTATTACGAAATACATATTTTTTGATTTTTGGTCAGGGAACCAATCTTTCCGCTGCTGATAACATGTTGAGCTTGTGCTTTGGCACGTGGAAATACACGTGTATGTCACCTTCGTTAATCGCGGTCAGACTGTGTTTCAGAGAGCACAAACTTCTCTTCTTTGTGTAGCTTTCTACCACCCTTGTTTTTTAAAAAATGGAATAAACAAAGCCTTTAATGAACAGCCAAAAATACTCCATGTGTTTTTTAGTATGTTGAAGATTATGGTGGCATTTCTCAAAAGACATTGTTTAAAGTATTTTATTACGTGAACGGTAGGCTGTAATACATGGTTGCAAGAATGCTCTATAGGCTAAACAGAAGTATACTTTTAACAGGGATGATTTTCAAAATTTGAGATGCTTAATGAATGGCCATGGCTTTTGCTATGAGAGACATGGTTTGACACATAACTAGCACGACAGCTGTCCATTTGAAGACAGCTGTTTGTATGATACTCCAGTTTAAAAGTCATCTGATGTGCTGTTTTGCTACTTTTACGTTATTTTGTCAGGTAGCCGATACTCTTCCTTGCTGTTGGTTACATATTGTGAAGAGTGGTAGCCAATATGGCATAAAAAAATCTTAGCATAAAACCCAAACAAGCAGCCCGATTCCTTTAGACTTGAGGCTACGAGTGTGCGTTCTCCTGCCTCGATGAAGTTTGTGTTGCACTGCCTCTGTTCATAGGTGTCTGGGGTTGACGCAGGGGAGCCACATGAACTCCTCTGGTCTCTTTTTCCAGCAGAAGCTTGTAGAGTCTCTTTCCTGGATATGATAGCTACAAATTGGAGCATCTGCACAGAAGAAGGTGCAGTGAAAGAGAAGAATGAGAAAGGATGATAGTTGTCATCACGCCGTAGAAAGCTGCACCATGTTAAGAAACCAATTTTTAGTTGATCCCTTGGAAGTCATGTCCCTAAGAAGTTGTCATGTCTTGGATATTGAATGTTCTCCACCCAAGGGCAACTTTAAAAATGAAGATGATGACTTGGATTTGAACTCTGAAGCAGGAAGTCGGGTACAGGAGGACAAAGAAATCTTTGGGGTGTGATTGTTTAGCAGTCTTTCTCACAATGTGCGCTAGTCTGAATCTGAAGCTTTTGGTGTTGACTTGTCAAGACCAGACAAGTTACTTCAGTGCAGTTATGAGTTGACTAACACGTAAATGACAGTAGCTAGATTCTTGCCCAAAATGTGTCAGTGTAATCACCATGAAAAAAGAGGACATTTTTGCTGTGTATTACTTCCTCAGTTTCAAGAAACACTGATAATTTGGTGTTGGCCTTGGTATTGAGCATACTAGGACTGCTACCATCAGCAACACCGCTTGCTTTTACTACGTTCCTCTCCCCTGATTGAATTTAACTCAGCTCATCTTCATCGACGTACTAAATAAGTGAAGGCAAAGAAACCTGTGTGACTGTTAATTCTACAACAATTTGGCAGGGAGACCAAAATGAGCTGGGGTTCAGTAATAGCACAAAAATAAGCAAAGGGAAACAGCATTAGGCTACATTCAAGGAAAGTTAGACTGTGGAGTAATTATAGCTTATCTCGGAGAGGAACACACACATTCAGGAGATATGTCAAATGGGAGTTGCGTTGCAAGTGGAGAAAGTGGTGGTGAGACCAAGATCTGATATTTCTTCCCTACTTTCATAGAGTTACTCTTCTTTGACTTTGGTATTAGAAGAGGTGAAGGAATCGTGCTTCACAGCCCGCATGTAACATCGTATTTTAGAATCATAGAATGGTTTGGGTTGGAAAGGACCTTAAAGATCACCTGGTTCCAACCCCCCTGCCATGAGCAGGGACACTTTCCACTAGACCAGGTTGCTCAGAGCTCCATCCAACCTGGCCTTGAACACGTTTTGCAGAAAGATGAAGAACAAATGTTTCACCCTGTGAAAAACAGAGCTTGTAATAACACAGAACATTAGTAGCTTGATTGATTGATGAGAAAAAATGTGAAAAAAGTGCCATAAAGTCAGCTGTGTTAAGTAGTAAAATACGAACCCTCAACTCAGTGTACTTTATGTGTGCAGCTTTGCATTTGTGCGTTGTCTGGTTGAAAGAAAAAATGGAATCGTTCACCTGTGTTCCTTGGAAGATTGAACCTGGATGTCTACAGGTGTTCTTGGTTGCACTTACTTTATGGGAGGTGGAAATGGAAAAGGGTAATTATGTTTGCAGTATAATTCTTGGTACTCTGTAATGTAAGCATTATGCCTTAGGAATAAAGATTTATTAGTTTAGTTTTGTTTGTTGAGGGGAGAAGTTCTCTGAAACTATCATGATCAAATAATCAAACACAGAACTTTTTTTACTCAAATTTTATCTGTACTGTGACCTAATGAAGAAATCAGTGCTTATTAAAAAAATATGTTTCTAGAAAGGTACTAAGGTAAGAGGGATGGCATCCTAAAATATTCACTCACTTTGTGTGCATTCTTAAGAGGTAAAAAATACTGTCCTGTGAAAACCCACATAATGACATCTGTGCCATGAGAGTAGTAATCTGTCTCTCCTGCATGAGTTTAGCATCAGCTGCTGTTTCTGTGCTGCTGATTTTGCAGGTTTGGTGGCTGTGAAAACACAAGTGCGAAGAGCGCTCTCCTTTTCATTTTGTCCTTTTAAAAATCAAATGACAGTCTGAAAAATCTGAACCGGTAGGACTGCTGCTGCCTTCCTGATCAGCCTGCTTGGGTGTCAGTGGAAGCGTAGATCCTGGGAGAGCAGAAGGGGATCTCATTCTCAACTCTGTGGTACAGAAGAATCACTGACTTTCTTTATTCATGCTTTTTCCCTTAAATTAGAAAAAATTATCTTAAAAAAGAAAGTGAGTCAATGGACTCATGCCATTAGCAGTAAAGGAATTTTTCCTTGTTTTTTGGGGTGCTTCTGCCTTTGTTGCATGTTTGTTTTGGAGGGATGGGGTACCCTGCTGTGTTCAGGTGAATCTGATCCATAGTGGTGCTGAGTACCGTTGAGGTGATAGGAGTTCTGTACTCAAGAGTTAAATGTCTATTAAAACAAGGACTGTTGTGAAAAAGCAGGTTCTACCCTACTCAAACTAGGTGCCAGCCTTGCCACCTTTGGTTTTAGTGTGTCAGATCCACACTTTGAAATGGTGACAAATAAAAATGTAAAGGTGTTTTGAGAAATTACTTTTATAAAACACCCTTGTGGAAACCACCCAGGAAAGTACACAAACAAAAAGTTCATTCAGTGCAGGTACATACAGTTGGCACTTAATAATGCATGGAATGCTAAAAACAATATTAAATATTGAATGCGTACCAGTTCAGTGACTACCATTTCTCTTAAAGTGCAAACAGCAGTTTTCACTCTCTACTCTTCCTTCACGCTGCTATCTTGTGTCTCTTTCTTTTCTCCTTGTGACATTCCCTTGTTCGTACAACTCTCTGTCCCATCTTTCCCTCCCTTTTCATCCTCTTCATATTTGCATCAGGCAGTTTGGCCTTCATTCTCTGGTGGGTTCCTGCCTGCACGGAGCAAACAGAAGAGTGATGCTTTATTGTACCTGTGATGGCCTGAGAGCATAGGCAGAACATCATTTGTAGATAGAAAATTAGTATCTGTTATTGAAACGGTGAATATAATTAGTTTGACTTACTTCATACGCAAGTACAAGATGGGATCCGTATCCTCTAATTTCAGGTATCTACATCTGAACTAGTTATTCCCTTTATAATGAAGGAGGGCAAATAGGCACGTCTGGTGTGCAATTCGTCTCACCCTAAGGGCAGTGTCTAAAACAGGCTAAATGAATTGCATCTTAGAAGTGCCAGTTTTTCCTCATTGACTTTAAAAGCTGCCTGAAGGTGACGCCTCCAACATCTGAATTTTGACAGCTGAATTCCGTCCATGTTACCTGGTAGAGGGGAGCTCACAGGCTGGTACTTCCGTGCAGGAGATGCTATAGTGCAAAGTCAAACAGTCACGAACTTCAAAAACTAAGTTCTGATTTTTTGTGTGCAACCTTAAGGCACCTTCTTTCTTCACAAGCAATCTGCTTTTAAAGATTCATTTTCTGCAGAATTTCTGTGTTACTCAGTTAATTGTGGTTAAGAGTTTTCAAGGAACTGGAGCTGATCCCTACTTCTGCTGTGTTTCCTAGGGAAAGCTGAGCAAGTCGTGGGAAAGTCGTGGAAAACAAACTTTTCACAGATGATTACGGAGAGTGAACAGGGGAAGCAGGAGAAAAGGGAGAGGAGGCTAGCTGACCTGTGGTCTGATTTGCAGAATTTTAGCCAAAATGGCAGTGCTTAGGAAAGTTAAAGGCTGCTGGAAGTGGAATCTTATCATGGGAAAGAGGGGGAACTGTGAACACTAGGCAGTTCTTCCTTCATCAGCTTGCATTTTAAAACAGAATAAAAACACGAGGAGCCATTCTGTAATAAGAGGTTTCAGTGCAAGGGAAAAAAATCCCTTCACCAGCTTTCAAAACAGACAGAAAAAAATCATCAGTGGTTTGCGTGCATGTAATATACCTGATAATAGTGTCTCTGTGTATACTGTTCTTACATTAGTCACTTCTGACACCTAGCAAATTTCCTACTGTACAGTTTTCCTCCTTACGTGTGTCTGCTCATGCAGCCACATACTGTGAGCTAACACTATCTTATCATCAAATATTTCATCATTCAGTGCTCCCTGGAGACAAGAAAGGAAAGATAGGCAAAGACTGGTCAATATAAGGGATTAGTTGTCTCCTTTGGTGCCCTCTGCAAAAAAGCATAGTATTCATTTAAAGAAAAGAAATTACCATCTTGTCCATGTTCTTCAATGACAAGTGTGTGGAAGTGCTGTCGTTTTTCATCAGCCTCACGCTGGAACTGTACTTGGAAGCTGTGAAACAAAAATGAAAGAGTATTAGAATAGTAGTACATTTTGCTGTGTGAATCCTTTATTCTTCTAGAATTTACAGCCAACCAAACTAAGTTTTAAAAGAATGTCCTGAACTATGAAAATTCGTAAAACAGACATGTTTGGTGAATTCTCCGAGTCACGTTTCAGACAGAGCCCGACACCAGAAGCACAACTGCTGTTTTGACAAAAAAATCTGGTTTTCCTCTTTAAGGATGCCTTGTGTTGATTACAGCACTCCTCCTACCGTTAGTCACTCCGTAAGTACTTTAAGAACTGTAGGCAGACAGAGGGACCACAGTGCATCCTTTAACCAACTTTTTTATAGTTTCTGTTTCATCTTTCTAAGCTACTGTCATATTGTCTCTGGAGTATTTTGGACTGTCGCTGGTGCCACAGCTGTGGTGCTGCTGTTGGGGCAAGACCGTAGGTCAGGAATGCTGTGCAGTGCCATTCAAATCAGTGAGGATCAATGCCCAAGCTCACAGAGCTTGATCAGACTATGAACAGCTGAGCAGAAGAAGTTTTAAGTTGCATGGCCTGGCGGTAACCATCATTTTCCATTTGTCCCTGCTGTGGCCAGAAGCAGGTGCCATAACACAGTCTCTCAGGGCTCATGTAGAGTCACAGATGACTTCTAATTAATGCTAAGAAAGCGGGAGAGAACCTCTAATATCAGTGGACTTGTAAGGAGAGGCTGTTTTTTAGGAAGTGAGGAGATTGGATGTTTTTTCCTGGCAGGAAGCTAGCAGAATGCACTCCTCATTACACTATGGATACAAAATAAGTTGATTTAGGTTGGAAGAAAATTCTGGAGCTCATTTCATCTGACTGCTCCCTGAAAGTAGAGCCAACTGCGATGTTAGATCCCGTCCCAGAATTAGATTGGGTTGCTCAGGTCTTTGTCTAATCAAATGTTGAATACCTGTGTGGACAAAGACTCCACAACTTCTCTATGAAGACTGTGAAAACTTGTCCTCAGGTCTAATCAGAATTTCTCATGCTGCAACCTGTATCCCTCTCCTCTTGATTTGTTGCTGTGCACCCCCAAGGAGAGGCTGGCTCCCGCTAGGTAGCCAGTTGCTACTGTTCCGGGTGCTCCTTGTACCTCATACCCCAGCACCTAAGCACGTCGGTGGCCCTTCTCTGTACTCATGCCATTTTGAACACTTCTGTTGTACTGGAGATGTACAGGTAGCCTTCATTGTCAGAAGGGCACGCTGCTGATAATGTCTGATAATAGAATAACGTGAAAACTAAGGGCTTGGAGAGACTCGGCACTGAGAATTGCAAGGTAATTCCAAGTGTCATTGTGTCATTTTCGGGGTGAGTCTCAATAGTTTATTGTTCTTTCACTTCCAGAAGGTTTTACTGATCTGTTTGTTTTGGTTTCCGTAATTTTAATTCCTTGAAACCACCAGTTGTGATTTCACGGTGGACATTCCACAACAGCCAGGGAGGTACTCTGTGGTTAGCAGTGCTGACACGTTTTCCTACCCTTGGCTGGGAATCCTGTGCCATTTATGAATCACGTAGTGAGTAACTGGTAATTCTTGTGACAGAACGTATATTTAGAATTTTGGGACAGTATAAGCACGTTTGGCATAAAACCAAACCGTATGACTACTAATAAGAGTTGTCGTAGTGCCATCTGTGTCTTCAAGGAGAGTGTTTTGATGATTCACCCATGATTACCAATTTGCAGATAAAGTACAAATAATTCATACTCTGTGGTGCAGGGAGGACACCTGTAGATAAATGCTGAAACCTACCTGTTGTCCCTTGTTGGAGCATCTTTGTGACCTCCTTTAGCTATGCACAAAAGCTGAAGCAGTAGGGGAGAAAATAGGAATGGAAATGAAAGGGTATCCACCTTACCCTATTTGTATTTGAGGAGTATTTGTGTATCCTGCGAAGAGGAAGAAATTGTTGAGTTTATTTTTTTAAGTATGTTTGACAGTGATACTGTAGAGAATTTAGTGGGACTGCTGATACGGCAGCTGTGGTGTTAGCTCTGTGTTCTTACCTGTGCAGACCGGGTCGCAAGAAGAGGTATAGATTTATGCCTGTTCAGTCTTCCTGGGTCAGAAGTTGTTCAGGAGCAAGGTACCTTCTGTATGGAAGCAACACCGATGGGCTAGTGTAGCTAGCGTGGACACCGATAGCTTACGCCGTCACGTCCTGTAGAGAGGCAAATCCACCGACTGCGCTGATTGGTTGGTTTTTTACAGCACTGAGAATTATTTCACGTATTCAGCCTGAAAGGACAAATGTGTAGATGCCTGAACCAACATAGTGACACGGCTTGCAAACTAGAACTGGTTTTTACCTGACTGATTTAAACTTGGACACATTGAACACGCACCTCTGCCTCACCCCACCGTAGGCCTATTCTGAGTTAACCTCGTGGGATTCTTCTGGTTTGAGGCTGGATTCCTTAATTTATTCAATGGGAGACAACCTTGCCTGTCTTCAGTTTTGGCAAGAAGAAACCTTTTTCTCACACCTTTTGTCTGTTAGTTTATTTGAGTAATCTCTCCCAGGCTGTCCTGGCTTGGGTTGTGTGTTTATCAAATGTCTAGAATAATGGAGTCTGATTTTGACTATGGCTTCTATATGCAAATAGTAAATAACAGCACAAAAGATGAAAAAAAAGTTGGCACGTTTCAAAAGCTCTGAATGAATACGTATCATTTGCAATTTCAGAGTGGAACTTATCAGTCTTTGTAGTCCTTGTGTAATTTAAAGGGTGTGTATGAGGGGAAGAATTTAAAAAGAGGCTGAGAGGCCTATAAGCGTTCACAGAGGTGTATTTTAAATACAGTATAGGTGACAGTCCTGCAGGTGATAAGTCTATTCACGTGAAATTGGCTGCCTGCTTCCTGATGAATAGCTCAGTACCCGTTCCTGTCACATTTGTCGGAAACTGAGCATAGCCAGGTCTTCGGGGAGGCTTTTCTGTATTTGGGATGAAACCTGCTGATGTTTCCAGAAAAACACTTGTCATTAAAATTCTAACAAATCTGAATTATGGAGGTTTCTGTCCTCTCTGTTGGTAGAGTAGAAATCCAAAGGCAGCCAGAGTTGTACTACTGTTCCTGTGAGTGTGTCTCATTGTTTGCTCTGTCTGATGCCATGTAACTGTGGCCTGGAGTGACTGGTGATGGAACTAACCAGCTCTTGAAGAAGATCTAGATGATATCTTCCTTGCTTGGGACGAATAGAAATCTTTACTATACACAGCCTTCAAAGTAAGGTAGACCTAGCAGTTTTAATGCACGATTTTTAGTGTTTTTTGTGAGGTAAATTTCTGAGTTGAGCTGAATTCTGTGGGAGAGATTTCATGTTTTTATTACAAGTCATTATGAAAGGAAAAAATTTCTAGAGATATGAGAGTACTCTCTACTGTCTCATCACAGTTCATAAAATGAACAAAGAAAATTCAGAATCCTAAATGCAGCATTTTCTGTCAAGATACCTGACTTCTCATCTTGACTTTCAAGCAGTATTTGTTAGTGCAAGCATACGATGTTTGGATCAAAGCAAAGTTTAGAATATGTTTAACTTTTATAAACTTAAGTTCAAAACAATCAAGAGTCTTATCCCAAACAACTTTTACATCTGTGCCAATGTGCTAAGAATGTCTTACAAATAAAAAAAAAACGTAGAAAATCAGCATATACTTCATAATGTAACTTTTTGGCAGAAGCAAATCTAGTCAGATGGCAAACTCTAGTCTTCTTTGTTACACGAGAAGTCCCCTTTTTCTGTAAATGCTAAATACAGTGTGACAGTAAGACTTCTAATGTGAAATCGCGAACAAAACGTGACCTCAGAGATGTTTACTAGTATGTGAAACTGTGTGGCAATTTAGACCTGAGTATTTTTACGAACACTCTGCATCCTGGATGAACCTGGTTGTAGTGGGCTGTACCGTGTTTCTTCCCGCTTTGGCGTACACTGTGCGTGAGCCTGCCGGGCTGGGGCTGGAAGAATGTCCCACTAGCTACTAAACCAGTGGGGCAGCATTGGAGGGAATAATAATAGTTCAGGGTTTACACAGAGGTATTGGAGTGATGATTACATGTTACAGGGGTGCTTGCTGGGGAGGAATTGAACAGGAAGTAACTGGCAAAAGCTTGGCAACTGTAAATTCTCAGATTCTGTGTCCAGATGAGCCCTAGCAAGTCCAAATATTGAGCACAACAGTATTTTTCACGATGTTGTAGTGCCGCCTGATTTAATCAGATTTTTGTGATACTTTTTTATGTATTAATATTCTGGTGAGTTTCTTTTGAAAGTATGAAATACAATTAGTCCACGAGGGGTTTATTATTACTGTTGGAAAGGTATCTGAATCAATTCTCACTTCTGGCTGTTTTTTTTGTCTAGTTTGTCATCCTGGGTTTATTTCGCAGTTGTTTTCTTTGCAATTGTTTTCATTTTTTGGTGATTTATTTTTTGGTGATTTTACTAAATGTGATCAGGTTGATTCCTTAATATCACTACAGTTGTAAGTGACTAACTTGCCATTCTCTACAGTTTTGGTTTGCTTGCTCTTGTTTAGTTTTAAAAGACAAAGAATCCTCTCTATACCTGTTGGGACATGTCTAATCTCATCTAAGTTAGATCAGAGTTATTTGCCAACCTTTGACACATTCCTTTTTGTAATTCTGTTAAACGGTGTTGTTCCCCCCCCTCCCCCACCCCGATGCTGTTGTCTGCAAAAGTACTGCTTTTCCTGCGTCCACCTTAAAGCAAGTCCTTTATGCTCTGAAGACTCCACATTGTGATAATTAGTTTCATTGTGGTTCGTAAGATTTATCGAAGTCCAAAAATTCTCTGTTCCCACTGCTCTTGATTACGGTCCGTGGAATTCCTTCTCTTCCAGTGATGGATTGGATATGCTTTTCCAGTTGAAGTTGAACCCTCCGGTCATTACCCTGGGAGAGCTGCCAAAACAATGAGCTATTATCATGTATTCATTTCTTCCCGTAGAGAGAGGTATCAGTTCCGTCTTTGTTCCACAGAACGTAAGAGTTGATAGAATTTAACATTATTTCCCAGTTGTGCCTCTCTGTAACTAAGACAGATAGATTCCTCTTTCATCAGTAATACTGCTCATTTTTTACCAAAATGCAGTTCCTTCAGTTCTTCTTCTGGACATAATATTCCCCAGGCTGTCCACCATCTGGTCTGTTTCTCTTGTAATTTTGAAATATATTTTTGTCTGCTTCCAGAGGATTCACCGATTTACAGCCTATATTACAGCATAGGTGTGTAGAGTGTATTTATTGAGTGTAAAGGAATAATATAAACATTAATTTTATATACAGCACGTAATACTTGTTTTCATTCCAACATACATGCTTTGGTTTATTGACTGCATTTTTTTACTAGCAGGATGTCTACCACACTTGAAGGTGATTATAAATAAATTTTGCTGCTGATGACAAATTAGATGTCCCAGTCATCTAATGAAGCAGGTGTGACCAGCCACGTGTTGGCAGTAGCAGACCACGGTGTGCCTGAAATACACGTGCTTACTTTTTTTCCTTTCAAAAGCAAGCAGGGTGTGATTCCCCAAGGGTGGATTTTGTTGTTTCGTGATGGGATGTTCCATGTACTGGAACCATGTAGTGGTTGAGTCTTTTGTACCTTTGAAAAGAAATTTGAACCCTCCTCCAAGCAGCATCTGATCTGGTTTGTGGGAAGAACACCTGCAGTTGCCTTTACCTCTCCAGTCATGTTTTCCATATTCCTGAGGCAGTACAACATCGAACTCTCCTTTTGAACTCTCTGTGGGCATATTAATCTCTCTCAGTAAATTGTAGCGTTGTTGATAGTGTTAGTGTATCACTTTGCTTTAAAAAAACCCTCACTTTATATGATAGTCTGAATGCTACTCATAAAACCAAAAAATTCCAACACTGAATTACTTCTTGATACTAAACTTTATTTTATAATGTAAAGAGTGTCAGGGAAAACAGCTGTGAAATAAAGGATATTGACTATCATGAAATTAAATGCTAAGTGGATACGGAAGTGTGGTCAGACTTACTTGATTTAATATTTCTTATATCTTCCCAAGGGGAAATCATGCCTGACCAATCTAATAGCTTTCTACAATGACATGACAGGCTGGGTAGACGAAGGGAGAGCCGTGGATGTTGTCTACCTTGACTTCAGCAAGGCTTTCGACACAGTCTCCCATGATATCCTCCTAGGGAAGCTCAGAAAGTATGGGCTGGATGAGTGGTCGGTGAAGTGGATAGAGAACTGGCTGAATGGCAGAACTCAGGGTTGTCGTCAGCGGCGCTGAG
>Ga0181612_135401_pt1 | contig 12792 bp, 7 predicted proteins | sample HoacroProtozoa21_FD_119630 | JGI IMG/M metagenome (GOLD analysis project Ga0181612, IMG submission 119630) | Hoatzin crop microbial communities from Cojedes, Venezuel. Combined Assembly of Gp0051906, Gp0051904, Gp0051908 | reverse complement strand
TGGACAATGAATGAGTCATGCATCCCCAGAGCCTCAACTAATGGAGTCCACCCTCTATATACTGGACTTCTACGGAGACGGGACCAACATTGGCTCCTAGATGTCAGTCCAGGAGTAAGACTTACATGAAATTGAACACACTGGGGTAAGGGATGTGTCAGAGTGCTAAGTGTGCTATTCCCAGACAGAATACTGTCAGATAGTACAGAGTGTTACCATTTTTTGGATGATCCCTACCTTCAAAACAGACATTTGCATTAATTGTTATTTGGATCACTGCTAAGTTGGGATAGGAGTGAGGTGTAGGCGGGACTGATGAGGGAGCACAATGAAAGCATGACAGCTGAGCAATAGCGGAAATATCTCAGTATGCAAATACATTGTTGAAAATCTGAAAATGTGTCAGTGCGTGCTATAAAGACTTTTTACCTAGAGCAAATTTGAATTTATAACCATTGTTACACTGAAGCACTTGGAAATGTAGGCCGTGATTTCACTTACCACTCTTGTGAATCATCAACTCTTGAGTTTTACCAGGACCAGGACATAGCTCTGGAGGACATTTTGAATTGATCCAGGAAAATAATCCTAACCTTCCCATGACAGTGTGATTTAGGGGCTTAGTATCCTCTTGGAGTCTACCTCCTGTGTTTTGGTGAGACAAAAAATAAAAATGACCTCACTTTCCAGAGTTATGAAAGTGTATTAATGAAACTACATATCTATTAACTTGTCAGTTCACAACATCTCTTTTTAGAAACAATCCTGTTATGAGGCTGACATACTGACATATTTGACTTTAAGTTGAATGTTTGGAGTTGTCTCACTTTCCCTCTGAAGAATGCTTTTTAAAAGCTACTTTTGCGATTTGCTCATGTTGCAGCCTGTGACTAAAAATGCATGTCACCAATAGTATTAACATGTAACCAAAGATAATGTCATTGTTTGGGTCTTCATTGGTTAAATTTGAGGGAGGATTTTCCAAATATTATGATTGTACTGTACATTCTCATTCATCAAATGCATATTGTTTATTTTTATACATAAACATCAAATTGCTGTAATATTTCCTGTATTTCTGCCTTTTTTTTGGTATGTGCACTGTTTTCCTTTTTCTTGCACAGCATTCTGTGTTCTGCTTCTCCTGGTCTGTGAGTATGAAAACAGTTTCAGTCAGATCAGATTTTACTGTGAAGATTTACTTTTCAGAGGAGGGAGGGGCTGGGTTGGTTGGTTGGGAGTCTTTAACTGAAAGACTACTCTGTTTTGTTTTTTAAACTCTTCCTTGTGAAACAGCCTTTGTTAGGTATTAAATCTCCAGTTAACCTGTTTTCTAAGGCCACTTCACCCACAGCAATTACACTGATGGTCCAGTGCTATCCCTGGGCTAACTCTGTTAAGAGCAGTTGGATTACATCGCGGTTGGATTAAATTGTGGTGGGTTAATTTACAGTGGATTAAATAATTCCTTGGTATACTTCTGGAAAGATGCATCTCTCTCAACACCCTGGATTCAGGGGGCCCAAAACAGTAACAGTTTCAAAAATACGTGGTGGGAGAGGGAAAGAATCGCTGCTTTGCAGCCTGCTATGCCCTTGCTGTGCCCTCCCTCCCCTAGTGCCTTCTCACTGCCCTCCTTCCTGCTGGTCTTGGTGCAGAGAAGTAACTGGGTCAAGCCAGTGGGTCACCAACAAGGCAGGATGCACCTCGCCATGTGATGCCATGAGCCATACAGGATTACACGCTTAAGTTTCTCAAAGCCTGTTTTATAAGCCCTAATAAAAATCTGCTCCTGATGAGACAGTGGAAGGAGGCAGCCAGTAAAAATGTGCATGTTTCAAAGGTGAAGATACTTTTCAGCTAACAGAAGTAAACTAAATATTAGCGGTATTTCTAAGCACAGCTCTTATGGAGGGACTTTCAAACAGGGCATTCCTTTCTTCCCTCTGTTCAAACAGCAACAAAAGACATTCCAAAGTCCAGTCGCTTGTAGCTCAGGATCCTTGTACTGAAAGCGAAAGAGATCAAATCTTTCACATGCCATTTGGTATCAGTCACATCTCGTTAGGTAACATGACTGCCTTGTCACAACACAATGCGCTGGGGAGGAATGACAAAATGCATTTTTCAGAGCCACATTTGAAGAAGCCACAACACTTCAAACAGGCAACTTAATATATTTTCTTGTTGAAGGACTTGCTCTAAGCACAGACTGAAAATGTACTCTTTTCCTGAGTCCATCTCTGGACACACACACGTTCTTCAAACATACCTGCATTGTGTCTATGAACATGATAAAACATAACCTCTTTACACAGAAAAAATGACTGTGTGTAGATACATGTATCTTAGATCTTACAGGCTTGCATAACAAGCAGGATGGTACATGTAACGTACACAGTTACTCATGGTTGATATCTATGGATTAAATTCTGTGATCACTTTGAGTTTGGTATTCCCTAGTGCAACAACTAGTTTAACAGTTTTAGCACCAGCATTCAATTTTTAGGAAGTTGTATGGTTTTTATTGCCATAATAATGAAGGGAGAACACTTATACCAGCAGGCATTTTCTCCATTCCAGAGTTCTTTTAATAATGGTGAAAATTAATTTTTCCTACCCATCAGAAGACCCCTTCTGCCTGGTTTCTGCCAAAACATTTTGCGCCTCCCCCTTTCACTCAACTGTACTCCCTAATTGTCCTTTGTGCTCTTCTCAGCTCTAACTCTGTCTACCTTCCAGCAGGTTTAAAGGCTGCAGTAACGACCTTTGTGTCAAGCTCAGGCAACGCATTTCACATAAAACAGATGACAGTGTTAGTGACATTGGTCGACTTGAGTCGCCATCAAGACTCCAACACTTAAACTCAGTTATGTCTAGTGCTGATGTACCGAGGAACGCCTGTTCTTTGGCAGCTGCATGGTCTTGTCACCTTTGACTTGTCTTCCCCGCAGTGTTGTGTCCTTTGCCATGCTGAACTGCCATTTCTGGAAATGTCACCTCCTCAAGCAGAGCAATTATGGATATAACATATCAGTGCCAAGAATGAATGATTCAGTAATTCACTGGTGCTTGAAAATGTCAGTTCTAGAAATATGCATGCTTTCTCAAAGTTTGATTGTGGATTGGCCTTGTTAGTCCAGAAAGAAGGGACTCATAAAGTGAGAGATACTGCTTAGCTTGTCATCTGCAGTCCTTCTGAGAAGTGCTTGTATCTCTGCTGAAACTTCTTTGCCTGGGATCAGGAAAGTTTGAGGGGATTAGGAAGCCCAGTCATGCTAATTAGCAATATCATCTAATGATTCTGCAGGATGTGGATTATATCTGACAGACTATGCTACTGTTAAATATGATCTTACAACTGCATAGGATGGCCTCAATACTTCAAGTTATACACTGGCATTTGACCTTGTGGTATGAAATCAACACCTACTGTTAGTTTGCAATACAGTGCGATTCAGCCTTCTCTGGAATCACTTCAGATTTATAAGAGTGAGTAAAAAACTGAGCTCATGTAATAGTAAATGCAAAATTTTGAGTTTCTCAGATGTGAAACCTCAGGAAAATGGGCTATTAACATTGCCATACAGAAGTACATTAATTTCACACACTTTTGTCAAGAACTTCATGAAAACTTCCAGTTTGATAGTCATGATAAAATATTTTATTGTTCTTTATATACATTTGAGGTTGCAGATTTAAACAAAGGAAAGACATCAATTAAAATTGCCTTAGGGAAATATTAATTTCTATTTTCCTGCATGAAATTGGGGTTGGGACAACTACAGTTCAAATGGATTCAGGATTATTTATTGCTACTAAAAATGAAAGAGTATTAACTCCAATCTCTGACCTAAAAGAAATTTTTCATTTTGGAGTGGGGAGAAACCAGAGAAATATTGGAAGTTCTTTATCCTTGACTTCAGTTGGTATCGTGGTTTTAAAAAACCCAGAAAATCAAAAAATACTTGAAGAACAGTGTGTGCTTCTGGGCTTAAAGAATGAAAATGAGTGAAATTTGAACTGTTAGAGGTTTTTCATCCCAAAGGTCATTTGATTACAGAGAGGCTATTTACAAGACTGAAGCTCATTGCTATTGAGGTAAATGATTCCAATAACATTAGATAAAATCTGCTCCTTTATTTTATATTTCAACTAGTTTAAACTCAATGCTGGTTTTCTTTCCTTGAAACCTACTTGAGATACTTTTGCATTAAGAAAGTAAATTTTAAAGGGAAGATATTGTCTGTGGTCCATTTTTTAACTTTCATTGTGAGTGGTAAAAATAAAAATGTAGCAATAAGGAATGTCTCCATATTTTCTCTCCAACCAGAGGGAAGGGAAGGAAAAGAAAAAATCAATACTTGGCTGGAATCATGAGCAGCTTGTTGGCTGAGTAAATCAGTCAGGAGCCCTGCAGCTGGTCAGCTTCACCTCACTGATAAATGTCACAACTCACTGCTGTCAATATGAATTACCAGAAAAGATTTCCTCAAAACTAGGGATGAGGGAGCTGTTTTGCTATGAATGAATTATATGGGCCAAAATAATACTGAAACAAGATTAGAATAGGTTGCTCTGATTGACTAGGCAATTATTTAAATGTACCCTGGAGGTAAGACAAACCATGGAAAATAAAGCAGCCCAGGTCACAGAAAGCAGGAAATTTGTGACTTTAACAGAAGTTTAAAAGGTTATGTTTAAAAGCTGATGTATGAAGTCACAACGAAAGTTTGCTTTAGTTTTCAGTACTAGGAAGGGTATCTGAGGAAGTATGGAGCTTTCTATATAAAAAGAAGGAAGGCAAATAATGTTTGAAGTTACTCCAGAAACATTTCTCCCTGAATCACTCACAAGGAGCCTTGTGTGGCTCCAGTAGACTTGCTGGTGCAAGGGGGCAAAGGCAACTCCCATGCATGGCTGGGCTCCCACGACCCACACTCCGGGAGCAGGAGGTGGCTGCTGAGCGCAGGGCTTTTGTATTGCCTCTTCAGGATGAAAGGAGGACTCTAAAAACACACAGTGAACCCAAATTAGTTTCAGTCACAGAGAATAAGGAGCACCCACCAATCTGTGAGCCAGCTGGGCGGTAAGCACTTCTGACATTTGTTACCAGAAATAACAGTGAGTGGGTAGCTGCCTTAAAACAGAAAAGCGCAGATTTTAATCCCCACTTCTACACCTTGTCCTCATGTGTTGCATGTTAGGCTGCACCCAGTTGTTGCCATTGGACCTGACGGGGTGTTGACATGGCAACATGTAATTTGGGACAAAACAAAAAAATGGTCATTACTGAAAAAATGATGTTTTTATGTACCTGTAAAACACGTGTCTGTATTCTACCAGCAGTTACTATGCTGGTCAGAAAACGGAATTCTCTTTTCACAGAAAATCTGGACACTGAAACTAAAGAAGAGGTTATGATCACAGGAAAAAAACCCACAAAAAACCCCACAAAAACCTTCCTGCAAAAAGAAAGACTTTCTAAACACTGAAATGGCATGTTTATTTTAATTGAAATAGTTAATTTAGCAATGATGAATTATTTTCACTTCAATAAAGTCAGTTATTTTTATTCAGTGAGGCAGAAAATGGAACCTAATAGAGTAAAAATATCTTAAAAAATGGTGTAAATATGACCGTCACTTTTATTCTGAACAGAACCTGAAAGAAATCATAACTAACCAAAATGCTCACTTATTTTGGATATTTTATTTTTAATACAGTTTAAGAAATACCACTGCACTTTTAAGGATACAAAAAAATAATAATAGTCAGAAGCATGATTTCTAAAGGAAGAATGTCAAGTGCTTCAATGCAAAAATGTAAAAATGAAACAATCTAACATCAACATAATTTTTCCTGAAAAGAATTTTTAGTGGTGTCTGCATGACTTTTTGAAACAGTGTGATTCTGAGTGCCTTAAACAATAGAAAATGGTCCTGTCAACTATTTCAAGCAACTCTTTATTTCCTTATGTAAAAAATGGTAATGCACTTAAAATGTAATCCAGCATACCTACTTCATCCAGACATTTTCCTACAATATCCAACTTAAACCCCAAATCAGAAAAAATATTTCTACTTTATTAATATAATGTCTTTTGACTTTATTCAAATGAATCAAGGAAATAATAAAGTTTTAAACTTTCTTTCCGATTGAATCAAGCACCAAAATGGACAAATACATTATTTTGATTAGAGTAAAATTGCATTTCTCAGTGGAAATAAATGTTCCAGCATTGCACAGAAGACAATAACAAAACAAAGGATGCAAAAATAATGGGGAGTAAGGCAATTTGCTTGACAGTGTATCAGATTCTGGTACACTTAGACCATTTCCTTAATTATCTGTTAAAACTATCTGGATTCCACCTGCTTGCCTTTAATATCACATGGAAATAAGCAAGATAAATTATAAACTAGATATGGACATAGTTTCTGCTTAGAGTCTTGGGGTTTTGCTCTGCCTGCGTTATTGCTACGAGTTCAGTGCTTTTCTCTGTGATTTCTGGGAATCTGGCAGTCCAGTCAGAACTGTGGCACCAACTGGTCCACGCTGGCACCTCAAAGGCCCTGGCAGACGGCCACTGCATGTGTGTGTTTCCGTTGAGCAACACAGGCACTGGCATTCCCCAGCAGGCGTTAGATTCCTTGCGGTCCTGCAATAGAGTAGGCTGGTACATGTTGTCCATCTGCAATGCTGAAGAACAAAAGATGCAACACCTTCCTGATCGACAGAATCAGTGCGCGTGCTCTGTAGTGCACCAAAGCCTTTCTCTCCAACCAGTTTTGCAGGCAGAAGTGTAAGAACTCTGCCTGTACACTTCAGTGGCCCATGAGGTGGTAGCCGCTACTCAGCTCCTCCTTTTGAATTGAGTTTGCATCTACCATGATCTGATAATGCAAGGTATTTAGAAAGTTATTGGCAAAACTTCTGAGTAGGCAAGTATTGTGCTTCCTTTGTGCTGTAATTAAACCAGAGTGTACCTCTTAATCTTGTTCAGTATCCTGGCACGTGTATAAAACACATTACAGAGCTTTTAGGCTAGGCAAGGTGTACTTTGCAGAGTAGGTAAGATCAGATACCCATTACTGGAGATCTGCAGCTGAAATACAGTGCTTTACCCAGGTTTATTCAGCTTTTTTGAAAGTATACCATGAAACCAGGAACATATAATCTCAGTCAGAAACGAGGAATATATAATATTTTTTTCAGAATTGGCTGACACCTGGAGTGATACTACGTCAAGAAAAAGGAGGAGTAATCAGTAGAGAAAACATTTTTTTTTATGACATGCTTTATCTTCCTTTATTTTCATTCTGCTGTTTTTCCAGAAAAAATCTTACTTCTGTATGTGCATCAATATCATAACTGGCTTGAGAAATCCTTATTCCAGTAATTACTTTGTTGGGAAATCTATGTTTTATGGGAGCCAGGGACACTTTCCAGCATCTCAGATGACAAGGATACCTCTTTTTTGACAAATATGACTACAAGGTGCACCACCTGACATTGTAAACCAGTTCTGCAGACATCATACCAGAGACTACCTGTGGAAAAACTGTTTATAAACTCAGAATATACACTGATGAGGTTTAGTGGTCACATGAGGAATTGATTTGTGAGGACAGGCATTACTGATGTTCAGTTCTATACTCTTACTTGTTTTTAAATAAGGTACATTCACTTAGTTTAATGATAATGGAAGTCAGTTCAGGATCCTTATCCTGTCTGTGTTTTTTATGTTCCACTCTTCAGAAATGTGCTCACAAAAAAGCTTTTCCTAATATTCATCTTAAAAGCTTAGAATTGCTTTTAGCTCCTTCAAAAAAATCTCATTACTGAAGACAACTGTATTGAAAAGAAAATTAAAATTAGAAGAATCCACTTCCAAAAAATGAACATGCTTGAAATCATTTATCAAAACACATCTTGTCAGGACTGTTATTAGGAGTGTATGAATGATAATAACTGATTTGATGGATCTCATCTATACTTCTGTTTGTAAATTGCTCGTGGCTGGTAAAACTCCTGAATCTATTAATTTTACAAAAATATTTCAGATGTCTTCAGGATTTAAGTCAACGTTTTCGAATAAATCACAATGAATATCTTGCAGATACTTCAAGTGAGCAAAAATGTCATTTTAACTCTCTTCATGTACCAATACAGACTAAAAAGTAAGGAGAGAAAAAAGTGGAAAAATATAAAACTTAATGAGTCTCATAACCTCGAAGATAAATGATGGAAAAATCACTTTTTGGCTCAGTGGAAATAACTATGTGAACATTGTGGGGCTTTGTCTCACTGTTGATTGGGGGATTATAGAATGGTTATTACCAAAGCAGAATTCAGATCCAATGTGGTAGCATTGAATTAGAAAAGCAAGTTCAGACAAGAGAGAGACTCTTCCCTTTGTCTGGACCTGGCTAGTGTTATTAGGAGCTGTGGAGAATGCAGAAATGCAGCAGAGACAGGCAGGAGCCAAGCAGTAAATTGACCCACTCGTCTCCCTGTTGGAACTCTCCCAGAGACCTTTTATTTTATACAATAAACACTTCTATTGCTCACTTGAAGGTCAAGTGACTGACAATGTCTCACCACTTTCCAGCCCCTCAGTACTTAAGAATTTCCAAGCTATATTATCTTTTCCTTTTCCTTTCCTATCAACAGCTTTTCTCTTTTAGCAGAAGCGGCCATCAGAAAGCCATGGTTACAAATAACAGTCTATAAAAGTCCATAGATAGTCCATTCTTACAAATTTCAATCTAACACTGCAGGCAATAAATCAATGCTTTGCCCTTATGTAGCATCATTTATCAGCAATGTCAAAGTTCCACAGCAGCATTAGCCTCCTGTAAAGAGGAATCTGAACCCCTAGGGACACTCTTGGGAGACTGCAAGGACAACATTCATGGAAATGACTTTACACGAAGTAAAAAGCAAACTCAGATTCTCACCTCCACTCATTCCTCTTTCAGGGTGACATGGTCCATTTGAAGAACAAAAAGGGAACAACCTTCCTGTATCTTCAGTTAGAAAAAAGTTTCCTTACGTATTTCTTTACAGAACAGCCAAAGAACAGACAGAACAATTATAGCTTTTGAGAGTCCTTGTGAAGTGGAAATGGATATCTAGATGTAGATCACCAAGATAATGCCTGGATCTGAAATAAAAATAAAAGTCACAAGCTTTAACCTTTGGACAGTAGTTATATCCCATTTCCCAGTTATCCTATCCTGTCAAGTGCTGTGTCAAATACAAAAGAGGGACAGGGAAAGATAAAAATGGAAGTATGGCTTTTGACTAGCTGCTCTAAAGACATGGATAACACCACTGAGGATATTCTCACGACAGAAGAAATTCAGAGCTGATGTGTGGTGACTTTCTTCCAGGGACCACTGCAAAAACAGAGACCACCAACTATAGTCTAGTGAAGAAGAGGGGCTGGTTTGCTGAGGCCATCCAAGAATCACAGCACTCATTCAAAGGTCCAACAATGGGACTGCACTGCCTTCCACATTACATTACCGCAATGTTCAGCAAAACTTACAAATGTTCTAAGTGCTAACGATACAAACTTATACTACAACTACATTAACACAGTAAGTGTTCCCTGAATTCATAAATACTAAATACCAAATGTCATTGCTTTGTGCATGTGCAAAATGAGAAGATGCTTGATAAGTGTCTCCTGTTAGTTAGCTCTGGCACTGTCAAATGAACAGCTATTTATTTAATGAACTAGGCCTGAAGGAAAGAAAATCTCAGTGTTACAAAAAAATCACATAATCATGCCTCATAAGTTTTACTTACTCATTATAACTTATTAAATTTTTATAGAATATTATCTTGGCACTATGAGAGCAAGGTTAGATTGAATCATGAGTCAAAATATAGCTACCTGTAGTGCACACAGTAAGTGGTCCATTAACATCAACACGAGTTGACAGTGCTTCTGATTTTGCTGTATGGAGATACACAATTTGGTGATTTCCAAAGTAATGCAACATAGGAAATCAGAGCGGAGAAATATGGTGAGTGCTTATTTGCATGTTCGTTCATTTTTTTCCATAGCAGTTCCTTCACAAACCATGTGTCCCTAAAAAAGGTCACTGATACAGAACATCTCTCTCTACTTTGTCATCTGAAATGTCTGTATACCTAACACAAAGCACTGGAAGTGTGTTTGACTGTTACAGTACAGTTTCCCCTCCCTCTCCACCGCCCACCAACACTACAATAGATTAGCCAAAGCTGTGGCCTATTAATCTTACTTACTCTCTCCTGCCTGACTGCTGTTCCGAGTTGCAGGGTTAAATACACAATCTGGGTATGTTTGCTGTATCCAGTTTTAAGAAGGTGGTTTGCATTCTTCTTAATTGTTTCTTCAGCAGTGCTACCAGTGCTAAGAAGCACACTTGGCCTTCCAGTCAAGTCAGAAGAAACTGGTGAATGACCAATTTATGCAAAGGTATTTTGTGTTGCTGCTAATATGAAAACACTCCTTAGCATTCAAATAATGTTCTTAGATATTCCAGAAAATAAAGCATGTCTGTGTCAGAGAAGAAACTTGATTTTTTTTTCCTAAGAATATAGTTGCAAGTTGTCAGATACACAAGGAGAGATTTTTGTGACGAGAAACACGATGCAGATTCTACCAGTCGAAGAAGACTCCATTTCAGCTGACACAGTGTAGCTTCTGCCAATGAATTATGAGGGTCCTGGGCTTAGAAACAATTGCAGCAAAATGCAATATACACACACTGTCCAGCAAATGAATAGATGGAGGGATCTATATCTGCTCTTGTATCAATCCTGCCTTTGATCCACATCTCAAAGTTGCCACTTCATGAATTTCACAATTAAGGATTTCACTTTTTCTTTGAATGTGCAGTTAAGTTTCTTGCTGATCTTGCTGTAGATGATGTTCCTCTAGTTTCCACTTGTGAACAAAGTCCCTAACCCTTGATTCAGGTAAAGAGTCTCAGGCATCAGGGAAAATCTTTCTGGGAGTAGGAACCAGTCTTATGGAAGCCAAAAGTGAAATACTTTCTGGTAGTACTGGGTTTGTATTTATACTACTATGGCATCAAGACTTTTTCTGTTTTCATGGCTCTTTTCCTCCTTTTTCAAAATTTCGTTTTACAGATGGCACATTAACACTATTGCTCTTAAGCAATGATCCTTTTCCTCTTTTGACTGATATTTTCAGGTCAATTTGTGCAAAGGCCTCACTGTGGTCTTGTTGTATGAGGGTATAAAATTGTCCCACTGATGATTTCTTTGTCTTTGTATTCCTGGAAAAAATAGCTGCTTCAGGAGAGAGACACACAGCCTGAAAATGATCCTGATGATTGAAATTTTTCAGACATTGTGGATGAACTTGGTGTTAGACTCCATTCCTTTTTCCACTTTGGCACACTTCCTTTTCTGCTACTTTATTTTTCCAGAAAAAGAGAATATCAAATTTCACCCCTGCTTCTCCTCCCACCTATCAGTCTTGAATTCTACCTTGTACCTTCACTGCTTGTATGACTGTTTATGCATCCTCTCCTTGAGTCTGAATTACTTTCAGCGTTATTTTTTGTTTAACAACAACAGACGGGATTCCTCCTGTCCTGTAGAAACATCAGTCTCCAGAGACTGAGATCTTCCTGTTTCTGTTAATAGAACTAGGAACTGAAGGTATGCTTTGAGCTCAATATAATCCATCTGCAGTTGATTTTTCAAAGTAATCATATCTTCATACCTCAGGTAACATGCTAACACAGGCCAGAGGAAGATATAAGAAAACACTTGTGTTCAAACATGCGCACACACACAAAAACCTACCACATTAACAGAAGAGGAAGAAGGAAAAAAAATATTTTGGTGATACTTTGGCTCCATCTTCTAAGTTACACAATTTTATGTATCATAAACTTCCCTTCAACACAGAAAAAAACCCACACTGCAATTTCCTGAACAATAAAGACACAAAACATTTTATAGGCTGAAACAAATGTTTCTCAAGATAATTGCTTAAGCAAATAAATGTAAATAATTGCTTTTTTAGCTTTTTTAGCAAATAAAAAATACTAAGGGGTTTCTTGTTGACTATCTCAAAAATATTTTTAAAAATGTTCATAAAGCTGGTAAAAATAAATTGCTTTGAGACAGATAAAGGTTTTATTTTAATTTTAGACAAAAAAGTTTTATTTGAATGGTTGCTACAAAACTATTTTTGTTCTGACATATCAAAAACCTGTCTTTTTGACACAAATTGTTTGAATTCTGAGGGATAACGATTTCAACAGTTCACTAGATTTAATCTTCTTTGATGTATTCAGTATGTAGTTTTGCCACTTGTTCTTTCTTCAGATAAACAAGCAACCAACCAGTTTTAGGTTAATATCAGCTACTATGGGGAGTAGAAGTAGGTATAGTAATATAATGTGCATGTATACATATAATAATTATTATATATAAAATACATCAATTGTTATTCCTTTATTAATATTTACTATATTATTTAATATATTAATCACAGAATCACAGAATGTTAGGGGTTGGAAGGGACCTCTGTGGGTCATCTGGTCCAACCCTCCTGCCGAAGCAGGGTCACCTACAGTAGGCTGCACAGGACCTTGTCCAGGCGGGTCTTGGATATCTCCAGAGAAGGAGAATCCACAGCATTTCTGGGCAACCTGTTCCAGTGCTCCGTCACCCTCAAAGTAAAGAAGTTCTTTCTCATGTTCAGAAAGAACTTCCTGTGCTTCAATTTGTGTCCGTTGCCCCTTGTTCTGT
>Ga0181612_132970_pt1 | contig 12792 bp, 7 predicted proteins | sample HoacroProtozoa21_FD_119630 | JGI IMG/M metagenome (GOLD analysis project Ga0181612, IMG submission 119630) | Hoatzin crop microbial communities from Cojedes, Venezuel. Combined Assembly of Gp0051906, Gp0051904, Gp0051908 | reverse complement strand
TCATATTTCTTCTCCCCTGTCCAGCTGAGGAGGGGGAGCAATAGAGTGGATTTGGTGGACACCTGGCATTTATCCAGGCCAAACCAAAACAGGTGGATTTTCACCAGGGACACTATCACACACTAGTCCATGGTATGACATGCAAAGCAGTGATAAAGTTGTAAAGCAATTTTACTACATTTCCAGAGAGACATTAGTGCTGAAGGTCTGATTGTAATAAACTGGAGGTAAAACTATTTGAATATAAAGTACCCAAATTCCCAAGAACATGCTTCCCTTTGATGGAGTTTGATTTCTCACAGGAGGCACAGTTGCTCAAGAAATGATGCTAAAGACACACCAAAAGCACAGCTAACAGCATAACTGCACAAACAAATTTTGCCCTCTTAGCTCCATATAGGCTACAGTAGAGTTTGACGTGAAGAAAGACACAGAAATCTTCAAACAGAAGCAGCACACTCCAGCTGGACCGAATACGAAAGAATTGAAAACTGAAATGCCGCAGTTCACATGTTGAACAGCACTTCTTTTCTGTAATAATTAGTAGTTATTTTTCTTAGGGTTCTTTAATCACCTATGCACCTCCAAATTGGAGCCAAACATGCACACAGCAGTAGTGTCAGGCTTGTGTCCCCAAATGAAAGACTTAAAACCACAACGAATTCATCTCACGTAACTCCAGACAGCTACAACTGGGTATCTTCATCAGAGCTTGTTCTCCACTCTCTTATTGTAGTCAAGAACTGGTCAACAGAATTTATACTGAACCAAATGTAGCTGCCTATTGAAGGAGATGAATCACATCCTGAAGTCATTTACTACACAACGAGCTCTCTGTTATCTATGACAGGAACCCAGGGTGATTTTCTCAGATGTATACTGTAGATACTAACTCCTGAAAACCCTAATTTAGTGTACTTTACAGTCATACTCATTTCTCATTAAAGCTCTTTCTTCCACTCTAAGCAGTTACAAGACCCATCCAGGTTTCAGATATTAGCTCACAGCTACTCCACGCACAAGACATTAAAGGGTAATTATCATTCAGTAGACATAGTAAAGTTTGGTCTGTAAAATATATATTGGAGAAGTCAATGTAGCTGCATCCTTTTGTACTTGTACCAAGCAAAATATCTCAGTGTCCAACATTGTTATGCAGCATACGCATCTTGTGGCCAGTGCAGACATCAGTCCTACAAGATTGCCTTGTAAAGCAGCTGTGTTAAAAAAAGCCTATTTCTGATCACTCATTAAGTCAGTACTAACTCCCCTTCAGTCAATAGAGTCACAACAGCGTAAAATTTATAAGGGGAGACAAGTTGCAAGAATAAACTTTTTTTCATGTTTTGTAAGTTGAAGGTACTTTTTGTTCTTGTGAAACAAAGAGTCTAAACAGACTGATAAAGGAAGTGAATAAAAGGTATCTGATTTTACGTTGTCCTGCAGTTTATCAAATCGAGGTAAAACTGAATGCAGTTGTAATTATAAAATATATTTTGGGGGTACTGTGTAACTTGAGCACAAGTGGCAAATCATACCCACACATATTTGCGCCATAGTGCAAATTTACAGCGGTTACAAAACATATTTTGTCAGGCAACACCTCAAGGTGATTTAGATACTATTTATAAACACAAAATCTATTTTTGTCATCTTCACCTCCATTTGAAATTAACTTACGTATTAATTTGCCAACAGGATGCCTACAATCATTAATATGTAGTTTGCACATATGATATTGTAATGTGCTTCTGAGGAATGTAACGTGTTAAATGGAAGTAGTAAAGGCTACTTGTTCCATTTCAGTCTATGAACTGTTCCCCAAAAGTTTCCCTCCCCTCTTGCCTCCTCTCCAAAAAGGAAATATTAACATGCTTTTGTGTTCACTAGGCCCGTTTTTATCCAGTGGTCTTCTGACAAACATATTGAACCCTCCTATTAGCTTTTCTTTGAACCAAAGAACTAGATATATACTTTTTTTTCTGACAGTGGTTGATGATAAACACATGCGTCTGCTCACTCTAGGAAAATGAATGTGAGGATTTAATGGGTATATGAATTGTATTCCACAATGAGATATGAGTAAGTATAATACCTTCATTACACTGCAGGTGGGATATTAAGTCTTGGAAAAGACAGCTGAAAAAAAGAAAAAAAAAGGAAACATAAATAAATTAAAAGAACATTAAGTGGCAACTAAGCTACAAATGATAGTTGGCTCACATCTCAGAATCTCTGTGAATATCTTTGCATGAATTTTCAAGTGTACCATAGGCTTCGGTTGTTAAAAGCCATGAAAAGCAGGTAAAAATTGAAAAAATAAGTGAATAAACTCCTGCATGAAGCAATGAATGAGGGAAGGAAAGTGATGGGTTGCTGGGGATGGTGAGATAACAAATTGTATTATATTCTTGATGAAAGCATGAAATACGAAAGGTTGAAGCCCTGCTATACGTCATTGACTAAGTAAACAGTGTCTGCGTATCAGAGAAACATAACATCAGAATGTCAGAAGAGCCAGAACTGGTCAGAACAAGGATCCACTTTGCTCAGTGTCCTGTCTTCAACAGTACCAGCTTCCTAGAGAAAGAGGGTAAACCAAGGTATTTACCAAATTAACTTTCTTTGTACCATTTTACAGGAGTGTCTTGAGCAATTTAGCTCACTCAGGGTAGGATTCAGTTCAAGATTTAGATGCTGAAGTGTAAGTACCCACATGTGAGCATGTTCTCCATGATAATCAGGAAAGATATACTCCCAGTGATAAACAAAAACTAGAAAACATTTAGCTGGAACAGTCAGTCACCATCTGTTTTAAGATGAGCTGTTTCGCTTTCTAGACTCCTGAGAGTAGATGGATGAGCACTCTTCTGAGTATCACAGGAGCTTTGACACCCCATGCACATGTAGACATCTATAAGCAAAGGTCTAAACTTAGATGCCTTCACCTACAGCTTGCTCTTAACTTGGGTGATGCTTGTGCCTCTCTGAATGACCACTGCTTCCTTGAGTTCAGAGGTCTAGGTTCTTCCTACGAACAATATCTGTAGCCAGAAAGTAACCCTCTATACACATTTTTGGTTAGCAAGTAGTAAGCAGAAAGCAGTTGCTTATTACTTTTTAATAAGGACCTGATTCTGGGAGGAATACTCCATAGGATTGGGCATCTGCTTAATGGTGTTATATCATAGTCTGATATCAGGCGTCCCTTTTACCACATGTTTCTCCCAGAAAAGCTCCAGACCCCTGGCCAGGAGGGAAGGTTACTGCTTGAAAGCAAGACAGCCTTCACTCTGTGATGCACAAGTCATGCCACCAAATCTGGGCCATGTTAACATTTGCTGTCTAAACTAATCATTGAGTTCCCTCACTCACAACGGAAAGGGAGAAGTGCCTGCAGCATGAGATTCATCTCTGTGTTAGAAACTTATTTTAGGATGGGAAATAGGAGCTCACACACACTTTGCTTTTAACAACTCAGCCTGTCTGTTTATCCTAGGACTATCATTATGGTCTCTGCTTTATTACATTAACTCAGCAAAAGCATACACATGTGTCAAGTGCTTCAGTGAATAGACTTAAGCACATGATTAACTTTAAGAGTGTGCTTAAGTACTTTGCTAAATCAGGGCTTCTATGTTTTCTCCTCAGTACATCTGGTCGATTTGCATATATTTTCCATATAAAGAAGTTCATATTCAGAGCAAAATGAAACTATTTACATGCTTGTACATTCAGTGGTACTGCTGCTGAAGCTAACTTCAACAGTTCCTTTCCAGTCCCTCTCTTCTGTCCCACAAGTTTTCAGCTGGTTCTTCCAACAACTATGAGCATTATGCTGGAACAGCTCTATGTGCAGCCATTTGGTGAACCGGGCTAAGGCAATATTTAAGCTGAAGAATAAGTATAGTTTTGGTGAGCTGTTTTATTCTGGATTAGTTTATGATATGCTATGCAACCTGGCTGCACAAACTGCTGATAAAACAGATATAGGAACACGTGATCAGATTTGGAAGGTGCTTAGACCGGCATCAGCCAAAGAAATGCATACGAAACTGTTGCTTTGCAATGTTTTGTGCTATAACAGATTCAGAAGACATTGCACTTTTTGTTCCTTGCAGAACAGGATTTTTTGTATAAAAAAAGAAATTGTACGTAGGTGTTTCAAAGAAAATGCCAAACATCAATAGGTTCATTTTCAGATATGTCTCTGAACTAAAGAGCAAACGAAGTATCATGGAGAATATCCTGTAACTATTTCAAATGTTTGAAACTACATATAATGAGAATGAAGCATGAGAAAAGTCCTGTTTAAAGCCAAATTAATTCTAAGAAGGTATTTTTTTTTTCCCTGGGTTAAGTGAACCAGTTTTCAGTGATGACAGTTTTGTTGTGTCATCAAAGACAGAAGAGCGAAAAAAGAGCATTCTTAAAGGTTAATTTCTATCTCAGGTCATGTGTGACAAAGCTGAGAAAATTAATCACTGAAAGAAAAAAAGAACATCCAGTAGCAGTACAGCTCTTCCTCTGCAGTAACCTAGGTCTGCTGAATCAACAAAATATTGTTGGATTGGGACAGTTCATGAGTGCTGGATAGGTCCAAAGACCTGGCACTCTCTGCTGCCTCTGTAGGAGTAAAAGAACAATATGCAGCTCTGTCTAGTCTCGGTTCCCTGAACTGTAGGGTTGCCCACCCACGGAGAGCCTTTAAAAGATAATCTAGCAGACAAATATCTGCTGCATTTTATAAAAACATTTATCCTTGTGGAATTTCTTTGCTGTCAAAAAGGGAATCGATAAGATTAGTTAAGAGAAGATTAGATGTGAAGCTGAGGAGAAAAATGTTGTTCAGTTCTATTGTTCAGTTCTAGTTACTAGTTTATGGTCTAATAGCCTATTGTTTCTTGATGTTTTACTTTTCTAACAATTAACAAACAAGAACTCTTTCATCAGTGACACATGATCTTACGATACAGCATCATGCAGATGAGACTTGGAATTAAAAATATTTGTATGGTGCCATTACACTGTTAATATTTTAATTCTGGAAAACATTTGTCAGGGCATTATTAGATCTATTTCCCTCAGGAATCTGCTGTTCACTAGGAACTGTGTGTCTTCATTCATTGTTCTAGATATTTACCTTACTTCCTGACTTATTTTCTGATGTTGGAAAAGACATTTAGGCCAGAAATGTAAAACCTGAGGATCTTTTCGGGAACTTGAATTTCAGTTTCAACCATCTAAATGTGGCATTCTGTCTCTCAGAAGTTCTGAGTGACTCTGCCTCCAAAAAACAAGTGACAGGACTTTTAGGAAGTGGGCAGAAGAACAGGGCTTAGCACACGATTAACAGATTATAGCAAGTAAAACCTGGGAATATTCCCAACTAATTATAGTTACTCTCAGATGAATGGGATGCAGATATTCTTAGCTGTTGTTTTTAATAAATGCTGTTATTGATCAGTTATGTGTGTTATAACACAGTCCAAACAGTCTGGTCTGAACTTTGAGTCCTTTTGTACCAAACACTGTACAAAGACATAAAATTCCTACACTCAAGCAAGAACAGTTTGGGACATACCTCTCATATTTTCTGGCTTCAAAATTTGTATCAACTTTTCCAAGTCCTATCAGTAAATAGATATGGAATGCCAGGAAATATTCCTTATTTACCTTTGTGACTCCAGATTATCATCAAATACCTGGCTGCCTCTGCTATCTATATGATAGAGGAGATCAGTTTTCTTCTATTCCTTTCCTTCTCTAGCTTGCTTGCAGATTATTTCTTGTATTCATTCATTCATGAATCTCCTAGCACAGCTTGCTGGCTGGGGACTCTACATTGTCAGTATTGCAGAAACACCAATAACCTCGATTTACCTGAACGACCACTGAATAAAACTCTGCAGTTGCAATTACACCTGTGTGTATATGCTTGTGCCATGAAAGAGGACTTTATTTTCTTGTAGATGAAAGGCCTCTCTATATGTGAAATATTATTATTACTTCAAACCACAATCCTTAATTTAGAGATCTGAAGTTATTACATCAATAAGACACATTTGTCATTTGCTGTGGATATTAGTTTAAAAATTTATGCTTTGCTGTTCTAAATATGCATTCAAAACACTAAAGCCTTTTTGTTCAAACATTAAGATTGGAGTATTACACTGCAATTCCTAAGTAATAATTAATTTTATGATTCCAGCAGTTAAGTTCCTTGGGCCAAGTGCTGAGGGAGAAATAGGAGGTGCAGAGTTTGACTCGCAGTTGATTAATATTTTTTGGGTTTCTGTCTTTTTTTGCCAGTTGATTCAGGCACATGTCAGGCTTACAGTTTCAAGGGGACCTGATCTGCCTCCAAATGATCTGGATTGCCACATTTAGGGGACAGAGGAGGCTGGCACCATATCTTCTGAATCTTTGAAGGGACAGGTTTGATCCCCTCTTGCTTTGTGTAGTTATTAATACTTCTGTGATGTGGATCTTGGCTTGTTTTCTAGTAGTGTTCTTATTACTGTAGTCACACCTTCTCTCCTTAATGGAGAAAGTGAGTTGGGCTGGCAGACTTGAGGACACTGTGGGGAAGGGGGGACCACCCTTGCTTTGCTACCACCTCTGCATTTCATGAGGAAAAAAAGAAACTGCTCGGATTTCGATATGCATGAATCTTTCATGAGCAATGCATTTAATGTAAGCTAAGCAAAAACACCAGAGATGGCTTTTTGAGCTAAAATTGTCTGTTCTACCTTACTGGTGAAATATGATGGTTTAACAGGGGAATTAGACTTAGTCAATAGCACAGCACCTCAACCAGAGAGAGAAATGCCCCTTCCCATTCATAGCCCAGGTAATCTTTTTACATTTTTTTACATCCAGGATATTAAGAAATGACTAACTGCTGAGAAATCAACTTTTAAATCTTCCAGGCTGTTGGCCAGTGCACCAACAACACTGTCTTACCACAGCTGATAGAAAAGCATCCACAGCTTTCTAAAACATGGATGTTTTGACCTATGAAATCAGGAACCCAAGAACTTGATTGTAACTTGCCTCCAACTACCCTCACCTTGTGTGATGCGATTACCTAAGGACTAACCCAAGGTTTCATATACGTAATTTCTTCTTACCTGGTACATACTCTGGACCACAGTCAAGAGGCAAATTACAGCAGAAAAAACAATTATGATTCAACTATAACTCTCAGGATCTTTATGTTCAAATTTAGCTCCTATACCTGTTTGTCATCGCTCACTCACTAAGGCAAATTTTCCTTGCAGACCTGTCCTAAACTTCTTGCTATGTCTATAAATATGATTAAATGTATGAGGCAGCTTATACATCACATCTTAAAGGAAGGGGATGAACGTTGCTTCGGTTCAGAAACATTAAGCAGACTGAAGCATCAAAAGGTTCACCAGCATACCCACACTTCTTGTAGGAGCTCTGGCATTTGTAGATGGAGCTGCTGAGCTCAAAGGTCATATCAGGAGAAATTTTAATATGGTATTCAGGACATCAGATGAAGATGCTTGGTTGCTGGGCCTGCTAGTGAAGGAGCCTGCTGTATCCTTCAAGAAGGATCTCGCAGATTAACCCCTCTATCCACACCTCTTCTCCTGCAGTTGTGTGTATAGCTTCCCCTGATCCATCTGTACTCTGCATTATACTGATGAATAAAGAACTGCAGCTCTGTCCAGCTGCTTATTTCCAGGTGCTCAGTGTAAGGCGGAAGGTCAATAAAAACAACAATTGGAAGAGAAGGTATTGAATGGTTGTAGCTCCAGTATGGCTGATGTAAACCAACATCAACACTGTGTCACTACATTGAAACAGATAGATTTATGGCAGTTGCTGATCTGGTGTCCAGCTGTCACATTACTCTAGTAAAACAAGAATAAAGTAGCTGATGGCTATATCAGTGCCACAAAGCTTCACGAAAAAAGAAAAAGTAGGGGGAAGCAGTTCATGTGGGAAAAAAAAAACAAAGCAGCTTCAAAGACAGCATTAGAAGTGAACTCTTTGTTTCACATTGCATCTTGAACTGAATGATAAAATAAAATATACTCATGCGCATAGGTTGTGGTCTTTATTATTATTGGCATACAGTCTTACTGTAGACAGATTACAGTTTTAGTTCTTCAGTACTCATTGTTATATACAGAAAAAAGAGAAAATACTGCAACGACAGGAAATATTACAACATTAAGTCATGCTTTGGTTTGTTCTTTCAGCAAAAAGTAGGAAGATATTATTTCTATATTTGCTTCATACATGCAGTGTTAATGAGAAAATTACTACAACATGGCTCTGAGCTGTGTACTAAATTTTAAAAAATTTGTTTTCTAGTAAATTTCAAAATTTGAGGGAAAACCATTCCTACTTTGACATTAACTTTTTTAAAAAAGTCCAGTTAATGAAAATTATTAATTCCTTTTCTTTGGTATATGAGAAGGAGTATTTACAGTCTAATCACTTCCCTTTGGTGCAGGGTTTGATTCAGAAAATGAATAATTTCAGATTTTTCAGCAGGTCTTAAATTTGATTTAAAAATTCAGTGGCAGAAACTCTGGGTATTTGCAAAACATTTCAGGGCTACAAAATGTTTCTAACAATAAAAGAAAAGAAAACAGTAAAATTAAATGAAATAGTAAAATAAGATATCCCAAAAGCTATGCTTACTAATATGCTACACATATTCCTTTGACATGGGTATCAGAAAAAGGTTTGATGACTCAATATTCCCTTCACTGGTCTAATTGAAGCACTGGTAGTTTTTCTGCAAAGTATTTCATATTTTTAGTTTCCTTGGATTTCTTCATTTGTGTATGTTCCTCTTTTTAATGCAATATCAGTGTCTTAAAAATGTCAGATAAGAATTTAAATGAGAAAGACAGTTTTAAATGATTGCATTTTTGGCATGCTTTCAACCTCCTTTATAATCAGAGCTCTAGTGAAATGTTGTTAAAACATTTTTGTGAACCCAGAAATCTCCAGAACTCCTCCATCACAACAAAGAAACTGCCTCATTAGGCATCTGTAAGTTGCAACTGTTGTACAAACTAAAGTTTTCTCATTGTTTATATGAGAAACTATCATGTTTCCATGTGACTGGAGTCAATTATAGATTGTGTCAGCCGTGTGAAAGATGAGGCTATAAACAAATACAGAAGATGGTTTGGGTTTTCATACCACCCTCATATTCAAAGCATGTTAAAGGAGTGTACAAAGCAGCAGAGGGGTGAAAATGATGCCTGTAACAGGGAAACAAAGCAGGCATCCACATCTTGCTTAGCTTTGGGCATTGACATTTGATTTTTGATAAAAGGGGGGATGCCACAATGGAGGGAATTCATAAACAATGTGGATAGATCTGAAGGACAAAGGATGATCACTGTAGGAAACGATACATAGACCAAGTTAGGTTGACCAAGAACATGAAAGAGTTATATACAGGCATGTAAACAGACAGAATAGGAGCCACAGAGCTGGCAAGTAATAGGCAGATATGTAAGGAAGTATGGAGATGACAGACAAAGCATACGTACTTTTTCTTAACAATTCGTTGCCTTTTTTTAAAAAGAGTTCACACATACTCAGACAACCCAAATACAGACTAGCACAACAAGGCACTACTGAGGAGAAAATAAAAAAGAACAAGTATGAATGGCAGTGCACAGATTTTGCAATCAGTCAGCTTACACTACATTTGAGCTGGTAAGTGAGCAATCAGACGTTCTGTAGCTCATTGCCAAAACAGCAGAGGAAGCAACATACATCTTCAGTACTATACACAGCAGCACAGAGAGCAAGGCTGGAAGAAACTTTCAAGTGCCTGCTAGTCCTTCTGCATACCACAAGACAGTGTAAGCCCTGCTGCATCCTTTTATAACTGAAAGTCTGCCTAAAAACTTCTCTAGGAACATCCAGCCATGAAATCCATATGTCATATTTGGGAAATCTTCTTCCATGCACCGTCACCTTCCCCACAAGACTTTGTTTTTCCTCAGGATTTGTTAAAACTTCACTGCTTGGGGATGTCAACCCAGTTACTGAAGTGCAGGCATTTAGCACTGTTTGAGATACCCTGAGGCGTCCAAGATACCTACACGGGCACACAGATACAACACAGAAGACTCACAACTTTCTGTAAAGGGGGTGGTAGCCAGGAAAAAAATCTCAAATGGTATGAAGGGTGCCAAGTACCTTACAAGTGTCACTGAACTGTAATGTCTAACCTAATCTCCCTGTCACTGTTCGAGCCACCTTGTCCTATCCATGGCTGATATGGATGAAGGTTGTTCTTTGCCATTCTGAAGACTGGAAGCACTACTCAAGAAGAACAATACTCATGGCTTCCATTGCAGTCACTGGAGATATAGTTCAGATGGCTGAGGGAGCATAGACCATCTTTCAGCTGATAAGAGAGGAAGGACCTACTTTAGGCTGACATAATGTGCTCTCCATGCTCCTTCAACTGTGTGGTCTGGTTGTCTTTTGAATGGAATAGAAACAGAACCTAAGTGGTCATGAAGTCATCTATGTATAACATCTAAATAGCTTAATATCACACAAAGTGTCCCCTACAAGAAACCTACTATGTTTCTTCTGCCAGTTGTGGCCAAAACTGAAGGATTGTGTCACACGTGCAACAGAGCATATTATGTTTCTTGAACAATTTCTGCATAATGTTTTTTACCTGTGTGACTAGAAACTCATATTCAGCTTGTGAACAAATAATAGTATAGGTCCTCTGCTATAGAATGACTGTCTAGTGTACCTTTTCCCATGTGTACCTAAAAAAAGTGTTTTTTCTCACTTAAGGAAAAAAAAATGCATTTGCCCTTACAGAATTGCAAAGCAATTTTCTTGAGACTGTCACTGTAGCTTGTAAAGATAATTTTGTCAAGTTTGTGCTAATTGTGCCTTCCTGATAGCCCCACCCAGCATAGTGACATCTGCAAATCAGATATCTTCTACTTTATATTCTAGCTCACTATACTCTGAAGACTGCTAAGTCCCTGACAGTTCAGGAGGGGAATCCTATGACAGTGATTTACTGATAATCACACTACAAACTGGTATTTCAACCAGTTGTAGACCTACTTCATAGCAGTTCTGTTTAGATCGTATTCCCAAAATAGGATACCATGAGAAAGAGCGTCAAATGCCTTCCTAAATCTAATACAGATGACGTCTATTGCTTTTCCTTATCTGCAAGGCTTTTACACCGTCATAGCATGATTTTAGAAGGCTTGGCACAATTTTGTCTTGACAAAATTATTTTGAGTGCAACTCATCTTTTTGTTATCTTCTAAGAGATTACAGATAGTTTCATTGATTATGTGTTCCTATATTGTTGCAGGAATTGAAGTTAAGCTGACTGTTTTAGAGTTCCTTGGGATTTCGCTTCTTTCTGACTTTTAAAGGGAAATATTCAGATTTTCTTCTGCCAGTTGTCTAGGAACTCATTTGCATTTCATAAGTTCTCAGAAATACCCACTAAGAAATCTGCAGTCACTTCAGCTTTCAGACTAAGTACCCTGTCATGAAATTCATGAGACTCAAAAGATTTGAGAACTCTGTTTTCTAACTATGATAACTTCTGGATTTTTTTCCGTTGCTTGCACTCAAATTTCATTTGCAAAGCCATCTATGGTATTTTTTTTTCTTTCTTCAAACAAAGGGCATGGTGTAATTTCTTTTCAATTCGGTTTACCCTCACAATTAAAAAAATGCCTTTTTCCAAACTTGACTTGACCTTGTATTTCACAACAACAATATATAGACTATTCATGAATTTCAGAGTATTCTGCTTATTTCTTTGCTGATGTTTATGTTCTTACCAAGAACTCAGAAAAGTTTCTGCTGAGTTAGTTTAAGAAATGGTTGGCTGTGCAGAGTTTCACAAATGTATAGTATGTGAAAGTCTTGATTATTTCTTTAACTTTTCCCCTTTCTGCAGAAATTTCTTGCAAAGTAATTCTCATTTTTGAATATTCTAATTGCCTACATTATAGATTTTTTTATCTGGGGAAATTATCAGAAGTAGGTCAAGTGTTCCAATGTCTACAGGCCTATTATTTACCATTTCATCTTTTTCATAATAAAGAGAATTTCTCTGAGCCACAGAACTCACTTTGAGTTGCACCCAGCTTCCAGTTGGTAACAGTAAACAGTCTTGAAAAGCAACATTTCATAGGGAATTTTTGTGAGGTTATTAAAAAATCAGTTTTGCAGTGCTTTGCTTCTCAAAATAAATTGTAAAACTTTCACCACCATGGGCAGAGAACATCTACAGACTTTAGTTTGTTACATATAGATCCTTTCCTGATATCCACCTTATATTTACAATAAGATTAATCTCATTATATTATCCATTCTGCATTGTCCTACTCCTACCTTCCATGCTTGCAGATATTTGCCAGCAGTTCCTAACTGCAACCCTAGAAATCTTGATTCACGCTAGTCATATTTTCTAGGTAACTGGAAACAGGAAAGGTAGTGCAGGTCTGGATGTTTTCATGTATTAAGTCTCTTTAACCCTTACAACATTCCCACTACTACGCAGTTCAGCAACGTGAAAATAAAAGCTGAAGCATTGAAGTACTCTTTTTCTTGAGTCCTGAGACATCATAGATCATAGAATCATAGAATGGTTTGGATTGGAAGGGACTTTTTAAAGCTCATCCAGTTCCAACCTCCCTGCCAAGGGAGGTTTTCAGCTTTCCACTAGACCACATTACTCAAAGCCCCATCCTACCTGGCTTTGAACACTTCCAGGGAGGG
>Ga0181612_117334_pt1 | contig 12792 bp, 10 predicted proteins | sample HoacroProtozoa21_FD_119630 | JGI IMG/M metagenome (GOLD analysis project Ga0181612, IMG submission 119630) | Hoatzin crop microbial communities from Cojedes, Venezuel. Combined Assembly of Gp0051906, Gp0051904, Gp0051908 | reverse complement strand
TCGGCACTTCTAAAAGACATGGACTAAGGCACTGAGCCTGCAACCACATGCTCAGCTTTTTTGCTGCTGCTAGACTTTAACTTCAAGCCTCTTTCAAAAGTAAGACAACCAGGAACTGTATCCCCAGTGCGAACAAGAGTGATGATGACACAGGCATCCAGGACCACCCGTTTCCCCTCCCTACCCGTTGGCATATCTCCCAGGGCATTCAGGGTCAACTGCAGCAGAAGCGGCATGGACCAAGGGTTAACCAAGTTCAGAGTATGCCCTTGCAGGTCCAACTAGCACAATCCCCCATGAGCTTAAAGAAACAAGTTCTTCACATGCTTATAGCTGGAGATGTCCATGGTTTTACTGGGTCTATGGCAATTATGAGGGCATCTGATCACTGTGTGCATTTCTCTCTGTGTGGTGCAAGACAGGCAATTCTACATCCATACCTCAGTACCAACACGCAGGCTGCCACCAAAGAGTAAGCCAGGAGTGTCCCGATGGACATGAGATCCACAAGATCTTTCAAGTCGAAGAGAAAGGCCATAACAGCTGTAGGAGGAGAGCAATGTGCGAGAGAAAAATCAGTAACACAGCAGAACATGCACGTCTTAGGAGCGTTAATGACAATGCAGCACGTGTGTTATTGTTGCTTAGGACTCAGCAGGGGATCTTGAGCTGCCCTGAGATGGAGAGAGGCAGGACTTGGCACATGAATACTCTGGGCCTCGCAGGCTGTGCCAGCACAGCCTCACTAGCTGCAACCAGAGGAGCCATTTACTACAGTAAATGCCAGCCTGTTAGTCTCACAGGGTTATGTTCACTCAACTACCAGCAATGAGCAGGTGTTAAAGCCACAGTCTCATTGCCAGAGTTACGCAGCCCAGCCGCAGCACCCCTAAGGCTACAATGATCTCCTGGAAGTAGCTAGAGGGCATGGAGGATGGGCAGCATCTTCCTTTGGTGTCTTGGCTAAGCTGGGTCTAAACCAGGCTTGTGCATGCAATGGGACCAAGCATCAAGGAGGGCATTTTGAGGTAGCATGCCTCATCGTGGGGGTTTCAAAAAAAACCCAAAGGTATAGACTGCCATCTCTTAGTGATTACCCAGTTTACACATCCTCACCAGGCAACTCCTCACTGTACAGACCTTTGCATAAAGGCCTTCAGAAGGAAAAGCAAGTAAGTGGAGGACAGACGTGACAGGCAGACATTCAGGTGGTGCCACCAGTTGTATGACAACGCAGAGCTGCTGGAGCTGAACCTGGCCCAGCCTGTCCTCACGGTACCACTGGGAACACACCAACCAACCCAACCCTCAAGTTCAGCTGGCAAGCGCTGCCCCTGCAGCTTCGTGTCTGCTTTGGTCCTAGGCACTACAGACCACTCTGAGGAGACCCGAAGGACTGCAAAGCATGGCTTTTTTTTCACTTTATCTGGCTCTTTTTTCCACAGTCTGGACCCAAGGCCACCTGACAAGGAAGGAGTGAGAGAAGCAGCTGTGAGGAAGCTCCACGGGTCTCAGCAGCAGTAGCTGAGCCCTTCAGCAGGAACTCAGAGCCTATGGTGGCAGACCGGCAGCAACTCCCCATGAAACACAGCATGTTCTAGTACCGACGGCTCAACCTGCATTTGCAGCAGAAGGTAAACAGGAAGCAGCAAGGCTCTCCTCTTTGCTAGGCATCGCAAAGAAGGGGGCAGCTGCAAGAAGAGGGTATGCCACTCGTCCCTGCCGTCCGGAAGGCTTAATTCCCATATTCCTGGGGGCCGGGAGAGGGAAGGGGAGGATGGGACAGCTGCTAGCTGTGACTAACTGATTAACAAATGCCTGTGCCACAGGGGCCATCTGCCCGTCTCCGTCTGCTCCGGCGTCTTCCGCCGAGCTGCTACCCACAGGCGGTGCAGTGCCTCCAGCCAAGCCAGGCTGGCAGCCACAAGGATGCTGGGGCACCGCTGGCTGCCACCTTGCAGGGGGTTAATTATTTTTAAGGCCGGCAGAGCACCCAGGGAGCAGATGAAGGCAATTCTTGGCATGAGAGAGGATGTCAGCAACAAGCTCTGGGAAAGAGGGACAGGCACGCAGCAGGCTTACCCGGCCCCTCCAGGGCATGTCCTGGAAACCCAGGGCATGCTCTGGGAAGGCGTGCTGTGCAATACATCCGATCAGTAAGTGGGCTAGAGTCAGATGGACTTATCTGCCCCTAGGATGAGCTTACGTCTCCTTCCCATGCGTTCCTGTAAGACTCCAGATCTTACCTGCAACTGCCCCTGATGTCACTGTTGCAAATATTGGAGTTTTTCTCTTCTCGTTGACTTTAGCCAAAGATTTGAAGAGAAGTCCATCTTCTGCCATAGCATAGATTATTCGAGGCATTGGAAACATGGAGCCAAGGAGACTAAGGACACAGAAGAGGGAAATAATCTACTTATACCACCTCCTGCTGAGCACAGGCACACAAACCAAAGCAAGTTTATGGCAGTACAAACACAGAACAGGTGGCTTTCATCCACTTCAGCTTCTCCCTCAAGGGCTCCCTCCGCACACCCATGTTGCTGATAGCTGGCAACTGAAGTACAGCTCTGAGATTTTGTATATTTAAACTTAGCCATGCAGCATGAAAACAGCCTGACTTTCAGGTAGCAAAATAGCTGCAATTTCTATGAGCTTCTCTGAGTTGCTCACCTAATTGAATATGTCCAAGTTGATTCAAAACAATAGGTTTCTAGAGTGCAGAAGAACATGACAGTTTACCTCCAGCCCACCCTGCCTCCCATCCAGACAGCTGTCCTGTAGGCAACCAGCAGACAGACGGCCCTGGATATGGTAAGCTCCATACGCTCCAGAAGATGCACCCTGCACTACCTGACACAAGCCTGCTCTCCACCCAGCAGGCCAGGATGTCTTGTGGGCAAACCACGCTTGCACTGCAGAGTTGCCTCCCTGACTTAGTCACTGAATCCAGATTTGTATTCCAGAGATGCACCTGCTGGGTCTGCTGCTAAGATGGGAGTTTCTGAAGTGATACTGGTCACGTGCATCCCTGAAATCTATCACAGGGTGAAAGCCTAGTCCTTTGGAAGTGAATAGCTCCAAATTTCATCCCTGGTCTCTGCTCCCTCGACCCAGGGGAACACAGTGAAGTTAAAGCCCTGACACGCACCATTTTTTAAAGGAGCTGGAGATACGTGTTTGCCTTGAGAGATACACAGAGGACGCGCAGCGTCTCACCTTGTAGAAAGCGCACACAAGGAACCGACAGCCACTGCGTAATTGGCTCCGTCCCAACCCACATATTTAAAGGCATTGGGCAAAGGGCTATTGGTATCCAGCTGGTAGTAAGGCATCATGAGCGTCAGGGCAGCTGACACGCCAAAGTAAGCCACGAAGCAGATGAGCAGAGATGCCACGATGCCAATAGGAATGGCCTTCTGAGGGTTTTTTACCTCCTCACCTACAAGAAAGAAATCGAAGTATCAGCTAAATGATGAGCAAGCACTTTATCCCAATCTAGGGCATGCTGTCTGGGGCTTTCACAGGCTTTGTGGGCAGCGAAGCTCTGTGTAATGCTGCTGATGGCCTGCCCCATCCACTTCATAGACCACAGCCTGTTTGCACCCACTTCTGCTGATCCTGTCCCTCCTTCTGACAAACATTTGTGGAGGCTTTGTAAACTCAGGCACAGAAACAACCTGGATTAAAAACAGTCCTTTCCCCAAAAAGGATTTATTTTTACCTCCAATTACTCCTGCTATGCCAATGATGGTGCAGCCCCAAGAAGAGTTCAATAATCACAAGTGGTGGGACAAGAAATTATTGTGCAGTTGTAGGGCAAAATAGGTGTGACCATTTCAGCTAGCATCTCCACAGAACTACTGCACAGTGAACACGGCACCATATGGGCCCAGTTCCAGGGAAAGGCAGACTTTGCACAGCACCTGGAAATCATACTGATCTTTGAAAATTCCTTAAAAAAAGGACTCCCTCTATTTTTTATGGAAAATTTTTGACAACCAAGTTGAGATGAACATGTAAAAAAAAAATCCTCAAAATTCAGGCACTGATTAATTAAGAAACAGCTTTGAGCTTTCTCTGTCCTCCACAGCTGCTCTCCTCTGAAAGCAAGAGCTCCTGAGGTTTGGCATTTCAGGAGGATGAACCGATCAGCAGAGACCCATACACCTATAAGTCAAAGGCAGAGGAATATGTTTCTCCTCCAAAGAGAGGCCCTAGCGCTGGCTGGAATAATGGAGCCAGCACTTCTCAAACTCCTTGAAACAGGAGACAGTACTGCTTGATCTGTCTTTGGGATGTTCTCCTCCTCCTTCTGCTCCAGCTTTGAAGCAACTCAGTTCTTGCCAAATGTGAAATTAAGGATAATCCTTCCTTTCTCCAGGGAACTTAGATTCTTCTTAGTGAGAAGAAATACAACAATGCTGATGGTTTCTCTCTCAGAAGATCTCTGAACTTTTGGAGATAAAAACTCCCCCTTAGAGACACAGCTTTAGCCTGCAGATGACTCCCCAGAGGTTCCTTCTTTCTCTGGCTCTTAAAATACTCCAAGTCAGTGGAGCTTATTCAGTTGAAACACTGAAGAACCCTACTCCAGAATAACCTGTTGATTAAAGCATCATCTGGAGTTAGAGGTTTAAACTTCACCAGTGATACTAGGCACCTGAACCCCAGCCTTCCCTGTTTGCCTAACTGGTAAAGCTGGACATGTTTTCTGTGGAGTCTGACCTGGTTTGTGTCATGAGATTGACAATCTCATCTATGAGATTGGGTCTTGCAGGCAAAGAAGAAGGGAGAAAGCTCGTTTGGTGGGTTATACTGCCTAGCTGGCTGCCACAGCAGCTAGAATTCTACATTCAGGCACCCAGGGACTTGGACAGACTCAACACTTTGACTAGTAGGATCAGCTGGGCCAAAAGAATATTTTGGGCTGAGGTTCACAGGGATGACAAATGCAGTGCCCTGAATTACTCATTATCTGTGCTGTGCAACATTACTGAAAGCCAATCTACCAGCAACCAGGTTCATAACCACAATGAAGACATCTTCCCTCTTACCTGTAGTAGCAATACAGTCAAATCCCACGAAAGCATAAAAACACGTGGCTGCCCCTGAGAGGACTCCTTTCCATCCATAGGGCATAAACCCTCCAACACCGTAGAGCTTTTCTTCCTGTGTCTGACTAAAAAGCATGGCACTGGGTTAGACGTCATCCTGCCTAGGTGGGAGTAATGAAACTACTCGTACAGCTCTTAACAAAACCCAAAGCTGGAGTTTGAAGGAACACACTCGTCCTTTCACACACCACCATACAAACACCAGGCAAAATGCTAAGCCCTACCCGCTGCTGAGTTTTGGACTGGCCTGCGACAGCCTGGGGGATGCACGGAATAAAGATGGTTTGTGGTTTGTTCCTACCACCTGTTTTTCTGTGGCAGATAAAAACGTCTTGGCGAAGACAGGAAGAAAATAGCACGAATATTAGAATTCCTCTATTACTGCATGTGCGTTGATACACATTCATTTAAACATAAGCTTCTGAAAAAGCACAACGTAATTCTGAAAACTGAAGACTGAGAAAAATATAACCCAGCCATTTTTCACCTCGGATGGACTCACTGTATCCAGTGTAGGTGAGCAGAAGACATCACAGAGCAATGCAGGGTGCCATGACTGTCTAAAATACACCCAAATCCTCCATTCTTGACTTCAAAATTCTCTGTGCCAAGTTTATACCCAAACCGTGCTTGTGACCCTGAGGCAGGAGAGGAGCCTGCATCCCTGACGCACCAAATGCTTTGCTGAGCCTCCTCCAAAGTTCATTGAAGCCAACAGACAGACCCCTACTGATCCCAGTGCCCCCTGGATCAGGACCCCAGATCCATGTGCCTGTATTGTCATGGACAATACACCCTTCAGTTCATGTGACTTAGGTCACTTTTTCAGGGAAAAGCCTTTGTAAAGGTGAATTAAGGCAATTAAAGTAAATCCCAATCTGCAAGTCTTATTAGGTGTAAGCATCTGAACTCTCTCATGGAAGCTCTGTTGAGACTTCGATGAAAACTGGCCTGTTATTTGCAGAAATAGCACAACCCAAATGTGGATTCCTCTGGAAGTAACGATAAAGTAAAGTAAACCCCAGATAGATTTTACAAAAATAGTAAGTACTATGGGTCAAAGAGCTACAGTTACACTTTGATTGCACTAATTGCCCCTTGCATGGGAATAGCAGGAGGGAGGGAGGGGGGACCTTTCCTATAGCGGCAATTTGTTCACAGCAGGCTGAATTTTGCAGAGAGGCTCAACAGGCAGCTTATACAGAAGCCAAACTTGACCCAGGCAACATTTATGAATCTTTCCAGTTTTTGCCAAACAGTGCTTCCTTGCAGGCCAGCATAAAGGTTTTAGATAGCAAGCCAGGACTGAGTTGATGTACGTGGAGGTATTTAAAGGCCCTCATTCTGTGTTCTACAGTCTCAAGCAAAAATGAACAGCCTTGCAACACTGGCAACTCTGGCCAGCTCCTTAATTGTGATCTTGTATAGAACAACAGGATTTTGGCCAAGTAGCAAAATGTCATCAAAAATAGATTCGTGATAAGCTTGCTGCAATGCAACTTGCCTTCATCTTACCGAGGCGCTTGGGACAAGGTCTCCAAAAGGCACAACGGTGCCTCAAGGATATTGCCTGAGTGTCCAAATGAACTACAGAGCTATACTTGGTCATGGCTTCATATATATACCAGAGCCAGTCTGCTGTAGTCTTGAGTGGAAGGTTGTCTAAAAAGCTCTTTTCTCTCAAATGTGGATGCCATATTGGTCATGAGGGTGGAAATGGTCAGTTCTGCGGCAGGGTCCACGTTGACACAGCCTAACTCCTATCAGTTTCAGCCCATCAGAACAGCCCGCTTTCAGCAAGCGCCCAACGACAACAGCTTTGCCTCCAAGGCATCTGGCAAAGGAGGGAGCCATCCCATTCACTGGTTTTCTAAATCGCTCCACAACCCCCCCTATAAACTTGCCATTGAAAATGCATCATCAGTTTCAGAGCTGAGAAGAAAAGATCCAACCTACTTGACTCCATAAATGCTGTGGGTGGTGTTGTAAATATCCTGTTCAGTCAGCTGCCAGTTTTTAACAGACCCTTTCACGAAGCCAGAGACCATGACGAAGCCGAGGACAAGGATGTTGATGCAGGTGAACACTTTGTTCACCAGGGCAGATTCCTTCACGCCAAAAATTAAAAGCCCTGGGGAAAAAATTGGCAGATAGGCAGTCAACTATTTTGCCACCAGCAGCAGGCGCTGGGGGCTCGCAAAAGTAGCCCAGCTCTGTCCACGCTATCCTCTGCCTGACTTATCACACCTCATTTCTCCACAGAGCCAAGTAGCTCGGTAGGTCAGGATTAACTCACCCAGAAGGAGGACAAGGACTCCAGCCCAGACATTACCACTGCGGAATGTGACATATCTTCCCATCCAGCATGCCCATTTGGCACATAATCCTGGTAAGGTGCTTTGCTAACACAGCTAAGCCACTTCCAGAGCTTTCAATGCCAGCTCTGGTCACCTCATGGTGCTACACTGTGCCACCTAGATACAGCCTCAAACTCCACCCAGAGACCTACAGAAAGCAACCCAGGTGGTTTTTACGAAGGAACGTTATCTTAAAGGTCTTGGCCACACGCAGAAGTTATGAACAACATTCAACTTTCCTTAGAAGCAAGGGAAAATATGAGCAGGGACCAAATCCAGGAGGACTGCTACTTCCAGTGCTGAAGACACAGAAGAAAGTGGCATCTTGGGAATCCTGCTCCCATTTAAATCAGCAGGAGCTTTGCCAGTGAGTTCAGCAAGAGCAGGATTTCAGCCTGTGGTCTCAGGAGAATCCATCTGAAGAACACCCAGTTTACAGGCTTTGGCAACCAGCATCTCGCTGGGGCGTAGCTCGGTGTCTCAGAACAAGCTCTGGTAACTTGCATTTGCTCTTCAGGTACCTGATTTTCAAGAAGCCAAATCAAATCTAAGAAGGCAAAAAATTTCATGCGAGCCTGAGGGAGAAAAGCAGAACAACACAGTGCCCTTACTGCTACTCCAAGGCACTTCAAGGGGAGGGGAGCACACTGTGCACTCACCTTTCCTTCTTTTCAAATAGGAAATAAGCTGAGACAGCCACATCAGGGAAGTGCTTGATAAAACTGCATGCCTGCCCAGGAAAACTTGTAAGGTATCTTGTAGAAATCTGAAGCTCAAGATAATGCAAGCAGAAACTTGTAGTGCTTATATGTGGGACTAAAGCTGCTCATTCAGCAGCTTTTTGTAGAAAAGAATGGTTTGCGTCTTTTATTAAAATCCAGGGAATTTGCTCCATGTAGGGGAATCAAGCCATTGGTAACCTGTATAATTTTACCCCTCGGTAGCCCTAAAGTGAGGAGTCCTACATTATTTAAATTGTGTCTGAGGTGAAAGACCAGATTCTAACTTGAAAACAGAACAATTCCTATTATATACAAAAACACAAAGAGAAAAATGTTCTCTCCCATTCAGACGTAGTCCTGAAAACAGAGGGCTGCTATTGACTTCAGGAGTCCTCCATATAGTCCTAGATCCAAATGCAAACCCGGATGCCACAGCATCCCTTGCTTATGAATCCTGTTCCCGTGAGCACAGCTCACGCTGCGAGATGGCCATCCTGATCAGAGTGGGAAATGTTGGGATAAACTTGTCGGGGTGACACTGCAGCTTCTGCGTTCTGGAAACCACAGAGGGGTACAGGAGAAGTGTAGTTTTTTACATTTGCCTAGATTTGGCAATGCTTTGCAAGATCCAGTTGGAGTAGAGGCAAAATTTCAGAAATATTTTAATTTTAAAAATTTTCAAAACTTTTCCAAATTCTGATCAAAGCCTTGGAGCATTTTTAGAAAAAAAGAGGACCTGACTGTTTATCATGCATTTATTTCTCTGGAGTCTTGCATTCACTGCTGCAAACTCAAGCCCATATAAATTTTTAAAAAACCCAGAACAGTAGTGCACGAGATTATTACCGAGACCCATTTTTTTTTTTCTCACCTTCCTGGCTCAAGGCACCAAAACCTGGCAGATTGAATAAGGTTGATAGAGCAACAGAATTAAATTCTTTTGTAAGACGATTTGTGGAGGGAAGGATTAAATTTCCATACCTGACTGGGGATAACAAGTCATCTTTTCTTTTCTTCCTCATACAAAATTTGATAGAAGGTTTTAAAAGCGGCTCAAAAAATATCAGAAATGCTTCCCTCTAATTAAAAGCCTTGTAAACAGGCTATGCCCCGTGCTAAGTTCACAGCAGTTATATAGGTCAATCCAACACTAGTAGCAAAGAAAGTCTTTAGTATGTTGTCCAAAATAAATCAGCACTTTGTGCCTATTCTAAAAGCAAACAATGAAATTACAGAAGGAGGAGGTCCACGACTCGCCAACCCCTCCCAGGTTTTACCTGTTAGAATGATGATTATCACCACGGCGAAGATGTCTGGGTACTTTGCTAGCACTCCGGGAGCATCCATCGTCATGTATTTTTTACAAAATTCTTCAATATGCTGGCCTATGATTTCATCAAACGTCGCGCTCCAGGCTCTGGCCACGCTTGAGGTTCCTGCCAGAGGACAGAAAGGATGCAATCACCCTTCATGGCTGACACACGTTCCAAACAGGAGGAACCTGGCATGGCTTTTCGCCATGAAGGGTCTCAAAGCAACCTTGCATGCGCTTCCCGGGAGCTGGGAGCAGCCTTTCCTCTGCAGATCCAGCCCGCAGCCTGTATTCATGCCTGGCACCTGCTTTGATGGCAACACAGACAGGTGGTGGGTCTCAGACTCCTACTCAGCTGACAAGATAAAAAAATCCTTACAGTGGTTTGGCTTCTTAGTAGATATCGACTTTACCTTAAGATACAGCCTAGACTGACTTTTTTCTTATGCCCCCAGGAGCGTGACCTTCCCCCAGAGGTGGTAATTTCTGCTGCTAGAGAGGTCTGAGTGTCTTCTCATACCAGCCGAAATCCCTGGTAGCCCCAGCCGGGTGACCGCAGCCCAGGCAAAGGGACCTTACGGAAGCCCACCAGCCTCTGGCCGTGCAACACTGGAGCACCAGAGCCTGGACCACAACACTCGCCCAGCTCTGCACTCAGCAACACGCAGGTCTGCTCCAACCTCCGGTGCCAGCGCATCCGAGCAGGATAAAGACTCGGATATAATTTACAGATCACCTGAGCATTGGGAATGGATGCTGATGACCCCAGCAAGCAGCACGACTCCTGCCCGCAGCAAGCGCTTGGACTTGCCCCTTCAGGGACGCTGTCTGCTGTGGTTCCCAAGAGCACCAAACCACACACAGCTTGCCGGGGCGAGGACTGAACCTGGGGTCTCAGGAAGACCAAGTTTGGGACGTTGTTCGGGCCAGAAAAGTCATTTCAGAGAACTGAAATAGTAGCAGCAAAGAGCTACCACCAGACAGTGACAACACTGTGTAAATTAAGTAGGTTTGGGAAACAGCCAACCTCTCCCTCTCCTGCGTTAAAGCAGCTATCGTTATACTACCGATGTCTTATACAGTACACCATACATAGCATCTAATTGCCTGATATAATTACTACTGTACATAATTACCCAGTTAAAAAAGGAGGCTGGTTTGGTTCTGGCTTGCAGAGCAGCTCCTCCAAGGACGCCCTCGGGGGCCCCTTCTACCTCGAACAGTCTGTCCTGGCACACTCACCCGCGGGCGGCTGTTCAGGTCCCAGCTCCAGCACCTGCAACCCTGCCACACAATGTCCCCACTCACCTGCAGCTAAACCCGCTGCAGTAGCAAAGCTGGGAACACGCACCGCCCCAATCCAGCTCTGCAGCACTGTGAAAATAAGGTGCAGGACAGACCTGTTCGGAGACTCTTCTGTTCGCTGAGACAGCAGAGTGCACAGTCTGAATGCCTTTAAAGAGGTGGGACATTAGCGCCATCAATTTAATCTTGAAAATCTCCAAGTTATTATATACCACACTACAACTTTTCAGCTTAACTTTGGCACAGTTTGAGGGAAGTGACTACTTCTTCAGTGCTTTTTTTTTTGTTCTGGCTCTAGTATTTGATGTTCTAGGACAGGAACAACCAGCTCCTGCATGCATTGTATCAGATGCCAGTTGCTTGGATGCCAGTTCCATGTCACTACCAGCCGTTTATCTGGATACTATCATACTATCTTACTGTTGCTAGAAAGCACAGTGCAAAGACATTCGGCTTGTATCCAGGAGGATTTACTACTTTTGGGTCAGCACAACCTTGCCAGATGGAGCTGGCTCTTGCAGGAACAGGCATGGGCTAGGAGGTCACCACGCACCCCAGGAAACCCCAGCAGCAGCTTCTCGCCAGGGATGCTGTTATTCATTGTACTACCAGCTCCCACCAGCTTCCAGTTCCTGAAATGCTTCCCACAGTCTGGCACGGTTCCCCACACCCCTGTCATTCCAGAAGAAAGCTCACGTCAGATCCTGGTCCTGGACATCATCCTTCTGTTCAGACCACGACCGATCGGTTGCACACCCATTTTTGCTCATCACCCACCTCCAACACCCCCCACCATTCTTCCCCCAAGCCAAGTCACTTCATTTAATTATAAGTTATTGGCCACCCATCCCAGTACCCCAGGATTTCTTTTTCCACTCCCACAATACTTTCTAAACAGGTGTCTGAGAACCTCAGCATGAAAACACCAAGCTGGCCGAGCCCCTTACAGATGCAAGCTCCCACCACCTCACCGGGTTTCGATGGCACGTTTGGCATTTTCTACAGCACGACTGAGAAAAAAAATTGGCTTTCTGCCCCTCTCAGCCCCCGGCTCTGCACTGCAGCGTGTACCTGCCAACATATCTTTCTGCTCCACACCCCTGAAGCTGCTGGGAGTTGTCATTGCTCAGAAGAGGGGCAATTAGGATGGGGAGAAAGGCTGAGTAAGATAAAGAAAAGATACTTGCTATAGGTCACAGCCTCCCCCAGTTGTTTTTCCTGCTTAGCCACCCTTCCTCCCAAATTATGAGGAAGCCAGTTGCAAACATGCATTTTTGTCACAGGACTGAATTAAAACTATCAAAGTTGTGTTTGAACATATTCGTGGATAATATCTACTTATTTTTACTGAATTTTCTGCCTTGTGATAATACACTGAGCAGCCAACTCTGAAACAAAAACAGATGCAGTGGTTCAAAAGCCATTATGAAAGGACAAAAAAAAAAAAAAAATCTCAGATATACCAGCCTCAGTCCAGATCCTGGGAGTGTAAAGTTCAGTACATAAGTCTTTTCATCGTGCATTTGCAGAACCACAGGACAGCATCCACGGCTATGTCAGCCATTTTGGTGGTCCAGTATCATGGCGGAAAGGGCCACATAACTAACTAAATGAGGAGCACGGAGGAGACAATTTATCATTACCTTTCTGGAACAGAAGATAAATCACCAAGAAGTCTGTTTAATTTTTCTACGTGTAGCCTAAGCAGAGTTCATTTTAGAAGTCTGGAGGAAATTATATGCCTTTTTTAAAAACTATTTTTATACCCTCCTTGCAGTGAACTCGATTCATAAAAGAACTGCAGGACTCGGATTTCCTAAGGATATGAGCTTAATTGACACTGGCTTTCCATCCTCTCACTTCTTATTTAAAAAGAAAAAAAAAAAAAAAAAGAGGAGGGGGAGAAGGTTCCAGGTAGCACACACAACAGAGCCACCCCCCTCTCATACAAGCCGTTCTGCCCTCACTCCGCCATTCTT
>Ga0181612_134722_pt1 | contig 12794 bp, 13 predicted proteins | sample HoacroProtozoa21_FD_119630 | JGI IMG/M metagenome (GOLD analysis project Ga0181612, IMG submission 119630) | Hoatzin crop microbial communities from Cojedes, Venezuel. Combined Assembly of Gp0051906, Gp0051904, Gp0051908 | reverse complement strand
GAAGGAAGGAAGGAAGGAAGGAAGGAAGGAAGGAAGGAAGGAAGGAAGGAAGGGAGAGAAAGAATGAGGAAATGAGAAAGAAAGAATGAGGAAATGAGAAAGAAAGAATGAGGAAATGAGAGAGAAAGAAAGAAAAAGAAAACCATTTCACACATGTCTATTTGTCATTTATCTTGGTCGTTGTACAGTCTTGTCTGTCTTTATCACTTGTTTTCTTTTATGCAGTTACCTCTTAAGGACAAAAATATCCACTTACTGTGTGCCCTGTTATAAAAGGTTGCAACTGTCATAAACCGTCTGGATAACAGAAAGAACAAGGAGTAGTAAACTTATCAATTTTTCCCCTCTACAGTAAGCAGTGCAGTCTAGAGTAGTTAATAACTTTCAGACCACCAAAAATTCCACTGAATGTGCCTTGCTACCCTGTTGTCATTAGATGACCCAGTGAATTATGATTCATTTATGGGGGATGAATGAACTGAGAACAGCCCTTCAGAGAAAGGCGTGGAGGAATGTGAACTTCAGCCACCAATGTGTTCTTGCAGCCCAGAAAGTTCTGTTGTATCTGGGGCTACATGAAATGAAGTTTGGTCAGCAGGTCGAGGGAGGCGACTTTGGTGCTCTACCCTGCTCTTGTGAGACCGCATCTGGAGTCCTTGCACCCAGCTCTGGGCTCTCCAATGCAAGAAAGACATGAACCCATTAGACCTGGTCCAGAGGAAAGCCATGAAAATGACCAGAGGGCTGAAACACCTCTCCCATGAAGAATGTCTGAGAGAGTTGGGGTTGCTCAACCTGGAGAAGAAAAAACTCCAGGGAGGTCCTATTGCTGTCTTTCAACACTTAAAGGGGGCTTATAAGAAAGGTAGAGTGACTTCTTACCAGGGCCTATAGTCACAGGACAAGGGGCAATGTTTTTACACTGAAAGATGGGAGGTTTAGATTGAATGTTAAGAGGGATGTTTTTTACAATGAGGGTGGTAAGACATTGGAATGGGTTGCCCACAGAAGTTGTGAATGTCCCATCACAGAAAGTGTTCAAGGTCAGGCTGCAAATGGCTTTGAGCACCCTGCTCTAGTGAAAGATGTCCCTGCCTGTTGCAGGGAGGCTGGACTATATGATCTTGAAAGATCCCTTCCAACACAAACCACTTGAGGATTCTATGACTCTTGTTGTGACAGCAGACTTGTAGATAACTGCTGTGAAAACATAAACTATACTAACATCCATTTACTTTGAAATCTAAGGGACTTCCATACCTAAGGTTTAAATCTCTTCATTTATTAGATGCCAGAACATTTTTCATGGAAGTCATTTCAGGTCTTGTGTTTAAGTTCATCCCCAGGACCCTTCCTGGCTCACTGTGCATGATGTGATTTAAGTGTTTACAGCCAGTTGCTATGTCTGACTGCTGCCATTGCAAAGTCGCTATGGCAAGCACCATCATTCTTGTATCTCTTTTTTCTCAGCTGCTGAAACCACCCCACATCACTCTGCTCTTCTCAGAGAAGCAGTTCTTTCATAGCTATATCCTCCATACTTCCTAAAATTTATTTCCCCCTCCAGAGTTGAATGGAGGTTGAAAGCAAACACAGAATCACAGAATCACAGAATCACAGAATCACAGAATGTTAGGTGTTGCAAGGGACCTCTGGGGATCATCTAGTCCAACCCCCCTGCCAAAGCAGGGTCACCAACAGCAGGCTGTACTAGATCTTATCCAGGTGGATTTGAATATCTCCAGAGAAGGAGAATCCACAACACCTCTTAGCAGCCTGTTCCAAGGCTCCACCACCCTCAGAGTAAATTAATTCTTCCTCATGTTCAGACGGAACTTCCTGTGCTTCAGTTTGTGCCCATTGCCCCTTGTCCTGTTGCTGGGCACCACTGAGAAGAGTTTGGCTCCATCCTCCTGACACTGGATGACATTATCTGGTTGTAGTGCCTTCTTCTTACTGAACAACCACTGCTTAAAACCATAAAAGATAATTTGTTGAGATAATTTTGAGTTTTCATGGTGTTCACCAGTGGCACTGCCTGTACCTTTAGCTCAGTGCCTAAAATTCAATACAATTTCTTCCTAGTTCAGTATCCTAGTTTCTGAAAATGTTGATTTGCACAAAGACAATGACTTAATCTATGCCTGTGTTTTGATAGTAAACAGTTGAGCACTTTTCTGTTATGGTTCTCCAATTTTGCTCCCACCCGATAGTATTTCATCCTGACCGCATCTGCCTAGTTTACCTATAAAAAGATCACATCAGCCAATGTCAAAAACATGATGAAAGGCAAGATTTATGGCTTCCATTGTTTATTCACAAGCCTTTTACCTTCTTGTAGAGGAAATGAGATTGGTTGGATGCAATTTTTTTCTTGATGTATTCTCGCTGACTGTTACAAAATGGTTTGTATAATATCAGTAGATCCTTTTGTTTCAAACTTTCAAACTTTCAGTACTTCTTCTTAAAACTTTGGCCAATTAGTTAATTTAATTGGCTAAGGCTAACTTCTCTGAGTCTGCACAGCTTAAAGTACAGGCTTCTGCACAATACCCTGCAGTGCAGAGCAGAACTCAGAAACTTCTGCTGCAAGGCATTGCTGAGTCTAGAGGAAGATCAGCCTATCCAAATTGTTTTAAGGAGTAAATTATGAGATATAAAATAAAGTAATGGCCAAATCCCATACCAGGGCCAGCAATAAGAACAGAATTTTATGCTTTTAGCAATCAACTCACCCAGAGAGAGAAACAAAGGCCTAGAAATTCTTAGTTACTTTCGTCAGTGTAATTACCTGAGTTTTGACTACCAGTAGTGACTATTGCTATTAAAAGCTATGATAGGATTTTGGCAATGATGTCTTGGAAAGCTGTGAGTAACTTAAAGTCTCTATGCGGTCAGGGAATAGCTTACATTATGAGTAGACTCCAAAAGCAACAAAACTCCAAACAGATACAACAGACATATAGATGCTCCTGATAAATACGTAGGGGCTGAACATACAGGGACGAGGAAGAACTACTGATGAGCCTAGAAAATGTTACCACTTGAATAAAGGAATATAATTCAGGGAAAGCCTGTGGGCTGAGGCAAGTGCTGTTATCTATAGCAGGTATTTCATGATTACATTGATTGGAAATGTCAGTAATCAGTCTTTTGAATCATTGTAGTAACAGTGTGTAGAAGGGAATAATGGCAAAAGTTGCATGCATCTTTCATACTTCCATGAATCACATGACTATGTTTTCAGTGTTTCACAGTCGCTAAGGTGTTCCTGCAGCACTGCTGTGAAAGATGAAGGTAGTGTTCTGTACAGGAGTTGTAAAAAAATGGGCTGTGAAGCAGGGGGGAGGCAGGGTGAGGTAGGGGTTACATATTTGGGGTGCCAAAAAGTAGGCTGCAACATGGAACCTGTAAGTGGTTTCTTTTTTCTTCTTCTTATATGTTATTTTTTTCTTTTAGATCTGACACAGAGTGACTTGGCTTAATTTACATAAGAAATCAGTTAATTGACCAGTGTCTCATATTTTTTTAGTGTCACACTCTGGCCTTTGGGCTATTTTTAATACACACTTTTAACTTGTCCTAGAGTACTCTGCAGCCTCTCACATTACAAAATGTAATAATCAGTGTTATCTCTGCTTACATTTGTGAAAAGGAGGCACAGAAAAGTTGAAGTTACACTTTCAAACGCCACTTTTTCCACTGATGTATCAGGAACTATGGCTTACTAAATGGGCAACAGCAGCAGCTGCTGCCGTGCGCCCTCCTGGCTCTTCTGCAGCAAGTGGCGCAGGCGTGCTGGTGCTGGCGAAAAGGCGTGCTGGTGCAGCCTTTAACTTTCTTCCTCAGGGATTTAAACTCTTCTTTTACAACTGCTTGCTTTTATTAGAGCCAGTAATTTTTGTGAATGCTCAGAGAACTCTGTGTGGGTCAGATATCGAGCTGGGACGCATAGCTCATGCACTATTAGGTTTTCTCTCAAATTTTTCTTATGAGGGCTGGGGAATACAGCAGTAAATCAAGAAAATAGCACGGCACTGGACATACATGACTGTTCAGACTGGCAACATGAGGTGCATACTCCTGCAAATGCCATGGTCCAAGACAGACACCCATGTAATTCGGTTTCATAGGAAAAAAACCAAAAAAAAAAAAAAGGTATTTTTGGGAACTAGTAGAAGATAAGGGAGTTCTGAGTGCATTGGATAAAGTAGTTTCTCTGATCTACTACTTCCTTTTTGTTTGCTTTCTTTTCAGTAGCGTCCACGTATCATTCTGGAAATAGGAATGAGATCAGAAAATCAGTTTGTGGCAAAGGCTTGGCGTGGAAATGGTGTGCTTTGGTGTAGCAAACAATGAGGCCTGCTAGATCAAAAGTGAGTAGTGCAGTCCCAATTAGCCACAAATACACGCCTCCAAAATATGGCCAGCTAGAATCTGATTGCTACACAGAGCCATTTCAGAAGTCACCCCTCTCTCAGGCACAAATAAAAGGCACCCGTTGTGGCCTTGAGTTACTTAGCACACTGGCATACTAAGAGTACAGCATGTTAGTCTGTGCCCTCTAAGATCCCAAACTATCACAAAGGATCTGGTCTGCGGTACAGGAGTTGCTTGCGGGGCATAGGGAATTGGGAGGTATCTCGTGCCATTCATTTTTCTGCTGACTCCCAGAGGGTCCTTTGCCTTCTGCCTGTACTGTGAAAGCAAACTCCTGGCTCAGAAACTGGCAACATGAGGCCCTTAATCCGCTTTCATCTTCCACAATGAACTTGCGTAATCCGCAAGAGAACCAGGCCTAATCTGGTTATTTATAATCCAGAGGAAACTTTGGCCTGCTGTCTGCATTGTCCCAGAGGCGGTTCCCCGAAGTGCAGGACAGTATGATGTTCACCATCCTGCTTCTGATAGCTTGCTTTAAGAGTATTAGTGCTAAAAATTATCTGCATAAAATGGAGCAACTTGGTCTATTTTAAATACATATTTTCCCTCCATATGCCTATCACCCTGAGTATAGATAGTTTTGTTCATTGTAGTGTCAAAAATGATTGAATGCTCATATTATATGAGTTAGAATATTGGAATTATATGTTCTGAAATGACCATCTCTGCCTATCCCCAGTAGTTTGTTATTGCTCTGAGGCCTCTGGGGAAATGTTTTCTTTGTTTTACATGATATTCCTAATCTAATGCATTTCTTAGTGTTTTCTGGAGTTTAAGACTTGAAGGTCAATCAGAAACCAGTATGTTACTCTCCAAAGGGAAAAAAAAAGGGCATGGGTAAATATTCTACTAGTCATCAAAAATCCAGTAACCTAACAGCACTACATCATCTTGACAGAGAGTTTATGTGTATGGGGATGATCTGGTCATGGGGTGTGCAGAAACGGGGCTTGGTGCCTCATGTGTAATTCTGAGAGATACATTGAAGCCCAGCTTTCTGAAATGGGTTCATACGTACCAGTCTGAAATTAAAAAAAAAAAAAATTGCATGATTTTCAGAAGTAGGAACAAAACTTAACTGCTGCTGGACGCAACGTTACTGTACTACCCGCAAACAAGATGTTGTCTGTTTTCATCAGGATACATAACTTCAATTTCTGTTCACATTTCTGAGAACAGAGTTTACAAATACAATAGGTGGGTGTGTAAAATAAAAGGGTATTGGCTTTGCAGCAGGGCCCAGGCAGGAATTACTGCATGAGAAGTGACTTGTGCCCACCTTGTGCCTTCCCCGTGGCTCAGCAAAACAAAGACCCGTTCTTGATGCCAGTCCCAGGTTGTCTTTACCTCTCAAGCACATCAGTACAGTGCAAAGCCCATCAAAGCAGCTGGGAAAAATGAGTTTTTAGGGAACCTCTGTTATGACTCCTTTCCCTGGGCCACAATCCCTGAATCAAGCCAAAATTATTTACTGTCCAAAAATTGCCTGATAGCTGGTTAAGTGTGGTTTAGACTTACAGGTCCCAGAGCTACCGAGCAGAAGAAGAGCTGTGGTTCAGGTTTTTCCTCCACAACACGGTGGTGCAGTCTCAGCAGAGGGAACATCACAGCACAGTCACCTTGGTTCTAAAGGGAACATGTTCACCATCAGAGTGGCAGCCTCACTTGAAATGCATGAAGAGCTTTAATGTCTGGTCAGTAGCAGCCCAGCACACCAGAAAGGAGAGAAAGCTTGAGGTTCACCTTTCTGCTCAAAGACTACATGTCTGAAAAACATGTCTGTGACACTGTCCGGACTGTCAGAGCTGACCTGTACAATTTCAGTCACTCAGCTGAAATGTCTGTTTCACAAGTGCATCAAAAGATTTGTGTCAGCCCCAGGAACCTGGTTTTGGTCTTGTTTATCCAGCCTAGTAACTGTAGTGGAATAGCTTGGGATTTACAGTTGTGTGAGATCAGACGGATGGCTTACTGTTTCCACATCCCCGGTGTTTTGGCACATAATTTAGGCACACAGCGTTCTTGGATTCTCCTGCTACCTAATTTCTTGGAAATCAGGATAGATACCATTAATCATAGAAAAGGGTTTGATTAAGGTCCCTCTTCTCTATCCCAGGGAGTCCTTCCCTACCTTCCAGATCTTTACCCATCTTGCTTTCAGGGACTGGAGTAACCCCACTCCTCTCATTTCCCTTGAGAAAGCTTCCCCCCAGCCTCAGGACTTTGTGTGCTGTATTATCGTGGATTATCAAATACACCTGGGGAATGTGGGTGGCTTATTTGACTCACACAGCTGTTAGCCATGGGCTCCTATTGCTAAAACTTGCTTCTATGGGACTTTCTGGGCAGAGGGAACTGGGGAAGTGGAGAGGTGTAACACTGGGCTTTGGCAAGATGGTAGGTGGGGTGCCCAGCTCCTCCCTTTCTTATCCTTCAGTAAAAGGATAAAAAATATATGAAACATGGGTAACAGTGCCCTTTTTTCCCCTCTGCTCTCATGTGTGGTTTGGTAATGCTGTGAGCTTTAACAGTTGTAGCAAATTGCAAGTCTGCTAACTCAGGTCTCCCCACTGAAAAGAACTTTCTCAGATTGCTCAAATTGCTGTATTTCAGAGTGAAAAGCATGAAGAACATCTTTTCTCACTTTGTTGATCAAAATGCATTTTTAAATAGTAGCAATTTTGCACTTTATGTAACTGTTTCCTGCTATGGTTAGCTTTCCAGAAATGTTTCCTGCTGCTACGGTTAGCTTACTGCTGTTTATTTACAAGCCAATGTTCAGAGAGCCTTTTTATAGCCTCCCTGCTTTTCTTTTTTTGGAGGGTGTTTTTGCCCCATACAGCCCTGTCCTCACACAACCTTCCAGTGAACAGCATTGCCAGCTCGGGTGGGCTGCCAAGGAAATACCGAGCATTTGTTGGGCTTGAAATGAAAGCAAATAATAGACTGCCAGTTTGTTAGAGGCTACAGGTGGTTCTGAACGTCCGGCTGAAGTCTGTGCCGGAAGCATTACGGCTCCGGACCCTCCCCAGGGACTTCACCAGCCGGGGCTCTACAACCGCGCTAGTGACTCACGGGCAGAGTCTCACCTCCGAACACACGGCAGCGGGAAAAAGTGACCAAGCCAGAATGACTCACAGGGAAATGAAACCGCCGGAGACAAGGCTGCTTTGACAGCCTGCTAACGCATTTAACTCTAGCAACACTCGTGCCGCTGTCAATGCAGTCAGTGATGCCACTGCTTGCATAACGGGTGGGAAAGTAAATCTAGATATAGACATAAACCTGTTGCAGACTACTAAACTCAGCAGCCTCAAGGACTTGCGGTCTAGTAGTTTTGCGGCAGAGATTTGAATGCTGAAGTGTAAGTCTTGAGTGGATGGGTACAGAGAATTTTAATAGAAGCTTAAAACACACTGAAATTTCCAGCTAAGAACTGCAGCTTTTGGGAAGAAGAGGTGTTAAAAGGAGAAATCATGGCACAAAGAGCTTTCTGGGTCCTTACATTTGTTAACGGGAATCTGTTGAGACGAACTGAAGGCTCGAGACTGCAAAAACCACCTGAGAATACATGAAAAAATGCAGCAGAGGCCTGCTCAGCACTTTTGTCTTGAGGTTGTGTCTTGGAAGAAAGAAGTCCCTGCTGCTGTGACTTCTTGAAATATTCAGGATCTGTTCTAAGTTACATCAAGTAGATTTCCCAATAATACAATTATCTGTCTGAACAGATTCATGGGTTTAACTTCAGACACGTGCAATATGAATCTGAAACAGTGCTGTGAAAACAGGATACTCTGTATAAAATATCAGCTGTTGGGTCACATCTCTTCCTCTGGAATCAGCAGCTGGAAAATATTAGATGAGTCACAAGGAGTTGAGAGCTTTGAAAAGCAGCATGCACCAAGTGACATACAGAGTGAAGTCTTTAAACCCACAACTTAAAACACCAAACTGGATCCTTCAGGGCAGGAGCTGAAGCTGCTCTGAAAGGTAATTTATGTTACAAATTGACAAATGGGATCAAGCTTACGTGCTGAAGCAATATCAGAAAGGGCAAGGTAGAAATGAGTGCACAAAGAGGGTGAGCATCCTTTTGACTTTTTTTTTAAGCAGCACTGATTTTGCAGTTAGACTGCTTCCTGAAATAATTTACACCAGCTTACACCGCACTTTGAGCTCTGGCCATACCCTAACAGATAGATGGCAGCTCAGAGCTCTGGATTCACTTAGAAAACAATTCAGGTTAATAGGTAGGCAGTCAGAATTGTCAGTATGCTAGTAGGTTACCTGAGGATTTTAGGTTAGGTTTACACAGCAATTAAACTATAAATGCAGGATGTAGTTTCTTCTTTATTCTGCAGCAGAGGTAGGCGATATTTGAGTATCCAAATATTGGACTTGTTTTTCAGGAGGACGCAGACTACAGCCTGTCTGTTCTGTTTTACCATGTTCCCCTGCTTAGCTTGGGAATAGAGTCACGGGGTCCAACCGTGGTGGCTATTGCTTGAAGGTTGCCAGGCATGTCCATGGACAGAGGCAATGCCAGGGTCTTGAGCCCCAAGCTGGGCTCAGCAGGCACGGCTGAGGCATCAAGGCATGCCCATGCTCCCCACACAGCAGGCCAGGAGTCTCATCTCCTGCTGCACCTTATCCCAGCAGGGCTGCCAGCCTGCCTCCTCCCCTGCAGCTCCCCACTCACACAATGGGGGGAGAAAAACCATGAAAAGCTGTACAGGAAAGTCAAGATTGCTTCCTGCATGTTTTCAACCAGGCATTTCAGAGCTCTGCATCTGAAAAGGAAAAGATCTGTTGCAAATTGGAGTGCAGCACTCTTGTTTTGTCTCTGCAAAGCTTGCATCTCTTGAGCTCTGGCTCAGACAGGCACAACTTCTTCCGAGTCTCCTATTTCCACTTGATTGCTTGCTGTGTTCTCTCAGTGCTGCTTTTTGTTTCTCCTGGTCATTCCTTTCTCTCAACCAAAGTGTAAGCTGCCCATGTTTTCATGGCTATAGCAGCAAAGCCTGTGTAAGTGCCTCTATTTCTGCCTTTTACTTCGCCAGAACTCAAATCTTAGAAAACAGGGATGTGAGGGACTACAAGAAAGGGTCTTGTGCCTTAGCACATAGCTTATAGCCCACTTGGATTCAGTCTGCGGCATGAAGAAAAGGTGAGTGGGGAATGCAAGTCTCATGTGGATGGTTTTGGAAATGTATGGGGCCACACTGTTTGCCTGGGAAGGTTTCAGAAAGCCATAAAAAGGCAGAAATTCTTGACTGTAGTCTATCATCATGATAGGATCATCTGGCTTTGAGTTACAGGTAATACAAATAATAATTTATATTTGCCAATCTGTTCTGAAAGATCTCAGAAGATGAACATCCCACAGCCTCACCCTTGGCACGCTACTTGAGCACATTCCTATCCTTCAACCTCTGAAAGTCTTTTCAAATTTCTGTGTATTACCTCAACCTCTTTTGTGACACAGAAGACTATCTCACCCTACCCCCTCGAAGAGCAGTTCATTAGGTTTGCTTCGGACTAAACCAACCCGTTTCTCTGTCATTCTCCATCAGACACATTCTCTGCCATCGTTCACACTGCACTTGCTGCGTTCCCGTGGACTCTCACTTCTGAGCACCCATCTTCTCTGAGCTGGGGTGCCCAAGTAGGATGTCTTCTTCCAGCTGTAGCCTTGCCAGTGCTGAGTAGTGCTAAACTATTACCTCACTTGGCTTGCTGATTATACTCCAGGTTATTCCAGGATCATGTTTTCTTTTTTGTCACAGGAACATGATGCTGTTGAGAGAGATCTGGGCTTTTTCATTCTATTTAAATTTGCTTTTTGAGTTTGAACATCCTATCTGGAATATTGATAATTTTTTTCTTTTGTAATATGGTAGTACAGCTTTAATAATGGGAAGTTCATTGGAGTCTATTTAATTGGAGTCTGGCATTAAAATAATATTGATTTTAAACTGTTACTGTTCTTTTGCATACATTTTGTATGCATACAGACAGAATTTAGTGAACTTCAGCTGAATAAACTTATAAATATGAATCAGGTTTTTTAACCTACCTCCTCAGAATGTTGTCGGTGGCATAAAATCCAAGGTGTAAGGGTTAATGTTTTCTTCATTTGGTAGTTAACAATGCAAGTTTTTTAGTACCGGAATTTAACTGATAACAAATGCTGTTCTGCCCTACTTTTCATTTAAAATGTGATGCTTGGTGGTAACAATAGCTAGATCCTAACTAATGATTTTATCTGCATAGCTTAAAATGCTTTGTGAAAAACAGGTGTCCACTATTATTCCTATTTTTCAGAGTTCATCTGTGTTTTTTTCTTGTTTGATTTGCTGAGGCACAAAGATTGATTCACCAGATCCTCCATGATAGGTTATTACAAGGTTTGCAGTTCGAACCAACATTTCCTGAATGAATCTACTTGACCATAATGCTTTAAAAATAGTCTCATTAGCCTTTCTATTACACAAATAATTATTTAAAAAGGTGGCTCATCGTGCTGTACTGCATCAACTGGCTGTGAGACGCATACACTGCTTTTTTTTCCAATTGTTTAAATCAGCCTTCCAGACACAGGAAGCCTCCCCATCGACCCGAGAAGCACCGACCTGCTCCATTCCCCACCCTCGTCCTACCACCACCTCTCTAGATAACTTCTACACTGCTGATTCTCAGATCCAGCTCCAGGCCTCTTTGTGCCATAGGCAAAATTACATGTTGCTGTCCCAAGGATGAGAACAGCAGAACTACTTTCACCTTTACCCTTGGTGTAGGAAAGTTCAGTTGTGCCGTGGCTGCATTGAGCACACAGCCAGCTGAGATTCCCGGCCCCCTCACCGGCTGCCCGCTCCCAGGTCCTGATGTAGGGCTGGAAAGGACACTGCTCACCCCAACACCTCGTGTGCACGAGGGGGTATCTTATGCACGCAGGACAGCACAAAACATGTGATGCACGTAGCTCATGTCTCAGAGAGTCAAACTGTGTAGCTTTTTCAAAACCTGTCTAATAATGATGATTCATGGAGCATTACAGGAATGACACATGAAATCCTAGGGGCATTCTTTAAAATGACCAGACCGTTGATTTTTTAGGTATGGTCACTCTGTAACTTTTTTCCTTTCTTTTTAATCTTACGAAACTGATGCTGCATACATGCCCCAGCCACTATTGCTGATGCAAAAGTGTATGTCGCCTTTGCTATTTAGGAAGACTCTATTAATCATAATTTATACAATATAATCTTTGGCAAATATCGCTCTCTAGAATGTTAGCATATTAGAAGTTGTTTTATACATCAAGGAGTCCTTCGTGTTTGTTATTAACTAAAATGCCTGTTATTTGTGGTATTCAAGAATGACTTTTCAGTTTCTATAGTTTGATCAAGAACCTAACCACAGATCCTTATGTCTTTATTAAAATGTGGCGTGTTGCTGTAAAGATTAGAAACCAGTGCTGAAGGTCAAGCAATCATTATTTCAGCAGCTGTAACTTCCAAGGGAATGTGCAATCCTTTTAAATATTTCAGCTTTAAATGCTTTTTTTGTGTAGCAAATTTAAATATTACTAACAATAAGATTGGGATTTAAAGGCCATTTAATCACCTTTCATATCTCTTCTAGAAATAGTTCACTTAATTCCCAAAGCCAGTGGACCACAGGTTAAAAAAATAAGATCAATTAATCATTGCTCTAATTCTAGTAACTGTTTCTTACATATGTATATATATCGTGTCTATATGTATATATGTGTACTACATATAGGTAAGATAAAACTGCTTTCTAACAAGAGAGCTAGCTCTGGCCCAAATACACTGCTGTCTGTTGTGTTTCCTATGGTGAGATCAGCAGCCATTTGGATCAGGTGCTGTGTGTGCAAGGTCAGTTTTCTGTGACACAACCGCAATCCCTGTGTAAATTCACTCAGCAGTGAAGGGCTAGATCGGGCATATGGATATGCACTCATTTGGTCATATGGCTGGGAAACTTCAGGGGCAGACCTACATCTGGTATTAATTGGAAGATCACTGCTTGTGTTTTTTAAAAAATGCTGCTCTATCTGTTTTCTATGCTAAAATGCAACTAATATATGTTCTAAAATTTACAAATGCGGATATTACTTTTTCCTGTATTCACATTCTTTTGAACTATATTACACATGCTAGGAAAATGGCCTTTTAATTCCATTTATCAGAAGTGGAAAATGAAATATATTGCATTTGCAATGCACAGCACCACAGCCTCGTCCTGTGATTACTAAAAATGGCATCAAGTGTCACATCTGACCCAGCCACTCAGCAGTCTTGAAACTGAAGTACATGACTACCATT
>Ga0181612_173866_pt1 | contig 12795 bp, 12 predicted proteins | sample HoacroProtozoa21_FD_119630 | JGI IMG/M metagenome (GOLD analysis project Ga0181612, IMG submission 119630) | Hoatzin crop microbial communities from Cojedes, Venezuel. Combined Assembly of Gp0051906, Gp0051904, Gp0051908 | reverse complement strand
TTTTTTAACCTTAATGTGTTCCATTCTAGCTGCTCAGATCTAATTAGTGCTAGCAGCACTGAAAGGGGCTGTGGCTCTACCAGTCGTGTAGGCAAGCTGTGGAAGGCAGAAGGAAACCAGATTTGATGTTGTTCTGGTCTTTTTCCCCATTTGTCATTAAGCTTCATTCGTCCAAGTCCTGTCGATTTGCTGATGTTTCCCGTCAGTGGCCTGGCCAGGGAGACTGTTCTGTAAGCTGCCTAAAGCCAGGCCATCAGTGTGAAGGGTGGGCTGTCCAAATCCACTGCAAGGAATTAAAACTTGAATTTTTCTTCTTTTTTTTTTTAAAAATTTTTTTTTTTATTTATGACCTCTCCTGAGCTACTGGTTCTTTAGATAAGTGGTACGTCAAGAAAATAAGTGATAGCCAAACTTGTTTTGTCTTTGGGTTTTTTACTAACGCATCTTCAAAGGATGTTACCATCTCCTTTTGTTCCTTTGCAACTTGAGATGTGCAGTTTGGTTTCTTACAGAAGTAATAGACTTTGTGTAGATCCATTTGTGCTCTTCTAAGGGGCCCTGTTTGGAAAACACATCCTCCAGAAAGGAATTTTTTCAAGAATACTGCTGGCTACTTTTACAGTAACGCAGACCTTGTGAATATCCTCAAAGTGCAGAGGTATTTTCAGGTCAAAGACTACTTAAAAAAGATCATAATGTCATGTAAGAATCAATGGATTGTGATTGCTGCGTTATTCCAACGTCAATCCCAACCATTTGCAAGTCAGCACAATTGCGTAGCTATGACAAAAATGGGAATTAAGCCCATGGCTTTTGAGAATTCTGGTGTCTTTGTTTTGTAAGTCATAAACTGTCGTGAAAAGATAAACCAATGAATGATTTAGGTTTTGACATAGAGATAAGGAACAGAAGTCCTGTACACAGGTTGAGTTACCAGACTTGCTGTTCAGACTCATAATATTGCCCTGAAAATAGATGATACTTCAGCGTAAAATTTTTACATCTTTGTCGTTGCCTGCAGTTATGAAGGCTGACAAAAACGCGTTATTAAAGGAAGAAAATTTAGATTTTCAGATCACATGACTCCAGGAGGTTGATTTTGAGAAAAATCTACTAAATATTAGAAGACTGCCAACTCTCTTGAGTTAATGAGTGTGTTCTCCCATCACAATGGCTGTGCTTCATTTCGCATTATAATGTTGTCTAACAGCAAGTGGCACTTCTGATTCTTTTGTAATTTCCAAGCAAAATGCTGTTTGCAAAATAAACACGCTGAGAGTTTCCTAAAGCTAATGTCATCAGCAAAAGTGAACTGCATAGCTAGGTCAGTACTTGGGTGGAATAGAGATGGGTAGGTTCTCTTAATAGTTGCTGCGCAGATGTGAGCCCCAATTTATTTTCTTCCTTCCTTAAGCTTGAGCAGACTGCAGCTGTGCTGTGTCAGTTTATTGCTGTGCGGCGGAGAATGAAGAAAAACCTCTTCCTACTTCGCTGCTTTTCAGCATGGTTGACAGTAAGACAAAGCAGAATTGCTGCACTGCTGTTGCTAGAGCACTTCTCTGGTGGAATGGCCCGAGGACTGCTACCGCACGACAGGGTTTGAGCACCAGCTCAGGACAGATCTTGTAAATGGAATTGAACATTTCTCCTTTGTATCAACCCTCCTTAGGGAAGGGAGGGAGGAGGAAAAAGAAAGGTTTACTTAACCCCTATTGCTGTGCACTAATATGTAATTAGAATAATAAGATAATTAATAACATAATAAAAGTGTATTATATATTATAAAATATAATAAAGGGGGGGGCAGTGATGCAGTGACCTGGCATTTCTTCTCCACATCTTTTAATGCTAGACCAATCAGGCCAGAAATTCATATAGCTGTAGCAGTGAAGCTTATATCAACGGGCCAAATTTAATTGGGATGTGATCACGGTTTTCTTTGGCCAAGGTTGAGTTTCTTGTTCAGAGGAGCCTTCAAGATTTAAGGGAAAGTGTCATTAATGAGCATGCTTGCTCTCACCTCTTCATACGTGCTGTGAAGTTTATCTGCCTTGTGCTCATGAAATACTTCCCTGCATTAGATTAAATCTTGGAGCTTGAGTGCAGCACACAATTGTTGGTAATAATCAACTAGCTACAAAATTTACCTTTTGTCATTTATTTCTTAGTCTTCTGCAGAAAAGTTCAGAATTATTATTGCAGTGTTGCAGATGGGAAAGCTGAAGGCAGGCTCGTGATGAGTGCTGGATTAGTTGTGGGCATCCGGCAAGCAAACAGGAGGATTAGAAACAGAGTCCAGGTCCCTGACATTCTGTTACTCTGATGGACTGTGTTTCCTCACTGTTATTAAGCCTGCATTACAAGTGGAGATAACTTTCAAGAGGGAAACCACAGGAGAGCAGTCAGCCATATAGTGGTATTTGAGTTTGTTCCTACATATGGGCGATAACTGCTGGTAGTTAGATAGCACTGTAGGAAAACTGCGGGTAAACGTTGATTCATGTTTTTAAGGGTATCCGCTGTGCGAGCGGAGGAGGTACTGAAGTTGTCTCTGTGCGTGTGTGTAGGAGGGATATTAAAGATCCAACTTGCCAGGGTGTAAATTCATGCTGGAATGGAGAAAGGAGAACACTCAAAGTGGAGGCTCACTGTATGGTTAAATTCCCGTGGTGCATCGGTGAGACAACGAAGATGGTGCAAACCGAATGCTGAGGTTGTGTGATGCAGAGGAACTAGAAAGGAAACCACAAAACCCTGCTCTCAGTGCAAAGGAGAGCAGTAGTGGCAGTGAAGATTCACGTCTTTTCTCAAAGCTTCGGTCCTAGACAGTGTAGAGGGAGGTCTACGGGTCAGGGTGCTGGGCCTGGTGCGCTATCAGTAAAATTGGTCTAAAACACAGTAATGAACTGTCTTAAAAATTTGCATTTAATCTGATGAATTTTCTTGGAACAGAAGTTGTAGAAAGAAGAGGGAACTAGGACAGAAAACTAGTTAGCAGCTGCCAGCAAACTCTGACAGAGTGGTGCTTGTATTTTAGGCTTCTGTTATTCTTGTAGGGCACATGCCCGTGCACATCACCAGCGCATCCCGCTCAGCAAGAGCCAGTGGCCCAGGCACTCCTGTGCGCAGTGTCTGCCATTGGCACGCAGCTGCTCCATGGTGTCTTTTGGTGACTTAACCAAATATTTATGGCATGAACCACAAGCCATCCAAGCCAGTCAGACCCAGTCTGGAAGAGCTGAAAGTATGACAGCATGAGTAAGCGCCATTTGAGAGTATCAAAGAGCTATAATAATGTGGATAGTATTACATTAGAAAACCAAGGTGGGAGGATTACATGAAAGCAAAACACACAGACAGGCCCCAAGGGGAGACCATCCACCACAAAGGATAATTTCCTACGGGATTCGGACCCAAGAGCACATTCCTCTGAGGCTGCTTTAAAGCATGCAGGCAAGACATCTAAAGAGAGACAAAAATTCATAGTGCTTTTTTTTTAAACAACTGTGTGTAGCTGGAGCAGATGCAGCGATGCCTGGTCTACAGCTCTATCCTTTCGTCTGGACTCCTACATGTTTTCCTCTCTGTGATCTCCTGCTCAGCCTAAGAAGGAGGGTTTGGCTTTCTTTTTCTTTTTTTTTTTTTCCCTTCAGGGAGAGAAGAGGGTAAACATCTTTCATCTGTGTTTTCGTTTTGCTATGTAGGCAGTGCTGCAGTCAGATCCCGGGTGTTCTCTGGGAATGGCTTTGGCTTTGCAGGACACCATGGCAGTGATACCGCGGCTCTTGTGCAGAACTGGAAGGCTTTTCCAAGTGTGTTCAGCCCTTAATCCTGGTGGTGGACAGACCCAAATTCAATAACTGGTATTTTTTATCTTCCCCCCCCAAGTTAGCTGTCTTGAATAGGTGCTGTTTACAGCCCTTTCCCCCAGACGTCCTGTGGAGTAACTGAATCCCACATAAACCTGTCCATGTGCCTGTACATGTAGCGTCTGTCTACAGTAACTCAAAGGGGAAGGATACACAGGCTTGGATATGGCAGGTTTAGACTTTTTGCAAAGCTGTTGCACTGCTTTGCCCTTCAGTGTTTCTGTGAAGGGCCAGGAGGGGAATGGTAGCTGTGTTTTCTTCTTTTTCCTCTAGTCCAAGCTGGCAACAGAGCAGGAGCATGGAGCTGAGCGGTGCCGCTGTGGGAGACATGGTGCCCTGGCAGGAGGGGACGGAGGGTTGGGGGTGTGGGCACAGCTTCCCCGCGTGTCAGCATGAGACAGCAGGATCCATGTGCGTGGATTTCTGTGCAGAGGAGAGCTGTACTGCGGCTTGTCATTTCAGCTTCAGGCCTCTGGGAACAGAGAGACTTTTATTATGGGAAATGTGCTGGGGAAGGAGCAACAGCATTTAAAAAAGAAAAAAAACACATCCAGTCCCTCTGTGTGACAGTAAAATATTCAGAGAAATATGCGCTCTTTATGCAGCAGGCATCCTGAAACAAGGCATTGGCACCTCTATAATATAGAAACCAAAGCAAGATGTTTGGAAAAGACAGATAGACAGCTGGTTTATGCCCAACTTGTGGTTGTACGTAATCCATCACTGCCAGGCCTGAAAACAAGCGGGAGCTCACAGGCACTGACTTCCTGGCACCGTGTCTATTCAGCAAAAGCTTGGTGGTGGCACGAAGCTTTTCAGGGCTGTAGAGCGATGCAAACAATCCCGTCATTCTCCCTGCGCTGGGGAAGCCGCTGGTAGGTGGAAGCGAAGCAGCTGAAGTGTTTGGGCCGCTGCAATCCTGCAAGAGCTGGGAGTCGGATGTGTTTTCCCTTGTGATAAATCGGCACCGGCACGCTGGCCAGCTTGTAGGAGAAATGGTGTTTTAAGGGAAAAGGCAAATGGAGCAGGAGGATTGGGCTTGGGGCACGAGGTTGTGTTAAAAAGTTTGCTCAAAACTCTTTCACCATTCTTGTGCAAAATTTATTTGCTCGCTTTTTTTGTTGTTATTGTTCCAGAAGCCTGTGACGTGATGAAAATTCCTGCTGGCCGTAGTGCCAATATTGACGGTTCCTGTTGCCCCATCAGTGGTGATGACAGGGCAGTTCCTGGCACCACACAGTCTAGAGCCATGTCTGTATTAAATGATCTGTCTCTTTGCCATGAGCCTTGGGACCAGTTTGCTCCTTGCTACCCCATTTGTCTGAATTACAGAATTCAGGTGTGGCCACCAAGCTTTCTCGTAGCTTATATGAAGGCCAGAGCTTAGATACTCATAATCTCGTGGGGAGGGTGTGTGTGAACTGAAATTGGTAGCTGCGAGGACTTTCTAGGTGTTTTTTGTTTTCATGAGGACCCTAATACAACCCGTAGGGCCATGTGGTTCAGAGCGTCCTGAAGGCACTAGAAAAGTGCCTGTGGACTATGGAGGATTTTAGAATCCAACCAGACATCGTTTTGTTGCAGATTTCATGTATTTTTCTTAAAATCATTGCTCCTGAATATATGTTCAGGCCTGCTAGTGATTTAACAGCCAACAGGGAAATAGCCCCTTTTCCCGATGATGTTGATGATTTAGAAGCTGCTGCTGATGTGGGGAGGTGTTTCGGTGCTGAGCTTTACACAGAATATTGTTGGTATCTGATGTTAACTTCAAGTATCTGATATCGACAGTTACAGCTTTTGTGAAAGAATAGCAAAGATGTTACAAAATAGTGTAATTAAATATCCTATTACAAGCCCTAAAGGCAAGGTATAGAACCATAGAAAGGGCCTAATTCCACTTTTTTTTGCTTGTGAGTCCAGGCTTCAGCTTCTAGCTCTGTAGTTGTGCTGCCTCGCACAGTTCCTCTCGCTGCCATGCATAGGCCGAATAATGTGCCCCCTCCCTGCAACAGATGAATAAAATACTTGAGGAATTATTGTGTAAACTGGCTTAGTTCTGTTGACTTCAGTATAACTATTGACGTATTTAGGGTTCACTCTTTGTTGTTTCAGAAGCAACAGTCCCTGGGATTTGGGGTTTTATTTTCCCATAACCCTCCTCCCCAATGTACTGTTACACAAAAATTGCACAATCCCAATGATCTGCAGCGACTTTCCTGCATTTTATTTAAGCATGTTTATGACAGCTTCTCCTGGTTTAGAAAGATGTTTGGTAACAACGTACGTTCCAGTAAAACTTGACACAAACAAACAAGCGATTCTGCAAGAAGGCCTACTCCAAAAAACATGGTAAAAAATACAAAGCCTGCGATACAGTGTCTTTTCCTTTGGCAGCAATTGTTTTGCTCTTTGTAGTATCTTACACAACATGACCACACCACCCGCTGCTCTGACTTTTGAAAAAACAAAACTGTTCATCCTTGAGCCAAGAGGAACCAGAGTGATTCTAAATTACATAATTTGTAGAGGAAATAACTTGTTCAGTTGGTCTGCTTACTACTGAATAAGCTTCTCTTCGTCTGCAGCGTGACATTGATCAGCCCCTACGAAATTTCTGTTACCCACAGGTGTCCTCAGGGCTGTTGGTAGAAGCTGAAAGGCCAGACGCGGATGCCGGTGAGTCCACGTGCATGCTGGTGGACTCTGCTGAGGTGTTAGTCTCCAGGACGGTGCCCTGGTAGGCACAGGCACAGGATTTCTTTGCAGGAAATGCAGGGACAGGACTCCTGGCATTTTTACTGCCCTAAAATAGGGTGTCTGGCCTTCAGTCAGCTACCTGGTGCTGCCAACCTAAAAACCACATCTCGGCTGCATGCAAACGAAGCTGAATTATGGCAAAACTGCAGTGCTTGGTCTTCCCAGTGTTTTAACCTAGGACAGGTGTGTGCATTAGTTGATTATGCCATCCTTTTTTTTAATTATTGCTTTTTTTTTTTAGCAGTTAAAAACATCTCGATTCTCAGGGCTTTTGCTGCAAAATTCTCCCCCATGTACTGTCTTATCACAGGCCCTCCCTCATTCTCACTTTGCATCCACTGTGAAACAGCAGTTTCCCAAAGGGGAGTTCACCTCAACGGTTGCTACGTGGTTTATTTCGCTGCGTCCCTGGCACCTGGCAGTTTCCCTGCAGACAACTGGAGGGTTGAATTTGTGATATGTCTCTGGTGGGCTGTGTCCTGCCTTTGCAGGGGACAGAGCATGTAATCTAATAGGTGGTTTGTTTGCTTTCCTCTCAAAGGGCTATAGCCATGTTTCTGTTGGAAGATGTTTTCAGTTTTTGGAGGATAATGAGTGTTAACAAATCACTGGAAGTGAAAATAAAAATAGAGAAGGAAAGTAGGTGAGATACCACTGCAAGCTTGGCTTGTGCTTTGTGGATCTTTTTTTAATAGCAAAAAAAAAAGTGACATCAGCTCTGCTGCAGGCATGAATTAAAGATGAGAACTTAATAAAACTTGTTGGAGGGGAGAGGGAGGAAGGAAAGTGGAGCTAAAGCAACGATGTCTTTATTTTTAAGCAGACAGCACCACCTCTGCTTCAGCTCTTTGAGATGGCGATGGAGAATAACAAAAGCAGTATCCGAAGTGGTCTGTGAATCAAAAGTGCCCTCTGCTGGGAAAATCCTGCGAGAAGGAGCGTTTCCAGACAGCGTTTCCCAGTTGATACCCAAAAGCTTAATTACCCTCTTTTGCTGGGGAAGAGGCTGGACGTAGTCCAGGATGCTCTCAGCAGTTGCCTTTGCCATTACATGCCCAGTAGGGATTGCAGTCTGAACATGTCACTGGGTATTGGCGGAGCCTGTGATTTCATTAGGGCTCGACATCACGTGTGCGTGGTTGCTCAGACACTGGTCTGTCTGTTATGAATAGAAAGCACGAGTTTGCATTTGCAGTATTGCCACACGAAAGATAAAAATCTGGGCGTGCATACTGTGCAGATAACATCACTCTTGGCAAAGAAACAAGTGATAAAAAGGGGATGGAGCTAGGAAGGAGCCTTCAGTAGCCCTGGTGTAACTCTTGTTTGTTTTACGTGAGCAGCATTGATGAAACATGCAGTGTCAATGCCAAGCTACACACTCCTCCAGCGAGCCCTTGTTCCTTCAAGGCTCCAGCCCTCGAGCACAGGCACTACCTGAGTCTGAACCTGCAGGCAGTTGGGCTGCCACAGCAGGAATATTCATGTGATCTCTGCCGGTCAGTCCAGCGCTTCGTGCTGCTACGTCTTCCTTCGTCTCTGGCGTGGGACTGTGTAGAGCAGGCTTCCAGGCGGGAGAATGAAGGGCTATGAGGACTGTACTGGTGTGAGTGGCCATAAAGCGTGCCCCGCGGTAAGTACTTGGACCTTTGCTGTGGGTGTCCTGGGGTGCTGTGGGTGTCCAGACTTCCTGCCAGCATGGCTCTTGCGAAGTTGCTTGCAGCCTGGACCACCTTCAAATTTAGGAAGAGTCCAGGCTCCATCTGCGTGCCAGTCCCACGGAGCAAACCAGTTGCTCTGCAAAAGGAGCTATTTGCATGCAAAAATTTGGCTCTCACCAGTTAGATCCTCCTGTAGGTTCAACTGCTGGCCTTCTCCAGCTGGACGTTGCTGTTCTGATCGCTCAGTCCAGTGCCTCTGAGGAGTACGTGGAAGCACAAGCGAGAAAAATCAACAGAGAGTAATAAAAATCCAACTAAATACATCAACTTAAGCGTATGAGGTTTCAGCTGTTTAGTACTCTGTTCTGTGCATCTCTAGCAATTTCAGTGACAAGGGCTGCTTTTTATCTAATTAAAGTAATTTATCTTTACATCTGGAGCAAAAAGGAATTGATCTATCTTGTTATTTGTCATCACAGAAGAGTTTTAGGAGATGAATCATCAGAGATACAAAAATAGCAGAAATCAGAGTGAATAGATAAACTGAATTTAAAAGCGTGGTTAGTACTAGGATGATGTTCATGCCCCTCGGGAAGAGAAGCTGCCATATGATGCATCATGTTCATGTTACATGGCAGCAAGGAGTGATACTGAAGAATTCTGAAGGAAGAGCTGGCCAGGAAAGGCGGGAAATAATCCTTGTGGCTATGAAACAAGCTTGAAATCCTGCGGGATTTGTCATGGAAGCCTTTTTCCTCAGAGGAGCTGTAGAGCTGGTGTCCCAGGTTTCCCTATGCTGGCAGTGGTTGACTTTGGCAGGCGGGAGTTTTTCCTCTAATTGTCCTTGAGAAGCCTTTGATTGTTCTGCCTGCACTCGTGGGTGGGAAGGCAGCTTTATTTAAGGAGGAATAAATATTTATTCTCTTAGAGTGCTTGCCACAGCTGCTGCTTTGCAAGAAGATGGTGGTTTCAGTTAGGAGCCAGTCATGCAAACTCTGTGCTTTTATGAATTTGCACCTGCTGAGCTGTGGTTTGGGTTTGAATGAATCTAAAATCTTAGAGGTAAAGTTCACCAAAAGTGGTAAGTTTTGACTGTATAAACTCAGTGAATTATTCATTCCTTTCTCCCAGTACCATGAAATTACCACCTAAAGCTCCTGCCCTGCACTCTGAGTGGATTTGTTAGCAAATCCGGCCGACATTTCAGGTGCACAGCCATCATTTGACCTGTTTTCAGATCTGATTTCAGAAGAATTGCAGAGCTAAGTCTTGTCATCTGTAGTATCTGTGAATTCAGACACAGGGGGTTTTGGTGCCTAATTCAGATAATTTATTGAATTGACTGTTTCTACTTACAGCTGGAAATGGTAGTTTTGAATGGTGTGAAATGCCACCGTTCAGTGTAGGAAGCTGTTTTCTCTGAAACCTACTGACAGTTAAGTCGCATTAACTGTTAGAGTGCATAGTGTGCTTGGTAAGATGGTGGACCTGAGTCACATGAGGATTGTGCAGGAAATATTTAGATTATACATATGCTCTTAATGGCGCTTGGTTTCTTAGTTACTGGATGTTTGCTGGCTGTGATCGCTGCCTGTATTGACACTTAATGCTCGCAATGGCTTTTGAATCCAGATATTAATGAAGCATCCTTTTAGGAGCTGTAGGAATAGAGAAGTGTGCTCCAGACAAAACCTGAGTCCCAATGCCATCAGTGCAGGATTTCTGTCATTGTTTTCCTTCAGAAGTGGGGAATTTAAGTGTCTTTTTCATAGTTACCCATTAATCCACTCCATTTTTATCCTGCCTCTCCAGGCACACTTCCCTGAGGGTTTCTTACTTCTAACATGGGACTTACAGATTCAAGTGACCCCTTCAGATAGAGAACGTGAATCAGAAAAGTGAGATTTAAAAAAAAAATAAAGCCATGCATCGTAATGATGTAATGCTTCTTTCAAAGTAATATTTGGTGTGTTTGGAAGGAAGGGTGACGATAATGTTTCCAGAGGGATTTGGTACCCAGTTCGGAGCCAGGATACGGTAACCTTGTAATGGAGAGGCTTACGTTGGGCTGCTGAAAAAAGGCCCCTGTTAATGAAAGCGCTCCGGCATGGTGTCCTGGGACCACACGTGCTCTTCCTCTTCCCTTGTGGAAACTTTCCGTACAGTCCGTGTTGGTGCAGGCAAGAGAGGTGAGTCACGTCCGCCTCCGAAGGGGAAAACACAGCAGCTGGCAGTGCCCGAGGGGCAATCCCAGCCTCATGTCCCAGTTCTTGGCCCTCCCAGCGAAGAGCAGAGCTTTAGCAGCTGGGTACCCTCGGTTGGAGGTCAGTTGGGTGTGTGCTTGGGTGGTGGCCTTGCAGCAGGAGAGAGCAAAGCAGAGATGGAGGAGAGGAATGGCTTCGTGCAAACTGCGCCAGAGGCTGCTGATATTTCTGTACCGTAACAGAATTTGGTTTCTTCACGTGCACCAGAGTTCCCTGGGAAAGGCACAGGGAGTGCTTTTAGTCGCAACACAGGCATCACAGTGGAGATCTGCACCCGCTGATGGGAACATGCACAACTGAAAGGTGTTTTAGAAAACCAGATTTGATTCCTGTGGTCTTCTCATCTGGAAAAGAACCACGTTGCTTTCTTAACACCTAAGTGATAGGGGATACATTTCAAGGGATTGATCAATTCGTTCAGAGTACGTGTTTAGTTGACAAATCAAAGGAAACCCAGCTGAGAGAACTGCCTTGCAATCTCAGCATGGGTCTGACGTGTGAAGCGAGATCTGTAAAATAACTCCTCTTGTTAATTTGCCTCATTAGCAAGATGGGGGGCTGTACGTGATGCAGAATGTTCCCTTCCTATTGTTCCCTGTGTTGGTGATTTCTAAATATAAGAAACCAAATGCCCTCCGCATAAACAAGTGCCCGAAGGCAGTTGTTCCTCTTGGGTTTCTCATCTTTGCACCGTACTCCCATATTTCTGCGTGGAAAAACAACTGCTTGCCTCTTTATCTGTGTGCAAAGTAACAGAACACAAAGCAGCACTGTGTTGCTCTTTTGTCAGTGCTGCAGCATGGGATTCCTCCACAGAGTAAGTTTTAATGTTTCCTTAAAAATCAAAAAGCTGAAGCAGGATGCGGTGCTGTCTCTGCCCCTCGCCGGGGAAGCGAGGGCAGCCTGCAGCTTCGGGGCGTGCGCTCACTGGGGTCGAGCTTGCTTGTCTCTTCCTTCCAAAGCTTTTCCTCTTTCCAGTTGCTGATGAAATGAGGCCAACCTGATAGAAAGGAATGCCACATACTCCTGGTGTGTCTCGTTTGTTTGTTTTCAAAAAAACCACCTATTGAACTGTTTTCATATTTCACTAGTACTTTTAAAAGGAAAAGAAAAATTCATCCAGCAGTCTTCATTATTTTGATCGTGATTATTTTCAAAGAGTTTTTTCTGATAAGAGGTCCTGCTGTGTGCATGGAGTTTAGTAGTGTGTGGTCATTAAAATAAGCTTTAAGAGGAAGCTAAATTTTAGGAATTTCCTCTCCTCTTATGGTGAAATAACAGGTTTTGCTTGCAATAGAGTGTTGCAAATACCAGTGCTTTCCAGCTCTTCCTCAGGAATGGTCACCCTAGGCCACCTACATTGGTCTGCGGCGAAACACGCAGATGGGTAGGCAGGGGGAGGGGAGACTGAAATGTTTGGTCGCTTTGTTTGACATTGGGAAGCTGAGAGAGCATCCTGAAGTCGGTGAAGAAGGTCTTTTTGGTTTGGACATTGAAAAATGAGCAGAACACAGGTCTTGCAAAACGCACCTTGGGTCTGCTACTCAGCTGCAGTTCTTCTGTTTGCAGACACACTGCTCTGTCTCTGACTGCACTCCTCACCCGCTCTCCTGTCCGTGTCCTCCCATTGCCCTAAGCTCATGTCTGCTGGTCCTAGCTCTACTCCCGTGCTTCTGCATTTGCAAGCATGCTGCCCTTTGAGAAATGAAGCATCTGATGAACATCAGAGGTGTGCCATCAGCTAATTTGGACAAAGCCCCATCATCCAAACAGTGTCAGTGGAACAGGAGGTTGTGAGAGTGCCCTGGAGTTGTCGTGTGCGTGGAAAGCCTCATGTTTTGGAGGAATGGTGATCATTTACCAGAAGAATCCTAGCAGGTGAAATGAAAGCAGTGAATGCAACACTAAGTTTAAGCTACTGGAGAGAGTCCAGCGGAGGGCTACGAGAATGGTGAGGGGACTGGAACATCACCCCTACGAGGAGAGGCTGAGGGAGCTGGGCTTGTTCAGCCTGAAGAAGAGAAGGCTGAGAGGGGACCTAATAAATGCTTACAAATATCTGAAGGGTGGGTGTCAGGAGGATGGGGCCAAACTCTTTTCAGTAATGCCCAGCAACAGGACAAGGGGCAATGGGCACAAACTGAAGCACAGGAAGTTCTGTCTGAACATGAGGAAGAACTTCTTCCCTCTGAGGGTGACGGAGCCCTGGAACAGGCTGCCCAGGGAGGTTGTGGAGTCTCC
>Ga0181612_146459_pt1 | contig 12795 bp, 6 predicted proteins | sample HoacroProtozoa21_FD_119630 | JGI IMG/M metagenome (GOLD analysis project Ga0181612, IMG submission 119630) | Hoatzin crop microbial communities from Cojedes, Venezuel. Combined Assembly of Gp0051906, Gp0051904, Gp0051908 | reverse complement strand
TTATGATGAACAACAAATAGGGGGAAAACTTCAGCTAGATGATTAGGAACTACATTTATGCTGAAATAGATTCTGTTCTGGAGTTCCTATAAAGTTGCTGGCGTGACACTGTTGAGAGTTAGACATTGTTGTGCTAATGAAAGTACAAAATCCCTCAAACTGGAAGAATCCCATCCCCACCCCCACAAAAGCTTCCTTTGCTTAATTTCAGCCAAGTGATTATTTTTCTTTTCTGAAGGTTTATGCAAAACAGTCTTTTTGATTTTCCCTCTTGCTGTGTTTAAGAGCTGAAATGCTTTTCATTTTCTTAAAAATAGTGGTTATATCTGTGAGCCAAAGGACTGTGCATTGAATTTTTATTTCTTTTTTTATTGTTATTTATAATCTTACAGATACCAAATTTCTATGATTTTCTGAATCTCGATGTGGCATTAACTTAGTTGCACAGCTCAGTGATGAAGCCGTACAATTACCTGAAAAGCATATGAAAGGGAAACCTTTGAGCTAGGAAATGAGGATTTCTTTTTTAAAGTAACACAAATCAAATGTGCATCTAGATGGATATATCCAAGATAGTTCATTGATCCATTTCAAAAGTTAGTTCATATTCAGTTTCATTAAGGCACTGTGTAGGCACATATTAAGAAGGAGTATTAACTCAGTGAGATTAGTTTGATTTGTCTTGCTTCTTTTTGGAACTAAAATTGTAAAACCACTCGAATTCAGAATAATCATGGTCAAACATTTTTTCTTTGTCAACTGCAGTATAATACTTACTTTGAAACAATTTTAGTGACTTCTTTGTGCAAAGAAACAGGAAAAGTTAGCCTATGTTCATACAATAAACCTGTGAGTAATGCTGAAAAGAAAATACATGGGTGGTTGGAAATACATGGGTGGTTAGTCTGCAGCAGGTTTTTAGGCTTAAGATTCTTCTACCTCAGGTTTTGTCACTATCAAATATGAAAATGTATTTTAAAACCTTTATTAACTGTGTTTTTCTCATCACACATACAGAATTGTTTGCTAAAAGAAAAAATAAGATTTCAATATAAATAATAATTTGGCATGTTATAAAGTTATTTTCTGTATTTAATCTTTGATTGCCAATTCATTGATTTTGTTGCCTGTATCAATGTCATTTTAGCAGCTTTAGCGTTTCCTGTCCTTTGTCTTTAGCTGTAGAGCTCTAGTGTTTCTATAACACTTTTCATTTTAACTAAATTCATTTTTTCATTTCAACTAGTGATAGGTTTCAGAAAAAATGAGAACTGTTTGACTGACTGAAATGTTTAAGATTTACTGTTGCTTGAGGAGTATGTATAACAGAGAAGGTGTACGTTCATTTTTCTTAAAGGAGGAAAGAAGTCAAAGCACACAAGAAAAGAAGCATAGACGTACCGAACTCTAAAGAGCCAAAAATGAAGAAGACAAAATTATCTTGTTCAGCAAAAAAGAAGTCAAAAAAAAAGACCCATAAAGGTAAATTAAAATTTAAGACCTTTGATTTTTTTAAATATTCAGGTAAGTTAATTGAATCTTAGTTTTGCTGTAGCTACATATGTATAGATATAGATATGTAATTATGTATAAATATGGGTATATAACTTTCCTGACTGTGTAACTCAGGTAGTCAAAAAGATACATTTCTTACGTAAATTTCCTAGGTGCACAGAGAAGATAAATTTGGATAAAAAAGGAGGTAAATTTCTTACATTTTACAGAGAGGGAGAGCCTTTTGAAAAATGCATTGCAAAGAAAATTTGTCCAAGAATTGGACATTGCATACCGTAAAGGGCTGTGAAGTATTTAATTCCTTGAGGCTTTGGGGTTGAAAGCCTTTTGGAAATGTTAGATAACCTTTTTACACCACAGATTTTGGGATAACGTATTTGAGCTCAAACTGATGACCTTTGAACTCATGCAAACAAAATCTTACTTCAGTGTTTGCTTGCTTTCTGTGAATGTATGGTGTGTGCGTGCATGTGCACATGTTTATGTGTAATATATTGTGATAGAAATAGCTTTGTAAACAGTTTTAAGATAACAGATAAAATGAAGATAAGTTTACTATTTTTTAAATGATGTTTCTTTCCAGATCAGGTTTCTTCAGAAGAGTCAGATAGTTCTGATAAAGGTAACGTATTTGAATATCTTCTGTATTTTATGTTTTTGTAGTAAGTTATATTATTTCATGGTCATTTGTGATTGGTCTTAGTTTTACTCGTTGGCAGTTTTGATATTTTAAAAGACGGTAAGAATGCTGTGTGAAAACAAGCAGAGATATGAAGGGTCAAAATAATTACTTACAAATTCTTGGAGAAAAACTTAAGAGATTTTTTAGAAGGAAATCTTTTAAGTAAGGAATAAAAATGTGGGCAGAAAACATAATGGAAATAATCAGAAAAAGAAGGGGTCAGGTTATTCCATATAAGAGTAGAGGGTTCAAAAATACGTACATTGTTAATAATTACATGGGTCCAGGTATGCAAATATATGCTGTGTTACGTGTGCTGTGTAAAGAAAGTAGTTTTGCTATATAAGAACTACTCCATTTCCTTTCAGGGGATGATACTATTATGTATTCTACTCAGAAAAGTAATAGATTTTAAGTAAATCCTAGGCTTTAACTGAAGTCTTTTCCAGCTACCACCTGTAGTACCTTGGAGACCTACTTCTTGTGGGTGGAATCAGTCTCCGTGAGCCCTTAGGCACTGGTTGTCTCTCTATCTCAGTCCCCAGTTTCCTTTTTGATGAAACAAGCCCCATCTCCTGGTCATGCCAATTCTTGCTGCAGACTGTCTAGAAGGGACTGAGTGTTTCCACTGATTGCTCTGCTGTGCTGTACGTTTTTAGGAATATCCTCAGCACCTACGTTTTCCCAGCGAAATACAGGAAGACCTGAAGCAGTCTCAGACCATGCCCTAAGTCTCTGTTTTGTCAGGAAAGCTCTGTTGGAAGATTGGGGTTTTTTAGGTCAGGGCATATTTCTGGTAACAACATTTTTTTTTGGTTTTCACCCCTTCCGTATACTTACACGAAACTGTTATGCAGTAATCCATGTTTTCTGACATGGTAATTTACAACTGATAAAAGTTGTCATTCAAATAGAAGTAGCATAATTGATTCATTTAATATAATGAATTGAAACTGTGTTGTAATTCTGTACTTGTGATTATAAACTCTGAATTTTAGGAATTTTAGGAATTTGCTGCTGTTGTGTCAAGATCAGTGTTTTGACATGATTGTTGTTATGTTGGGCCAAAAAATTAGTTCGTGATATCTAAGAGTATTTTTGGTGCTGTATTGAATAATATCAGAAATGATTTTGTTTTTACTTTGTGCAAAGTAAAGTGTTCTTTTTATTCTCGTGGTTACAATTAAACATTGCTCCTAGCATTATGCCATCTAAATTAAAATAAATTATTTTAAAATTTATTTCATAAGCACTTTATTTAACAGATTCAGATAACAGCGATGCACAAGATGGCCCTTCAGATGCTGACTTTTGGAAAGGTCCTCTACAAGAAGCAGATGAAAAATCACGGTTAGTTTGATCTAGTGAACTTGTAGCTAGTAAAACAGACTGTGTCCATTCAGAACTGAAAAGGGAGAGGTTTTTTCCTGAGTGTTTTACTGAATATTCTGACATTTAGAATTATGTCAGATCTCCTTCCATGTGGTGAACCTAAGTATGTTTTTTTAAAGAGGAGACATACACAAGACTGGGGGAGAAACACATGTAAAGCCATGCCACTGCTGTCTTACCCCCTACCATACCATTAACGATCTTAGAGACAAATCGTAACAGTCAGCTCACTGCCGTTGCACAGAAGGGGGGAAACGTGAAAGTTATTGGAATATATTAAGTCAAAATGGTCTATACGAGCTACAAATTCTAATCAGAAGTCTGCTGAATCTTTTTCATACAAAGATTATCTCCTAGGTACAGATCCAAAGCAGAACTGCCTTTGACTTTTTTGTGTGTGTTGGGGTTTTTTTGACAGGGAGGAGGAGTTTGATGAGTATTTTCAAGACTTGTTTCTCTGAAACTTCATATTGATGGAGGCTGATTTTCTTCATGAATTGTCAAGATAGAAGTCTGGAAACCCAGTCATAATTGGAGACCGGAGACCTCTTCCTGCCAGCATACTTTTTCTGCAGTCACTCATATGGACCACCTCAGTAGGTTATCTTTGTAGAAGGCTTCAGGTCTAAAAAGTTTCTTTTTCTTGTGGTGGGCTGTATACCCATGAAATAAGAGAAGTAATTGTTTCAGTTCAGTGCAAAAGATATATGGCACCCAAACTTAAAGCGGGAAGGATGTAAACAGAGAAGAATATAGTTCATTGACATTATATTAAGGAAGTTGGCTTTTATCCCAAACTTCAGTTATTGTCAGATTTGTGAAAAGGGACATTTTGGAAGATTCTGTTATTAGTTTAAAGCCATACACTTTAATATATTCATATTTCTAATTTATTAAACAAGGAGTTAATAGCCTTAAATGTATTGGTCACGTAGACTTTAATATTTGGGTATTAGTCTCTGTAAGTATTTTCAAATGCTGTTGGAGAATTTCAGTTTTTATAAAATATGTATTTTGCTTGAATTGAGTAAACCATATCTGAAATGTCTCCCCTAGTCCTTAGAAAAGTTTAGTTCATTGTGACTTTATTTTAGATTTTAGTTAGAATATGATGTGACTGATAATTCCACTTATAAAAATCTGGTTGATTGGTGAAATTTTTGATGTAAAAAATAAAGTCTGTGCTTTCTACTTGACGTGTACATGTGACTTGTATGTTATCTGTGGTTTCTGATCTCCTTAACATTGATTGGATGTTAATCCTTCTTTAAAGTGTAATCCTAAATATATAAGTAAGGAATGTATATTGCTTGAGAAACTTACTGGATTCATCTTCCTCTTCAAATTACATCACAACTTTAAACATTCTTTATTTTATGTTTCCAAAGAAACAGTTGTCACATGAACAGTTACAGTGGCTATTTTCTTTGTCGGATGAAAATTACTTTGGATATAAAGGACAAACTTTTTTTAATTAAATGTTCATGTTAATCTGAGCAAAGTTAACGTTGTATAAAATATATTTTTGAGAAGTACTTCCCACTGTAGATATATTTATAGAAAGTATTTATACTAAATATTTGATGTGGAAAATGTAACAGCAGAGATGGTTGCGGTGTATATATGAACATTTTACATGCATTCATATGAAGAAGTTGAGAACTCTATTTACAACTATCACTTAACATAATTACATTTGAAACAGTTTGTACTTACATAATAGATGACAGTACAAGGACGTACTTAGGGTGTCCTTGAGTGAGAAATAAATGTAGCCTTGCATGAAGGCTTCTTTAGATAAGAAGGTGGATTTAAAGGTTAATTCTCTGTCAACTTGCAAGCTTGGTTGAGAGTCAAATCCAATCTGCAGCAATCTGCTTACATGTATGCAACTTGCCCGAGGGGGCTTTTGTCGAATGTGTCACTGTATTTGTTGTTTGAAGTATTGTGTATGATATGTTCTGGATAACTAACTCCTCTTTGGGTCTTCAAAGTACTGTTATGAAATGGTACAGTATACATAGTAAATACATCATTTAATACAATTTGAATAAAATTACATTATTAAACAACCTTGAAATAGCTTTGTTTAGTACCTGCATTTAATACAGAAAAGAATACATGATACCCAGTTTTATGTGATAACTAAGTTTGCCTAAAATATGTGGCCTGTTTGTAAGTAAGGATGTAATAAGTGGGATGTCTTTTGTGGATTCCTTTAATTTGGGGGGATAGCTGTACGCAGTATCTGTATTCATAGAGCATTCATAGAAAGGTATATAATATGGCAAATCACTCTTCTCGTTTCTCTGTGGATTCTGAGGGTGCTTCAGAGGAAAAAAGAAAAGTATGGGTCTGCTTTCTTTAAAGGGGGAAGAGACGTGACAGGATGAAGTCTGCATGTCAGACGTGTCAAATGCAATTCCTGCAACAAACATCCATCTCCGCTTAGATTTGGAGCTTGTTCTAGCGAACACTCAGACCAGTGCGTAGTGCACTAGCTGTTTTCCTTCCGTCATCTGCAGGAGGAGCTGGCTTCATGAGACCTGAGTAGAAGGCATGGAGTGGAGTCATTCTTCAAGAACAGAAGGTTTTGCTAGGGAGATTGTTGTTGATGAAGACCTAATTTATGTGCAGTCTTTCTGCTTAGTTTCAGAAAGGGAGGTAATGTGAATTCTGGTGTGCTCTACTTCTGCTGTCCTCTGCCTCCCAAGATTAAGTTGGTGCCAGTTCATTGGTTTTCAAATACTTTCATTTACTGCATTTTAGAAAAGGTGCGTTAGGAGTACATGAGCCTTCTAAAATGCCTTTGAATGTAGATCCTGCTGTCGATGTATAGGTGTCTTGGTGAACTTGTATGCAAAGTATGATGTTTATGGTCTGCCTTTTTAGATTTTTACGATAAAAGGTGGTCAGTTTAGGAACTGTGGGCAGAGCCATTTGCACATGGGCAAAAGAGTGTTTTTTCGGAGCTATGGCTACCATGTACAGATTTATCCTTGGCAGTTCAGAAAATATACTGTGTACCGTGGACCTGCTTTTAATAATTATGAGCCAGGGAATTGTGTTGAGTATTCTTAAAGTGAAGGAGATGTTTACTCTGGAACTTTTTATGGTACTGAGAATGAAGGAAGAGGACAATTCCAGATTAAGGAAAGACGCATAATATAAAAATCTAAATATGTAAGTTAGAAAAATCACAATTTTTCATTTGAATTGTACATGTTAGATTCCATTCAGTAATTTCATATAAGATCTGTCAAAATAATTTATATTTTTTCTGGACAATATGCAGAAGTTACATATTTTAATAAAATTGCTATATGTAAATTGAGTGACGTGAAAAAATATCTGGAGTAGAGCACACAGTTAACTCATTTTGCACCATTATTTTTCTTTTAATTTTCCAGTTTTTATTTGTACCTTTTTTTTACCCCGTTAAAAATTATTTCCAACGAATGGCAAGTGTTTAAGAGGATTCTTAAGAGATCATTCTAGACTATTCTATGCGAAGCAGAAATCCAGTGGGGCTCACTGAAGTTCCTTCTAGATGTCTTTTCTGTAGCAGAAGCAGTGTTTGAGAGAAAGAATTACAAAATTATACATGTTTTGGATTTTCCATCCTCTCCACTTCCGCCACCACCTCCAGCTGCATTTTCAGCTAAAAAACAGAGAAGGAAAGTAAAGTGAGTATTTTCTGTTAATTGTAGCTGCTCTAATGTCTTGTTAAAAAGGTGTTGCTTTTGTGATACACATATAATGTGTGTTTGACCTTCTGAAAATTGAACATGAACTACTTGTCTGGGAAAATGGAATAAGAAGCAGTAACACATGGTATATATACATACATGTATATAGTGTAGCAGCTGATACCAACATTTCTCAAAGGACCAAACACACACTGAACCACTCTTACTGGAAAGTTTCAGTAGTTAAATACACATACCTCTGGCCCACACATACAAAACTGAGGTATGCCAGCCATGCAAAAGAAACAAACTCTTGGATCAATATAATCTGTGAATCTTTTGGAAGCAGATGATACAAAAACTTTAATTTGACCTAATTGTATAAGCCTTTATCAAACCCTGCATGAATCCCTTTGTAGTTACCAATTGAGAGAGAGACACTTTCCAAGTTTATTTATAACGACTGATTCTGTTACTGTCTCTCTCAAATGATTCCACAGATGTTCATTGGTCATAGTTAAGATTCTTTCAATATAATGAACTGCGTTTCCAGGTTCACTTAAGGTAAGATACTAATATTAGAATTAAAACTTACATTTGAAAGCTGTGGATCACCATGTTACTAGGTCATTTTCGACCCTTTCCACCTGCATTGAAACATGTCACATAATCAGTGTCCTACCCTCTGTAATTTGTGGATATAATTAACACTATGTTGCTACCTATGCATTTTATTTTCTTAGTTTAATACTGCATTCTGTTTTAGTTTCTGTTCTGAACTTTCCACTGTAGTGGTTCAGCAAATATGTTTATTTTGTTTTCTGCCTACCGAATAAGTATGAATAACCAGGTCAGTGTGATCTAGAGAAACCACCGTGGTTCAGCATGTATCAAATTGTTTTGTATGAACTGACTTAAACTTGTATATTTACATCGCCTTGATTTGACAGTGTCAGATCTGTTCTTCACAGATGTGCATGGCCTCATTCCAGTGCACATTTAAAAAGATGCAAAATAATTCACTTACATTTAGTGATACCAGCTGTGATATGCAAAGGTCAGATCCTTAGCTCCTGCAAATCAGTCTGTCTATGTTTGCCTGTGTAAGCTTCCTTCTAGGAAAATACTTCTTTCCTTAAGTCAGTGTTTAAGTGATTCCAAAATACCAGTGATGTAAGATGTCCTAACTTCAAGTAGGAGTAGAAATACAGGAGTCTTCCTAAATATATAATTTATTTTTTATTTTAAAAACCTTATGCTTAAGGGCATAGGATCAGACTGTAGTAACTATAATTTTGCCAAGAAAGCAAATGTATAAGGAGATCTGTGTGTAGGTTCTGGGTTGTTTTGTTTTGTTTTGCTGGTATTTCTGTGAAGTTCAGATGCTTACATTCCAGTGTAAGGAAAGAGGACTTTATTCATACTCACAACCAGGTAGTTCTCAGCAATAAATTGATCTTAAATAAGATTATATGATTAATTGCAAAAAAGTGTCTTTCAAAATAAATTTGGAAAACAGTGGGTGGGCATAATTTTGGTGAAAGTGTGTTTAAGTGGTATCACAGTGTGAGTAGGCCAAAATATTTCTTGTAATTTTATTACAATAATAATATTTGACTCAATTTGTTAAATTTCTCATTGAAAAGTCTGCTTTTATTAAGTCATGTAGCTTTACAGTACTTTTTTTAACCACTTTGCAACAACTTTATTTTAGCTTAGTATTATTTATTTTAGGAGCTAATAACTCTCTAGTTCCACTTCACACTCTGACAATAACTTGATGTGTTACCTGGGGTAGCCTCTCTTTTGCATGAAGTGTGAAAAATACTCACCTATTTCCCACAGACACTGATTAACAAATAAATTATTCAGTACTGTTTTATATTTTGAAGATGTGAAACACATACATAGAGTAAACGAATTTTTCTTCTTGAAACTAGCTGACAATAATTCTGTAGTAATCGTGTTTTTGTTTTAATCTCTGAACCTTTTCAGTTATCTCGGCTGATTTTCAGAGCTGTTGGCCTGCTGTTCCACACGCAATACAGGATAGAAATGACTGACTCATTTCACTCTTACACTTGAGTGACACGTTCTCAGTTTCTATAAAATCAGATTCTCTTGCAGGTTATCATACACAGAGCCATACTTTCACTGTTAGGACTTGGGCTGTTGTAGGAAGATTAGTGTTAAATTTGTAATACGAGAGAGTGCATTTCAGCCAAGAAACTGATGGTAGGGAACTAGAGCCAAAAGCTTTATCTTAAATTTGGAAAAGAAGTGGGGATTTGCACTGCTTTTTTATGTTCTTCCAAATGCACACTATCCATTCCCATCTCTTTTCCTCACACTTTTCATTTTCAACTTTAGTACCTGAATACATTTGGGGCTGATGCCACACAGAATTTTGATACATCTCTAGTATTTCAGGTGATTGCAGCATTCACAAAGAAGTATTTAATTGCATTGTTTTAAGTCTTAAGACAAAAGAAATTTTACATTCACTTCACTTTTGTGATGGTCATATTTTCTATAATTCTGCAGTATAGAAAATGAGGTCAGTGTACTGGATTTGTGTAATCTTTAAAGGTTACTCCTCTTCCAGGTAAAGATAAAGCTAATTTGGCTAATTCAGAACTTGCATACTATTAGTTTAAAATTTAATAGAATATTGCACAAGTGCATTGCGTGTGTGAATTTGAGAGCGAGAGAATGTGTTGACTGCCTTACAAATATATATAAATGAAAACCTTAGAAGTTACCTAACCTTTTTTGGCAGCCTCCTCTTCTTCCTTTTTCTTTTGTTCCTCAATAACTTTCATCTTCTCTTCATATTCATCAGCTCGTGTTTTCCATTCAACCCTGTTGTTTTGAAGGCCATCAAACATAGGTGTAATTTCCTTGTGAAACCTCGAGAATTCCTATACAGATAATTTAAATTAGCAAATTAGAAATTTTTAAACACTGACAATTTGTGAAGTCTGAATTTGTGGAAATACTGCTGCTTTGCAGAGAAAACAGTAAGTTTCTTTTTTCTATTAAATCTTTCAGTATGTGTGCTAGATTAATCAATATTTCATTTGATTTCACATTTTTTCCAAGCATTTGTTCCATCTCTGGTAGTGGATTTTCTGTAGAAGAGAAAAAATTTTATAAGAAGTAGTGTGAGTACCTGCTGGTGCACTTTTGAATCCATGTACCTGGCCATGCAGTGGTGGCATATTATTGGAAATACTGTGTCAGGATAATAATGTCCTACTGTGCACAGTCAGTTAGAAAAGATCTGAATTGTATGCTACACATTTTAGTGTCTGCCATAATCCCGTATCTGATAGTCTGATTCATATAGTACAATTGTAACTATGATAGATGGTATTTTATCATATGATTTTCAGTATTGGGGTATAATAAATAAGTCTAGTATCCTCCAGTGTATTCCAAGCAGAGGAGAATGTATCTGAAGATGTTAAAATACTACATGTCACTTTTCTGCATGACATTTTGCGATAATATTAAAAGCTAGACAGGGATTAATAATGTTGGCATTTCAGTGCCTTACAGAAGATGTAGAATATCTGTATTTCCAGGATATTGTAAGTTTCCTATTCTCTTTGCTATGTCATTAACTGCTTTCTGTAGCCACACACATGTTGTATACTTATGTTAAATGAGACTCTAGAATAGGACTGGGCTTTCTAACAGTATTTCAAGGTAGTAACAAAACCTCAGCTGCCCTCAAGTTTCACTGAGATCTTCATTTTTTATGAATTTGCTTGACATCTCAGGCATTTGCTTTGTGGGAACAATTCTTCCATGTAACAGAAGACTGAAAAATTGTGTCAGTTGTGATAGTTGTTTATCCTGTGATCAAGAGTCCTGCTGCTGTCTAGAATTTTTTAACTGCAACATTTTGTCACTAATTGTGCCATCAGAACTGCTGCAGTGGGAAAACAAAAATATATTCTTACCTTATACACAAATGTGCATACAAAATCTATGAAGCCAACTTGGAGCTTAGGTAGTTCATCTCCTTTATTTCTGTCCATCATAGGCTAGAACAGAATAGCAGTAATATCAATTATGTAGATATCATGCTTTTTGGTATAATTACCTAGTAAGCATCATGGATCTATTCAATGTTTTAGTAACAGTTAATATTGCTTAACACAGTTAAATTATTTAGTACTTACAATTGGTTGTTGCTGTAGCACAGTTCTTTCCAGGTCACCTTGCTCCCAGAATTCGTTTGCAACCATGAGGGCAACCTGAATAATCACAAGTCAGTGGAAGTGTCAGCATAAAGCAATAAATTTAAATAAATAAAAAAAAAGAACAAGGCTTGCCTGAAAATGTGAAAATGTTGATTCATCAAGAACTGGCATATGACTGTTGACTACTTAACTATTATCACTAACTTCGACAAAGAGAGGACGTATTTATTGCTAGCTGCATTATTCCTGAGAAGTTTAAAAAGTTCTCCAGAAATACAGAGTTTTGGTCAAAGACAATAGAATTCCACTCTTTCATCCCTGTAGAGATAGTCAAGCACTTCTTTCAAAGATTACAGCCGCTTTCTGGTGTGCTTAGGGCTTTTTCAAGCAAATCATCTCTACCAATATTCTGGAGCATGCTGAGTAAATGCTGATTATTGTCAACAGGAATATGGCAACATTAGCAACATAACAGAATCTCCTAATACCTGTAATGTGTATTACTTAGAGGGCTCCACAAGCATCTGGCAGTTGTATTTTGATTATGTGTTGTTAAAACCTATTCCTGTAAGGCTAAGTGATGAGTTTCAGCGTGATGGTCAGTAACTACTGAAGTACTGGAAGTACTTCTGTACAAAGCAGTGTCACACTGTATTACAGAATTATTTTTACTGTGTTTAAACTAATTTGAAATGGCACCAAGATCTACAGAATAGACACAATTAATTCAAATCATACTGTTGTTAAATCTGTACCGTAAAAATACCTGAAAAACAGTGAAATTTGGATAGCACAAAAATAAGTGAGTGATATTTAAGGGTTGCTAGAACAGCTGACAGAACCAGGGATGCCAGTTTTAGCTGAAGGACAAGCAGAGAATGGTGGAACAACTGTAGAGTGGTTGGGGAGAGGTGTCATGGAACCCCTACACTCACAGTGGCAGAAAAATAGAGGTTTTCTGGAAACATGGTTGGGTGTAGATACTTAAATATCTATAAAATTATAGTAAGTAATTTTTTTTAAATGATCATGCACCAAATAGGCAGTAAAACAGATAGCAAATGCAGTATTGGCTGTTTGAAAAGTGCCTACCTTACTTTGCACTTCCCAAGGCTTGGTTATAGCAGACAGGTCACATCCAGTCATCATCATAGCCCTTTGAAAACATGAACCAAACCAGGAAAAGAGTTAGGATAATGAGAAAAAGAAGAAAAAAAAAAAAAAAAAAAAGGAAAAAAAGGCCTAGATTTCTTAAGGAATTTAGATACCCAAGATGCACATTTTGAGAAGACTGTAGACATCTATT
>Ga0181612_166686_pt1 | contig 12796 bp, 3 predicted proteins | sample HoacroProtozoa21_FD_119630 | JGI IMG/M metagenome (GOLD analysis project Ga0181612, IMG submission 119630) | Hoatzin crop microbial communities from Cojedes, Venezuel. Combined Assembly of Gp0051906, Gp0051904, Gp0051908 | reverse complement strand
TAGATGACCCACAGAGGTCCCTTCCAACCCCTACTATTCTGTGATTCTGTGATTCTGTTGGCTTCTGTTGTCACGCAAAATTTCATTCTCTATAAAGCAGATAGCTGTGGTGGGAGCTTCCTAAAAAACGTTGTTCTTCGAATATTGTAGCTTCAACTCCTTAAAGGAGTTGCTTCTACTAACATCATCATTGCAGTATTGGAAAGAGGACATGCAGGGAAAAAAGAAAGCATATGTTGATTTGATAACACTCTCCTGATTCACTCCATGAATAATTCTTATCCTTTTTCTTCCTCTGTCTGAACATATGCTGGTTTTCAATCAGGTGTGTTAAGCAATACTGGAAGGAAAAATAAATCTTCTGAGCAATTCATCTGAATTTAGAACTAATCATTTGTCGTGTATTCTGATTCGTTTTCTGGTGATGTGGAGTTGCGAGATGGCCTTTTCCATTACCTCCATGACATAGCTCTATTATGTCCTCTCTTATGCCTTTTCTTCCTGAGCTAAACAGTCTTTTCAGGTAACTCTTCAGCAATCATTTTCTGTGTCATAATCATTTTCTTCGCCCTTTTCTAGACTTTTTTGTTCTTCTCTTGTTAGATGATATTTTACCATCTGAGATACGTTGGTCAGAACTGAACACTGTATCTGAAGTATTCTGTGCACTAAAATAACGTTAGACCACTTTCAGTGTTGCTTGTACTTTTCCTAAGACAATGTAAATCTTGCTTTCTGCTGATTTTTTCCCTTCATTGCTGTAGATTTATTTTTATTAACAGCATGAATGGTAGCATGCAATTTTCTCCTGAATTAAGAGTACATGTGTTGTGAGAGGCTGGATGGTTTCTTTCCATTACGATACTTCACATTCTCTTTCAGTCAGTTGCATTTGCCTGTTGATTGTTCTGAGAGGATTTTGATTTCTTGAGGCACTAATCTTGCCTGATCTAACTAATTCTGACTCATTTGAAAAAGCAGTAACATTTCTTCTGGTGTATCCACCCAATGGCAGGCCAATGACTTCCTCAGCAGAAGCACTGTATGCAGCTGTCATCAGTGAACAGACCCACTACAACATTGTCTAAATCGATTGTCTTTTTTCCAATCCCTCAGTGTTCTGTGTCAGAGAATTCCATCCTCTAACCATGTGCTGTGTGAAAAGTTTGTATTAAATGTGCTGCTTAATAAATTCAATGAGCATCCCTATATTGTGAGACAGTGAATAAACATTCCCTGCTTACATCCTTGATCCATCGATGGTTTCATAGACGAACCTTTTCCTCTTTTCCCTCCCAACTCATGCCTTTCGCCAGCTGAATTTTATTATTTTATTGTCTCTTTGGAGAGAAACTGTTTGTCAATCCTGACAATTTCTGTTGCTTTTTCATATGTGTATATATATAAAAATTAGTTTGACTACTTCCTTTCTGAGGTGGAAAAAACTACTTTCCGCAGTGTTCAAAGAGGGCCTATATAATGGATTTATATATTGGCAAAATGTCATTTTCTGTTTTATTTTCACAGCCTTTCCTGATAACTCTTAACCTTATACTCACCTTTTTCTGATTGCCATTGAAATTACTTTTTATAGAACTATTCATTGTGATGATAAGCCCTCTTTCCTGAACCGGCTAACAACCTGTAACTGTACATGCACAATTAAGATTTTTTTCTGCATGTGTGTTACTTTGCATTTAGAGACTCTGAGTTTCCTATGCTGTTTTATCACCCATTCACAATTTTGTAAAATTATTCTGCAACTCTTTGCTGATAAATGCAAATATCATTCCAGACTTGAGGAAAGGAGTGAAAATCTGTTCCCATGAAAATCTGTGTCCAGATGGAGTAGAAAGAAGAGCATGCTTTTTGAATTAAACACACAGACATATTCAGAACTTCTATACATGTCCTGACTGTACAGTTGCTCTCTCTTGCAGTCAGTCAGATTTTAATGGCCCCACTGAAAGGTCTGATAAACTCCTGCTGACATTACAATGCCCAAGATTTCACTCAGACACTTTTGATCCAGGGAGAAGAAAGTGTATGGAACAGAGTAGCTGAAACAAGAATTCACAGAAGTATGAAATCAGCTTTGTAAAGTTATTTTCAAGGAAGAGGACTCTTAAAGAAATGGGAACAGCCTTCCCTTCTTAGTACCTAATACTGTAAGGATATTTCTCAATCCCCAAAGACACACAGGAATGCAGTCATAGTATTTTCTTTCTCTCTCTCTTACTTTCTTTTCTAATTTTTTTGACTGTCTGATTTTTTTGTCACACTTTAGCCAGCTCAAATTAGCGTATTTTTGCAAACTGGTGAAACAGGCAACATTATCAACTTCCTTCTGAACATTTTGTGAGGCAAAACACAGAAGTAACACCTACATGTAGAGGGTTCTGTTATTGGCATTTTTCCAAGCATCATTTGAAACTAGCTGTAAGAAATCTAAGAGAATTAGACAAGCTGGACCTTACACACCCATATGGAACTAGAAAATCTAATGACAACATAGGAAACTGTCAGCTGATTCTTGAAGTGTCACACAAGCAAGCAAAGCATTACCAGAAAGCTAGTTTATTGAACCTAACTGACATGAACAACAACAAACCAAAATTAGTAAAAGCATGTGCCTAGGGCAATCTACTGCCGTTTATTTATTTTAGGTTTCCTAAAGCTGCTTATTCCTTAGGTTTCTTTGTTGGATGTTGTCTTGCTATGGTGAAATGCTATATTTTGAAGGGACAACTAATGACAAAATACATATCTAAATAAAGAAAATAAAAACTATATTTAGTCCCTAATAAATATAACATTTTAAAATATTCATTGCAAATAGATAGTTTTCTTGTCACGGCCTTTTATTTCCTCTAGTATCAGAAAAAAAACAAAAAATAATTGACTTAAAGTACCAGCTCATTTTGTAGCTGAAACTGAGAAGGTATGAAGGTTCACAGTTCCCTTCAACTATCTACATCTCACTGCCATCCCTAAATAGGGCAGAGCTCTTTGCTTTGAATGTGTGATCCCCACTTCTTTCCCAAATATCACGGGATCAGAGGATGAATTCATCCTCTGGACTGCTAAGTTCAAGCTGGAAATAGTCTGTCAGTTATTCATGACCTGTCTCTGTTCAGACCTTTAGATGAGCTAACACATTCTTTTTCATAATTGTTTCTTTTTTATTTTCCTCTGAAATAAAGTTGTCTCATTTCCTATTTGTTGGATAAATAGATTCTGAAGGAAAGCTTAAAAACAGAGGACTCTCAGTCACCACATCCAGCATCCAGATGCCGCAAGAAGATGCAGTCCCCGGGTGGGACCCTGAAGCCTCCTACATTTTCAGGAGTAGTCCTGCAGTGTGTTCATCTCTATGTGTTCCCAAGCTCAGACCTGTCCTCTGCCTAGCTCAGGCCTTGAGCCAGTAAGACATGATGTAAAAAAGCCCAAATCAGTCCCACAGAAGAGGCAGTTGGAGGAGCTTCAATCAGTAGCTCTAGCCCAGGGATCAGGGCACTCAGGTGGGAATGAGGCATGCGCTGTTTGAGAAGGCTTGAACTACAGTCTCCCATCTTTTTGGTGAATATGCTAGCTGGCATATTGTTAGGCAGGTATTACTTCTTCCATAGTTATTTCTGTGTTATGCTCAGACCTTCTTTAAGGAAAAATTTCTCTTACATTGTACAGCAGCACTTCACATCAGGAGCGTGGCTTCTGCTCCAGAGACATAGAGACACTGGATTTGAAAAGCCTTGTGCAATTGGCTTTTTCTTGCTTTTCCCTCTGTGAATCAATGTCTGTTCTTTCGCTGGGACCTCCCAGCTAACTAGCGCTACCTCAGGCATTTTCCTTGCAGGCTCTTCTCACCTTTTCTACATACACTATATTTCAGCATTTTTCCTAGAGCCCAAAAGCCAGTAGGAAGTATCGGCCAAAAATTGGTCTTGGTGACAGCAAGTGAACTCGCTTTATTTCTGTGGCTTTACTTTTATTGTATGTGGATACAAACTCTAACTGATAGGTGAATTTGGCCCACTACATATAACGACATATAATGACATGTATTCACAACATAAACCAATGATTATATTACCACATAGTACAGCAAATTGTTTTCTAGGCAATAAAAAAGCATTATCAGCTCCAAAGGAGCAATTACACTGCACACTCTGAGTGCATATTAACAACAACAGACAGAACTCCTCTCAGTTTAAATTAGTGTATTGACATGATGGCAGCTCTGAAGCTAGAAGAGTGCAGGAGACCTGGGCTTACTGGGCATTTAATTCTCATCATGGTAACTGAATTGACATAGAAACCTCAGTGAAGATATTGGAGGCAGAGCTTCCTCTGATGTAAAATACTGCTGATTTTAGTAAATCCAGGTTAGATTAAACCAACTGTTCTTTACTCTTTAACAGAAATAAACTGGTACAAAAGGAGGGAGGGGGAGGTTATGCTTTTTTTATCTGATCAAAGAGAGCTTTCCAGCCTAGATTCTGTGTTGTACCAGTGCAACATTTCTGCCTTGTATTCACAACCCTTCAGTACCCATTCTGTGAATGCACGGGGCCATACTGACAGGTCTGACCCTGCCTTCTGTGCATGTCCTCCGAAGGCAATGGGAGTGGTGTGAGCGTAAAGGAGATGATTGTTTGAGACCAAATCATTGTCTTGCCGGGACAAATGGATACTGACCTGTTCCACTGCTTGAATGAAGGTACCACACACAAACACTCCTGTTGTTATTATTTTGCTTTCGCTCTTAGGCATTACTTTGAAAGTGTAAAAGGCTGAAAGTAAGATTACAGGGGAAGATATAAAATTACACAACCCAGAAGAGAACATTTGTAAATCCTCTGATTCCACTCAGTTTGTTTCATTCAAAAATCATTATTTGTCTTACAACCTGCAAGTCCATTACTGGCTTTGTAGGGCTGGTTTTAGAATCTGTCATGTTTATTACATTTTTTAAAGTACAGATACAGAAGACACTAACTATGATATGTGAAAGCATGTTTTTTCACTGCTGCTCTGCAAACTTCATTGGAAGCAATGAATTCCCTTTATTTAGACCTATTTCACACCAGCTGGTATGGAAAAATAGAATTTTTTTTTAATTTGCATGAACGAGAAAGACTTGTTAGTGATTTACCTCTGATGTTTATGGATTTCTCTTTAGCAGTATATATGAAGCATATAGCAAATTGGTTTTAGGCAATAAACAATAATTGTATTTTAGGACTCAGAGGTGTCAGTGCCATATTATGTTCAGAACCCTGGTAAATTTATCTGTTTTACCTTTCTTCTGCAGACAGGAAAATATAAGACAAATGCGGTTTCTTTATCCCCAGCCTACATTTTCTTCTTTTCTCTTTCACGGCACATTTTAAGATTAGTGATACTTATGAAACTACGTTAAAAAAAATGTTGCACACGTGAATGTTTGTAATCATAGTGCCTGTTACCCCTTGAGGACCAGGTAGAAAAACAGAAACTTTTCATCTAGAGCAACTCCACAAGTCACCAGAGTTAAAAGTTAATTGGAAATTAATTCCATATTCTGTGTAAATTATTTATTCCATATTCTGTGTAAATTATTTGTGTTAAACTATGTGTTACTGTATAAATAACATATATTTAAACAGCCTATTGTAATTAGATAATTAGATAAGATAATTAACAATAAACTGAAAGCATTATTATGCAATAGAATGCTTTGGCCAAGTCCAATTTATTTTTCTCACTTATAACACTAAAAGAACATCTCACATTCGTACTTTATATGCAAGTCACAACCGTTCTGTTCATAACCACACTGTGTCTCTTTTAAATATTCAAGTCATTTGCAAAATTTCCATGATCTGCATGACAAAAACCAGATATTACTAATGGTTTAAGGGCATGGGTTTTTAAATCCCAAAATCATTTAAACTGGTTTTATTACAAAGCAAATGAAGGTCTAAACTGGGAGTCATTTCAGAGCAAATTCTATTCTCCAACCTTGAGATTTTAAGAACCCAGTCCATCTGTACAGAAAACAGATGTCATCCATAACTCTTTGATTTTTGACATCACTCTGTTTTCTCATCAGGCTACTGACACATACATAATGTTCTGTGCATTGTCTGTGTTAAATCTGATCCAAAGAAGTGCTTCTACCTAAATGCAGACACCTGAAAATGACTATATGAAACATTAATTGATTTTTTTTTCAGTTCATGTCTGGCAGTAACAAATACTGAGCAGCTTTTTCTTTGTTAGTGTAGATGTTGTTAATGCACATTCTGCATCCATTTAAATGCAAATCCTCATGCAAATAATCATCTGAAGGAGCAAAAAAAGGAGTATTTTCAGCTGAAGACAAAGCTGGAAGGATAATAGAACGCATGAACGTAGTGTCAGTGGAGGGCTTTACAATAAAAAACCTTTTTGGAATGCCAATGAAAGCACATTAACAACTGCATGGAAAATCTCTCAATAGAATATTACAGTAGAACAGTATGTATACATGACTTCCAGAAAGTGAAATGAAATGAATTAATTTAGTATATATCTATATTGAAATTTGTTTCCGAACACACAGTACTCTATATGCATTCATGTCAAACCCATAAACAGAGCCTGAGGTACTGGCTACAGGCAAATATTTGTTATGTGAATCTAAAACTGGAGAAGAATCATTAAACAGACTACTATATAAGCAAATAATGTTTTGGGGTGGCATTTGTGTAGAAAACAGGAAATGAACTGGGACTTAATAAACATAATTAAACTAGATAACAGCAATTTTGATCCTATTTACTCTGGGGAGCATGATCTTCGAAAAAGTTGGAGTTTACACATTTCTCAATTAAGTAGCTAAAACCCACAAATCCCGAGACTGTGCTAGAACATAGAAATAAGATTCCTGCCCACTAGCACCTTTTTAATATTTCCAGCATCTCTCACTTCAAGTCAGTATCTGATGTGCAATACATTACCATGGATAGGGAGAGCACTACAGTTTTAATGCACTGCAAGCTTCCTGGCTTACCACCGAGTCCTTTGATAACAGCATCATGAAGACAAAAGCCTGGAAATGCTGTTCAGTCCGTGTGCTGAAAGGCAGTCATTAGTGTCTCTGGATCCAAACACTCTCCAGTGCAGGGCAGGTGTCTTCCTTCTTGGATCTCAGTTTCTGGAAGTCCCCGCCTATGACCTTGGCAATCCAGGAAAATTAACAATTTAATTTTGAGAGTGCTTGTCTAGATTATGCTGTAAAGGTATTGTGTTGGAACTGTGCTGAACACTCTCATGTTAAATTTCTTAGGTCTTTGAAGCTGTTTATATTTGAGCCACTGAGCAGAATGGCAAAACTGTACTTTGACAGCTGTACACGACCCGGAGCAGTTGGCTGTGGAGAGGGAAGGGGCATACAGTAGGGAAGTCCAGAAAGTGGAAGGTCTAAGCAGGAACTGGGAGACGTGTCAGGAGTAGGGGAAGAAGGAGGCAGTTTGTTGGAATAAGAGTTAGGATGAGACCAAACCAGAGATTTATTCCTTTGCATAGTCGACAGAGGAGGAAGGGAAAAAGGAAGAGAAACTTTCTGAAAAAACTGAGCCAGCATGCCTTTAAAGTGCTGGGTGTGGCAGAGTCAAGTGTATTAAGCTGCTGCTTATACAGTCAGGAGAAAAGGAACTCTAGATAGCAAACAATGTGTGTATCTGTCTTTCTGTCCATCAGTTCAAGTATGACTCTCAGGCATCCACTCTCTATTAATTAAGTCTGAGCTGGTTCTTTCCTCTATGGAAAAGACTGAATCTTTAAGAATTTTACAGATTATAAAAATTTTCACTGTTTCTCTTCTTCTCAGCCATGGAAAGAAGACAGCTCCAGAGATTTATTTTCCCACTTCCTGGCCAGGGGAAGTTGTAGTAGAGTGGATCCTTTGTCTCAAGCTTGAAACCTGGGAAGAGAGTGAGGAAAGAGACAAAACATTGATAACCAACCTGATTTTCATATAGGACAGGGAGGAGGATGAACCATAATAAAAACTTCCAGCATAAGGCAAGCCTTGGCAAAAACCTGTCAAACATGACTCTCCACAGTGGGAGGATTTTTTTCATCACTGACCATAGAAAAATCCCTTACTGATCAGAGGCAGTTGTTGTCCTTCTGCAAAGAGTGTGCAAGAGGCATATGGCGGCTTTCAGATGATAGACATGTATTGTGAGTTCACGTGTATAGCAGTAATATTGTTTTTATCCACCTTCCATGCCTAATGCCTTGTTTTTTTGCTGTTCTCCTTCTAGATCAGGTAAGTACTAACCAGCATAATTAGAGTTAAGCAAATAATTTGCAATGAATAATTTAGCAGATGAATTTAGCCTCTTTTCCTGGCTACGGAATATTGCTGAACAGATCATGATCTCCTTTAACATATTCATTATTCTAATTTATTCTGAAAATGTACTCGATGAAAGCTTCTGTATACTTGGCAGTCAACATTTCCTCTATGTGTGTTGCCTGGCTATGACCGATCAAATAAATCACATGGTGCTGATATTGTTGCCTGACTGGATAAACACTTGAACACAGTATATCAGATGAACATATACTATTTTATGTTTAATAAGGTTACTAATCTATGCTTAATTTGTTTACTACTTAGAAATCAATTTTCTGTTAAAAATCCACAATAGAAGGGTCTTGTCTGTTTTATCATCCTTCAATAGACTGAAGCGATTTTTGGTTTTGAATTTAGCTTGTGTGTATCTCACCAACCCCAAATGAAGATAAGTGCAGAAAATTCTGCAAAGTCTGTAAAATACTTCTCTTTGCATAATGTCTTCAACTAAATGATTTCCAAGAGTAGGATGCACCAGCTGTATTTGTGTAATGGTTTTGACCGGTCTCCTTTCTGTCTTCTGGTGCAGTAAGATCTTGTAGCAGGTACTGGTGGCATTATTGGCACTGATTTGTATTCTTTTTCTTTACAATCTATTGCTTGCTGTGGTGCTGTGAAATAGCTGTAGAGTGAACTGACGTAAGCACTGACAGACTGTGTAAGAGGTATTCCAAAACACAAAACAAAAATAAATTGAATAATAAGCACAAAATGAAACATCTCACTTGTAATCATTTGGCTGTCCATGTAACTGGTTACAGAATTACAAAGGGTACCACTAAAGGCATTTCAATCACATGATTTGAAACCAACCCCAATATGCACCCAAAAACCTACCTGAATCTAACTAGATAAATTTCAAAAAATGAAGAATATGAGTAGAAATATGTTTTCAGAATTTGGCATTTTCTGTAGGCTTGGTACAAAGCTCAGAGCTATAAATCGGTAAAATCGAAGTCAGGATAAAAACACTTCCTTCGAGCACACAAATATTCTTAAACCCACTTCTTACCAAGAAGACCAAAGCAGAGGAGCCACTGGCTTACCCAGATTCACACATGAACGGACTAGTCAACTTACCACTGCTGACCACTGAAAGATGGCCATAGCTGAAGCGAGATCTTCAGCCCCTTTCTGAGAGATGGGATATGGTTTTCTAGAATTGGCTTAACAGATCTGACCCATCCTGGCCAACCTGAACTATCCTGAACTGATATTAAAACATACTTAAAATTACAAATAACACAATATCAGCCAAGAATTTTCCTGTGAAACAATATACACCACATGTTAAATGATGGGTAAAGTATCATTTTTGACTTATTTGTGACATAATGCACCAGAGGATCTTTGTGTTTCCCAGATATTCCAGGTGAATTGTCTTGTGTCCTGTGATGAAGCCATGCCTTGCATGCCCTGGCAATCCTATGATGGGTCTAAGATCCTGGAAACCCTTCTGCTGTCCAGTGCCAAATGTTTCAGCCTGACAATGACAGGAAAGGTTTCTGTACTCTGACTTTCTCACAATTCTGCCAAAAGGGAGAGCTAAGAGCCTTGAACCTTGAGTTTCCAAGGTTAGGTTCAGCTTGAAATTCTATAGACTATTTTTAAAGTATTATCTTTTCCCTTCTATGGGAAAGCGACAAATGTATCCTTTGTGTTTCAGAGTGGGACAATTCCCGCCCCTCTCCCACTCTCCTCCCAAATCTAGAATTTCCTATGAAATGGAAAAGTCAGCTTTTGACCTTGTCACTTGTAGACAGCTGACCTCTGGGCTATGCACATGAAACACAGCCAGTTCCTCCACATGCAAACAGCTCAAACTATTGTATGGGTTTGACCCCAAGTTGCTACTCTACTTTCTGTAACAGCCCATACAGTGATCTCACGGGCAACCATTCTAGGCTTTTTCAGATTTCAGATTTACAGAGGTTTTCAGACACATCCTAAATGATACAGGTCAAAGGGTATATCACAAAGAAAGCTCGTCAGAGAATAACAAGAGTATTTATTTTGGAAACTCGATTTTCTCATACTTTGTGAAGCAACATTTTGAAGTGTTGGCGAAGTGACATTCTGTTCCAACACAAAAATGTCAGCTTTGTGTGCTGCACCCATCTCGAACTGACTGTACAGCAGTATGATTTATTCCCTTTTACAGTTTACAGGAGCAAGTTCATCAACCTCCCTATCCCCTACTCCCACACAGATTTTATTCCCACAATAGGTGGCAAATGCAACATTAATCTAGACAAGCTCTCTGTTATTCTGCACCCTAGTTCACAGCAAAATGCTCAGCTCCAATGATGACACTTAATAATCAGCCATTTAACTAAGATTTTTAATGGCTTAACCAAGCATGGCACTAAGGAGCTCTAAAAAGCCACATACCAGCATAGAGTGGACTGTAAATCTGTGTTGGATTCTCTGTTGGCAATGTCCTCTGCCTGGCAAAAAATCCAGAAGAAAAAAACCCCAAGACTCCTTTTATATAGAAATGGATCATTCTTACTCTTTCAACAGAAATTACATTACAGTTCAGCGGAGTTTTTAACGCACGTGGTGAAAGTATAGATCTCTTACTTACTATCCATCATCACGGTCGTCTACTGCAAGTCCTAACACATTGTCAGCTACACATTCAGGACGTAAAATACGATTTTGTATCTAACTTCAGCCTTACTTATTGGCAATATATTTGTTGTAAAAGTTTATACCTATAGGTATGTTGCCACCACTGAAGTAAAAGCGAGTTTTCTCACTAGTCTTTGACAGGAATTGTGAGAGAAAATATATTCTCATCAGTTTTGAACAGAACAAATAGGCAAGGGAATGCACATAATAGTACTGGGTTTGCTAATGGCAGCATAATTATGCGTGGGTCAGGTTTGCGGCATTTTGAAATAGTACTTGACTTTCTTTTAAATGGCTTTTTATATATGTCTATATATATGTATACATTTTTAAGGAGCTTGTGTGCCAGTAAAATTCCTGGTTTTCAGCAGTGATGTCAGTCCGACTGACTAGCTGAAATCTATGTTTACTTTTGTAGTTAACAGGGTTTTTTCTTCTATTCATCAGTTACTTAGCAGCAGTCTTAATTTTTGGTAGTTTTTTTGGAAAGCTAATTTACTCTACTAAAATATATTTGAAGAAAAAAATATAACAGTTGTATTTGTTTTCAGTGGCAAACGCATACACTCCCCTCATCTGAGCTCAGCCAGCAGTGCCAATAAAATTTCACAATCCTAACCACTCAGATTAACAAATTGCAGTTCACACTGTGTTACAGTTTCACTTTAACATTCCTTTTTTTTTTTTAAATGCTGACCCAGGGATGGTGTTAACACACATCAAAAGGGATTTATTCCACTCTGTATTGAACAGATGGCAGCTAGAGAACTGTGGGAGTAAAAAAGAATATAGCTGTAGGGTGTGTGCTTCCTGATATTAGCTGGGCTAACAGCTCTCAAGCTCCATTATGTGCTCATGTGCTTGGCAGTGTTGGTTTATGAGGATTCTGCAATTCAGCAGCTCATTGAGATATAAGAACATGAAACAAAATTCCTCTCTGTCAAATGGATGTGAAAATTAAAAAGCAGCTGTTTTAGTTCAAATGTAACTTTTCTGTCATTTTGGGCTCACCTGTACTTACACTGAATGTCAACACAGGAAAGCCACAAACGCACACATACATATGCAAACAAAGATCTCAAAAGGAGGTCCTTCTTGCGGCTTTCAATAAAGCTTTTTATTTCGTTTTTTTTTAAACAACTAACTCTTCCCCCACACTCCAGGCACTTGGTGACCTCCCCTCTGCTAATATGGGCCACCAGGTAAGCCAGGATTATATCAGACTTCAGATGCTCTCCCTTACTCTACAGTACTTGCTGCAATAGCTTTTTCATTAAAAGCCTGAGGGAAGTGCTATAAACAACATTGTATACAAATGTACAAGAACATGAATACCTGAGATATAAAAAGGACATAGGAGCACAGAACTATATTAGACAAGTCTATATTAAATTATACAATCTTATCTTCTGTCTTGCCTTAATAATGTTACAATATAAATTTGCAATCAGAACTTTTGAAAGGGCTTAGAGACTACAGAAATTATCCATATACAAAGTCCCTCTTTAAAAACATGCAATTGTAATGTAATTAACGAAGACTGTGAAAATTTATTAAAATATGTTTATTGTCTGCAGGGATATGATAAGTTAATGGTTCAGTTATCAGGTAATTATACGGTAACATTGGCATGTATTGTCACGTAATTACCATGCACTATTTTATGTTAGCCCATGGCACCATTTTATTCTATTATTTACATGGGGAAACTTCATACGTAAGTGTGTGGCCCTGAGCAACCTTCAAGCTGTGATGGAGAGCTTACTCCTCTTC
>Ga0181612_158423_pt1 | contig 12797 bp, 8 predicted proteins | sample HoacroProtozoa21_FD_119630 | JGI IMG/M metagenome (GOLD analysis project Ga0181612, IMG submission 119630) | Hoatzin crop microbial communities from Cojedes, Venezuel. Combined Assembly of Gp0051906, Gp0051904, Gp0051908 | reverse complement strand
TCGTTGTTGTGTTTTCTCCTTATTTGTATCGTTGTTGTTCCTGTTTTCCCTCTGTTTGCTGTTCTGTTAAACTGCCCTTATCCCGACCCACCTGTTTCTGCCTCTTTCTTTTCATTCTCCTCCTCCGCACGCCGGCAGGGGGAGGGGCGGCTGCGTGGCGCTTTTGTTGCCGGCGGCAGCCGAAACCAAGACAATCCCTAAGGACAAATTCATTTGCCCACAGTCCAAATTTCTGAAGTCTCAGACTGTGTTCTCCGCTGTTGTATCTGCTCTATTGCCTCTGCCCAGTACCAAGGAGATGCTGGGCGCGGAGAGCGCAACGGTAAAAGCACATTGCCTGGATCAACAAAGCAACAGAGGCTGATGTGCAGAAACACTTCAGGAAGGCTGAGAGGCCACCACTGATGCAGGTGCATCTTGCACTGAAATGACTATTGCAGATACGGTGTTTGGGTGTGACAAGGCACTTTACCGACTGCCGGACACAACTGAACCATCGGCAAAGCTGTTGATGCCTCTGAGACAACATATTTAAGAAATGTCAGAGAGCAGTGAGGAAAAAAAGCATGTGAACACCAGGGCAATATATATGGATGGGAAAGAGGTGCAGCCTATGGAGACACCTCAGGGGAGCAAGTGTTTACCTGCAGACGGTGGAAAGGACCATGGTGGAGCGGATGTCCACACTGCAGCCCGTGGAGGACGCCCATGCCAGAGCAGCTGGATATTTTCTGAAGGAACTGAAGCCCATGGAGAGCCCATGCAGAGGCAAGCTTATCTGAAGGACAATAGTCTGTGGAAAGGACTGACTCAGGAGCAGGGGAAAAGTGTGAGGAGGAAGGAGAGACGGAGAAGCAGAGAGGATCTGTTACGGGCTGACCGCAACCATCCCCAACCCCTCAGGGGACAGGAGAGGTAGAGGACTTAAGAATGTAGGAGTGAAGTTGAGCTTGAAAAAAGAGGGTGGGGAGAAGGTATTGTTTTAATTTTTGTCTTTGTTTCTTGCAATTTAAATCTATTTTAATTGGCAATAAACTCTTTTCCCTCAAGGCGAGTCTGTTTTGCCCATGACAGTAACTGGTAAATGATCTCCCTGTCTTTATCTTGACCCATGAGCTTTTCCTTCTTATTCTCTCCCCCTGTCTTGCTGAGGAGGAGCACTGAAGACAGCACCCGGGAGGCCATCTGGCAGTTGGCCAAGGTCAACCCACCATGTGTGGAGAGAAAGGGACCTCTTGACCAAAATACTGCTTTCAGAGGTAGGCCTGCTTTTGGCTTGGAGTTCAGTTTTTGTCTGCCCTATCTTCTCCCCCACCCCTACATATTATTTCACGTAAGGTGAAAGCAATGATAGTTGATTTGTTAAGTCTTGAGATACTCTTCTGACATTTGCACATTGCCTTCTACCTGGGAATCTGCAGGCAGCAGAACTGGCTTGTTCGCTGCCACTTTCAGGGGAGCAGTCATCACTGTCTTTCACTTAAATGAAGAGAAGACAAGGTGCAGCATGCTGCATTGAAGATACTTTTCACTTGGAAAAGCTTTCTTTTTTTTTATAAGAAAGTATATGCTTATTGTGAGAGCAAGCAGCTGATGAAACCACCCTGTCAGTCTCTTGCAGTATGCCATTTCATTTTGCTCTGCACGATTTTCTTCTTCTAACTATATTTTTTAAAAATATGATTTTTTTTTCATCCTTCACTTTAGTCAAAGAAACATCAAATTGCAAGTACAGTCTGACTTCTGAAACCGAATTCAGCAACTGCCAGGATTCCCAGTGCCCTGAGACATGTGTGTCATATCCAGCAAAATGAAAGCACAGACAGGGAAAAGAGCATGAAAAACAGCTGAGCGTGACCCTCTGTATTTCCAGCATCCCAATGAGCCTGCAAGATGTGCCCTCACAGAAGCCGGGGAATGGTTGCAGATGAGTCTGAGAACAATAATTTGGGCTATTATTAAGGCTTCTCAGCTCTCAAGACCTGGAAGAAAAGCAGTCCTGGAGAAAGAAAGATGGCTTCCTTCTGCCACAAAACCTTTACTAGTACCGTCCGGGAAGACATCACTGCACTTGACTTTTGTACAGCACTTTTTTCTCTCTCTGTCTCATGATGATGATATATCTTAGAGGTCTTTGGACTCAAGGGCTTTCCAGCCTAATCAGCAGGGCAAGACATCAATCCAACATTAGATGGCTGGTGTTGATGACATGGCATTTGGTAACTTTCCATGCCCTGGAGGTTTCAATTGAAGGCAATTACCTGGCTATTTCAGCAACGGACACCTTTGCAGGAGAGGAAAGACTGCAGGGTCTGGCTTTCCAGAGGACAGAAGGAAGTCACACAACCCCTCTACAGCATCAAGGACAGCACAGATTATTTGGAGTGATCACACAGAGATCTCATTTCTGCTTCCTTGTTATAATCCCTGCATTTAAAAAAGATTTAGATTGTGTATATGGAAAAAAACTTGACATTTGGATGTGTGCCTCTTGATGTTCAGCCAAAAAGAGGAATAGCTGCAGTGCCCCCCAGCATTTAACCATGCCGTAGCCCAAGTGCACAGCAGCAATCAGAGCAAATTTCCTCAGAGGCAAACCGCTGTGGGTAATTGTTCACAAAAGTCCCATGGAGTTTTGTAAAGGAGCCACCCAAACAGCCTTGTTGTCAGCAGGAGCAAGAGATGGGAAAGGCTCTTGTGTAAGACCTCAATGGTTTCATAAGAGGTCTTTATCTCCTGATGTCAGTGCCTTGGATAAGGTCAGCCAAATTCAATGGCTCATGACTTTGTGCTCACCAAATTAACCAGTACCTGAAACCCACCTCAGCATTTAAACAGTGATGTCACCCATCTAAGCCTTTGAAAGAGCACATGCTCTCCAAAACGCAGTCTTGCTGTTAAGAAGAAGAAAAGAATGAGCAAAGGACAGACATACAGAAACTGTTTTGGTTTCGATTTGTTGTTTGTTTGTTTTTTTCACTCTTTTCTCCAAGTCAGACGAGAGCTTACATCCAGCCTAGTGAGTAACCAACATTACAAGCTTTCCACCTGCATAGTTACGAAAGATTAAGCATACCCATACATTTCTGTAGCACAGCTACCCAGGACTAAATTCAGGACTGCTTAAAAATCTGACATGTAATCTTTGACAAGCCATTCCAAGTAAGTTTATTGCCCTTGGGAAATAAACACCCTTCATACAGAGCTGTTTTTACCTGTGAAGCTCTTGGAGACAGTACAGGGCTACTGCCTCTTTATTTAGCAGCAAAAGCAGGAACAGAGCCCAGACCTGTGTTGCTCAGAACACCACGTCAGCTACCAGGCCACACTGAAGTCGTCACTCATGTCAGAAAGGAAAAAGTGAAGAAATCTGTCATTTCTGTACTGTATGGTTTCTATACAACAGTGTCCTCCTAATCAACGACAGCTGAAGAACTGCAGAGCAAAGAGGGAGAAGAAAATCTTGTAGATATTAAAGACAGCCACATTTCTATCTATAAACACATGTATGTGTATGTGTGTACGTGCACGAACATATTTAGTCTCCAGCCCTCCCAGTCAGTTGCCATTACATGGACTGAAGGGGCTGCAAATTCTGGGAGAAACGGCATCTTCCTGGTGCAGCTTTTGCTATAAGCTTGTGCAGCAGGAGGCAGCCACTTGTTAGGACATTTTAGCTGTGGAAAGCCAACACCTGTGTCTGCAGCTCTGGAAATACAGAAGTCATCCAATGGGCCCAAAGAGACTGGTTCTTCGAGCTACCTCCTAATGAGTAAGAGTTTGATTGGCAGTATTTTGCACTGTAAACATTTGGATTAGAGCAACAGTGTTGTATTTGTGTTTTTAACTGGCAAAAAAAATCCCTTGAGGGCATAGTTATGTGATTCCAAAGAATGAATCTATTAATCTAAAGGCAGATGCAATGAGTTCCCACAAGTCACTCTCCAAGATCTGAAATCTTCCCTCTCCAAGAAGGTGGCAGGGGGTGTAAACACAAATTGATCTCTTATTCAGACTACACTGACAGAGCTATCAGCATGACAGATAAGCTGTTATTTGAACAACTCACACCAACATAGTTCTTTCCTGAAATCAGTACCTGCCAGGAAAAAGCAGAATTAGACCTGAACCCCCAAGGCTGCTACAGCCCCTATCCAGGAAGCCCAGGAGACCCAACATACACAAAAATCTTGCTCTGCCCAGGTGTTCCGTGGATGACAGCAAAGGTAAGAGCAAATACCAACACATAAAATCAAATGTCTTCGTTTTGAGCCACCTGATCAGAGAAAGGATAGCTGTGTAGATGGTTAATCCCATAACCAACTGATTAGTCAAGCCACAGAATAGAGTAGTAAGCAAGGGGCATATTTTAGACCCCGTGGGGTGCAATAAAACTACCGTGAGGTTTTCTTGAGGGATCTACTTGCCTTCTGGGAGACAGTGCTCTTGCACTCTTTCCTCTACACCATTCACACACACCTGGCTCCTCTCAGTTTCTGTCTTTGGGATCCAAACAGTAATGCAATCCCGTGATAGGCTAATCACACCGTTTCATTAATCATTTATTTCATCAATCATTTTGAGCTATTTCCCTAGGGCCACCCAGCCTTGCCTACAGCTGCCAAATTTCAGGCTCGTTTCATCTCTAACCTAGTTTCAGAGCTGCCTTGTCTCCCTGCCTTTCATGTTTTCAGCTCACATTTTACCTGCACATTTGAACTGGCTGTCCCTGATCACTGAAGAGCAGAATGAGGGGGGAGAAAAGAGTGGAGCCAGACTTTTATTACTGTTTTTGCTAAACCCGGTGTCTTGGAACCAGATGGTGGCTGACTTGTTTATTTCTACTCTAAAAGTGGAGTCAAAAGAGCAAGTAACCACAAACTGGGCAGTACTCCACGCTAGCAAGTATCTACCGGTCCCTAATAATTGCAAAGCATTTGTTCACTGTATCTTCATGCAGCAGCCTGTCCTGTGGTTGCGTTATATGGGATTAGTGCAAGGCAAACTGGCAAAGACTGTTGGCCCACGCTAGGCTCAGCCATTCAGAACATCATTTACCAGCCCTCTAATGAGTAGCTGCAATATTTTTTAACACATTAGGGACTGGGGAGGTGTATTTTCAGGACATCAGTGGCACAGAAGTCACATCATAGACTGCACTCGGGGACAGCAGGTAAGAGAAAAGACGTTTCGAGAAGCACAAGAGAAAGTGTTTACGAGGCTTTCAGCTTAGCCTTTACTAAACTCTGCTATATGTCATGGGCTGATAAAGTTTCCTGCTCTTGGCAAATCACACACATGGGCAAAGAAAGCCTTCATGCCTCCCTTTAGTTGGGAACTGAAAAGCAGCTCTTCTGTGCAAACACAGATCCTTCTCTCGAGAAGGAAAGAGGAGGCACAAGCACAAGAAACCCCTTTTGCCAAGTAGACCCTTGGCTCCAACAGCTCCTAGCTGGAACAAGCCCACTCCCTTCCACCACTGCAAATACCAGGGCTGTATAAAGGGTGACCAATCTGACAGTGCTCAGGGTTGGAAGGAAAAACACTAACACCAGGTCTCACAGATGCCTTGTCCTTAGATTAATAGTCCTAGCATCAAGTACCAGAGACAAAGAGATATTTTTAAAACCCAGACCCGAATCTTGCAATTTCTCTGGTTGCTCAGAGGTGTGCGTGGCAGAGATCACACTCCACTTCTACAAGCCAGCCTTTCGGGCACATTGGCTTTTGAAGGCCCTGCAAGGCCAAGCCCAGAGCCCTGTGGTATTATCAGAGCATGGGTACAAACGCAAAACAGAAGGAGTCTCCTGCATCACCAGCAGCGCTTGCATTCAAACCGTGGCAGACTCCAGCCTACCAGCATGTCCCTGCAGAACTCCAGCCCTCTGCTCCAAGTTGCTCCTCTCCAGCGAGCCAACACCGCAAATGTCAGTCTATGGCAGGCATGGTCACCATGGTGGCTTTTGTTTCATCCTGTTCCAGCGAAAGAACTAAATCTGTGACCCTCTTTAAACCATGGGTGAACAGCAACACCACCCAACCATTTCCTTCTGCTCTTTCCCCAGACGCGCCCTCCTCAGCAGGTATATTTTCAAGCTTTGGCAGGTAAGCTTTCTGGAGAAAAGGCTGTGTTCTGGTTCACCAGACACATTGCAAATGCACAGAGCCTTTGAAACAGGCAGGCTTCAAATGCTGCTCCTGTTCTTCTGACAGTCTTTCACAATGCAATAACCTCATTGATCTGAAACATTTTCTTTCTGCTAGGAAAGATGGTGCGGGGCCTGAGTTATATTTTGCTACTGCCTGTTCCAGAAAATTCAACATAAGGACCTGTGAATCCTTTAAAAGCATTTAGGAGCTCAAGAAGCTGATAACAATTCCATGGATGAGTGTTTATTTCAGCTCTTTCCAAGATGATAAAAAGTTTGCAATTAATAAAACAACAGTTTGTAACCAGCTTGGAAAACCAAACAAAGTCAAAGGCTCTTGGAATCAGTTCTAGCATTTCCCATGCTCAGTGCTTCTTCCCCTCAAAATACTCTGCAAGACCATTCCACTAAGCACAAGAAATACAAATTATTACCTAGTTGCCCCTGTGTCAGAGACCGTCTCAGGATTTTCTGGGACACGTACAGAAAAAATGATTGCACCTTCGCTGCCCCACCCCAGTAACCCCCAGGTGTCATGTAGCCCTCTTCTTGAAGCATGACGCTTGTAAGGGCATCACCAGAACTATTCACTGCAGTCTCAGAGGTTGTCTGCAACAATCAGCTCTGCTTCAGCTGCACTTGTCAAGTGCCCTCCACTCACTTTGTAATTTGGCCCATGCCATTTTTTGAGCTGTGACACTTCTTCACCTTGTATCATGCCTATTTCACTTCTCTAATATTCTCTTTAGGGAGGCCTGTCAGAAGGCTTTTGGGAAGTCTAGATCAGGCTTCTACTTTCCTGATGCATTCCAAACACTTCTGAGCTTTCCTCTGCAGAACAGCACTGGCAGACTTCACTACATTGCTATACTCCAGGTATACTTTCAAGATAATTTCAATTTATGTGCTTGGTGTCAACGTGAGGCTTACTGCTTTGATTTCCAGGTTTAAATGTTTCTGGGATCCATTCTTCTGCATAGTACCTCTTTTTGATGAGATTATGGGCTTTTTTTCATTTAAATCAACAGCCTTCAATTTGGGAGGCTGTTATTTTCTTTGCCAATATTCATTCCAGATTGGGAGGCTCAGCCAGCAACAGCACCTCCCCACTGCTCAGAAAAACACTGAGTCTCCAAAAGCACATATGATTATTTTGAAGTTGTCATTAATCATGGCCTGTAATCCCTGGGATCCTGCCAGGCTCTGTGGTTTTGCTGGTGGTCTCCCTCTTCAACTCCAAGTCTCACAGATTGCTAATGCTCTAAACCAGTTTGGAGGCCAAGAAGAAATCCCAGTTTCCTTCCTGGGCTCCTTTTCTTCCAGGTTAACCTCCCCCAACTTAATCTGCAATGAACATTTAGACCACTTCCAGGAGCCTGACGTCTTTGAAAGTGTTAAGACCCACGTTTTAAGCTTCACTTTCTAACACAGGTCTAACACTGGTTTTCTAGCACAGACTCCCTGCTTGTCACAGGGAAAAAGAAATACCCAGAGACACATCATCACCACGTTTTCAGAATCCTTCACCACATGGAGGATTGCCAAGCATGCTGTCGGCCATTGGATGTTACCTGGATTGAAGCTGTGGGAGAACGCCGCTGGTCTTTGCAACAAGTGCCACACATGTTAACAGTCGAGGCAGATATGCACGAATGGATCAGGCTTCAGTATCAGTCTGAGAAACAAACAGTACTTGGAAGATGGGGAGGGGCACATGCCTATGTACTCCATGGTCAATGAATTTGATAGGTCCCCAAGCATTTTAGTGCTCAAGGAGTTAAATAGGATTAGAGCAACAAACTGAGAAAAAAAGATATAAAAGTGTTCTCCTAAAGTCATGAGCACCACGGCCTCTCGGTGAAGGATTGACTTCCATTTTGCTGCTTCTTCATGCTAGGAAATGTATTTTCTTTGGCTGATGCTGCTAAAGATTCAGACTTAACAGCTCGGTCAGGAAGTAGTAACAAAGTCAGGACTGGACTCATGTCCTGCGAAGATCACTGATGGTAAGTTCTTGTTTCACCAAGAAAGTGACACACAGACAGTATGTAGAAAACCCAACGTAGGTGGGGAAGGAACATCCCATTCTGGGAAGAGAAGAACCAGCTAAGGCCAGGACAAGTCCATTCAACAAGTTACTCAACATAGTGCTTCCTTCCTGGAGACATGTTTTGAGCCACCCTTGACTGAGGCCATCAGCCAACAAGGCGTGCAAGAACATCGTAAAGGAGAATGGGATTTCTCTGCCAATGCTGCATGAAGAAAACTACATGAACACATCACCTTGGCCAAGAGCCAGCTGGGAGACCTTCTAGGGACATCCCATGGCAACTCTGACTACTGAACCACCAAACCCCACCAGCAATATGCACAGGTGCTCATTCAAGAAAACTGGATTGAGGTTCCAGTGATCTGCTGGTGCTCTGTTTTCTGTAGGGAGTCCTACTGCACCTTGAGACCGAGGCAACAATTTGTCCTGGGAAGAGGTGGGGAAAAAAGAATATTTCAAAGTCAGCAGAAGATCTGAAAGGAGAAAACACAGTGACAGCTGTGAAGTAAGTGTCAGACAGCAGCAAATTTCTTGCTGGTTGTGCGAGCATTAATTAGTGCACCTAATCTTTAAAGCCATTGTGATGCCCTTGCTAAGGTTAACCAGCTGCAGTGAATGTGCTGAGCTCCTGAAGAAGGGAGAGCTGGGAGCTAGAAGCAGGGGTGAAAGGAACAGGTAGAAAATTTCAGCTATACCTGGGCTAACAAGCCCTCTCTACAACCAGCATTTGTCTAGCTTTCCTTTTACCAAAGGCACCTTACAGCCTGTACTTCAAGGCAAGGGATGTCTAGTAAATTTGATTAAAAGCCATTTTATCAAGAAGACTAGGTTTGTCATGCAGAAGAGAGAAAACTCTACTGTCTCTAAGCATAAAAAGCAAAACCATCTTTGTGCCTAGAACAGAATTTAAGCTCTGGACTCCCACGTGCAAGACAAGCACTCTAACCTGGCCAGGATTTTTTTATCTAGTCATTTTTCCTCCTCATCCCTTGTTCTCTTCACCATTTAAACAAAGAGATCCTCCTTCCCCAAAGGTCATTTTATCACACAGCAGGGCAGAAATCAGAAGGAAAAAAAAAAAATCAGCATAATTGAAAAACTGGGATGGTGTCCCCCCTGTGCCAGCCTTGCATTTATTCAATTCTGACACCTAGTGGGCATCACCACCAGTGGGAAGTAGGAGCAGAAGTGGTGAGCCACGCTCACCAACAGCCCTAGCAGTCATGCTGATGCTCAGCGTTAGCTACTGACTAATTCTGCCATGAGGGATGTGCTCCGTCATTAGCACAGCTGTGTCTCCTTCAACCCTCCCAAGCCACCGTGTTGGGCTTACACATGCAGACATACTGACAACTGCACTTTCTACAGTAGAGTCAAGACTAGAAAATTCTCAGGTCCTGATCCCAACGTCTCACGACTCTGAATTAGGAGACGGGCTTGGCAATTAAGGCCTATCCTTCATTTCAGAGAGATCATCCAGGGGTCAGTCTGGTTTTGTCACCCACCTGAGATTAGGTTGCTGACAGGAGAGCGTATGCCAGGAAATCTCCACATTCCTTCAGGATGAGCAATAACCTTTTTTCTAACATGGGCTAGGCTCCATCCAGCTTTCAGTTGGAATAATCCCTGCCCTTTGAGAAAATTTTTAGACTATTTTCACGTAGCACTGAACCCCTTGTAGTTTCTGGTAATTTTACCCATTCCCAGTGGGAACAGAATCTCTCTGGGGCTACCAACGCAGCAGCACACTGCCCATAGTGGCACAAACCATACCAGTGTCAAGCACTATATGCAGCAATTATCACTGAGCATCTATGGCGCGATGGCAAAGAGAGGGTGTGGGAAACAAAATGCTGTGGCACCCTGATCCCAGATACTGCCGTCTTTCCCCAAGTGTTGACAGAAGGGCAAGAGGGGAACTGAGCCCAGTTTTTCTCCAACACCACTGTAAAGTATTGTCCTTGATTCATAGCACACCATGGGAATTCCTGCTCAGATACTGTCAGCACATAAAGTGTTGGGGTGTACCAAAAAAAAAAGAGAAAATTCCTATAAAAGGACTCATCCTGCCATGAATGCAGGTTTTACTACTTTGTCACTGAGAGTAAAAAGTCAGCAGTTTCTTTCCTTCCTCAGGGACAAACTCAGGTGCTGGAGGTCCGCGTAAGACACGCTTGCTGTGGGCAGGGACGGATCTCCTTACACTGCCCCAGCCACAGCAGGCAGTCGCGGTTGCTCCTACTCATTCCCCAAATTATTTTGTGAGTCCAAAATATCCTAAGTCCTCACTTCTTTCCTCATCCTACAACTGCTGCACATGCTCTGCATTGAAAGGGTGACTAAATTTTTGCCTTGTGGTGAGTCAAGGCTCAAAGGAACTGCCTCAAAGTCCCCATACGGAGCAAGCCCCCATGTAACACCTCATGGTTTTGCCGTCTCCTTTCAGACATAGCTCCCTTTTTTGCAGTCTCAGAGTTCCTGAACAACAAGTCTACAACAGGAGACTTTCTACTCTGCACCTTCCTTCCACTGCGAGTAGCGTAGTGATGAAAGCTCCCTCCCTGACCCTCTGCTGCTGCTTAAATCTTCACTCCCCAAGGAAAATCCAACAACAAAATTAGTGGTCTGCTTACATAGAGCCTGCCTCCTCCTTGGTCTACTTTGCTCTGCATCTTGCTCTTTGCAGCGTTCCCCCTTTCTGTGCTAAACGCAGAATGCTGATGTCCCTTGTACAACACAGAAGAAAGGTGGTAGGTTACCTAATGAACTCCAGCGTAACACCCTGGTTATTGCTTAGCAAAGCTACTGTGAGTAATAGCTTGCAGAGGGTGGCCATGGAGCACACAGCATGCAAATGGAGCAGGCAAACTATTTCTTGGTGCAGAAGTGCAGAAAGGGCTTGATGATGAAGTTCTCCATTTGAGCGTGCTCCCTCCAAGGGAGGTGGTTTTGGAGCCTACCAGTAGTACTTTGAGGCTGGGAGTCCACAAGTGTGAGGACGTGGCTGAACACAAACAGAACCAGGACCCTGGTAGGAATTCAGGCTTCAGTCACAGCAAGGAGAGATTTGCTGTTGGATGTGGTTGTGATATTTCAGACCAAACTCGCAGACATGGGAGTTCCATCTGTAGCAACTATCATTGGTACGTTGGAGAAACAAACGCGTGAGTCAGCTATCTAAGACCACGAAAGAAGTGAGTAATGCAGACAAAGAAAATATTACTCCCTAGTGCCAGATAAACATCTGCACAGCAGATGCCACATCAGCTTCTAGATGCAAAGATATTTGCATACAGGCAGCAATGAGCTGAAAATACCTGTAATCCATCTTACTGGGGAAAATAAAAAATGTTTTCTTCGGGTTTTTTTAGAGAAGTGCACATATGATTAGCATACAGGTGTCCCACGTATACTGGAGTGGGCTGGTCGTCCATTGCTTTCCTTGCGTCTATCAAAAGGAGACGTCACAGCCCATGCATGCACTACAAGGGTGCTTGCCTGCAGACAAGCTCCCGCCCTCATTCCCAAGGACAGGACTGCAAAGTCCTGCCTTCTGAGAAGTTTTTGCTTGTGGGACACCTGTGTTAGCAATGCTAAGAGATCATAAGACCTTTTCTATACAAGGGTCACATCTGGAGGTCAGGGGCAACCTCAGTTTTCATTCTTTAACAGAAGTAAGATTTTTTAGCTCAGACAATAACTGTGTATATATAATAGTCAAAATATCCACATGTTGCTAGTGACAATGTACTGGCAGTGCATCCCATGAGTGGTAGAAATCACTGTGGGGACAGATCCCTGCCACTGAACTTCCGTCTGAAACGGGCAAATTAATGATGCTGAAAGTAGCTTCCTGAAGGAAAGGGTGCTCCACGCTTGTTTGCTTACAGATGGTTATTTCCCCAAACACACTGAACCTGAAAAAGCAAGGGACAGGCTCTGTTCATCCTTCCAGCATCAGCTCGCCAGCCCTTAGCTCAGACACAAGTTTTCTGCTCCAGGTCCTGTTAGACCCACTATCAAACTCAGTAGTCTCTTCTGTCTCTTTTCTCTGACGTACAGAGCCATGAGATAAGGATTTTGTAGCAAACATACTCCCCTCCTATTCCATTGATGCAGAGGCCTGCCACTACTCTCAGTCAGCAAAATATGACTGCTTTTAGGACAAGAGAACTGTCTGTTGGGAACTGGGAAAAGCAGGAGTGAAACAGGGAAGCGTACAAGCACAGCTGAAGCTGGCTCGTGTCCATCTGCTTCTTTCCTTCCAATAAAGTCAGGTCTTAGAAGAACAGCCCAGGAAGTTCTTCTGCTCACTCATGCCGTTGTCTAGGACAGGAAGACATACATGCCTACATGAGAAGACAAAGGCCACAATCACTTCAGCTCAGGAGTTTCAGAAAGCAGCTAAGTGGTTTCTTTCCACCAGCTTTTAAATGAAGAGTCATGGTTCTACCTAAAATCAGCATAAAGGTGGGAAGCCACCCCTACTAGGAAGAAGATTCTCAGCAAACACAACTCAGCAGAGTCATTTCTTTGCTGTAGCAGAGAAATAGATTAAAAAAGGAATATCTAGCTCTGTACTCACACACACAGAAGTG
>Ga0181612_128662_pt1 | contig 12797 bp, 6 predicted proteins | sample HoacroProtozoa21_FD_119630 | JGI IMG/M metagenome (GOLD analysis project Ga0181612, IMG submission 119630) | Hoatzin crop microbial communities from Cojedes, Venezuel. Combined Assembly of Gp0051906, Gp0051904, Gp0051908 | reverse complement strand
CCTCCACCACTTGCATCAAAAAGTTATCATCGGTGCTCTGTGGGAACTTCCTGGATTGCGAATGCCTAGCTGTGTGGTCTTCCCAGTTTACGGTGGTTTTAATACTTACTTAGAACTCTTAGTTCTTGAAGTTCAGTCATCTCGCCCTATTAATCAATTACAGAGCCACCACCAACTGGCTTTTGGCAATAGATCAAGTTCACTTGGACACTCTTCTCTTTGAAAGGTGTGACAGAATCTTTCGATCCTGCTTTCTAAAGAGAAGCTTCCTATCATAAGCATTTCTTAAAAGCCCAACCAAAACAAAAATAAAATAAATGCAAAGCTGAACAGGTTTCTCATGCGCCAGCCTTGCCCACAGGTCTGGGAGGAGATTCACCCCAGTACTCAGTAATGGACATGCTACAAGCCACCAGCTTTGTCCCAGGCTTCAGACACCTGTTATTAGCAGTTTCTTCCTGAACAACCTCATTCTCTACCATCCTCCCACAGCTTTTTGATATTAACTATGTCAATTAGCTCCTCTTCCCCTGAGTTTGCTGGCAGTCCAGATGACTTTCTCCACAAAAAGCAAAAAGAACTTGGAAAGGAATAAGTTTTCTTCCAGAAACAGAAACCATGCAGAGACTCCTTTCCATGATGTCATCTTGTCAATGTATTTTTCATGCAACCTGCACCACTACTCCTTGTAAATCTCAGACAAGACAGGTAGCCTTCAGTCTGGACATATTTGTATCAATTCTGCATCTAACTGACGAATGTAAATCTAAAAGAGTCTCCAACTACAAAAGGCAGCCCACTCCTTTTGACAACAGGTAAGTCTGTATTAACCTGTTTTGCCCACATCATGTTACAAGAAGGTGGTTAGACAGACTTAGCTCTTAGCTCTGATAGTCCCAGTTTACAGCTATTTGTTCTCCTTGTTCTTTATTTTAGCCTCAGGACCTTTTATTTGGTCATTAATAAATAGCATTTGCATATTCATAAAATAAAAATCTATTAGCATGCAACCTTCTTCTAAAACCACACACAATTTCTTTTAGAAAATACCTAATAGGTGGGTACAGATGATCTCAAGGAGCTTGGGCTCCTCCACCCATATCCCAAGTTGTCCTGTGGCAAGCCAACCTCCCAGTCGTGAACAATATTCAAACCAACATGCTTGAAGGCCTTTCGTACTATAGTAGCACTTCTCCACACTTGCCTAATTTCTATATATATTCCATGGATTTTGATGACTGTGGTGATTCTGTATGAGGTCTTCATATTTCCTTTCATTGCTGTATTTATACTACCCTTTCATAATATCTTTCTTCAAGGATTTTAGGGTCACCTCTGTCACCTTCGTTCTTTGCACCAGACTGGCAGACCACAGCCATCCCACTGCCAGCTAGGAAAGATAGGTCTTTATCTGCTGTTTCCAGCTGATTAGCCCTACCTTATAGCAGAAATTCTTTTGATTACTCCCAATCAAGACACATTTTATCTATCTATACTTTTAAAAATTCGTGCCATTTTATCTCAAGGCTCAGTAGTTCTCCTGTGTGATATTCTGATCCACCTTTGCACTAATAATGCCTCCTGCTTCTGTGCTGTCAATGCATGTCATCAGCATCTTCATACTTCTTCTGCAATGACCCTTCACGGCAATGTCAGATAAGTCCAGCTTCAAGCCAAGGCTAGTAGTCTTCCTCCCAGTCTGGTACTTCTCATACGGCTGCTTTGACACTTCATTTGAGAAATTTTATGCCCTGTTTTCCTTAAACGAATTTCCAGTCTGATACCAGCAGCCACTTTACTGGAGGTTGGATAGATCCTGCATTTCTACTCTAGGCTTATGCCTAGAAAATTAGTTATTGTTGGAGACTGTCATTGTGCAGCAACAGTCTAACTCTGCACCCAGGATCAAAAAGAGAGCCTGAGGTGTCAAGGCATGGAGGAAGTAAACTGTAACTGTTGGCAGACCATTTCACTGAGCACAGAAATCTAAGTTTTGCTTTGTATACGTCTTCTCCCACATGATACAAGGCATGGATGCTGGAATAATGAATTATTTCTGCTACCACACGGCGCTTCTATTGCTGCAGGAAAATTAACAACAGTGTGATGCAGCTGGCACTAGGAAATAATGTTAACGGTTGTCTTGAATCAAAGCTCTAGGATATGAATAGTCCAGAGGAGTTATTCCATTTGTCTAAAGGTAGGATTCAGGAAAAAAAATAGTATGTGTGCACTGTTTAAAGCATACGTCAGGAGGCTAATGCTTCTCAGAAGCACTAGACTTACACAACGTGAGAGTACCTTTGCAGTGCATCCAGTAAGCCTGGGACAGAATTTTTGCATGTGCTTTACAGATTTGATGTCCATGGAAGGGGTGGACTCTACACACGCACCATAAAGCTGATCCACCTATGTGGTGTGCGCATATCTAGATTTTCTGGTAGGCAGTAGCTGGTGTCTCAGCTGAGCTGCTGGTCATCTGGAAGCAGGAAATAGATGAAACCCTGTATTTCATCAGAATTTAAATGCCATGAGGAGTTAAGGGACACAGCTTGGACACCATAAGAAATTCTTCAAGGGACATTGGGTGGGCTCTTATACACTGAAGTCAGGAGCAGTAGTGTGAGGAGAAAAACACTCCAGGGATAACACCTTTCCTGTAGCACTGGACAAAAGGAAGAGTCTCAGGACCTAATTCCACCTTTGTGTACAGTCTGATATAGTTGCAATGGAGATGTTACAGCTTGTTGCTGTAGTAAACTAACCAAACATAAGCTAACCAGAAATCTTTTTCTCCACAAAGCTTGAGAGAACTAGGGAATATTTTTGTCTTAAAGACTGTGTCACCATGGCTCCTGGGACTACATTAGGATGACATAATATCACCTTCTGAAAAGTATTCTATATAAAAGTGAAAATCAGGCCCCATATGACAAGAAAAATGTAGATTTTATTTGCTATTATAACCTCAAGAAAATTGGGTTTCCTTTTTTGTATATGGGATCATGTCAGAGCTCTGGTTAGGACACGCTATTAATAGTGCTACATATTTATAGAATGATGAAGCTTGAAATAATGGGTGAAAGGAGAAGAAACTTGTTCAGGTTTTAAAATCTTTTCAATTCAGTATTTTTCTTTCTAACTATTCAGTGAATGAAAGGGTACTAATCCACCAGGGAAATGGATCTTACTAAGACACCTTTTGTGTCTTCTTTTTGTGAACTTCTTTCTCAATGCTTTAGGATAGATTCTGTCACTCTTACAAAGCAGTAACAGACTCAGATATGGCAGAAGAAAGGAATCAGTTGCCCCAGATTGCTGACATTTAAACCTAATCTGAATGGGTATCAGTGCTGTGGTGTTTAAATCATTGGCAGCTGATTTTACTAGTATCCCTCCTCCCAGTGCTGGGAAAGGAGCTGAAATAGTCATGCTGGCAGGCAGAGGGTTTTACAGGAATAGATCCAGCCTAAAGTGTTTGAGGCATAAAATCACCAGGGGTGTAGGTGCTACAGGGTACTACACTGCACTGAACCTCCTGCAGAGCTTAACTATAGAATTAACCTCTCTTAGTCCAGACTGAAGGCAAGTCTCAAGCTCCAGGCTGGACAATGAGGGAAGGCAGAGTATAAGTAGCCAGGTGCCTCAAGCCACCGCTACCACATTTTAATTACCTTTCTAAAAATAGATTTTCCACATTCAGACGTAGAATGTGGAAACAAGACACCCTTGTCTGATACCTGCAGGGCGGCAGTTGCCCAGGAGCTGGAAGACCAAGCACTGTTACGAGCATGAAAGGTGGGATCAAAGTGCGTCATCGCATCTCAATGGTACAGTGGGTCTGGATGTGCTGGGGGTAGTAGATCTGATGGAAATGAGGTCCTTGTGGGGCCAGTGCTGGACTTCCCTGAGAGCTTTCCTGGGCTCAGAGACATCAGTGGCCAGAGATGACTAATCATAAGCAGGGTGAGACATCATGCAGAGAGATGAGCCATGCAAGGAACATGTGCACCAGATATGGATGGAGAAGCTGATGTGAAGGTTGAATGCCTGGTTGTGGGGAAGCACCCATGACTGATGGATAGTTGTGTTCACCCCAAACTGATTATTTTCTCTCCCAGTAGCTAGAACACCATACATGTACAAGCACCTCCTCAAGCTGGTGCTTATGTTTTGACCACTTTTCTTGCTGGTAAAGTACCCTGCAATTTTCTCAGACCTGGACTATTTTGTGAGATGTATTGGTTTAATAAAAAAATTACTGGTGGGTTTTCCAAGCCCCAGGTAAGCCTGAGACCTTTGCCAAATCTCTTTTTCTCTCCGTCTCTGCTATTAAGCCAGTCATTGGTTCCCATGAGGGAACTGACTCAAACAGTTGACATCACACAGGCAGGGTCTGACGGCCCCAACCATCACATATTTCATTATTATGGTGAAAGCCTTTTCTCATGAGTGGAAGATAATTTGGAAACTATTTATTTCTTATGCCTTCTATGTGCTAGTACTTTGTTGGAAAAGTGCTGTCACTGTGAGTAAGGGCGTTTAATGGGCACATTTTTCTCTTTCTTACTCTGTGCTGGTATGTCAGTGATTCCTCTTCTGTTCCATGTTATCTTCTGATAGGAATACACAACTGAAGGTTCATGAGAAATGATTCTTCCTCCCTATCTAGGCTCAGTGATTTTCCACGAATTCCAGTGCACTTGGATGAACTCACCAGTAAAGGCTTGGAGTTTGTGGGGATCTGAAGCAACCATCTTTAGTAAAAAGGGGGATTTTGCATTCATGCAAATGTGGACTATTTATGAATATATAGCTTGCGAATTATACATGAAATGAATGAGAGAAAAGTCTGCAGAATGCTGTGAGGACCGGAGACACAAAGTTTCCCACTGCTGTAGTAGGAGATAATGCAGGAAAAATTAAGTGGATTAAGACTAGTTATGTGTAATAAGTCTGAAGGATTCCAGTTCTGGTCAGTGATAGGTTTTGCACAAAATTAATGCAGTAGGGCTGGAGACGGTGTCAAGGATGCCTGAAGAGCAATGGAAAGCGTGGGATCAATAGCCAACTTAAAATGGTAATCCAGTTGTCTGTTCTTCATGTCTTCAAGTCACTGTTGCTCATAATGTCTATATTCTTGAAAGAAGAAGACATTTCTTACATCACTGCTTTGGTCTGTCAGCTTTCACCACCCTCTATTTTAAAGTAAACAAACACATTTAATCATCCCAAGGTATATTGACCACTTTCCAAAACACAGAAACTTTGGTGATGTTTGTGGATGGAATATAAATGCTAGCAACGTATCAGTGTCTCTAATGCAAGAAGAATACTTATAACATCCAGGGCACAGCCCAGCTTGCATAAAAATTCTGACAGCTACACAAATAAAGTGAAACTGTGGGAGGGAGAGTTGGAAAAATTAACTGCTGTGGGCTATAGTTAATGAGTGGTTCGACAAGGAGAAAATCACAGTCATGAGAGTGTACAAATGGAATGGAAATACAATTAACACCACAAAAAAAGAGTTTTTTCATATACATTAGAGGCTTATTTAATCCAGAAGTATATTGACTTTTTGGGATCTACCCCCAACCAGCTACTGAAGATTTTCCAAACAGGATCAGTAAGATCAATCAAAACATTGATACTTTGAAGTGTGGTTAGGCTGCTGGGTAAAAGTATGCAAAATATGTCTAAGGTTTCATTCAAAAGTGTCTGCATGACATCTTCCATACGATACGCAACTGTCTGGCAGCACTACCTCAGTAAGACAAAAAAGCCCTAAATGGTCACTCCCTGAAGAATACCCTTTGTGCCACATTATGGATGGACACCGGGGCATTTTGTTCATGCCTGTTGTCACAGTCCTAAGCATGAAAATGTCTTACACAGGATCCAGGTTTACTTAATCCAGTACTGTGGCTATGCCTAAGAGAGAGCCACCAATACTTTTGCTTATTCAGACCCTGCTGTCCACACAGGTGGCCATCATGGTATTCAATTATCTGGACTAAGCATTAGAAAATGATACAACAGGACATATGAATTGTCCCTGGGTGATGGGAAGAGGAGTACATGGATCAAGAGATCTTTTTTTTTATATTTTCAGACTCTTGTGGTGGTCTTTTCTGGAAGGAAAAGGTCAAAAATTAGACTATTCTAAAGGTATTAAAATCAGACACTTTGCAAAGAATTCCTCAGTTCTAATCTCTGTCATTAACACTCAGGTTAAATCTCCCCTACCTTTTATTTTAAAGCATCAGCGGAGTTGTCTTTTTATTTCCAGTTACAGAGTATTCACAGTCTGCACTTCCAGTTACATCCAGGGCATACAAAACACAGAACTACTGGAGGTGATCGTGACCAGAAAAGGTCACAAAGTCAAGAGAATACAAATGATACACCACTTGTTGGTGTCTCCCAGTGCACATAGTTAGAAGGCAAAAATAGGTCTCTGTCTGCATGAGTGCAGGTTAAGCTCTGGCAGGAGGACTGGAGACTTTGCCTATTTCTAGTTCTGTTAAATAGCACCAAAATATCCACAGATCAGTTGTCAAAGCTGGCTCACAACTTAGGTGACATGTTACACTAGCCCCCTTCTCCCAGCTAATTGCCATGAATCTCTTTAGTCTTCTTTTTCTGCTGGACAAGAAAAAGCTTTCCCATTATGTTTCATAGCCACCTTACCTCTAGACTCCTGAAACATGTTCATACAGATATATCAGGGAGATAAGAGCCAACTAGTTCTTCAAACTGAAGGCAAAATAAGCACTACCTGCAGTAGGAGTTGCTAGATGTGTTTTATCTAAACATGAGTTTCAGTTACCATTTCATATTATTAAATACAAACAAAAAATAGTATGGTATCTAGTGTACACAGGATATTCCCAGAGAAGTTAGCTGTGCCTTGAATTTACTGACCTGAAACTCTTTTCTTGTTTATCTTCTGTCGTTTTCTCTGCCCTTTACTCCTGTCATTGTTCCACCTACCACTGTCTCCCAATGACATAAACTTGATGTCTTGCCTGAAGCAAGTAATATGCAACATTCATGTTTGGTTAATGAAATGTGATTGGTATTGTATATTCCAGGGTGGATTTTTTCCGTACTTTGGTCACATTGTTAGAAAGAAAGTCTCAAGAAGAATAGAAGTTTCAATTTACTTACAGATGAAACGAGAAAATTATTAGATGAGCAGAAATTAGTTTCAAAAAACCTTGTTTTTTTAGGACCAAAACATCACAGCCTGAAACTTTATTCTTAAAAAACTGGCCACTGGAAGGCAAACTGACTGAGTGCAAGAAAAGCAAAAATTTCATTTCAGTTTGTTCATACCAGGTAAGCCTGCATGAGTAGAATGTTTAGTTGGATGAACAGCAATCTGGATTGTTTTTTTTCCTCTGTAGTTGGAATTTGGAGAAGAGCTTGCGATTCGCTATGAGTTTGATCCAGCAAGTAATCTCATTTCTTCCAACACACAATCAGAGTCCTTCTTCTGTCTCACAGAATACCCATAAGGGTTAACACAGAAATGATTTTGAACAGTCATTTATAACTGTTGATAGAATTTCTTAAAATATTGCATGAGAAAGAGTGCAGCAAGTAGCTACCAGAATGGACTTTAGTGGTACAAAAATAAAAGATGCAGGTTTTGAGGAGTGTAAGGGAGCATGCTTTGGGTGTTTCAGGGGCAAAAGTAAGACTTCAGATCTTTGGCTTCTCTGGGTCATGTATACATATATATATTTGGAAAATAAGATAATGTATAGATAATGTAAAATATGGCATATGCCTGACTCCACATTTCCCTGTTTGCTTTTCATTGGTGTGGAAAATCAGGTTCACTCTTAAAAGGCGGACAAACTCTATCAGCAACATGTGCAAAAAACCTTGTTTTTGTCTTCAGTGACATTATCACCAAGACTTCATGTTGGATTATTTAAAGAATACTTCAAAAGAAGAAAATCTTGTTTGATATTTTTGTTTGGCTTTTTGTGCTGTAGTTTCTCTACCATATTTTACAACACTATATCACATTAAGTTCACAGGCAATATGCTCAGGGAAGGAGCATATCAAAGAAAGGAAGAGAAAAAAAATCACTTGAAGAAACTAAGGTTAAGCTTCTGGCAGGGCCTGATTTACTGGTTTACATAATAGTTTTAAAAGTCAACCTATTAAGCTGTAAATCATAACATTCTGTACTTTCTTTGTCTTTAAGAAAAATTAATGATAGAGATAGAAGTCATAGTGAAGTGATGTGAGCACATTTTTTAAAAAGTGGTGAATAGGTGTTTAGGAGCTGTGACATACAGTTCAAATTTAGTTTGAATGGTGATGAGCATCACTGTGTTGAGCAGTCTATTATACTAAGCCCATGTTTGTACAGTTTGACTCATCATGGATTACAGTGCAGAAACAGAAGTATACTGATATCTGGCCCAAAATAGGCCAGAATATATAGGCGTAATTTGACTTTGAATAGGCTCAAAATAAAAATTTGCAGTTAAACTGGGGTTGAAATGCACACGGCTGGACACAGACAAATATTTGTACGGTTGTATACATTGACTTTCCTTTCCAAAGGTCTGAAAGAAAGTTAGAAGCACAAACTCAGTAGTGGGAGGCAGCAATGCAAGAGGTGTTATACACGACTTTTGCCTTAGCAAAACTCAGCTGCATTGCAAGGATGGTGCTTCTGGCTCTGCAGTCCTCGATACACTCTTTTTGTCACCTTGGAGCTCCATATTCATTTTACTGCTGCTGTTAATGGTGGCAATGTAGTTCACAGGCTATCATAAACATGACATAGCATCCTGGAAGGTACATCTGGCTGGATCATTCAAGTGGCTGAACTTTCTGATGGCTCCTTTGCCTCTCTTTAAGAAAGAGATATCAGGCAAGCATTTAAAATCCCATGCAAACATCTGTTTTCACCACTGAAGCAGGGAAATGGATGCATATGTATTTCTAATTTAGGGGTGAGGAAACTACAGTATAAGAGACCAGTAAGACCAGTTTCATAGGAGTGAGAAACATCTGTTGACATCTTTTTTGTATGAGAGAGATGCAGTATTCTCCAGGCAGGTGAGACTAGATTTGCTTCACACGCCCCTGAAACTCCTATATGAAAACAAATGTCAAGAGCAGTCATTAATATATAATTAAATGTCAGGCTACATCCATCTTGCTCATCGTTTTCCCTTCATTTCAACCTTTAGTTTGGGTGTCTCAGAAAAAAAAAAGGAGCCAAGCTGATTTCGACGCAAAATATAGAAGTATGACAACGCTCTTCTGATCTAGCACTGGCAGTGCTAGTCAAAATATTAAACCCGAAATATCATTTTGCTGAAGTTTTATTTACAAAGCTGGGCACATGTTCCACCCAGAGGAGAAAAGAAAAAAGGTAGAGGGGGAGCATGTGACAGAAATCAGGACATTTGAATCAACCAGAAAACAGCATCTTGAAGTAGATGTTGGTTTGCAGCAAGCAGAGCTATCCTGCTAGTGAAACAAGCATACTGAAAACGGTAGAGATTTCTTGCACTGGATTCTCATCTGAGTTGTACCTGAGTAAATCACCAACACAGCTGGGAGAAGAAGGTGACCCAGGCATTAAATTATTATCCTGGGAAGGCTTCAGTAGGGTTGGTTCTGGTTATCCAGACTGAGAACAAGCATTCAACACTGTAGACAGGTCCCTGAGTGCAGTTCAGGTAGGTGGCTGCACACCCAAGACAGAAAGATGTTTGCAGGATTCCCCCACCGATCACTGGAGAGTTATACTCACAGCTCTACATACAGAAAATTGTTGTGCAGTGTTGCAACAGCATTCATCTCCTCTGCTCCTAGGAAAAAAGGTTTAAAGACTGAAGACTAAAGGGGTTTATATTCAGAAAGGTAATATGCTTCTGTGCTCCAGCAAAAGCTCAGGGCATCCTCTGCTCTGTGAGATGATGGAGGAAGGGCAGCAGGGAAGGGAAAAGGCAGAAATACCATCTTTCAGGTGCTGCCATGGGGCCATAGTGCCTGTCAGAGCCACGGTGATCTCTTCCCATCTGAACTGCCAGGCATGTGAAAGGAGACCCATTCATCAGGATATTTATGATTCACATTCTCATCTTTATAATTAGATATAATAGCATATGGTTTCATGAGCAGGGAAAGTAACAAAGTATCATTTCCAAAGGATCTTTCCCATCTTGGGACATCAAGAGAATCCTTCACCTTTATCTAACAGTCAGAAACCTTGTGGGAACTTAATATCTTTGATGCACCATCTTAACTAGCAAGCTCAGTTCAACCAAGAAGTTCAAAAGTTATTTGGAGGGAAATGGAGAACTGAACAGAAGACTACTAAAGAGAAATATGCATGTTCTATTTAATAAGAATTAAACAAACCTTTGTTCTTGAGGCAAACAGATCAAAATCATTAAGATTTGAAAGCCATCAACCAATGGTCCATCACCACTGGTATCTGGATCATGTTCCCTGTAGGAAGCTGAAGAGTGAAAGAAGCACTTGGGCATCGTCCCTTCAGATCAGTTCAGGTGCATTAATGCTGTGCTGGTCACTGTCTTATCACCCAAATTTTAAGTAGAGGACTTCAGCGCTGCTGCTTGGGAGTTCAGTCTTGGTTTCCGCCTTCTCCCTGTTTTTTTATCCCTCCTCTCAATCTCCCTATCTCATTTATGTGCTGGATTTGCCACAATGCAAAACCTTCTGCCCCTATAGCTCCAATGCAGCAAGCCTGGGTAACAGGCACTGGGAAGACAAGCATCTCAAATTTCAAAGACGGTGGAGAAGCTTATTCACTTACATATCTGCAGTTGAGAACAATTACTTGCTTCAACAGTGCAAACTAGGAAAAAGGTAATACTAACACACATAACCACTTTTAGATTACTTTTTTCATACATAGATCCCAAGGCACTTTGCACTTCATTGTTATTCCTATTTGTAGTGAGGATACAGAAAGAGAAAGTCATATGAATTCTTAAAGGCAATCTGCCTAGAAAGAAGTAGGACTAGAGAGCACCCATCTCTTCACCCATATATCTGTGTCCTAGATTACAATAAAGAACTGACCATTTTTGTCTGTTTGCTGTAAGGTTATTGCATGGTATGGGGGCTGTGGCTGAAGTCTGAATATATATTTCACACAGAAAAGCTTCATCAGAAATGTGAATTTTTCTTTTGCCTTGTGCTTTCTTTTTTTTTTTTTAAATTTATTTCGATAAGCAGTCCCCTTGTATTTTAATATGTTTTTACTAAAAAACCCCTACAACACCCAGGATGAAAAAGTCACATGCCAATTCTAAATGTCATCCACTTCAAAAGAAGCACTATGCTGGTAGTTATACTGATACCCAGAAGATCACAAGCGGACAAGAATTCATTCAGAATACATCTGGCTGTGGTTTGCTCTGCTTTAACTGAGAGTGGAATCTGACCTAATTCATTAGATTACTTTGGAGCAAAGCTAAAATAAGCTTTTTTTGTTTCTGAGCTAGACTGTAGGAGAGCATAAGCTTAGTTCTTGCTACAGCACCTAAGATGCTCAGCACTCAAGTGGCAAATCAGCAAAGCACTAACGCTTAAGAGTCTGCATTGTCCTGCTGACGTCAGTAGGGCCTCTCACATGGCGAATTGAAGTATATATTTCAGTGTTGCTCTATTAAGATCGAAGTACCTCGAACGAACATTTGGCAGAAACCATAAAATGACAACAAAACTTGTGTTTTGCTTGGGATTGTTTGGGTTTTTAATTGGTAAGTAAATTTTTTGAGTAGTTCATATGTGAACTAGAGACCAGCTGATCAAAAAGCTACTGCAGATCATCAGTGAAATATCACTTATCTTTCTTTTTGCACAAATTCACATTTATTCTGTGGTACACATATTTTGCAGTTCAAGTTTTAATGTGAATATAAAGGTTTATGGGTGTTTCAGATTATAAATTAAAGCAGGAAAAAATAATCTTATTATAAACACATACAGACATGTACCCCACTTTCCCTAAATATTAGATAACTACCTCTAACTATCTATTTCATAGAATATACACATATAAAATATACTTCATATGTCTGTGGCTTTGTGTGCAGGGTATAAATACATATTGTACATAAATGATTTTTTATAGAAATATCAATGTTTCTTGATTACACTGCATAGTAGATGAGCTGTCATTAGCAAAAAAAGGATACACAGCTTTTCAACAAAAGGAGAGAATGAGGCTTCCAGAGTGTTGCAGTGTTTTGGGTGTTTTTGTGTGTCTGTGTATGTGTGTGTGTGTGTCTCTTTTTTTTTAATTTAGCATCCATCCCTGCCAATCTTTCCACTGCCAGTAGGGAAAATCATATCCATGGCAACCAACTGCACCATTCCTACTCACATCAATGACGCCTCCAATCTAAACTGTCAAATATTCTATGCACATCATGTAAAATAGGTCTCTTTTCCTTATACCTCTGTGCATCTAGTTTCCGTGGCTACATGTTTATGCAAATGAGAATAGTCCTTTTTCTCTCAGGCTGATTGAACACTGAATTTGTTTTTGCACCTTGGCAATGCAAAGCCATGCTGTCTTGCCACCTGGTAGGCCACGTAATTGCAAAAGCTATATTATAATGATAACTCTCCTTAAATTAGTCTGGTAATATCAACTACCTGGCTTGTGAGGACTTGGAGTGTGCTTTAAAATAAGAATAATAATATGGGGCTGAGATATGTGAATAAATTTTAATTGGCTCTCTAGAGTGTACTAATTTTCAGGAAAAGCTAGTATTTG
>Ga0181612_101695_pt1 | contig 12797 bp, 7 predicted proteins | sample HoacroProtozoa21_FD_119630 | JGI IMG/M metagenome (GOLD analysis project Ga0181612, IMG submission 119630) | Hoatzin crop microbial communities from Cojedes, Venezuel. Combined Assembly of Gp0051906, Gp0051904, Gp0051908 | reverse complement strand
GTCTGCCAGGAGACTGAAGAGGTGACAGGACTTATTACAATATTATTAGATCCTGCCACTTACAGCTCAGTGCAAGAGACAGCTCTAATAACTTCTCTTTTATGAAAGTCACATGCAAAAACGTCACTGTAGAGATTCTATCCAAACCAACACACCAGCAAAATCCATTATGGCTGTTCAGCTGTGTTTCTGAACACAGACTGATCTCCTTGTCTCTTGTAAGTACCTACACACCTTGAAGCTACCTGGGGACTTGACTATAGCTAGAGGTCTTCAGCTTTATCTGTCGCACGGCTTGCAACAGCAGCCCATGCATCTCCCCAATGGCTTACTTGACCAGGCAGATCAACCCACACCTACTAACACGGCACACACTCGTGTGATCAGCTGCTTTGGTGTGCTCCCCTCACACCTCCAGAATGATCTGAACTGTCACTCGCTCTCTACACCGCTCATATCCTCATCTTCTCAGCATACCAATTAATGGACTCGCAATTCCCGGAGCCTTCCCAGTTCCCTTCAACAAGAGCTTTCTGCTCCCTAGAAGCAGACTGCAATTACAGACTGATTAGGGATCCAGAAGGTTCCTTTGTTTAAAAATCCAGCTGTGCCTGTACCCAGTGAAACAATTACTTCTCCAATTGAATGCAGGGGGTTTTAAAACCATTTTCAAATGCAAGGCTACTGCCACCTTTATTAAAAGATTACAATAGCAGCCTGAAGGACCAATATCAATCAGAAGAGACTTGCATAAGTCAAAAAGGGTCATTAAGGTCCTTCCATTTTGTTTAGGCTCTTTAGAAGTACTCAGTCACTATGAAATCAGGGATTCTGGCTGCTAAATGACTTGCGGAAGGTTGTGCTGCTGAATTTCAGCCCAGCTGGTATGCCAGCACTGCATGAGCAAACTGCATCGGCAATTTGTGCACCACGGAAGTCTGCCTGGCAGGGAACTGAAAGAATGGTTTGGGATCTGAGAAGAAATCTGTCCCAAGGAAAAGCAAGTGAGATGTAAGTAGAATTGACAGTGTGTTTATTTGGAAGCCTTTTAGAAGCTTGCAACAACGTTTTTTAATAGAACTAGGAAGAAAAGACAGTATCCAGGAGGGAACTATCACTTAGGAGAAGGAGGAGGGTTTGTGCCCATGGGAATTTGCGAGACTGTCACTTGCACGATACCTACGTGCGAATCCAGCCAGTTACTTCCAGGCGTAATGCACAACTTGACACCCCTAGCTAAAACTCATGAGGTGGTATTTCTTGATCTGTACGTTGCAGGAAATTTTTCTTCAATAAGCATTGGTAGGTTCTGGGCTTTGTTTCTCCCTAACGACAGCGATGCAGCTGCAGTGTTTCTAGAAAGCTGCGCGTTGGCCAGACCATCCCCGAGCCTCCCGGCTCGTCTGGATGACAGGGCCATCTGGAACCGTGCTCCCGACAGAGACCTCATTACAGCAGCACTGCACCAGTTCATAGCTTGACCTTTTTTCTTCTGTCGTCGTTAATACCTTCTGCTTCTACCTGGATCGGTACTGTCAGCCATGACAAAGAACTGAAAACCTACCGGAGACTAACCACTCTTTCTTTCCCCCCCCCCCCCCCCCCCTTTAACCAACAGGTCAGCTGAACTCTGTTAATGCTGGGTAAGGCCATGATGATACTGAAAAATGGCTGACCCCTGTCTAAAATAACACTTTGCAGGTCATTACTACCGAGGAATTACTGTGGTGCTAGACACATGGCATGAAATCTTGAAATAATACTAGTAGAGACAACGGTGCAGGTTAAAGTATCTGTACTAGGCTAGGGATTAAGCAAGCAATACAAATGATGCAACTACATGGACAATACTGGACGTTTCTCAGTATTTTTAGGAAGTTTAAACTCCAGTTGCAAGTAGCAGGATAAAATGTTTCTGTGCACATACCTGTACTTTATTTACTGAGCAATTTCAAAACCAGGGTTTCCTGCTACTTGCACTCACATTTGCTTGTGATACAGATTTCAGTCGCCTGACAACTACCCTGAGAATGCTCTGGCCATCTCTCCAGGCTGTGTGTAACTGCTCATCTGTATTTTTATCTCCACCTGATGAACTTGTCTCAGGGTGCCATGGAGAATGGGAATGTTCTGTAGGAATTTTCACATGTAAGAAGGGATAGGAATGGAAAATATTTCCATTCGTGACAACCCGCAGGCACTCTGGCTCTCCTGGTGTTTTTAACACTTGGATTTTCATCCTTCTGTAGACAAGGGGGAAGAGCAAAAGGAGGAAGAGTTTGAATTCACCTTGACTTCTCTTTGGCTTCAACTGCCAAATATGAAAAGAATCATTATCAGAAAAGAAAAATCTGTTTGTGCCTCCACTGAGACTTGAGCAATGATCTGACTCCAGGGGCAAGGGCACTGTCAGGATGTATCACCACCCTGGAGGCATTAAAGTATCTCTGTGCAGCTGCTCAGCCAGAAAAGCTACACCGATTGCTGAAGTCCTTTCAATGCGCTGAGCCCAAGGCAATATTTTAGTAGGAAACAGCCTCTTTAAAAATTAAAAGCAGTTATTTTTGCATCATTTGACTTGGATTATTTTAAATGTGTTCCACTATAGGTCACCTGTGTTGCCAAAATCTAACGACTTTGCAACTGATTCTATTCAGATTAATTCCTTAAAAATACAGACAACTTCACTGCATAGTTCCTTACACAGATGCAGGACAGCCTGTAGTACACATTAGAAAAACATGAAATAGCAAGGGTTAGTTCTGTTCTAGTACAGACAGTTGGGATGAACCCGCACAGATATCCACAAGTTTCTCAACAACAACCAACAAAAAATGACTCCTTCCTTTCGTCAACGATTCTCATCCTGGCTGAAACGACACAAAATTAGCAAGAGGAACTTCTATTCATTTACTTAGTCTTGCTGTATTAAATTCCATCTACCTTTTGTGAACCAGCTGGAGAGATGACCTAAAAGCACAGTTACATTTAAGCCCAGGAGAAAGTTGCCATCTCTTGGTCGTGCTGTAGTGCAAGAGCTCACTGATGTTAAACCTGCTTGATTTTTTTCCATTGCACTGTGTTAGAGACAGCCAGCGCTAGCAAGGAGATCTAGGACTGAGATGTTATCAGACATGCTGCTCCAAACCAAGAAGGTGGACGGGAAGAGGGAAGGAGCAGAACCTCACTGGCGAAGGCAGAGTCGCTTCCATGCCTTTTCTGAAACAAGTCTGAACATCCTCTCAGCATAAAAGAGAAAGCAAAAAAGTGGTTCTTGCCCCTCTGTATCAGAAAATGCTGCACAGGCCCACAGTGAAGATTTTAAAATCACCTTAAAAGCAAAGTTTTTTTCCACTTTTTGTAATCTTACTGTGGCAAATGCTGAACTTCAAAACTGAAAAATGCTCAGCCAGCACCGGCGCATCACTTTCTGATACTTAATAAAAGCACCCTTACCGAGTCTTACAGGACTGACTCTCCTTTCTCACAATTCTCTAAAGCAGTCCTCCTTTTCTATCTCTTTTCTGCATACCTGGGTGCACATGACATTATGGATACAGCCTCACCAGAAGCACGTGACAACAGTAACACTTCCTTACCTTAACAACATCTGCTTTGCTAAGCTCCAGAATCACGTTTAATTTCTTTTTTCATCCAGCACAGGATGGTCAGTGATCATCCTATAACCTGCTGGATAATTTGCTGGGTGGTGGGGAAAGTGGTTAGGCTGGATAGACGCATCATTGAAAGATTCAGTAAGAACACTGTAAGATAAGACTTAATGGCTATATTCTGCTGAGAGAGCCAGAAAGTGTTATTACTATTGGAAAGAGAAAGGAATTAGTTGCAGTATTTAGGTATAAAACCTAACAGAAGTTTACCTCATGAAAAAAAGGAAAGAAAACAGACCTTAGAGATACTGCAGAAGAAAAAAGGGCAGGCATTGAACACCTGAGACATGGTGAAATATATGACTCTCATTTTGCCACAAATATGGTAAAGAAATATTTTCTCTTTTTTGAACGGGAAAACTTTGTCAGTGACAGCAGCAGACTATCTTGACAATCCTTATCTATTTTAATCAGGCTTCTTTTAGCACCTGCTGAAATCTCTCAGAGCTCAGGATTGGCTTAAACACATACGAAAAGGGCCCTGTGGCATGTATTCCTAGAAAACAATCTGTTCTCCTCACCTCATAGAGTGTAATGATGCCATTTGTCTCATTTGGAGGCTTCCACTGAACATAGATCTTCTCTTCAAAAGGTCCTCCCTGGATGGATTCCAAGGGAACAGGTCCAGGAACTATAGGGGAAAAAAAAAACAACCCAAAAAACTGTGTTAGAAGTACCACCAGCTCCAGTTGCAGACACTTCAGAAGACACCAAGAGGCCACCAGACAGGAAGTTCAGAGATGAATATAAAACAAAATTAAAGCAATACAATTAAAAAAAAAAAAAATCCCTCAAGGTATTAGCATTACCCAGGTACTATCAAGATGAACAGGCTACTCATCACCTTTGGTTCTAATAAGAATACCCTAATCTAACTGCTAAATGATAAATGAAATCAGAATCCATAAAAACATGAAGCTAATTTCAGTACTTCCTTCTTCCAGTACAGCATAGCTGTGGCAAGGAAATTAATTTGTCCTTCTCCGCTCAAACAACAGCAAAGCTCCAGCCACCTAAACAACCAGATTGCATCTCGGCATAAAGATGCTACCGGGCTGTATACCTTTATCAATATGAAAGATTGACCTCCTTAGTAAAGTAACAACGTAAGATTTATATTTCATTAAGGCTAAGAGGCCAGCTAAAAAAATCCACCTCCTGAAGCAAAATTTTAATGCTGTGGAAGATAACTAGCTAAATGCACTCCCAAGCCTGTCTGACAAAAGACTGTTGATTCTTCAGAAAGATCTGTCATCCTCTTACATCACCCGTATGACATACTGGACTGCTAGAGCCACCTTCAGATGAGAGGAACCCAGGACAGCAGCTCCTTACAACTCTGGCAGTGCAAGAACACTTCATTTGTAAGGCATTAGATAGGATGGAGGCTTGTAGTCTACTAGAGTCCTTGGTCTGAAATAGCTCAGATGGGATAACAACACTTTAAAGCTTTCCATCTGTAATTCCAGAGAACAGTTCTTTTGTACAAAAATGGAAGAGTTACCACCAAACGAATTTAGCTTCTGAGATGTATATAAAATGCTACGTCTAGAAGACCAGCACTAAGTAAAGCTACACTCTGGGAAGGACGACATGATACTTCTTTTTGGAACAACGATGTGAAGGCACAAGAAAAATCAGGATTACATTTGCCCATATGATAAAGAAAGCTGTGCTGTGGGTCCTGGGTAGTTCAGAAAACGACTTCTATAGAATTCAACCTGCTGCTGTTGAGTCACTGCTCAGGTTGACGTTCATGATTTCCAAGCACTTCAGGGAGCCCTGGCCTTTTCAAGAACATGGCTGTGAAATGGAAATTATTTGCACCTACAAATTTTACTTGCATAACACACGCACTGTCCAGAGAAGCCATTCATAAGTCTCATGGGACAGAGCATTATGTTGCTATTTACAACTTCAAAATATTCATCTTCCCCCCGAAAAACAAGCAAGTAAACCTGACATAACTTACCATCTTCCTCTGTCTGCACAACCAGCTCTTCACTTTCCATCTTGCCCTCAGGATTAGAGAGGGCTAACCTCAGCCTGATAGTCATGAAAGGCCGAAGACCTCGCAAGGTGTAGTGGGAAGAAGTTTGGATGAGTTCCTCTGCCTCGAATCTTTGCTGGTTAAACACATACTGGTAGTGGACTGTGAGATTATAGCTGTGGCAGCGGGTCACCGCGTAACCAAAGGGCTCCCACTGCAAGGTCAGCTGCCGGGAGCGAATATCAACAACTTCTACGTTTTGTGGTCCATGGACAGGATCTGTGAAGCAAGCAAAGAAAAAACAATAAATAACTTGACATTAAAAGAAGTCAGCCATCCATTAACATGCTTTCTTCCATATTGCCAGAGTATCTAAGCACTTCACAGTTATGAATGTTCTTGTCTTTGCAATGTACGAGGGATAGAGAAATTAATGTCAGCTGCACAAACGTATTCTGGCTCCCGCATCTTCTCTGAAAGTACCCTGTCACAGGGCCCTGAACAGTGGTCATCCTCCCGATTCCTGTGAAACCTCACTGAATTCGACAATGGCAGCATGATTCCCATCAGTGAAGTAGTTTGAAAGTCACACTTTCTTCACTCTTACTGAAAAAAGAAAGATGATGGTGTACCTGAAGTGCCCACACACTTCGCCAAGTCCTGCCTCAAGTGATGCAATTACATCGGAAATGGCTGACAGAGAAGGAACAAACTCAAGTCTCTCAGCTTTCACTTTAGCTACGCAGCCCCTAAGCTGCCAGCCCTAAACCCATCCTGCTCGGAAACTAAAGCGCAAGAGTGTAAGAACAAAGACGAAGAGCCTGACTGCAAGACTTCCAACACCGCAAGTGCCACCACCCTCTCCATTTTTTAGACTCTTGAATGTTTTGGTAATGGGGCATGCGAGCAGATCATGCCACTCCTTGAGTAAGTTTTCTGAGTCATCTCCACCTTGTGCCAATAAAACTTTTATTTCAGATCACATCAACGCTTTGGCCCCACCGAAATTTCGTTGCTCTTTATTATTCTTTTTGCAGTATCTGACTGAGGTACAGTTTGAATATTCATGTGTAGGAATCATTTTCACCTGCTGTTCCTTAATTTATTTTTAACAGCATAACTCAAATGCTCTGACTAGAGACTCTACCCTTTATATAAAATATAAATGCATGCACCGCCAGACATGCAGATATAAAGAATGACGGATGAGTAAAATCAGTGTTTGAAATATGTCAGATGGTAATAATACTACACATGTCCTAGTTTGTTTATTTGACATTTCTTCAACTTGTGCAGCTAGTTTGCTTTTTTGCTCAACATATATCTAAGCAAGGCAATTAGAAAACACATAATTTCACAGAGTTTCTTGATTTCTAGCACAATTTAGTGTTTCGCCCACTTCTCATGTTCTCTCACGATTTCAACCTGTGAAAGGAACTGAACATTTTCATGGAAACAGAAAGAGTCACACGGACTCCCAAATACTAGTTACACTTCTTTGAAAGATAATTAAAGTGGAAAAAAAGCCTTCTAGTAATTCTTGAAAGAAAAGCATGCACCAGCCATATTGACTTCAATCTACTAATGCATAAGCAGAACATATGCTTTAACAACCAGCATACTCCATATTACTTCTAAAAATACCCCTAGTGATCAGCAACGGGAAAACAGCTACTTCTGAAATGAACACTATTCTGAATCTTTACACACACACACACACGGAGACACTTTTGAAACATGAGAGATACTAAAGGACCGGGGGTCTAAAGCTAGCAACTGGTTTAGGTTTCCCCACAAGTCACGTCATGCCCTTAGCATCCAGAAAACCCCTCTTAAATGAGATTCTTCAGTACTGTGTGTGTCAAAAAAACTGTAATTTAGAAAGTTTCTATGCATAAATATACACATACATACTTAGCATTAAGTGACAATCATTTTTTTACTACATGCCCATGAAAAGAACGTTTGTGTAGATGAATTATATAGATAAATAAGGTGAAACAAAGCACGGTTCTGCACGATCTTTCAGCCTCTGAAACTGTAGAGGAAAGTACAAGCCTCATTCCAAGATGCCTCAGAAGGAAAGAAAATCAAAGGCAGATACAGATGCTTGTCCTGAACTCTCCACTAAACCAAGTAATCAACCCCAGAGCCCAACTCAAAACATGGCTGAAACATGGCAAAAACATTTCATGCCAAGACAACGATGCAGCTGAAGATGGCAATTAACCTCCATGTTAATGCTATACTGTTTTTATAAAATTACAGTTATTTTCTTCAAGTCAGTCATGTTATGGAATGAGTGGGTAATTAGAGGATGTTTGGTTTATTGATGTCAGATGTGCTGACTTTATCAGTGGGTGAAGAACAACTCTTGATTCAGCACCATCTCACCAAGTGCATGTCCAACACCAGGACTATGGCAGGTTACCTGCATTTCTTAGCTTGCTTTCTCATCTTGTTCACGTTTGCCCTTTCCTTTCTTACCCAAAACTGTAAGTCCTAGAAGCTGCTTTGTATTAACCAGTTTCTCATTCTGCTCAAAATTTTACTGTAAATACTCTAAGATACATCCTGAGGCCTGTCTCTGGTTTTTCAACACAATCTTTTCAACAGAGTAACCGGCCTATTGGGCAGAGATGACCGAGTTACAACGTGAGAAACTAACACACAGATTTCACACACAGCCCAGACCCCACTGCCCAGTCATAGAACATACCACATTCTCCAAGGCTGATAACCCTGAAATGGAAGATTCTTCAGTGAAAGAAATGAGCTCATGATGCCTGTAGTGAAAGCAGGCAGGGGATGCAGGCTTCAGAAATACGCAGAGCCCGAGGCGTCTCTGACAGCAGGGACAGAGACTTGGCATCTGATGGCCTTCCAGATTTTTGAGCAAAGAGCGAATAAACAAGTAAGTAAAAACTATTTAAACTAGGTTCAGAGAGTAAGAAACCAAACTGTGATTAAATCAACAAATAGAAGCTGGACATGGAAACCTTCATATTCTCTCTGGCTCCTTTTTCTCAGTTTCAATCTCCTTTTTCTGAAAACCAAGACTATGCAATTTTGAAAGTGTTTTCCTGCTGCCACACTGACTCCCTCTGAAGCGTAAGCCATTGAAACTCATTTTCAAAGATGAGATGTTATACTGTTCTTTTTAAAGGACAGTGGTCCTACTACTTTCTCCATTTAATTCCTCCCACATTTTAGCACTGTTAAGTATACCATCTCAAAAGGTCTGCAATACCTATCCCTGGGACTCTGCTAACATCATCCTTTTTTCATTATGTTATAATCACTTATTTCCCCCCCCTCAAAAACCAAGAAAATTAAAGATGTTTACAATTGATCTACAATCCTCTAGTAGCAGTGAGTATTTGAAACTGGACTAACTGCTCCATTTCTGTATTCTTGGAATAATAGCTTCCAAATAATGCCAGAAAAACCCCAAGATTATTAACCTTGTACTTGGCTAGCGTAAGCAAAGCTGCTAACGTGTATCTCAACTTCAGCTGTACAAAAATACCCACCAAAGCAAGACAGAAACAGACTGGCCCAATTTGAATACTTAAGAGATTATATATAAAAAGACATTAATGTAACATGCACAAACCAGCGGGCGAGGAGCCTTTCTGAAGTATCCGTGATGCACAAGCGGCCCAAACAAAACAACTTGCCCAGTAATCCTTCAGCGATGCTCCAAGCCCTTAGTCCAGGTAAACAGACATCTTTGACCCAGCAGTGACCTGCACCGTTCAGAGACTGCACTTCTTACTATCACAATTTCACCATTTTACAGAAAAGTTCACTTTTACGGTTGGCTTTGCTCTTTCCTTATTGAGTCTTCCAGATCTCATTTTGTTCACTGTGGTCTTCGTGCTCAAGGCGAGGTGTAGAAAGGCAAAGGTTGATTTAGATTATTCATAGCAATTGTCTCTGCTTTACACCCCTCCATCAAGAGAAGAACTGAGAGGAAAGCAAGCAATGGTGAGACAGCAAGGTTTGAACATGAAGCTCAAGTTGAGCAGTGAAGTTAAATGGAGACAGTCGGCTGTTGACCCCAGGTTAACGACCTGCTGCAGGAGCTGAATTGCAAAGGAATTGTTGCTGTCAGAAAAGACATGACACAGAGCAGAAGATGTTCATACATGTCTGAGGCCCCACTGCCCACGTCCCCTGACCCTACGGAGAGCAGGAGGCAGAGTTCATTAGCAGTGCAGGTGTCCACTAATTAAATTCTGTTTCCCAGCAGTAGGCTACAAAGGGAAGAAAACTGAGTTTGACAGGTAGAGCAGCTTTCTGTGAGTCCTGAAGGAGACGAGGAGAAGACGAGGTGCACTGGTAGTTGATAGGACCACCAAAACTTGTGTTCTCCCAACTACCAGCACGGTATGACCTCTCTCTGTAGCCCAGAAAATAATTAAATTCATTTTAATTTACAAAATATAAATTCACTTGTATCACAGAATGGGTGAGAACTTCATAGAACATTTCACTCTCACAATAAATCGAGACAGCAGCCACTTTTCATGCAACAACAACAAAACTCCCAGTGACGGTGAGCCGGCAGTTATGATGTTTCGTCTGTGTTTTTCAAAGACATTGTTCTTCCACCACAGACAGAAAACCAAACAGTAAAGTACCTCATCTGACAATGATTTTACTTCAAGGTTTAGATTGGAGCTGAAGCCTTCTTTACCTTGCATTTATTCCCTATTCTTCCTCTTCCTACTCAGATTCCAACAGGACGGAACAAATTTAGGGAATCCTACCTACTATCAAAAAGCGTAGCAAGGTAAACAGAACAAAAGCATTCAAGTGCTTTGCCTTAAATGCATAATTCAAGTGTGGGTGATGGTTCAGGGAAAACCAACCAACTCCACAGTACGTGCTGCTCATCTCTTCAACGTGCTTCTGAGAGATGATCTGTTCCATGAACACTGTCCATACCAACATCCTACACACGACACTGCAGAAAGACGGACAACCACGGCCAGCCCTGGAGTGCAGCCTGTCCTTCAGTGACAGAGCTCCTTTGCTGAGCGTCCCAACTCCCCCAGCTGCCACCCATCACACTTCAACATCTTCCGAGTCCGAATGTGCTATAAATGCCTTTTCAGACATGACAGATAAGAACACTGATTAAATCGAGTTCGCTAGTCTTTCAGTTCTTTAGAAATGTTTTGGCTTTGCCCGTCTCTGCAGAAAGAGCATCTCCTTAATGTTTAGATGTAATTTTTTTTTTTAAACCAGTTCAGATATCATCACTGGTCCAAAGACAGTACAGACAAAGCTGAAAGCAGGCTATTATACAGGAAGGCATGTTCTGAGAGAAGACTTGCAACAGTGAAAAGAGGAAAAAAGGAGCGAGACGGACACAATAAAATCACCACGGAACAGCCAACCTGTTTGTTGGGATACCTGCAATCAGCTACACCCCAAGCCCTGTACAAAGACACAGGTGGCATTATGGCTGATGAACTAAAACAGGCTATTTTAGGGCATTCTCTGAGCAATGAAGAAGGAGGAGCCCTGCCACACAGATGAATCTGTTATAAAAGAAAGATTAAATAAGTTAGACAGTGGAGTACGTGCTTGGATAAGCCACAGACTGAGTTCTCTCAACAGTTAACACAGTCATTTTACTTCAGCTCACAGCACATTTACTCCATTTTTTGACTGATCTGCTTTTGTTTCAGTGGCAAATTTTACTTTGAATTCTGCACTGAAAGAAAAATCAGATTCCAAAAACAACAAAAAAAAGAAAAAATATTTGATATATTACAGAACTGGTTAAACATCCTCTGATCTCATAGTTCAACCTTGTTAAACAAAACAAAGTGCACACAAAAAAAGAAAAATCAACGGAAATGCCTTTACACTGAGCCCAACTCTACCTGACAAGGACATTCCCATTTCTTACATAGCGTGCCTGTCACGCACGGACTGCAGGTCCCCGGTGCCGAAGGTGGCAGGAGAAGCAAAGGGGCCGCCTGGCCCAGCACCCCCAGCAAACCCCAGGGCGCAGCTGGCAGAGCCTCACCCGCACACAACTTCAGGATCATTAAGCACTACTTTTTAAAAACGCTTATTAGCATCTGCTAAATGGATGTTTTTTTCATTATAGTATGATATGGTAAAATGAAAGCTTTCTTCCTCTTACACCTAAAACTATTGTTCCCTAACAAATTTAAAAATAGTAATTTAAAACAACAATAAAGGGTAATTACTGGTTTTATTAAAAACCTCTATCATGAAGACACGTAGCCGTAGAATTGCATGGCTGGGAACAAAATGTACATTATTGAGCATTTTGATGATTAAATACAAAATCATAATTAAGTATGCTAATGAAAGTGAGATTACAAAGCAGGTAAACCACTTGGGTTCTTTTTTCCAAACAAAAGTAAAACATGTATTTTTTACAAATTTATTTTCTTATGTATAAACAAAATATTTATTTTAACTATTTGTTTTACTATCGTGCATGTGCATTCTGTTTAATTACCTCTTCCTCTGTGTACTTCTGCTGTTATCTTCAAAGGGAGTAAGGGGAAGAGACTGGAATAACATATCAGCCAGGTTCCTCACTGTCCTGGTTTCGGCTGGGACAGAGTTCGTTCTCCCCCCAGTAGCTGCTGTGTTTTGGACTTAGTACAAGAATCTTCATAATACACTGATGTTTTTAGTTGTTGCTGAGAAATGAAGGACTTTCTTCAGTTTCCCATGCTCGGCTGGCAAGCAGGTGGGCAGGAGCTGGGAGGGAGCACGGCCAGGCAGCCAGCCCAAGCCGGCCAGTGGCAATATTCCATTCTGCAGGCATCCTGCTCTGTTTACAAATGGGGGCTGGCCGGGGGGCAGGAACCTCTTTGAGAGAGTTCAACTTTTTTTTTTTCCCATTAGTTTGAACTTTTCCATGAGTTCAGGTTTTTGGGGTTTTTTTGGCCAGTTTTGCAAAATTCTCGAGTGTGGTGAAATCCATGAGCTCCAGGGAATCCACAGGTTCCGCGATCGCTGCTTGGGGGCTGGCTACGTAGCTGGTCACCAGGTGGTGAGAAAAACTGTACTGCGTATAGCTTGTTTTGCATATTCCCTTTTACTATGAGTAGTAATATTTGCTTTGTTACCTTATT
>Ga0181612_114223_pt1 | contig 12798 bp, 7 predicted proteins | sample HoacroProtozoa21_FD_119630 | JGI IMG/M metagenome (GOLD analysis project Ga0181612, IMG submission 119630) | Hoatzin crop microbial communities from Cojedes, Venezuel. Combined Assembly of Gp0051906, Gp0051904, Gp0051908 | reverse complement strand
CTTCCTTCCTTCCTTCCTTCCTTCCTTCCTTCCTTCCTTCTCCTGCATGTTACCCCATTTCCCTGCCACAGTCAAAAAATCTTGCATTTCTCTGTTTCTGCAGCAGCAGAAATAGTTCATTTTCATTTTGGGCTTTTTCTGTTTTCCTTATCCTTTTCACTGGTTCTTCCTGTTATCATAGTCTTCGTACTTGGTTCTCTCTCAATATAATTTTTGTGTCTGCTTGTGAGAATACCACAGATGTTCCTTTTGTTAACTCTGGCAATGAAAACCAAGAAAAACAGTCTTTTCTTTCTCACGTGGTTGATCAAAGATTATCCAAGGTTTCTTCTATCTCCAGTACTGATGGCAGAATCTACATGTTGCTGTGTAACACCAGATCAGGATTTTTTTTTTAATAACTAGTATTTTTTTTACTAAATATGTGGCCAGAAGTAAGATGCTGCACAGTGCTTCCAAAAAGTGGGTCCTGTCAAAACCATAGCCAGATCCTCACCTCATGTAAATGAGTACCACTTCCCTGAAGTCACATTCATGAACGAGCAGCTTGCAGTCTGGACAGTTTCTTTTGCTTACACAAGTGGAATGGCCCTCCACTTCTGCTGTCCTTTCCTCCTTCCCAGCCCAGGGATCCCAGCTTCACCGCAACCAGGGAAGTGAAAATACACCAGTTTCCCTATCCACTCAGAATCACTGCCTCCCCTCCATTGTCACAGCCATTTACTCCTTTCATGTACTTCTCTTTTTTGTTTTGTGTTCTTGGTTTGGTTTGGTTTGGTTTGGTTTGGTTTGGTTTGGTTTGGTTTGGTTTGGTTTGTCTGGGCTGCAATACAAGCCTCAACAAAGTGTGTAATTTGGAGTCTTGCTTTAGGTGTTTCAGCCACAGCATAGGACAACATGAATCCTTCTCTATGAAAAATTATGACATCTTCTACAAAGCTTATGTCATTTCCACATTGAACATTTAGACATTGAAAATGTCCATAACCAGATCACTCCCTTTTAGCTAACTGTTGAAAGGTTGCAACTATGTAAGGTCTCACATCAAAGGCAAAAACTGTAGCCACTGTCTGTGAAAGATAATGTGATTTTTATTGCAAAAATCTGAAAAAAAGAATGATTCTAGAATTAATAGCAAAATTTAGTTGAAAGGTGTCTATTGAAGTGTCAAAACCAGTCTTGCTAGCCCAAGAAATTGATGAGATGCTTGTTTGGGGTATGTTAAACACCAACTGGTTTCTTATACATGCAGATGTATAAGACCTATGTACTTCTTTAAATTTCTTCAAAGAATCAAGATAAAAGAGATCTACTTTTGCTTTCTGTTATTTCACTGTGAATTGGAATAATTTGACAGCATCTCTCAGACTGTTCTACTCTTGAAAAAACATATCTGATCTTAATTGTATAAGTATTATTACTACTATTGCTACTTCTGTTATGGTTGTTGATGTTGTTTTTATTAAAGACCATAAAACTATTTCGTATATAAGGTGGAATAACAGAATGAATAATATTATAGCTCTAACAGCAGGATTAGATCCAATGATAAAAAACCTGGTCATTTCTAAGAAGATGTTTCAGTAAGTTCTTTACTACAAAAAAATTGCTCAGGATTGGAGAAAGTGCTTTTGTTTCTTCTCCCACTACTGACCATCTTTCTCCATTACATTCTTTCAGTTTTACAGGTTGTTAGTTAAAGAGAGCTGCATCCTGGAAATACTTATCTTAATGTCTACCATTTATGATAATATTAAATCATCCTTTGCAGACTACTAGCAAATACTACTAGAGGTAGTGGTTAACTTTGCTGATTTATTGATTCCTAAGACTTTTTCCTTCTGAGCTGCATAGTAAATTCAAGACAGCTGACTAGCTTAGTTTCCTTAGTTACCTAACAGACAGCAAAAAGTAGCTGTAACGGAAGAGTATAATATGGACTCAGGCTGAAAAAAACCCGATTTTAAAAAACATTAGAAAATATTATTTAATAAAGTGCAATGGCTTGCTACAGCTTGTTTATTTTCGAAGTCAGTGTTGTAATAGAATTGTAGCCAACAAAACTCAGTTGAATTTCCAAAGCTATCAGTCATCTCAAACTGAGGCAGTGAATGCACTGCATTAACAATATTTTGCCAGAAATGTATTGATAGTTCCACACAACTTCTTCAAGAATAAAAGACTGGGCTTTTTCCAAATACTAGCATTAAGTACTGTTGCTTACTATTTTATTGTTCCTTATTTGCTGTTATAAATCTGTGATAGGTGAAGAAATTGATTGTGAAAGGAGATTCACCAATTCTAAAAATGCTTGTCATGTAAGGGGAAAATTATCTTCTGGATGGTCATATGCTGCTTTGTTAGGTAGGGCTTGGGGATTTAATAGGTGGAAAAAAACCACATAAATACTTAAAAGTGATAGATGAGAACATCTGTAATTATACAGAGGTCTGAAACTTACACACCTGATCTTTTCCCATGTCCTACTTCACAGATATTTTTGCAGACTTTTCTGCTGTGAAGATATATTTTGTTAAATAGTTTTTCTCACTGTATAATTACCAAAATTATTATGTTCTATATATACATACACTTAAAAGGCTCTATATATACACACATTTAAATGGCTCTATATATACTTACCTGCACTTCTATTTTTTTTTACATTAGAGACACAGACTTCACTGGCTGCCCATAATGTCAGAAGAGTGGAGAAATCTGCTCTCCCTTAACAAGATGACTGTGCTATATTGCCTGTCTATCGTGATTTCAGGATGGACAGTTTCTCTTTCTCCCTTGCATCTACAAAGCGGTGTTGCATGGATCCTTTACTGTTTCCAGCTCATCTTGAAACACAGAGCTAATCAGGATAACAGTGTCACTTAACACTGTGTTCAGTGTCCTTGGTGCGTGGATATTGTATTCACTGGCACAGTAAACGTGCTTAATACAGGTAAAATATGAATTTTAAAGAACATAGATTAGGTAGTGAACTCATCAGACTCTTGCATATTTATGAAACTGCCTGCAGCCCCAACTGTCTCTGCGGTATGTTCTTGGGGCACTGCTGCAGAAATCAGCACCTGGGCCCATGGCAGTACCTAGTTGTTCCTTAGCTTGGGACCTGATTGCTTTGCATGCCCTCCTCAGGCTCCTCAAGTCAGCTCCAGTTTTGAGGAAGGAGAAGGCCATGGCATTTTCCCACCCTGTCTGAAGGCCGGGAAGAAAATGGCCTGCATTTTTCCACCCCACAACACTCGTTTCTCTAATATTAGAGACTACTCTCATCCATTCTTGCTACCGGTAACAACAGGGATCACGTGTTTATTTTTACAAGATCTCATTTTTCTGCACTTTAATTTGGCATATTATCTGATTGTGAAAGCTCTGAGAGACAGTAATTTCCAGAAAGAGATTTTTACCTGTGTTGCTGTTTTGCATTCACACAAGAGGTCTGAAAGTACCTGTCATTTGCCTGTTTGATGGCAAAGTAGAGAAATGAATGGCCTTTATTCTGTTAATTCTCTACAAACAGACATAATTTGTGTTTCTACCAGTGTATATTCATTTTTAGAGACATTCAGTCCCCCATGCCATCTTCCAGTAATGATCTTTTTCTGCTGCCAAGGCTATGACAGAAGCCAAGTTAAAACAAAGGAAAGCACCGGGGAAAAAGAAAGTCTAGGTATTTACATGTTGCTGGGACTTCAGTCTCCTGTAGTTCAGCTATTTCTGGCTCCTGTTTGTAGCTGTCTTGCTTTTTTTTTTTTTCTTTTCTGAGCTATAAAGCACAGGAAAAAAAAAAGCAAAAGGTGTAATAATAACTGCAAAGATATTTTGTTCTAGTCTTTCAACAGAAACAATACCTGCTGTTACTCACAAGTAGACAAACTGTCTACTGTGGCTATGTCTTTGACCAGCAGTACACAGAGCACCTTCCTTTGCTGAGGGGGAAGCACATTGTAATTCAGGGACTTACTAAAAAGAAGAAATTCAAAAGAGCAGTTTGGAGAAACCTAAGAGTTCTGTTACAGTTACAAGGAAGTCATCTGTGTCCATATATTGCCTTGGCCCACCTAAATACCTGAGGTGGGTAGAGTGGCGCAGAAGGTTTAGGGCTATATGAAGATGGCAAGATGTCTGCGCTGGCTGGGCAGATTTAAGCGTCCCCACCAAAACAGGTGTATGGTTCTCACTGAAGACCATGGCAAGGCTTCCAATTACTGTGAAGATTCAGGACTGGGGGGCTGCGGGCATTTCAACTAGTTTCCACTGTCATCCCAGCTGTCTTACAGGGCGTGTATGCACTTCTCCTACTCACTGATTAGAAGGTTGGAATGCCATATACACTAAGTAGTTTCAGCGGTGGCTTGGGGACATGCAGTCTCTCTCAAGTACTTGAACTGTGAGTGAAATCTGTTCCTTGACAACACAAATTATGTGACTGCCTCAGGCATGAACAAGTCTGTGCTCTAGCTGTTAGTAGCAAAGCATTGCAGCTGGATCCCTATTGATCCAGCCGACAGCGGACCAGCTCCTGTCAACAAAAGTAGCCTGTCTGAGGGAAGGAAGCTTGTACACCCAACAGCACAGAGGTCTGAGTGGGAATATCAAGCATGTCATGAAGTCATCGGAGCTGACAAAGGATCACAGTCTAATGTCACGTGTCAGAAGTGCCAATTAAATGCTTTTATAGTTTAGTGCTTCGTAGTCTAGGATAAGAGAATGGGTCCAGAGGGCAGACTTTGCTGAATTTACTGTTGGTTTCTGAAGCATGTTGTTCTGAGGAAGCTGAAGAAGAGCTGACTTGATGAGTTTTGACTTACAACGGCCCTTGCAATCACATTCTGCTGTAGTGTTCTCGTCTTCTACAAAACCTGGCAAATCTTTCCCGTGGAAATGCTAAATAAGCTGTCCACCCAGACAATCTGTGCGATTCTTCTGGAGAAAATCAAGCATTTCAATAACGACCTACTACAGAGCACTGACTAAAAGAGTTTGGGTGGCAAGAATAAAGCAGAAACTCATTCTTACTCTGGCAGAATATGGACATGTGAACACAAATCCAGCCAAAAACAAAGAAAAGTGTGAATTAAATGGATAAATTAATATGAACAAAAGCATTTTTTCTTCCTCTTGTCATCTATTTATAAACTCTTGGAACTTAATTGTTTAAATGTTGCTTCTTACAGAATGGCAGCCCCTGGATTTCTGTATCATCAGAGAATGAAATAGATATGGCTTTGTTTCCACAACTGTGGGCTCTCCTGTGATGGCCCACATAATAAATTTGTTGGTTATGTATGACTGGACTTGAAAAAAATCAGCTTCTTGTGTAGGAAGGTTCTTTCTGATGAAATTTGCATATAATGATGGGAGTTGCCTTTTTCCCACATCCAAGTTTTTAATCCCTCTATAAATACTCATTTAGAAGTTGTAGCTTTTAAATTGATTTAATGGTTTCTTTTTAAATCAAGGGTGGTTTCAGAATGAGCTTACATTTATTCTTTTCCCTGAGGGAAATCTGAGAAACAGGAATTTCTCCTGAGTTCCTCTTCTGCTGCTGGGTGTTTACTGTTTGCTTTAGCTGAACCACTGATTCTCAATGTATTGTGTCTGCCATGCTGGCTGGGTGAGGCTCCATGAGGGTCTTGGTCTGGGTTTAAAAATAGCAACAGCAGAGAATGCTGGCTGGCTGGGAATGCTGGGCTGACAGGGTAGGTACCAAGCAGGATCTGCAAACCAGTTGCAGTGGATAAGTGGTAGGTAAGGCAACAAGCAACAAAACGTCGCTGAGCTGGCCAGCCACATGCTTACCGTGTTGGAAGGTGAATCTCAGTCACTCCAGTGCTTATATTTAACAATCTGGCTGCTGATCAGTGACTGAAGTTTACTTACACTGCCTGAACTGTTGAAAGTTGTGTTTGGCTCAAGTGCGAAGCGACTGCATTGCTTGCACATGTCACGGGGCCTGCTGTTACCAGCACAGTCACAAATTGCCTTGCCATTGTGAAAATCATCTTACAGTCTTCAGTTACAGTTGTTGATTGGGGTGTGCTTGCACCTAAATTCCTTGGGACGTAGGAGGATCCTGCCTAGTGTTTGGTGCTGCACAAGTCTCCCTGTCACGGGATAATGTCGGCAGGCTGTGCCAGAATAATGCTGAGGCTGCCAACCGTCATCATAAGGTGCCAGTGAACCAAAGGGCAGACACCACTTCAGCAGGGGCTGAGAGTCCCTGTATCGCAGACGCCAGTCCAGTTCCAGTTCTCTGTGCAGCCAGGAGCTTGTTCTCCCCACAATAATTTAAAGAGTACAACAGCTCTTCACCCTGACTGCAAAACAGGATTTTGGATGCAGTTGAAACAGTGGCTCTGATCCAAAACTTTCTTCAGCCGAGGAGTGACAATCAACACAAGTCCCAGATTGAGCCCCACATTAGTATCCATGTGAAGGGCAACTTTGTTTTTCTGGAATTCTCAGATCTTCTTGTGTTTGAACTGCAGACATGCCCTTTGAAAAACAGAGAGATTTATTTATAATTGGCTAGATTTGCAAGCTTGCTTTATTACATTATTTCCTGCCCAGAGTTTCTTGATACTGAATAGAAATTATTATGAAAACTTCTTACTTCAGGGCATTTCCAGGCTAGCAGGGCTGAAACAGAACCTGTCATTGCTGGTCCAGTTTTATTTCTGGAAAAATCTGCTAACCTGAGCCAGAGTTCAGTCCACAAGGGGAACACATATACACATAACATTCATGCACACATTCAGTGAGTCAGTTCCAACTCCTGTTGTGGAACTTTCAGCCTGATGCATTTAAATTATACGTGAGCAGTTGCTCTGCTAACTTGATGACCAGCTTTTTTCTTGTTGTGTCCTGTAAAAATTATTTTGCAAATGTATCTCAGAGTCAGGAGTATCCCTGTTTTTCTGTTTTGCCAACTCACTGTCTGTCAGTGCAGTAAAAGTGGGGGGGGGGGAGTGAACCAAACTCAGCACGAAGTATGGGACTTCAGCCTAAAACGTAATATGGAATCTTTACCTCTGAGCAGAACTGTGGTATCTCATGCCAGAAAACAATGCAGGCGCAGCCAAGTGGGGATTATCTGTTATTATCCTGGCTTTTTGTGGTTAACTTACTTATGCTAAACTCATAAAAACGATAAAAAATCAACTCACTTTAGAGGTGGTAGAGAACTGGGCAGGGAGTTCATGCTCACCTGTGATTTCCTCACTCTGGTACTGCACAGCTGACATCTTCCATATACTGAGGCACCTCCAGAGCTCTGCATGATCTGCCTTTACAGCTATAAGGGCATTTAACCACAACAGCAATGAGCTTTATAGGAACACCTTTAGAAATATGAAAGAGCTTCATCCAAAGCCTACTGAAATTAGAAGTGCATTTTCTTGATTTTAATGGGGTTTGGATTAGATTGTCAGGGAACTTAATAGAGCTGCTTCTGACACTCTGTGCAGTAACAATCTGCAGTTCAAGCCTCTGACCACACTTTAGCAACTTGAAACTCAAAAGATTTCAGTGTGGAAAGTCTGTGCTTCATTACCCTGCTTTAAGGGGAAGAAGCTTAATGTGTAATAGAAATGAGTATGAAAAGTGCTTACTTCAGAACATTTCCGGGCACAACTTGTTGCATTAATCCATTTTCATTCCTGGTAGGGGCTTTCTTCCCAGCCCTTTATGGATTGAAAAAAACTTCATCTCCCTAAACCCCCCAGGATATATTAAGATCAGGACTAGAATGCATTGGAAAAGGAAGTTTCCGTCTCACAGAAACTTCAGAGTTTCAACATTCGTTCAGTTTTCAAACCAAGATGAGGAGTTGACATTTCAAAGCTTTTCAGAGTGAAATATTCCCCAGACCTCTGATTCAAAAATTTCAGTATTTTGTCTTGAACTGTGTCCACCAAACCATTGCTCTGAGCTATAGATTAGAGGTACAATATCCCTATTCACTCCTTTGCCTGCCAAGCTGATCAAGCAGTATCTTCTGAGATGCTGCTTTCAAGACGAGTCCTCAACCACCCCTAGTCAGACAAGTATGCCTACAAGTCAGTGTCTCAGCAGGCTTTTCTAGCTCTGCAGTCTTAGTGAATTTACTTTTCCTGATAGCTGGGTGTCTCCTGGTGTGTTGCATCTTTGGCATCCTTGATAAAAGGCATTCCAAAACCTCCCTTCTGTGTTTTGTTCATGTTATGGGTGGATGCTGAAAGAAACAATTCTGCTTTCCTGTTCCTTGCTAATTCTATACAGATTTCTGGGGAGAAGGTGACATATTTTCACTCATACCTTCATCTTTTGCAGTGAGATCTCTGCAGCTGTGACACAGAGTGAAACTAACTTTGTGGAAACGACATATTCTCGTCTCTACTCAGACAAACCTATGTTTCTTCTACTCATAGAGACAGAAGTTATTATTCTCAGGAACTGTGTATTTTTTCAGGAGCACTTTAATATTTCTTTGTCTGATCTTTTGCTTTCATAAGAATCCAGCCTATATGATGTTTTCACATAAGAGCTACTAAAAAGTGATATAAGAGATCTGGAGTAGTGTTTTCCATTTTAAAGCATCAGTGACTCCACTGAAAACATGACCGATCTTTTTACTGAATGTAATTACCTCCAAAAGATGGAAAAAGGATTTCCCTAGGTAGTGAAGCAAAAAAAATAAGAAAAACCAATGAACTAGGGAATATTTTTTTTTTTCAGGCACTAGTTAATCACTCATAAGGGTTTTTAATGAAAACTTCATACACATTCTGAAAGCTCTGGGTATCTATTAAGAGAGATATTCTAGCAGAGTACAGCATAAAGCTCTGCAGAAACCTTGGGAAGAAATAGAAAATTTATTTAATTTTGTGAAAATTCCTAACAGCATAAAATTATCTGAGAGACTACCAAGTACAGGAAGATTAAAACACACTTTGTACATAATACATATGCTGTGGTGTTTACAAGATGTCTCCATTTTTCTCATACTTCCATTTGAAATACAGCATTTCAGTAAAAGAATTATTTTTATGCCTTACATCTCAAAAAGAGCAAGGAACTTCAATATAACTTCCTTTGACACCTGAGATTTTCCTGGTGGTTTCCTCTACAGGTTGTGACCTAGCTCCAAAATGCTCAATTTATTAATTAACTTTAATCAGAGTACAGCCCATGGCAACATGTGAGCTGATGATTCATAAAGTTAAAAAGGCCTTAAAGTAATGAAGGTTGGTTTTGAAATTCGTTGCCTCATACCTGGATCCAGCCCTTTTCACATCCAGGCAGTTCACATGTTCCTTTCAAAATAGGCAAAGGCATGGAGGTTTGGATACCACTCTAGACTGAACCATTGAGCGAACATGAAATACATTCTGAGCAGATGTGAAAGGAAATTCCAGCCTTTCCTCTGATATCTGGGTTCCTCAGCAGGACCCTTCTCGCTGTGGGTGCTAGTGAGCTGTAATATGCTTGAAGCAAATTGATCTGATTGGTAGGCAATATGTCATACAGTTTCCAGATCATGCAAGTTATGTTTTTCACATCTTATGTATATCGAGACATTCATAAAAGTTAAAGCAAATCAGTCTGTGTATATCAAAGGTGGTTCAGCTCCTATAGGGGTATTCTTATTCACAAAAAAATAGACTGAGATCTTACATGGTATCACTGATATAATTTATATATCTGTACTTGAAAGCTCTGTATGGAGTAGTCACAGACGACAAGATCTTATCTTTGCTTCAGCTATCTAATTGTTATTTGTCATGTGTTTCATGGTGCGATAAAATATCTCTTGTGGTCTTGGTATGACTAGGTTTTCAGGCAAAAGTATCATTTCTATGTGACTGTTACTCCATTAGCCTTCATTAATTCTCCTAAAGACATCATAATATAATGCAGAATCATAGGAGACTGACCTCGTTCTGACCCAATAGAAATGGGTAAAGTCAAAGAAATAGAAATTTGATGATAGCTTTCATCAAGCCTGAATCTAAACCTACAATAATTTAAGTTAACTTAATTATACTATCAATATGACAGATAACCAAGGAAACTACTATTGTGCCACTAATAAAATAATGATGTTAGAAATGAGAAATGAATTGCTAAAAGTAAATACTGTGTATTAGTCAAAGCCTGCATTTTCACAGGCAAGTGAAGAGAAAGTGTCAAACCCCAAAATACATCTCACCCTAGCAGAGATCTGCAATTCTGCATATGTAGATTTGCACAATTAAGGAATATTAGTCTGAATGTTTAGGTGGGCAAGTTACACGTGCAGCTTTTATGAGCCTAGATGATAACTGCTGTATTTGCTCTTATCAGTTTCTAGAATCCAGCTCTCCGATGTAACTGAAACTCACAGACACAGGAAAATTTAAAGCTGAAATAAGCACTTTATTTAAAATTCCCTGTGTTTATATATACTCTCTGTTTAGCTAAGAGTCTTAGCACAAACTCTTTAGAAGTAGAATTCATACACAAATATTTTTTCATTGCTTATTTTGCACGCCAGAATGCTAGAAGGCCTTTCACTTTCTAGTATATATAAAGATAATTATAACATTGTATGGACTTGCTTAATTTCTTGAATTTCAATTATTTATGTACAAAATTCATAACCTGCATGCAGAATTCAAAGTTCAAAGAAAAAGCCTACATTAGCACTGTGCTAAATAAATTTATATTCCATTTTTTTAATTTTAAATGTATTTAATGATAAATATGTATTTGATTCTCCTGGGAACTATATGGGGTTTTTGCAAAATGAGAAGCTTAGTTTATCTGTTCAAGTTTTAAAATTTTGTAGCAAACAGTTTACACATAAGCATGAAGCCAGTGGCAAAGCAGGTAATTGCATTTCTGACTTTCAGTTCTTTTGTTTTAATCATTCCTTCCTTCTTTAGCAGATCTTTAACAATGTCTGAATACAGACATTGATAATGTGGAAAGGGATTATTGTTAAACATAATTAAACCATATAGTTTTCCCAAATGCATAACGGGTAAAATTTCACTGAGATCTCAACCATGTTACTATTCATCTGTGCTGCTCTTTACTTTTATCTATCTGTCTGCTTCCTATCTGTCTTCTTATCTATTTCAGATGTTTTTCTTTGTGAAACTCTAAGAAGTGTGATCTCTGATAGGACTCTGACCAAGAAGTGTTCACAAGGCCCTAAAAAAACAACCTCCAACAATGCTCTTTTCTTTCTCTGGACTGCAAAAGCCATTGAGTACTAACCTGCTCACTGTCTCAAGTCTGAATTCAGTTCAAATTCCTAGCCAGACTTGCTCAGCCTCTTTCATTGCTGAGGTACTTTATGGCCCTCTAGAGATGCTGAGAGAGAGATATGGTGGTAATTTGTTGCAGAGATGGATGGAGCAGTCAGTCAGTAGGTGCTCACGTTGAACTGCACCTCTTTCTCTCTTGCCAGATCGTTGGCTGTGACCGCCAGCTGGGAAGCACTGTCAAGGAAGATAACTGTGGGGTCTGCAACGGCGATGGGTCCACCTGCCGGCTGGTTCGAGGCCAGTATAAGTCCCAGCTCTCAGCAAATAAACGTAAGCTGACCCTTCTGGTAAAGTGCCATCTTCCCCTCTTAGCGAAATACATGTTTCTTGCAAGCCAGAATTCACCCCACTCTTTCTTGGGCAGTTGAATGACTACGGTCAGCCTGGTTGTCCCCACAGTTTGTTCCCTCTTGGGTTAAATCAGGCTTGCTAAGAGTGCAGCTCTGGCTGTGGGGGTAGACAGAATATTGTGGAAATGCATCACCAATATATTCTCCATCTCAGCTAACTAGTTGGGAGGAGCGGAAGAATGAGGAGAGTTGGCTCTACCCACACTGCTATGGCTGTATTAGCTGTCTAGGTGTAAGGCTCAGCCCACGCTGCTCTGAACAGAGTGGTTTATGCTGCTCTGTGGCAGAGGGGAACCCTGGGGTGATGGTGGTGTCAACCTGGCACAGTGCTCCCTCCAAGACCTGCAGCCACAGCATGTCTGGCTGCATGCTGAGCATGGTGACTCCATTCAAGGATGGACTGAGGGTGTCTCAGTTGTCAGGAGGTGCCTACATGGGTGGATATCGACAGACACAGGCTTTCCCGCACACTGTCTGAGTCAGCTTCAACTCAGAATGGTAAAGTAGCATCAGCATGCCCCAGTGACAGGGTTAGTTTGTCCCAGAGCCCAAACAGGCTTTTCAGCCTGATTACAGCACCACAGATGGTGGAGCTATAAAAGTTTTGTGATGACATATAGGGCATGTCTGCTCAATCTGAAGGAAGGGAAAAAAGGTAGATGTACTTTCATGCTTGTGTAGACTTACCTAAGGAATCCTGTGTGCTAGTCTGCAAGCCTGCCCCCAGCCCTACTCAGCAGCATTCGAGTTCAGTCAGACCAGCTCTACCATTCTGGAGCACTTTTTCCAGTGCTGAATAGCATATGACCTAAAAGATCCAGATAGCAATGTAATATCTGCCGAAGAATGTGTGTGTACACTTGTAGGTTCCCATACAGATAACATCTAGCTTCTGTGAGGAGCAGTGAGAGGTGCTTTTTACAAAAGCTTCTCTCTGTCAGAGAACAAATGCTTGGATATAAAGCACAGCACACAGAGCAGTAGTTAGCACAGTGCACCTCTGGGTCTGTGTTTGCTAACCAAGAGGGAGAGAGTAGAAGGAAGAAAAAGAGAGAGGAGGAAAGGACAAAGGGAAGAAGAGGGGGAGGGAGGGAGGGAGGGAGGGAGAGAGAGAGAGACAGAGGAAGGAAGCCAGGCAG
>Ga0181612_112180_pt1 | contig 12798 bp, 2 predicted proteins | sample HoacroProtozoa21_FD_119630 | JGI IMG/M metagenome (GOLD analysis project Ga0181612, IMG submission 119630) | Hoatzin crop microbial communities from Cojedes, Venezuel. Combined Assembly of Gp0051906, Gp0051904, Gp0051908 | reverse complement strand
TATTCTTTCTTAGATATATATCTAGTTAGTTCAGTTAAAAATCATAGGGATTTTACTGCTTTTAGAACAAATAACTGACCTAAAATCAAAAAGTGGATAGTGTGATCAAGGTCAAAATCCAAACAGATAAACTTCAAAAGTGAAAGCTAAACAGGCTTAACACGGGAGAAATCTGCTTTAAAAATGTTACCTATATTTGCAAACTCATCCAAAAAATTATTTCTATGAATTAAAAATTCAGTACATCAACAGTGCCAGTTTGCTTCATACTTAATTTTTACTGAAAATTGGTAATTTAGTAATAAAGACTGTGAGAGTCATTATACCTGTATTTTTGATCATATTTTTAATTACTTTTGTTTGTATGGTTTAAATCAATAATCACAAAGGAATAGCTGAAGTTACAGTCTCATTAATAGTGGCATGTTAGTAATTACAAGGTTGGTCATGGTTAATTACTACCCTTCGTTAAACACAACACTTCAGTAAACTGTGGAGGGTTCTGAAGAACACATATCTCATCACTGCTACTCAGTGACCTAAATCCACCTTAATCCTAAATCTACTATGATAGAGCTTCAGTTTCTTCTGTATCTAAGCAATCAGCACAGAGAGAAAAAGCACATGTGAGAAGCTGCATGCATGCAGACACAGCAGAAATGCTCTTGCAGCACTCGTGGTGTGAAGGACCCATAGTGAGCTGGCAAGAATTGTGCATAGCTGTGCTGAGCAGAAAAGCCCTTAGGGGAAATGAGAAAAGGTAGGACTGGGTGGAAGAGTGAAAGTGGTAGGCATGACATGTTAATGAGCTGTATCAGAGCCATCTGAGGTTTGGGGAAGGTAATTGCTACTTGAGAGTAAAATCACTGCTTTTTTCTGTTCAGGACAATGTTTTTTGGAACTGTCAAAGAACACTTAAAAAAAACAAAGAAGCCAACATACTATTGAACCAACTTTTTAACATCCTGGAGATGAGCTTTTTCTGTTCAACAATTCCCTGATTAGGAATTTTATCCTTAAACAAGCAAAATAACAGATTGGTTTCCAAAAGGAATTTCAACCTGTAAAAACCCAATTATTGTTATACTGGTTCACTTCTGGTTGTCCAGTTCTTGCCAGAGAAGAAACCAAATTGGCCCTTTCACCATCTAGCATTCAAAGAAGCAAGGTTGAAAAAAAATCGAAGATTCTCTCTGCATTGAAGGTCAAGGAGAGGTTGTGTTTGTTTACCTGTTTTTTTTTAATCTCCCAGCCAAATCTCTTTCAAAGGTTTAACTTTCTGAAAGGCTAATGCCTCTGTTTCATTGCATCCTTTGATGGCCATGACTAATTTTACAAATCTTCTTTACTCTTTTGCTCTGTCATTCTTTTTTATTTTCTGCTTTTAAAGTCAAAGTAGAGAAAAAATTTCACCTGACTAGTGTATCGGTTGAACAGAGGTACTGTCAGTTAATACAATGAACAATTTAAGAAGCACTGAATAACAAAGGAATGACCTTTAGTCCCAAGGACTGGGGAAAGTGTTGTACCTTTTTTTAATGTACCCCTACCAATAATTAGAATTTTTTACCTTCAGTGGCTTTCTGATCAGGTTACTGTTGTAGCAATTGCATGAGGTTGTATTGGTTTTGACAACTATTTTTATTTCTCTCCCGCTGTCTCACTTTCTGTCTCTGTACACACACACATACATATATATAACATTAATAGGCTAATCCTGTTTACTTCTATGAGGCACATAAAAACTAGTACAATCATAGTGGGTTTGACAGAGCACTTGGAAACCTCTCACAGACTTCAGTAGCAGTGTGGGAACACAAAATAAAGATCTTTCTGTCTTTAGACCTACAATGGAGGGTGGACAATACAGGTCCAGCACCTATAACCCTTACAAGATAGTACAACCAATGTGAAGAGTCAGAAGGAGACCAGCTCTGCTACCTGTACCATTTTCCTTCTTGCCTACCTATAGCTTCATTATGTACACCACTGTGGTCTCTGCCAAAAATCAAAAACCCTCTGTTGACAAACTGATGATAATGTAAGACGGAGATTTTTCCCACTGCTTCCTACAAGCCAGCCTCACAGATTTTTCACATGGTGAATAATGGCAAATGTCAAAAATATATACACATATATAGAGATATATACGGAAAGAAATAAAGAAGAAGATGGAGCATTCTATTTCACTGATAAAAACACAGCTACAAAAAATGTAATTTCTTTTGGGGCATGTGGGAAATCTGTCCTTGCCATAAATGATTTGCAAAAATTCCCATCTGAGAACATGAATAGCAGTGAACAGCTCAGCATATCTCTATATACAGTGCACCGCAGAGGGAATGTATAAGTTTAAAGAGTATTGTACTTGAACTTCTTGAGGTCTGCATCTCTATTTCTGGAAAGACTGCAGAGTTGGCAGTAAGGACGTTCTTGTTTCTGTGTGTACCAGCTAATACATTGAGTAACCATGTTTCTCCACTGTGTTAAGCTATTCCAGCAGCGGCAGTAAGAACAAGGTGTTTGGGAGAGATCTGCTGTTTAATCCTGTAGGGTTTAGAAGGCCACTTATTGCAATGATACAGGTTGGTTTATTGAAGCTGTTATAATTCTACCATAAGATTTTACTGGACACTATTTTTTATGGACTAATTAACTTTAAATGTGAAAGTCTTGCAGTATGAGGCAGAGCGGATTACTTGTCCCTAGTTTTTGCTGCTGATTCTTGGCTGCACAACATTCAGTTACTATGGCATTTCTGGTGAAAAATGTAGAAAGGAAGGTGATTTGTGGCTTTTTTAGCAACAGAAAGAACAAGAATCCAAGAAAATTGAGGGGAGAGATGGGGGAGCTGCGTGGGTTTTGTTTGTTTGTTTGACTTGTAAAACTTCTATGCATAAAATGCAGGGTAAGTTTGATTTGGTAAAAGGACTTGGGTATTGTAAGGATGAACGTCAAAGTGCCAGCCACTATCACTTTTCTTCAAGGTCTGCAATCCATAGTCTTGCCCAGCTTTCCTAAATAAGGATAAAGGAAATCAGATACCTCAGCACAGAATCCAAAGCAACAAGAAAGGTAACAGAGAATCAATAAACTAATGAAAAAGAAACACAAGGGAAAAAAAAGGTGTTTCCACAGTTTCAGTGTCTATCTTTTAGCTATGATAGGTATCTCTGTTTCCTTGTTCTTTAGCAGAGCAGATTTAAATTACTTTTTAAATACAGGAGAAAAGGAGGTTTTAATTTGACCTCTCTCAGTTAATTTAAAAAATAGCAAGAGTAGCCAGTCATGAATCAGCAAAAATAGATATGTGCTCCTGCTCTAAAAAAAGGCTACATGTTCCCTAATTTCTCAGGGAGAATAACTAAATTTGATTAGTTTTTTTTGAGGGGTTGAATGAGCCTTTATATCTCTCTTATTAATGTTGTCCCACCTTGCGGAAGAGTAACAGCAACCTGTTTATATCATTTTATGACTTAGATGCTCACCCAGAGAGAGAAAGTTATTAGTCCTAAACCAGTTCCTGTATTTCACATCAAACTGTCAGTGCAAACATTCTTTGGCATAGGCATCATAATCCAGCTCTTTCCATCAGACATGCCTTTTTGCAGAACTGAAGACTTGAATTCTAATATTCAATACAATATATTAATTGAATATATTTTATAGAATTTGATTTTATATAAATCACAGGATAGGCAAAATGCAGCCCAAATCACCACAGAAAGGTTACGTCCAGTCTCTCCCTGTAAAAGAGATGCAGTAAATTGATTAAATCTAGTAAAAGAGTTGATAAACACCCACCTTCTTAAAGGATCTGTAACAAAGGACCTCAGGTTTAAATATCTCTTCTAATTGTTTTAACAACTTGACTGTTTTACTAAAAGCCACTCCAGTCATTTTCAATGAGAGCTGCCATGATGTTAGTTTATGGTGTGAAAGTCACATTGGTGGTGGAATCAGATCACACCGACATTTTAGATCCAAGTAGGCAGATAATACTGGGGTTAAGGACTCTGCTGAGACAGGTACAACATTAGTTAGCATTCTAAACCAGACAATAGCTTTTGGCATCAACAGAAGAGGAAAAATAGCTGCTGAAAGAGTCAGTTTTCTGGTGTTACCCTCCAGGACTTGGAAGAAATTTAGGTTCCTAATTCTCCATTTAAGAAGGCATATTTGTAATTCAGATTATTTTGGTGCTCCTATGTCAGTGTTTTAGATACAAAAGGAATGAAATTTTAAAGCAAAATTGTTGTTCCCATGTACCACATATTTGTATGCACTGCAGAGCAATCCCAGAGCACACAAGCTGAATTCCCTTCAGATGAAACTCAACTGGACTTCCAAGTACTGCGCCCAGTGAGCCTGCAATTATGAATAGGTGTTCAGGTAAGACCTGACTAAAGCCAGTATAAGATAAACGCTTTGAAATAAATTTAGTGTAGGTGTCATATGCTCAGCTGCAATAGTTTATATCCTTGAAACTTGCTTCTACTGTAGCACACTAGTTGCTAATGTGGACATAACTTTCCCGAATACCAGATCAGATTCTTAGTACCATCTGTGACCCTCCCAGCATTACCATACCAATTGCATTGTGGTAAAATCAACACATAACTTGTGGAGGTGTTTGAAAAAAGTTACATTATCTCCTTTTCTCCCCCCAAAAAATAAGTATTTCTCACCGTTAGCTGTCTTGGTTTAGAGGGATCTAACATGCTGGATTTCTTTTTTGCTCCTTTTTTACTGGCTTTCCTTAAGTATCTGAAAGATAGTCTAATTTTTTTAAAAAAAGTATACAACAATAATGGTTACTTTCTTGTTTTCTGTAAATTCTGCTAAATACGTTCCTACTTTTGGCATAAATTTTATCCACTTGCTTCTGATTAAGTCTAAACAGAAATGAATATAAAGAAAATGGCTTTTTTGACTTACACAAGCATACATTCATTTAAACTTTGTATTACTTGCATATACTGAGGTATTTTACGTTCTCTCTATCACTGAAATTAGTAATCTCTAGGATTGCATAGACATGATCTACCTGGACCTGTTTTGAGAAGGGATTTGCACTAGATGACCTCCAGAGGTCCTTTCTAACTTAAATTATGCTACGATGCTCTGATTTTGTGGCATAGCAACACCTATCTCAGTTGTATATTAGATATAGAGTAAAAAATACATTTACTGAGTAATTCTCCGGTTATAAAGCACAGGAATATATACTCCTATTTTTTTCTTTTTTGTTTTCTTCTTAATACAACTAAAATAATGGACATCTCATCATCAAACCTCATCTGAATGTGTTGATCATTCACATTTTATGAGGTAAAGAGGAACTACTAAAGAAAGAGACTGCAAAGAAACTGAATTATAATGATTTTACTCGTTGAAAGAATTTTAGACAGACATTTTTACATTTGTTCATATAGAAAGAACAGTATAAAATAACATGTAAATGTAGGTAGGTTTGTTCAGAAATGTGTCATCAGTGAAAATGTAATAATTCTGTACTGGATATTGCCTCTTTAGAACAAATTTTAAAGTGTACTGATATTGTTTAAGAAGTCAGAAGTATAATATTTGTGGCCTTTCTAAGGCTTACTTGTGAGATAACATCTATGTGTTAAACTGATCTGTGCTGACTCCACTGACATTTTTGAACAGTTTCAAAATACCTCTAATTCTAAGGATACATTACCATATCAGCTGTATATTTTTTAGAATAAAAGTCTGATTTCATTCATGTAGGAAAAAACTAATACAGCACACTTTCAATACAAATGTTAAAGAGTTACATATGCAATGCCTATTAAGAGTGATGGAGTTTTAGAACAACTTTCCTGCTCACCATGGTGAAACATACATCTTCCAGTAAATATTTAAATGAGGATCAAAAAACAGTTAGGTGAGATAAGGTGGAGGGCAAATACATGCTTGCTTTCTGAAGACTCTTGCTGCCATACATAGTGTTAGTCTTTATTGGTTCTGACACAGGGTATACAGTTGGATAGTGGCGACCAAAACTGGGCACTCCAAGACCCAAAGAACAATGGGTTGACATGGTATACCAGTTCGTCTGTTCTGATAAAAGACTACAATGTGTTTAATTGAAGATAACAATAATAAATATCCAGTGACCCTCTATTATTAGTGACTACCTCAGAAGACCAGATACATGAGTAACTTCTCTGCTTTCTTGTATAGCATTCCTATTTTAAAAAACTCACCTGAAATCCTGCAAAACTTTGCACGTGTACAAACCAATGCCTGACTGCAATCTGTGTCCCTAACAAAGTGCAAAACATCAAAACACTGAAAAATTTTGTTAGTAATGTTATTTTTAGGTCAACCATGTAACAGTTTAACTATTTTAAGACCTTTTCTCCAAGATACTATGTTCCCTTTGACAGCCCAAGTCATTTCTCCAGTTGTAAAACTGGAGTGTCGAACAACGTTAAGGTTCTTGTTTATTCCTTGGCAGGAGATTAGGTGGCAAAGGTCAGTCAATATGAAAGAGCAGTAAAACTATTTTGTTTTTTTACTACACCATTAAGAGTGAACTAAGCCCTGCTGGAAGTGCAATACCCATGAGTGAGGAGCTAGCCTGAGACGGTGATATAAAACCAGCCTTACAGTAGGTGTTCCTCCATATGTACTTTGTATTTTACTTACTTTGTTTTTCCCTTTGATCTCCAAGAACAGTTAGCTAGTCTGAAAAATATTTGCTGTTCATTTGGGAGAAATGAGAACTGAACTCATTTGGAGAGTGATATCATCCTCTGAAACCTGACAGCATGACAGGGCAGGTGGGCACCCACTGTGTTTACACAACATGAATCTAAAATAGGAGACTCTTTGTTTTCTTTAAGCATGTTTCCCTTAGGAGGGCTGCAGAAAAACAGGTTTTGTTTTTGGTTTTTGTTTTGTTTGTTGTTTTTTTTTTAATTTAAAATATTGCTTAGACTGAGATCTGGTTGCAGGTTTTACAAAGGCAGCTGCATAAAAACGTAACTTCAGTGATCTGTAGCTTTAGAATAGATGTCATCTAAGCCCTATATCTAGTGTGAAAACATTCGGTTACTATACTGAAATAAAATGGCCCTAAGCTTCCAGAAAAATAGCTAGCTTATACATGTTTATACACTCTGCTTTAGCCCTAAATAAACATAGTTTAGAGATGTACCAGGAACAGTTTAACAATGAAAAACAATTTCCTGTGACTGCGTACATTCACTTTAAAGATTTCTAATTAGCTAAATATTTGCCTACAATTTTCTGTCCAATTTCATTATGTATAGTTGGGTTTTTAATTTGCATTCCTGTCTCATCATACTTTACTCACACAGAATGACAGTTTTAACTATTTTCATTTGTACAACTCTCTGAAATATAGTACTTGCGATGGAAAAGATTTCAGTTATTTAAATAGTTATTGTAAAGGCTAGTAAATCTGGAAAAAAACACATCTTTTTTTACTGTAGCTGATGCACTACATTGATCTGGCAGGAAATCTGTCTATTACTGAGACAGGTGGGGGAGCTCTGGGACTCAGTTTAACATGGTTGCAGCCACTGCGGATGCTGATACCCTACATTGACAATAGCTGCAGTCTGAAAAGCAGAGTTTACATGCCTGAAATAAATTGTTTTGATTAGAACCTTTAGAAAAGAAAGTCATAAGGTATGTTTTTATTGACTACTTGCCAAACAACACAGACCTGTGCTCTGTAAGCTTGTTTTGCTCTTGTAAGTCAAGCACCAACTGGGCTCTTATTTTCTAAGGTTATGGACTTACAGCATAATACATTATCATTCACTCTGAATTATTACACAGACAGTACAATGGGAAACAGAATGCACATTCAGTTCCAAGAGTAGCTGACCTTAGGAAAAATATTTTTTAAGGAGACTATGCATTTTTCTACCTTCCATGGGTACATAAGGAAGTTGCTATTGATAAAAATGCTTTCAAAACAAAAAGGCACGTATATATCAAATGTGTGGAAGTCATGAAGGAAAACAGAATGTAAACCATCATAGCTATCAGTAAAGGTTCAGTATTTTATCATAAAATCTGATTTTTAGATGCCATTTGACTTTTTTTTTTTTTTTACTGGGGGTCAGAGACTGCTGTATTTATGGGTATTGTGATCACCTAAATAGAATTAGAACAATTGTTGTGCAAGGCAGAACTAGGATTTTCTACCCCTAAACAAGATCTATGTAATATATTACCACTAAAGGCATTACTTGTTGCTTTATCGTTTTGGAAATTAGTATGTACAGGTACCAGTATGTTCATTTATCGTTGTCTGTTCTGGTCTAAGGCATTTAAATATTTAGTGTGATAGCTAAAACAGAGCACATCAAATTTAGCACTATGTTGTACCACTCTAATGACAGAGCTCTGGCTGGTTTATTACCACTTTGCTTTTTTAGATCAACATCTTCCTCTGAAGATGGCTTTTATTTTAGATTTCTCATTTTTCTAAGGCATAGTAATTTGAATAATAAAAAAGTAAGATCATTAACTCCATCATCCATAAACAATAATGTAGCTTTATGAATTTCCAAGCCTGATACAACATCAAGCTGCTGCCTCATGCCTGCTACTTTAGCATATTAATTTGTATTGTTACTGACTGTAAAGGCTAGATAACTTTTAAACCTTCCTACAATGAACATTACCAGAGTCTTATTATTTTTATTTCCCACTTACCTGAGACAAAAACTCACTTTCATGGCAGAACCTGAGGGTAACAAAGAATAGATTTTATCAGATTCATACTCTTCTTCTCAGCTATGAAGGAGGATGACTGACAGTTACATGGCAAAAAGAACAAATTGACACTACGGTTCACAGCGAGCTCTATCCAGGAGTGATGTGGGCTTGAGAGCCCTCTGTAGAACGAAACACCTGCATCACGTGATCTGAAAAGTCCATTCCTCACTCAGCCATGCTAATGGGAAAGCTTACTGTCCTTCATAACCAGTAAATCAATATCTACATCTTAGTAACAAGATCTAGACTAACACCCACATGTTCAAAAGCAGTTAATTATTTGATTGAGTCTCCGTTGCTTGTTCCTTGAATAGGATTCCATTTCAACAGGACGGTATTTTGTAAATTATCAGTCTTTAAAAATAAGACTGCCTCAGGCAGCCCCATTATTAAGCCATCTTATATCTTAAGCAATCATATTGCTAGAAAAACAGGCAACGTATTCAGGCTCCTGATCCGAATCATCTCTGAAATAGCCTTTCTCCATTGATTATGTGCAGGAACTTTAATGAATTATCTATATTTAGTTTGTATGAATACTTCACCCCAAATTCTCAATCATAGCAAAACATATTCTAGCTTTTACCTAATCTGATGAACTCTGAATAGACCATTACTTCTCAGGAGTGAAACTTTGGTGTTACAATGTGTAGTACTGTGGAAGTGTTCTCTCAGTGTTCAACCGCAGTCAAAAAAATGAAACCAAATTTTACAGTTTGTTAGGAGTAGAACAGAAAATAAAACAGAAAGTATCATTATGTCTCTGTGCAAATCCGATTATTGTGCAAAGTTCGGAAAAACAGCTAACAAAGTACTTGAAAAGACTGACAGAAAGTCAATAAAAATAAAAGCAGAGGAGAACTTCCATATGAGGAAAAAAAAACCCCAATCAAACTAAGTGGCCTGGGCTCGTAAGGTTGAAACAGAGATAACGGAGGGCAGAAGGAACAGATTTCTGTAATTTTCTGAATGGCAAGGAATAAGTAAATGGGACTAGCTGTTCACTGTCTCTTCTGAAACAAGAGGACATCAAAAGGTCACCTAATAGACAGAGTGTGGGCTAAATGCATCCTTGGTCTGAGCCACTGGAGCTATTATGTTATGTTTTTGATCTACTGGCAAATAAATCTATATGAAAAAAAGGGCCAGAGTATATTTTTCCTTATGTTTTATTATCCGGTGCAATTGCCATTTTTCATGGTAGACATAATAATAAAAAAGAGATACAGGAGTTTTTCTCAGAAAGGCTATTTTAATTTTCTCATTTATATGAAAGTAAATCAAAACAAAACACAAAGATATGGATAGTTCATTGTATGTGGCAAACATAACACTCAGTTTATTGTGTGGATTCAACACATCACTGAAAACATAATGCGATGTATTAAAAGAGCTGATTTTTTGTTTAAAAACATAGATAACCAGTGAACATGTCATCTGCTTAGCCGACAACACACCAGTTAGTTGACTAGTGCTGTCAGCTCCTGCCAGTTGTCTTGGGTCTCAATTGACCATTCCCAATCTCTGATGAATTAAAACCAGAAGACTTGGTGTGAGATTATCTTACTAAAACCACATATCTAAGGATACCAGTTATTCTAGATTCCAGAGCCAAGGCACAGTTCCAAAAGGTCCCATTGCTTTTAGAAATATGGGGCTTAACATACCATATAGAATCCATATGAGCATGCTTGAACTGAAGTCACTGAAAAACTAATTGCAATGCATTTAACTAGCTGGGTATAGTTTTTGCAGTTCTATACAATAAACGTGAAGAAAGAATAATATGGGATAAATACATTTTACAAACCTTGATCACATTGTAGTATTTCTCTGTAATATGTCATCTTGCCAAAAGGTAAAAGGACCATATGATCATCTAGAAGGCAGCATATGCAAATAAATATGGTAGCAAGTACAAACATATGTTCAATCTTCCCACTTCATCGATATAGAAAGCTCAAGAGTTTTTGTCTGCATAAGCCAACAAATCTTCAGGCTTAAACTATGTTTCTGCTACTCCCTTTCTCTTAGTTCCATAGTTCTATATATCACAAAAAGCTGTACATCATTATTTATTTTTAAATAACTTAGAGTAAAACTCCTACTGACTAAAACTAGATCTATCAGCCAAGCCAAAAACTGACTAAAAGTGTCCAAGCGTGTACTGAAATTGTTCACTGCGTTTTACACATCATGCAGGGTCCATTTATACCTAAATGAGATAAAGTTGTTCAGTTTTGACTGCCTGTGGGAAAAAGGCATCAACCATATCAGTAGACTACATAGTGGAGCATTTAAAAGTTTTACTAGACAGAGCTTTTTGATTTTTTCTTTCTCCAAACTGAAAACTTCTTAGAACCGAAGACCATAAGAAACCGTTAATTCGGTCTGTATAACCCTTTGTCTATCACAGGTGCTGAAGTTTTACTCAATGATCCTATACAGTGTTCTTTAATTTCTATTTCACTAATGCCTTCTGTTCAGGAAGTTGGTCAGTCTGTATTTAAAGATACAAAGAGACAGAAAATCTTCCATGCCTCTAATTATTTGTTCCAGTAATTAATTAGACGTACTGTTAAAACTGTGTTCTCTGTTTCTTACCTGACTATAGTAAAGTTCTTGCTTCAAGACATTATTTTTTAGTATGCCTTTCCCCTCTACATTATGCTGTCCTTTTGTGGCATGTATTTTCTTCCTATAAAGCTTCTTATACAGTGTAATAAAATCAGTTCTCAGTAGTTGCCTTTTTTAAGAGAAAGACGCATGAAGTTTTTTAGTTTGTTCATGTTATAACATTTTCTACAGATTTTGAGTGTTTATGACCCTTTCCTCAAATAGATTCTAATTTTCAGATTTAAAAAAAAAAAAAAGTGACATCTAATACGGATATTCCAAAATTCCTGTTACCTACTCCATGTATAATGAATTTGGATTTTTGGTCCCACTCCACTGTTTATCTTCTCAGGGATCACGTTAGGTTTTTTTATTTGCTCTTTTTGAGAAATACTCATTCTGGAAACTTTTGGGTTGTTTTTCTTCCGTTATTTCATTTCAGAAACTGTTAGGCCTTTTTATTTGCTTATTTTGAGAAACAGTAATTCTGGAAACTCATATTGGGTTGTTTTTCATCCATTATTGGCTTTCAGAAACTACCATTTCCATGAATGCCCTATATTTGTTTCCCTGAGGGAGAAATGGTCAGCCTCTGTGTAGAGTTTCTCTGTAACCTTTGTTTAGATATCACTTGCATTTGCTCTCCTTCCACTTCATCTTCACAAGATAAGAGCTTATGCCTTGTCTACATTAGCAAATGGTATGGCACAAGAGGAATGGTTCTTCAGGGTGAAAGATTTGGTGTTGAGTGTACAATATTTACACTGTTTCTGGGTGTTTGATTTAAAGAAGTTTGCTCTGTGGTTCAAATACCTGTTAGCTTTTGTGGTACATCAGGCACGCTCCTAAAACCTGTCTTCTGGCTTCGAGTAAACAGAAGAAAATCCAGTGTGAATGCCATGAGATCTCTTATATAATGCTAAGCAGAGCATAGTATTGGGATGATAATAAAATTTGCTTTGAAAGTACGCTGCTGATGTGAACTAAAACACAAGTGTAGACATTCCTTAGAGTTTCTAGGCCACTCTTCCAAACAACGTTATCTGGAATAACTCATTTTTCAGTAGTGCTTAAACCCTTTTTTCTCAATTTGGATTTTCTTTTTAAAACAATTATTTTGATACTTTAATTTTGAAAAAAATCAAAATGATACATTATTTTAAAATAAAAAGTTGAATTCTTTCTGTTAGGAAAAAATCATATGAAAGAATGACTTTTGTTCAGCTCTTCATTATAATTTTTTCCTTAAAGCAACCTTTAAAAATCAATTGGAGTAGATCTTGTGAACATTGACCACAAAATCATGTTACTCAGTGAAAAAAGAAAAATTACACACAAAATTACACACAAAATTACACACAAAATTACACACAAAATTACACACAAAATATCTCT
>Ga0181612_175157_pt1 | contig 12799 bp, 7 predicted proteins | sample HoacroProtozoa21_FD_119630 | JGI IMG/M metagenome (GOLD analysis project Ga0181612, IMG submission 119630) | Hoatzin crop microbial communities from Cojedes, Venezuel. Combined Assembly of Gp0051906, Gp0051904, Gp0051908 | reverse complement strand
TGGAGGTGGGGGGGGGTGTTGAACTAGCAGAGTTCCTCAGGGCTCAAATGGAAACATATAGAGTCATATGCATATCACAAGAGCAGGAAGGGCAGTATCAGAAAAAAATAGACTCCTCTACTATTCATCTGAATAAGAGCCATGATTTGCTTTGAAGGCATTCGCCTTCCCCATTGCTTGCTTTTCTTGTGAATACTTATTGCGGCAGAATCTAGGCTGAAAAGGGGTAGGTAGAAAAGGAAAGCGTGAGGTGAGATTCTTTGAACCTGCATTCGCATGCAGAGCCGCGTGTGGATATGAATTTTCAGGCAAGTGTATCTTCAGATATGTATTGGCAGGCAAATCCCAAAGCAAGTACATGCACTTATATGAACTGATGAGGATTTATCTAAGAATTTGTTGGTAAAAGAATACTCATGTGAGCACTTATTCAGAGAGACCCTAGCAGGGAAATACTTGTTCACAGGCTTGTCCACAAAGACATTAGCTGCAAATTCATATTTAAATACTGGTGCTACAATCTCTCCATGTATGCCTGGGTGAGGGAATGTGTGTGCACGTATAGATGAGCAAGGCAAGCAGCAAGCAAATAAAAATGCAAATATGAAGTGAGAGGAAAAAGGTATTTGACGCTCATGCAAATGAATTTGAGTACCCATGCAAAGGCTGTGTGAGTCTACCACCTGGGAAGCTAGCGCGATCACACACGTAAACATATTCGGACAGTGCTTTCCTGTGACAGATGCTCATACGCATTGGTGATGCAGTCAAACGCTAATGCATATCCATTTTCCTGGCCAATACTCAGATAATCAGGGATTAACTGTCGATTTTACAGTGGCTCAGGAAAGCAAGGCCTGGAAGAATTAGGGTGACCAAATCTTGGCTGGCTGCTTGAGGAGTCTTTCAGGAGGGAAGGTGGAGCAAAGTCGCACAGATCACACTCAGAAAAGGAACAGCCTTAGCTCTTATCTATACTAAACTCATAGAGAAAGAACCCAGGTGGAACTGGCTTGCCAAGTCCTGATGTTGAGATGTCGAAACAGAAAACAGGAATGGCATCAAATCCCTCAGGATTCATTTGATCTCCTCCAGCAGAAAAATTGTGTTGGACATTTCAGCTTATTTTTAAAACATTCTGCCACTAAACTGTAATTTGAAGAACTAAATCTCCCTCTGACATCAGCTCTCAGCTTCAGTGTCAGGTCAAACTTTATTAAAGTTGCCTTAAATGGACATTGCCAAGGTGGAAAGAAAAATAATTCTATGAAACATCTGATACTTAAAAAGCAAAGAGTTATTTCTGACAGAGGCAATGCTCACCCCATACCCCAAGCATGGACTCTCCCGCACCACTGTCTTTCGGAGTGGGATTCATCGAGGGAAATAAGAAGTGAATTCCCATCTGTCAGAAGGCTCTGGCTCCATCACAGGAAGACCACACTAGCCAGTGCCAGGCTTTCCACTGGTCCTAACGGGCTTCAGGTGGCTGCGAATTGTTCAGTACTGGGCTCCAGTTGTTGCTGATTTAAAGCCTATTGTGTCCTGTGTACCTGCAGAGAGAAGTGAGCCATACAGCTGCAGAAGAACCAGCATGGCTCCAAGACACATCCTCCACGATGTCTCCATGCTCCTGCCGCAAACCCCACAGAAAATAATGGAATTTCCACTTTAACGTAAAGTGTGTTTAAAAAGTGATTTGATTATACATGTGCTTTGACCAGCCGAGTTTGTGCATCTCTGGCTGTGTTCTCTCCTCTCCTTTGCCTTTGCTCCTTCGTTAACATGTGCCATGCTCTACCAGATTAATGCTCTGCTGATAGGCACTGGAGAGATGCTTTAGCTTAGATTTATCCCACTTAAACTGTAGATACTTCACTGAGGCAGATAAATGAGGAGCAGAATTGCCGGTGCAATGTCACTAACAGCTCCAGGTGGGCAGCAGGTCTTTGCAAGGCTGCGTCCCCGGGGAGAGTGACAAACCCATCCTGCAGAAGAACATATTTCTGCACCTAAGCCCCTTGGAGATGAGATCCCCTCCACTGTCCACACCGCTGCTGCCCAACAACCTCCTCTACCTTCTGACTCTTGTTAAGGCAGGTGCTGGCTCAGGGCTGGGTTTGGCTCCCACTTTGCGAGCAGCTGAGCTGGCTCAGAGCTGTGTGCAGGCTCCCTGATTTCTCTCCAGCTGCTTTTTCCCCTTCCAGAAGAGTCTCAGACATGAGCAAGTGGGAGTCTCTGTGCTGTGGGGAGGTACTGAAATGACAGGGTGTGAATTACCCCTGCTACCATCAAACGATTGCTCTTCCTGTACCTGCACTAGGCTCATTCCCCTCATCCTGCTCACCTGACCAGTCTTTATGCAATCCTTGCTCTCTAAGTAAGACCTCTAGGTCAGGTAGGAAAATGAGACTCTGGTGTGGGCCTAAAGGTAATGATCCATTACCTGTGTTACAACACCAGGTTCTTTTACAGTGTGCTTTTAACATCCCAAATCCCAGCCTTCTTAGCAAAGGAAACCATTGATTCCACTATCCTGGTTTTACAAGTAGGGAAAACAGGACACAAAGGGGGAAAGAAAAGCTTTTGTTCAGAGCAGTGCAACAAGTCAGCAGCAGGGCGAGGGAGAGACACAGCTCTCCGATCACCAAGTGCTGCTCCCACTTTGTGCTTTGCTAGCTGTGAGTGGCTAATGCCAAATGAATTTAAAGGGGTTCGTGGCCACCTTACCCCATACGCTATGCAAGCTCAAGGCAGGCACTCGCTCGGCCCGTACTAGCTACCGGCTGCCTTGCTTTTATGTCTGTGCCAGCATCTGGGGAAAGCCAGTCTCTGGAAATGGGAAAGAACAAAGATTAGCACAGGAAGGACAGAGAGATTTGCTCTTACATCTTTGGAGAGAACTGTACTTTGCTTGTACCACAGAACAGCTCATGCTGCTCATCAGCAGAGACTCTAGACTTGATCAGACATCATAGCAAGCATCAGCAGTGTTCTGCTGCCATGCAGCCATCAACCCCCCAATCAGGTCTGTGGATGGCGGGTCTCACAGTGCCAAGCTCCCCGTGGCTCTCGTGTGAGGGTTCTCCACTGCCTTATGATGAGGTTCGTGAAGCCATCTGGAACAGCAATATGTGTTGCTCTTCCTTACGGAGTCCCCTATTGCCGCTAACCCTGCAGGAATCCAACATTTCTGAGAGCCTTATACCTGTGCCTGGTTTGGATGAAATCAGCCAAAGCATTTGAAAGACAGAGAAACAGACCCTGCCTTGTTTCCTTGGGAAATCAGCCTAAAAGCCCCACGCTAAACACGTTTCGTTGAAGAATTGTTCTCTCTCTCCTCATACACACAGCCCATTTGCAGGTTGTCAGCCCGTATCATGCTTCAGCTTCTCCAGGAATTCAGTTGTGCAGATAGGAGCTGAAGAAAGTGGAGGTTGAAGCAAAGCAAGGAAGGAGTACAGAGAGCTTATATGAATGACTACCTACTCCATCTAAGCTGCCTCACATCTACAGACACCCCAGTTTGTTAATTACGGCTCCCAAAGCCAGGTAAATTTAGGATCCGAGTGGGTTCCGTCATACAGTGTGCCTCTTGCAAAGCAAGCACCCTCTTGCTCCTGACCTAATCCTGGGAACATTTGCCTGGGTTCGTGCTGGGGACTCTCATGGGTGGAGGATCCACCTTTCACCTCACCAGCATTTAATAGAACACTTTCTTTCTCATAAGAATTCATCTAGCTTTAACTTCCAACAGAGCTGCTTTCTTATAGCTTTCAGTGGTAGATTAAAGATCTCTTTGGTACTTGTAGCTTCTTCTGAAAGTGCTTAGACACTATTATGCAGTCACCTCTTCATCTTCTTTTTGATCCACTGAATAGGTTTGGTGATTTAAATCTCTCACCCCGAGATATCTTTGTCTGTTGCTTAAATTATTCTCCACTTTTCTATGTTCTCTTTCAAATTTTCCATGTCTTTTTTAAAATGTGGGCACCTGAACTGGGATTTGCAGGCTTGGTTACAAATGGATACAAACCATTTTCCCTGTCTTGGGAAAATGGTAGAGATTTTGTCAAGTTTTCTTGTCTGCACTGAGCAGAGATGTCAAGATGTTGATAAATGCAGTGACATCCTGTCCCTAGAAAAAAATTGATTGGGAGCAAAGTAAATATTTCATATTAACCATTTTTACAACATTTTAGGAAAGATTCTGATATTCATTTTCACACTTTTTTGTTTCGTCTTGCTTGCTCGGTTTCTAAGATAGCAAAGAAATTTTGAAGAAAAAATAATTCCTAGACCTGTAAAGGTGTTTCCAAAAAATTGTTTTGACCATGCAGATTTTTACCTCCCCATTTTTTATGCAAAATGACAAATGCACCACCACATCACTCTCCTGCTGAATGTTTTGCTTTTAATTAGCCAACGTCGAGGAGATCACTCTCTTCGCTCCAGTTTCTCACATTTCCCTCATCAATACAGAGATGAGCTGCTCTAGGTGACCCTGCCCTCATCCCAGGTTTTGGACTAGGTAATCTCCAGAGATCACTTCCAACCTGAGCAATTCAGAGTTAGCAGATCACTTAGCAAACTAGACCAAATCTCTTTTAATTACAGCCAATTATGTTCACACTTCACGTGAACAGGCACAGGGGAGATCAGGTCTTGTTTCAGTTTAACCTAAGCCTGTTCCCAAACTGTTGAAGGGAAAGTGAACCCTGGGGCTCTTGGACCAGGTTGCAATGTGGGGGTGTACAGTATGCCAGTTCATTGTGAATTGGGAAGGGTAAACAGGTGTCCACTTGCTCAGGTGGTGAGCAGAGATTCATGAAACTACAGTGCACAGCACCAAGTCCTTGTGTTTCTCACACCCTCAGGCTTTTCTTCTCGATGGGAGGACAAATAGGTATTGGTGGATCAGTGAGTCAGAGGGGACACTGGCCCAAGCAATGGTATTAACACTGAAGAGGAAAGGGGTAACGGAGATTTGATGTTGTGCATGGATTTGATAGACTTTTCTCAGGCGTATGTGCAGCACATGCATTTATCAAATGGGAGATTTCAGAGAAAGCAAGTGGGATGGTTTGTGTTCCGCTTTTCCCCACATCTCAGTAGGCTTCTAGTGTTTTATTGCTATCTTTGAGCAGGATCATAAAAGTGGAAGGATTAGACCCCAGCCATCTGCTCTCATGCCAATAGTCTTGCTGAAGTCAAAGGGGCTGTTGGGTGATCAGGTCTCAGTGCAGACTGCTGGCTTGGTCTCTGCATCATGGAAAGCTTCCAGCTGGATAATTGCATCCTGCCTCAATAAATTCTCCCTGGAAATCCACTTGGATGAAGCATCTTCTCTCCCTGCCTCTCTTCAGCAATGGTGGGGAATGGATCTAGGCGGTGAAGCAGCTGCTTCATGCTGTCTCCAGAGGTGGCCGCATTCCAGTTGCAGGCGAATGATCTCTGTGCTCATCAGGTTCGCCAAATTGCTAGGAGGGTTGCAGGGGGGAGGGATGTGAAAAAGAGAGCTACTGGGCAGAAGGGCGCTGAGACAACACAGAATCGCTCTGCTCTGTGCTGCTGCCCTGTCGCAGCCTTAAAGCCACATTGCTCTGCCCTGGGAAGTCATCTTGAAATGCAAACAGGGAAGTGCAATGGGTGGACATTTGCATCCCTCTCATCTGAGCCCTTCAGCACAAGGCAAATATTTGCTGGTGGTACTGATATCATCTTAGAACCACAGAAATGAGGCCTGGCAAAGACATATTACATCAGTACTGGGGCAGGATGCTTTCCTACAGGAGCATTTCTCCAGGCTTCATCCAGTCTTATTTCAAGAATCCAGAGGACCATTCACCACAGGGAAGGACAGATCTGCTGATGGCTTGAATGTCTGGAGGCAACCTGGCTGGAACACCTCTTGGAATAAAGCCTCAGTCTAATGAACTATTGATGCCCAAAGTATAGCATAATAATAAAATAAATTCTCTGCTGTCTTTTAACACTTGTTTCTATCCCCAGCCTGGTTTCTCAGTGCAATGTGACTTGGCATGAAAACAGGGAAGGGAGAAGAGCAGTGCCTGGAGACAGACAGGGGGGTTTTGTGGGGCGCTGAACACTTCCCCTGAGCACCCAGTCCTGCTGGAGTCCCGTGCTGCAGGCTATGCCCACGTCAGTGCTGCTTACATTGAAAAGCTGCATATGGTGGGACTGGCTGGAAGAGGGAGAAGGCAGTTGGGACAGGAATGGGTGCTCCCTGGATCTGGCTTTGCAATAACCCTCCTCCTCACATGTTGTCTTCATCTATCTCCCTCCTTTCGTGCAGCTCTGCTTTCCATCTCTTGCCAGCACATGCATGCACATCGTAAAGCAGCTCCTGCACCCACCTCGCCTTTCCCCACAGGCCTGCAGGAGTGCGGACTGCAAACACACCTTTCTTATCATCACACGTGGATGCACAACCCCTCCACATGCCCCATGTGAAAATGGCCAGCCAGGTTCCCTGAATGCGAGCTCTGGGAGTTATAAAAAGGTAGATGTGTTTTTCAGGAACATGAGCAGCCCAGCTGAGCAGAACTTCAAGGGGGCCACTTCTCGCTCCCTTTCGTTTCCACTCCAAAGATCGCGTGAATGATGTCCGGTGGGAACGAGCTCGCCAAGAAAAATGCAGCTGAACTGCCGTCGTAAGGGATGTGTGCTTCACACCATAAAACTGGAGTGGAAGAGCCGTGTGAGAAGCTAAGACCCTCACGCACAGACCATAATGTTCTTTTCTGCTTTGAAGTGGATTTAGGGCTGGCTCAGCCTCTCTGGGGGCTGGAGGCTGCTGCTTATCCATGCAGGCTAGCAGCAGCAATAAGCAGCTGAACGTCCTCAAGCCTCCTCTGTACGGAAAGCAGAGAATGCTCCACATCCCTCTTCCTCCAAAGCAGCAGCTGCAATGCAGGAACCACAAGATGGATTGTCACAACACATCCACTCATCTCTCTGTCCGGCATGTCTTGGACCTGAACTTTTCCGCTTTGAGGTCTGTTAGCTCCTCGTAATTTTGACCCTTTTTTCGTAGCAAGGAATGCCTTGCAGGGCACTCTGAATGGGACCTGGGTACTCTGTGGCTCCCCACAACCTGTCTCCACGTAGAGGTCTTCTGAGCAGCATCCCCCAGGTTCTTGCTTATGGCTGAAGTGAGGTGGGTTGTGTCTGGTTTCTCCAGAATTTGCCAGCTTTACTTGGCTTATACCTCCCTTCCATTTTTCCTGTATATAGGGCAATCTGGGCTTCTTCCTTCTTTCCTCTTCCTAACTAAGAGACACAGATGTTCAGTGGTGGATGGACCCAGGTCAACTCTTTCGTCCAAAATCCCAGTTAGCAAAGTACATCACCAGCTGCCAGATGACCAGACTTGTCCAGCTGCCCTGGGGACTCATGGCAGAGAGCAAGAGCTCTGGTCAGGTCTGGTGCTGCTCACAACTGCTCCAGACTCTCCGCTTTAACTATTCAGCATGTTTGCTGGGATAGTCCATAGGACCTGGTCACAGCGCAAGAAACCCCAGCACTGGGACACTGCGGCAGAGCTTATCTTCTGAGATGATTCTTCCTGACCCCTTATCTCTCCCCACCAGTGGCTGGTTATGCCTGGCCAGGGTAGAGGTACCAACTTACCTAAAACCTCTCCTACAGGGAAAGGAGATTTTGAAAAAATGCAGCTCTGGATGTCTGGGTTACTTGCTTCACTGCAAGCGACTTCTTCACAGCTGCCTCACATAGGGTGATCTCCACAGCACACACTGATGATACAAAAAGCCCATTCAGGGCTCAGAAGCTAAATCCTGCTTTGGCCATGGAAGCCAGCCACTTCTTCCTACAGCCCTCCTTCCTGGGAGGTTGCAAGAACAAGTAGCTACTAATGTGTGACTTTTCTCCACCAGATAAAGCTACTTGAAAGCTCAGCATCTAATTTGCACTTGTCATCTGAGATATCTCTTTTCTGTGGAACACCTTTTGATCCAGATTCACCCTGTCTGTCGAACACCCTTGTATGAAGAAGGAATGATTTTCCTTATCCCCTGGAGGTACTGTTTCTTTCTACTGGCTGTGAAAGGAACACACAGCAGCTACAATGTAGATCAGAACCATAGCATTAACACAGCCAAAAATAGGTGGGATGAGTCCTACTCTCCGTGTCAGATGGGAGGTCATCCCTGTATCATCCTACATGTACTTTCTCACTGTTTGCCTATAAAAAGAAATTTCTGATGGCTCTGCTACCCTCAGATCTCAGGAGTTGTTACACTAGTGCGTTTCTAGTATAAAATCCCAGATGTCTGGAAGTGACAGAGGAAGAGGAGACAAAACTGAGATTTTCAATAACCTTTCTAGGGTATAAGGTTATTAAATTTCTGTCCAGTCTTGGAGTTATCCAAATCCCCCACACCTGCACTGATGATGTCTACTGCCACAGGGATGACTGGATATGACTCGTACCCACTCCTAAGCCACTATGGTTTGCAGCCTACCATATCATTAATGTCTACCCAGGCTCATTTCAGCCTTTCCTACTACAGTTGAGGAGACCTCTGAAAAAATCTGCTTTAACCTTTGAAGCTAAAAGAGAGGAAGTCCAGAGGAGTCACCAGGCGTGCTTTATGTCCTTTTCAACAGAAGTCCTAGTGCTCAGCTCAACACAGCAAGCACAGGCTGCCTGCAAGCGTGGTGTCTGCAGCAAAAGCACTGGTTCTCATGCTCATGACCTTCTTCCCAATCAGGTCTGCTAGAGATTTCTTGCCTTATTAATGAGAGCAGAGATTCTTGAGAACAATTATAAGAGTTGCTGTAGGCACAGACAGCGCATGTGCAGACGTGTATTGGTCCTTCTGGTACTGTGCAGAGACTAGGGAAAGGCTGATAAAGTCAATGCCCAAGAAACACTTTTTCACTCAACTATGGTAGTTTAAAATAAGGTTGAAATCTTGATTCACCACTATTCTCCAAATACGTCTACCATAGTTCATGTCTCAAATGCATGTATTAGATACATTCAGATGTGCTGTCTAGGCTGATAACAGACTTGGGGAATGACCTCAGGTTGAACTGCAGGGAAAAGAAATTGTTTCCTCTTTAATATCTCTGCAAAATAAATGTCAACTGGAAAAACAGTTTCTGTGTAATCAATCTTGGTTCATAGATACTGGGCTCTGACAATTCCTCTCATGGAAAGGAATATATTTGCCATAGATCTGTAGTGTTTCATACATTATAGCTTTCATAATAGCAAAAGCCAGTGCTTGGGTTACATTGCGCTTTTCTTTCTAACCCTTTGGTTTCACATGATCATAATTCTCTGAAAAATTCCTCTGTTCAGACTAAAACTTTCACACTTTGTATAGGGCAAGAAATGATGATTTTTCTTTCACTGAAGAAAATCCTTTTAGCTATCTTTGATTTATTGGAATGTGTGTAGGGGAGAATTACACTTTTATGGCTTTTTAAAATGTATTTTTCTTCTTGGCAACTAACAAGTACAAAAGCCCTTTTCCTAACCTACTTGGCATTTTCCTTCCCAAGAAGCTGAGCTTTTGTTGGGGGTAGGCTGGGGAAATCATCTACAAGAAAAGTAGAAATTGAAGGATCACCTCTAAGCATGCCCAGCTGAGATATGCTGGGAATTTAGAGGCAGGGGAAAAAGAAGTGTATAGATATATTTCTTGCAAGACAACATCATGTAAAGAATTTGCTGCTGAGCCTGGGGCTGATTTAGGTTGATCACTGGGTTAAGGACAGGAATGCGTGGTCGAGTGACAAGCAATTCTCCCCCAAATGCAGAAGGAAGGTGCCTTTCTACTCGCAGTCTCACCAGGTTTGTGATTTGGATTCTGAAGACATTAACTTTTGCCGGGTTTCTTCTAAAAAGGCTCCATCTCTGAAAGTCAAATCATATGGAGGAACTTCATGTATCACTGCAAAGAAAGCGCTTTCTCAACTTCACGTTTATGCAGAAAAGTGTGAAAGCACGGCTTGGCAAGAGTCCAAGATTTCTGCAATCTCAAATACCAAGACTGGTTGCCACCTTCCTCTTTCGCCTTCACTAGCCACCCATGACAGAGGCAAGCAGTTGCTGAACCACTGGTCAAGTGGCCCTTGAGGAAGGGTCCTTCCCTGCTGCAATCCCATGCCACGACTCCCCCAGTGTCACATGCCCTGAGTATGCTGCTCTGGTCCATGACCCACCGTGATGGATATGCAGATTCAGGCACACTGAGAAGAAAACACCTGCAAGACCCGCAAAATATCAAGGTGGATGAAAGAACCTCACATTTTCAATAAAGAACTATTTTCAACCAGTGTTGTGTTCCCCATGTGAACTGACTGATGAGTTTGCGCACTGGCCATTGCCAACTCCATGAACACGCTCATTTCCAAGGGGCAGCAGAATACAACAGAAATGCAAAGAGTTGCACGGTGCTTTCTTCTACTCTGACTTTCCCTTACTAACAGGAGGTAAGAAAATATCATGCGAAATGACTCTGTTAATGAGACAATAGGATTATACATCCATTCAGTGAAGAATGGCAGGAAATTGAGAGGTTAATCCAATCTCAGCCGCATTAATTTGTAGCCCCTATTTGTTATGCTATCTGCCTCCAGTCCTGGTGACTGTGGCAGCTAATTCCAGCAGAATTCAAGCAAAACTCCAGGAATCTTAGCTGAAAAGCAAGTTTTTCATTTCTACTGGAGCTTTTAAAGGACGCAGGAATTTGGGCTCAGTTTATTGCCTTGCTTTCTGACCTGTGCAACACAGCTTGTTCTGTTGATCTAGCCTTTTTTTCCCATTTCTTATATACCTCTGATGTATTCCCTGCATCCAGTCAGAGACTGGATTCATTCTGCTACCTCAGAGTCTTCCCATCTGAGATACCTGTTTTCAATGTAAGAAAATTCTAGATGACGTTTGCAACTCATTGCAACTAGATCCAGTCATTGCCCTATTCAATGCAGTTCGCCACCGCACAGAGATCCCTTCACATCATAACGTTTGTCCTCGGAAATCCTAACTGTAGACCTGTTGTTATTGCCTACTGCTATTTGAATTTAAAGCCAAGCTGGCTGTGATTGCTTGATCTCATCCTGTTCTCTGCAATATGTTCTTTTACAAAATCCTTTATTACTTACCAAAAATCTAATCTCAGACAGCATCATGACACTAATATCTCAAAGTATTTGGGAGAAAAGTCTGTCATCTGCCTGTTCTCAACAGTCTTGACTGACTTCAATAATTGGGCTGGAAAAATCTATTAAAAGGATCAAGTGATGCATTGCTCATGGGCTGTCATTTGGATGTCTCCAACTTTGAGACCCTGTATCACGCGGACTTAGACTGGAGGGCAGTCTGGAGTTATATGGCCATTAGCAGACATATTGGAAGGAAGACATGAGACTATAGCTGGCAGATAAGCCCTACAGTTTTCCCACTGATGCCTAAACCATGAAGGGCAAAGATCTTCCTAAAATATGTTGCCCCTAAGATTGAGAACCATTGGTGTTTTACTGCCTGTAGAAATAATGCTGGACAAGACCAAGAGCCCATCAACCATGCTTTGGATCTTGCTGAGCTGCTGCTTTCGGTGTCTTCTTTTGGCAGGAAGCTGCACAGCTTAATGCCCTTGTCCTACAGCCCATGCAGCATCTGACCCTAAGTCTGTGGGCCAATTCACAGGGTTAATGGTGAACTGACCTGGGACCATACACTGTAAATTTAAAATACAAGCAAAGAGACCGGTTGTCAGGAAAAGTAGACTCTACAGTCAGGTAGGAACATATTTTAAGGCTATAACATTGTGTTTTAAAAGTATATTTACAACATAATAAGCCAGACTGTATATTTCAAAGATCAATCAGAAGGGGCCAGACTTGGTGATGTTTGAAGTCTATCTCCTGGGCTGTCACATACATTCAAAGAATGCCTGCTGTACATTCAGATCAACCCCCATCCCAAATGGAGGGGAACGCGGCTCTCTCTCCATATGGGGCTAATCTCCGGGAAGGCGGCGCGAGCACATGGTACCAATTCCTGCACACTTTGGTCCCTTAACTCAGACCTGAAGGCAGGGATCTGAGATGAGGGCAGGGGTAAAAGCCTGGTGTCCCCCATTTATCTTTCCAGAGGGGAGTGCCTGCTGCTCACAGGTGGTCACTTTTGCTTTGCTCCTGTAGCAGACATTGTCTAAGCCAATTGCATAAGGATCCAGCCCTGGCTGTATTCATCTTACTCTGCACAGACTGATCCACTCCTTCTGACGCTCCATGCAGAAATGTCTGTTCCTCCATGCAAGGGGCTGGGATCTGCTGAGAGAAAATCAGCCTGATCGCTCGTCTGCTACAACAGGGGCTTTGCCGCAGGAGTGCACATTCTTGGTGCAGAGGTTTCTATTAATCCGAGGTGATTTATTAATGGATTTCAGAAGGAAGTTAGTTATTCCTTAGCAGTGCTAGATAGTCTTATCTCCCTTTAGACATCAAAAATGAATTGTCTTACTTAGGGCTTACATCTCTTATGCAACAAGAGCAGAGATGTTGGCTTATTGAAAGAACATCCCACCAACCTCAGAGGAGGTGGCTCTGCACTTGAAGGAGCTGCCAGACCCCAAATCTAGGTGTTAACTCACATTCATACCAGCAATTTTCAGATTCATGGCAGGAAAGAAGAGTCATTAATGTAGTTATGTGTTAATGTGTTAAAGGGAGACCATACAGTCTCAAGGATGTGGAATAAGCACTGGGTACCACAGAGGTACAAATGAGGGATGCTCCA
>Ga0181612_140086_pt1 | contig 12799 bp, 12 predicted proteins | sample HoacroProtozoa21_FD_119630 | JGI IMG/M metagenome (GOLD analysis project Ga0181612, IMG submission 119630) | Hoatzin crop microbial communities from Cojedes, Venezuel. Combined Assembly of Gp0051906, Gp0051904, Gp0051908 | reverse complement strand
CTGGGCTGTGACCGCTTCGCGGGGCTCACATGTAGCCAAGAACTAGGGGAAATCAAGGTGCTCTATTTCGACACCGAGCAAAACCCCTCCGACACCGCCCGCATGAAGCGGGTGTGCCGCTCAATGTTGAGCGAGAGCGCGGGAAAGCGTTACCAGGCCTATAACCTGCGGCGCAATCCCATTGATAAAGACTTCACCAAAGAGGTCACCGACCTGCCCGACCGCCGCGATGCTATTGCGTATTTCACGCGAAAGTTCCGCCCGCAGTTGGTGTTCGTTGATGGTGTGGCAGACTTGATGTTTAACTTCAACGACGTTTATGAGAGCCAAGAAATCACCAACAAACTAGCAGCGTTGGCCGATGAAACCAATAGCTGCATCGTGCTAGTGATGCACCAAAACAAGAGTCGCAAGGATACCAACATGAAAGGCCACCTAGGCACATTGCTCAATCAGAAGTGTAGCGATGTGTGGAGCATGGTCAATCATGAGGGTGTTTTTGTGGCCAAGCACACTATTACCCGTCACCGCCAAGCCAAAGAGATTGTTTTTGTGCTAGATGAAAATGGCGAGCCCCGCGACGGCACGCAACGTCTCGCCGAGCAACGAGAAATAGAACGCCAGGCGGCTGCCGCCGAACTGCGCGAAAAGATTGCCCCGCTGTTTGGCGAATCACAGACGATGAAACGCAGCGAGCTAGCTAAGCAATTAGCGGAAACAGGGATGCACCTTGCAACCGCCTATCGGATGCTCGACTCAGCCACCGCCAAAGGGCTGTTGCAGTTCGACAAGAAGACCAAAAACTATCAACTTTGCGACTAAAATGGGCTACACCTATATTAATATATATATAGAAAAAAGCGAAAATGCGAAAAATAAAAATTTCCTGTTTTTCGCTTTTTCGCATTTTTGCAAGTACACGTGAAACTAATTTTAAAATCGAAACGACTATGACACAAGACCCTAAAAACAACCCACGCCGAGAAAGCACAGACATTATCCCCTCAAAATCTTACAATAAAATTAAACCTTTGGCAAGAAGCAAAAAAAGTGGTAACTTTGCCAGCTGATAGTAAACACGCATTAGATATCACAGACTATGAAACAGACCATCACCCTCACATCGAGCCTCTTGTGGTGTTGCAGATTGGCAGTCGTCGTGCTGTTGCTGAGCAGTGCCTTGCCATCGTCGGCAGCTCAAGCTAAGCCTGCAGCCGAACAGCAATCGTATGCTCGCTACACGGTAGGCCAAGGTGAGAACATCTATGATGTGGCACGCAACACAGGCCTAACCAAAGACGAAATCATACGCTACAACCCCTGGGCAGCTGATGGCATCAGCGCAGGCGACACCTTGCTGTTGCCCCTAGCCATCGGTCAGCAACATCAAGTGCAGACAGGGGAGACGCTCTATGGGCTCGCCAAGCGCTATGGGGTGACCATCGACGAGTTGATTGCAGCCAACCCTGGCACCGAAAATGGCGTCACTGTGGGGCAAGTGCTCACCATCCCTAGCAAGACAGTCGCCTCGCCACAGCAAGAGGTGGTGAAAAACGCTTTCTCCAAGAGCCACACAGCCACCCCTAGCAGCACTGTGGCAATAGTTCAGGGCACGCCTGGCGACACCGTGCTACACGAGATAGAGGATGGCGAGAGCCTATATGTGCTTGCCAAGCGCTATCAGACCAATGTGGAAAGCATCTTGGCGGCTAACCCTGGACTTGCTCCTGCCGATTATGTGCCCCATCAAACAGTGATGATTGTAGCTCACTCGGCTACTCCATTCAGCTATCTGCGCTATTCGACTAGATACAAACAATATGAGGTGCAACGGGGCGAGAGTTTTGCGTCTATTGCTAAGGACCACGGCATCTCGGAGCAGGCCATCAAAGCGGCCAATCCAAACACCCGAAAGGCTAAGCGAGGCAAAATCATTAATCTGCCATACTCCTACTATGAGCCATCAACTGGAGATATGGCAACGATAGGACTGGATGAGCTAGAGAGCTATTATCGCCCTCGCATCGACTCTATCTACAACACGCTGTTCGACAATAGCAACGACCCAAACCTGAATATTGCCATTGTGCTTCCCTTCCAGCTCCACAAGTCAGCGCCTCCCAAGCAAGCGTATCTATATACCGACTTCTACAAAGGCTTTTTGCTTGCCTTGGATAGTGCCGCTAACACTTGCAACAAGCCCATTAAGCTATGGGTTTATGACACGCAGCACAACCTGAATGTCACTGACAGCATCTTGGCTTTGCCTCAACTGCGCCACATGGATGTGATCATAGCCCCTAGCGAGCCCAAACAACTGCAGCGCATCAATGAATTTGGCAGACGCAACCATGTGAACGTGCTCAACTGCTTCACAACCAAAAATCAAGACTATCTGACCAACCCATATACCTATCAGGTGAACACCCCCACCCACGATATGACAGCGATAGTGCTCAAATGGTTTAGCAGGCAGTTTGCTGACTATCATGTCATCTATCTGATGGAGACCGATGGTGAAGCCGATAAAGAGATATTTGATGATATTCGCAACCATATCACGGCTCAAAACACCCCCTCGACTAGTGTGAATGTGGGCAGCGAAATCTCCTACAATAGCCTATCTAATATCATGAATCCAGGGTCAAAATATGTGTTTATCCCATCATCTAGTAGCAAAAACCTGCTCAAACGGGTGATTAAGACGCTCAAACAAATCAAGCAAGAGCGTTTTGACTGTGAAATAGCATTGATAGGTTACCCAGAATATGTCTTGTATTTAAAAGACTATCAAACCGACCTACAAGATGTCGATACCTACATATTTTCTAGATTTTTTAATGCCAAAGGCTATCAAGCTCGCGATATAGAAGCTCGCTACAAGCGATACTACCAAGGCGATATGCTCAGCTCGATGCCTAATATGGCCATATACGGCTTTGACACGGGCCTATACCTACTCAAGACGCTAGGCTCAGGCAAACGAATCGGTGAATCGACCACCTCCTATCGAGGCGTCCAGACAAGCTTTAGGTTTGAGCGAGCAAACAATTGGAGTGGCTACACCAACCAAGCCATCGATATTGTGCACTTCTCTACCGACCATAAAATCACCGTGAACGTGCAATGATGAGCAAGCGACTGTGGTGCCTGGTGCTGATGGGGTGCCTAACATTGGCCTCATTGCATGGACAAACTCACTATGAGGGAAATTTCTCGATAGGGGGCAAGGCTGGCATGACGCTCTCTCGCATCAATTTTAACCCTAGTGTTGAGCAGCAACTGTTGCCTGGCGTGATGGCTGGTGTGATGGCTAGATATATCGAAGAAAAACACTTTGGATTGATTGCCGAATTAAACGTAGAGCAACGTGGCTGGAAAGAGTCTTTTGAAGAATCAGACTACCGATATCAGCACCGACTAACGTATCTGCAATTGCCTATCATGACGCATATCTATTTTGGAAATCAGCGCGTCAAGGGATTCTTCAATGCTGGGCCAGAGCTAGGCCTGATGATTGCAGATGGCGTGTCCTCCAACTTCAATCCCCAAGAAGCTGCTGGTCTGGAATATTTTAATGAAAATAGCCGACACATCGAACAATACACCCTTGCAATCAAGAATCGCTTAGATTATGGCATCGCTGCTGGTGCTGGCGTTGAAGTAAATCTAGGGACTCGGAATTCATTGTTGCTAGAAGGTCGATTCTATTATGGCTTGAATGATGTGTTTAGCAACCACAAAACCGACGTCTTTTCTGGTTCGTCAGGAATGGCTATTATGATATCGTTAGGCTACCTATATCGCCTAAAATAAAGCCCAACAAGCTCGCCAGAAGAAAAGAAATAACCCCTGCTCTTTTTTCAAAAAAGGAAACAGGGGTTTGTTGTGTTTGTGCCTCACGTATCATGTTGCTTCGCCAGCAAGAGCTTATGTTATAGCACAAAGTTGAAGTGTTTTATTATTAAGAAAAAGTCAGTTTTATTCGTTTGAAGCCAAGTGTCACTCACTCGATTCGTATATGTGACCATCAAAAAGTCGAAAGGTTTAAAAGCTATGAGTATTTTAACTTTTGTTAGCACTCGCAAGCCTCTAGTTCTAGCTATTGCTCAATCTATAGGCTTAATCAAAATCGGTGTAGTTCACTCTATACCAAACAAATACTTGCATAAATCCTCAACTCGCGCTACTTCATGCACCTTTGCTGCTAAATGATTGCGACCTATTCCTTTTAGGTTGTTTTTAGGTACCAATATTGTCTCAAATCCAAGTTTTGCTGCTTCAGAGATGCGTTGCTCGATACGGGTAATTTGACGTATCTCACCAGACAAGCCAACTTCTCCAGCAAAACAGATATTCTGGCCTATAGGGGTATCTGTGTTTGAAGATAAAATAGCACTAATGACGGCTAAATCAATAGCAGGGTCATTAACTTTGAGGCCTCCAGCAATATTAAGAAAGACATCCTTTTGGGCAAGCTTAAAGCCTGCTCGTTTCTCCAACACTGCCAACAACATATTGAGCCTCCGCTGGTCGAAGCCCGTCACCGAGCGTTGGGCTGTCCCATAAGCCGATGTGCTTGTTAATGCTTGCACTTCGATGAGGAAGGGGCGAGTTCCATCAATGGTTACACCAATGGCTGTTCCCGACAAGCTACTATCGCACTGAGACAACATCATCTCACTAGGATTGGTCACTTCTCTCAATCCATCTGCCTTCATCTCATATATTCCAATCTCATTAATGCTACCAAAGCGATTTTTAATCGGACGCAATATGCGATAGAGGTGATTGCGATCGCCTTCGAACTGGAGAACAGCATCAACAATATGCTCGAGGACTTTAGGCCCAGCAATGCTCCCTTCTTTGTTGATATGCCCTATCAGAATAACAGGAATATTGCTTTCCTTTGCAAATCGTTGAAAAGCTGCAGCACATTCACGCACTTGAGCCACACTGCCTGCAACACTCTCTAATTGGTCGCTTGCAATAGTTTGTATCGAGTCAATGATTACTAGGCCAAACTGTTGAGAGCGCAGTTCTGAAAAGATGTTTTCTAACGAAGTTTCACATAATAAGTAGCACTCACAATCCATTTTACCGCCAGCAATACGGTCGGCTCTCATTCGCAATTGGGCAGAGCTTTCTTCGCCTGAAACATAGAGTACTCGACGCGAACGAATACGCAACACATTTTGGAGAATCAACGTTGACTTACCAATCCCTGGTTCGCCACCTATCAGCACAATAGAGCCTGGCACTAGTCCACCGCCTAACACTCTATTTAATTCATTGCTCGGCATCTTGATGCGAGGCAAATCTTCGGCTTGAACTTCAGAAATTTTGATTAGCTTGGCCAAGTCCTTACTGTGAACTGAAGTAGGCGATATCGTTTTTGCACGCTTTGGCTCTTCTATGTATGTGTTCCATTGGCCACAAGCAGGGCACTTACCAATCCACTTGGGGGATTCATTGCCACAGTTCTTGCAGAAGTAGGTCGTTTTTATTTGCTTGGCCATTTTTAAGTTGCTTTAGAAATTCAAAACCGAAAAAATTCACTCATTGTAATTGCTGCAGCGATGCCCACGTTAAGAGATTCGCTATGCGCAGTTTTGCTTTTAGGAATAAGTAGTCGGTGTGTAGATCGATTGCTTATTTCTGAGCTAATGCCTTGCCCCTCATTTCCAAACACAACAAACCCCTTTTTGCCAAGTTTTGCCTGATAGATGTTTTCTCCATCCAAAAATGTACCATAAATAGGCATCTCTGGCTCGGCATCGAACACATCCCTAAGGTCGCTATAGTGAACCTTGACACGAGCTATTGCACCCATTGTTGCTTGCACCACTTTGTGATTGAAGACATCAACAGTGCCTTGACTAGCAAAAATATCACGTACACCAAACCAATCAGCTAGTCTAATGATAGTTCCCAAATTGCCTGGGTCTTGAATATTGTCTAAAACGATATTTAAGTTTTTTCTCACTCGTTCCCAATCAATGGTATCATTAGGCTTTTCGTAAACTGCTATCACTTCACTCGGTGTGCTGAACTGAGAGATCTTTGCCAGCTGCGAACGGGTAGCAAAAACCATTTTATCATAATACTCTGCTACACCAAATTGATCATACCAGGCACGTGTTGCTATAAGCCATCGACAATCAAATCCTTGCCAAGTGTCACGTACGCATTTGGTGCCCTCAGCGACAAATAAGCCCTCCTTGTCTCGATGTTTCTTCATCGACAAAGAATTAACTATCTTGATGATACCATTGTTTATATCTATCATGAGTGTATATCTATTTTATCGACTAATGAATTAAATTGCTCTAGAATTTCACAAAATTCTTGTGGCAGTAAATCTAACACTTTTTGTGCAACATCTTCGGGCACATCATCGGTAACAGATGCGATGCCACCAGCAATGGCAGCTAAGGTGTCAGCATCGCCAGCCAACGAGACTGCCAATCGTATAACATCCTCATAGTCCTTGCCTTCAATATAACAAGTTAGTGCCTCAGGAACTGTTTTTTGGCAAGTCTCATCAAACCCATAGTTGAGACGAATTTCATTTAATGAGCGGTCAAGCTTATAGCCAAATGATTGGACAATATTGTCGCGAATCGCTTGTTTGCTATAACCATTACGAGCCCAATAGATTGCTGCAGCTATAGCCTGAGCCCCTTTAATCCCCTCTGGATGATTATGGGTTACAGCAGCAGATGTTTCTGCCAACTGCAAGGCTTGTTCAACTGACTGGGCATAATAGCCAATGGGACTAACACGCATAGCAGACCCATTCCCAAAAGAGCCGTATGGCTGGGGATTATCACTAACTATCCAGCTAGCGAAACGACCTCCATAACCACGTCCAGGATATCGACGGCAAAAGTCAAGCATAATATTTCTCAAGGTTGAAGCCTTATGATGACCATCTTCAAGCAACCATTTCGCATTGGCCATTGTCAAGACAGTATCATCGGTAAAGTCACTACTAGCAGTAAAAAGATTGAAATCATATTGCCTTGTCGGATGAAACTCATAGGCCGAACCTATTACATCGCCTGCAATTGCACCAATAATCCCCTTCATAAATGATGTCACTATTAATATCTTTAACAAAAAGTAAACTTTAGCTATTATTTTCTTTAAAAATAGTCCATTTACTTAAAAAGCACAATGAGATGATAATATGAATCTTATCAGTTCATTGTGCAAAATTGTGTTTTGAGCGGTAGACGGGATTCGAACCCGCGACCCCAAGCTTGGGAAGCTTGTGCTCTACCAACTGAGCTACTACCGCAAACTTTTACCTAGTCAAGATACGCTACCTTGCTTAACGGCAAAGACTTCATAACCATCAGACGTCTCTCGATATTTAACGGTTACCGTGTCGTTGATACTCCAAGGCTCACAATTCGTGCGGTCGAGATCAGGATAGCTAAAATACATCGTATCGGTACCCACTTGTACCATAATACTATTCATAGCACCATCAACGGCAACACCTGTTACAACTTGCTCATCATTGGAATTGCTCAGCGAATCCGTTAGAGTAACTTGAGTTGTGTCTTGTCCTCTGCGCTCATTTTGAGCACTCTTGTCGCCAATGCAGCTTGTCAGAGCAATGACGGCAAATGCACATAGTGCCGAGATTAAATTCTTCATCTGCTGCTTAGTTTTGGTATCTCGTGTTGCAAAAGTAGTACTTTTTACTGAAGTTACCAAATATTTCACTTAAAAGATAAACAAAAGATGTCGCTATCAATCAATGACAACGACATCTTTTATGTTTTAATCGATCTCTGATGCTCCACATCGATAGAGCAACGGATAGATATTTATTCAGCCTTCGTCTCCTCGCTTGGAGTGGGAGTGTTGTTCTCGCTCTTTGGCTCCTCTGCTTTGACTTCTTCGGCCTTGCTTACCGTCTTCTTTTCAGGAACAGTAGCAGCTTTTTCATCCTTCTCGAGTTGAGCCTTCAATGCAGCAAGTGCAGACACGTCGCCTAACGTTGTCTTTTCAACAGTCGTTGCAGCAGCTGGTTCTTCGGCAGCTGGCTTGTTCGCAGCGGCAGCTCGCCGAGCTTTTCTAGCCTCGTTGCGTTGCTCATCTTCATAGATGCGACTATGAGAAAGGATGATGTGCTTGCTATCTTTATTGAAGTCGATAACCTTGAATTGTAGCGTTTCGCCTTGTTGAGCAGGAGTACCATCTTCTTTAACGAGGTGCTTAGGAGTGGCAAATCCTTCTACATCATAAGGTTTCAAAGTGATTTGACCACCACGCTCAGTAAGCTCACTAATGGTACCTTCGTGTATGCTACCACGTGTAAAGATTGTCTCATAAGTATCCCAAGGATTCTCCTCAAGCTGCTTGTGACCAAGGCTCAAACGGCGATTATCCTTATCAATGTCAAGTACGACAACGTCAATATCGGCATCAATCTTAGTAAATTCGCTTGGGTGCTTAATTTTCTTGGTCCACGATAAGTCACTGATGTGAACTAGACCTTCAACACCCTCTTCAAGCTCAACAAAGATACCGAAGTTCGTGAAATTACGCACTTTAGCGGTATGTTTTGAACCAACAGGATATTTGGTTTCGATGGTGTCCCACGGGTCGTTCTTCAGTTGCTTGATGCCGAGAGACATTTTACGATCTTCACGGTCAAGAGCCAAAATCACAGCCTCTACTTCGTCTCCAACTTTCATGAAATCTTGTGCAGGACGTAGGCGTTGTGACCAACTCATTTCGCTCACATGAATCAAGCCCTCTACACCAGGAGCAACTTCAACAAATGCACCGTAATCGTACATAACGACCACTTTGCCTTTCACATGGTCACCTACCTTGAGATTTGGATCAAGGGCATCCCATGGGTGTGGTTGCAATTGCTTCAATCCTAGAGCAATGCGATTTTTCTCCTCATTAAAGTCAAGGATAACCACATTCAGTTTCTGATCTGGTTGCACAATGTCAGCAGGATTGTTGACGCGTCCCCAAGACAAGTCTGTGATATGGATCAAACCATCAACACCACCCAAGTCGATAAATACGCCATAGGAGGTAATGTTCTTGACGGTGCCTTCCAAAACTTGTCCCTTTTCCAACTTGGACATAATCTCTTTCTTCTGCTGCTCGAGTTCAGCCTCAATAAGAGCCTTGTGAGAAACAACTACATTTTTGAAATCTTGATTGATCTTTACAATCTTGAATTCCATCGTCTTGCCCACATACTCATCGTAATCACGAATCGGGCGCACATCAATTTGTGAACCAGGCAAGAATGCTTCGATGCCAAAGACATCAACAATCATACCACCCTTGGTGCGACATTTGATATAGCCCTTGATTACTTCGTCTTTTTCAAGCGCTTCATTAACGCGATCCCAACTCTTAGCGGCACGAGCTTTGCGATGCGACAAAATCAATTGGCCTTTGCTGTCCTCTTGATTTTCAACATACACTTCAACAGTGTCACCAACTTTAAGGTCGGGGTTGTAACGGAATTCGCTAATGGGAATAATGCCGTCCGACTTAGCACCGATGTTAACCACCACCTCGCGCTTGTTAATCGAGATAACGGTACCTTCGGTCACTTCTTTGTCCTTGAAAGAACCTAAAGATTTGTCGTAGGTTTTTTCCAGTTCTTCGTAAGATTTGTCTCTTTGAGTCTCGCCTTTTTCATAGGCGTCCCAATCGAAATCAGCGATTGGAGAATTTTTTAATTCTTCGCTCATTTAAAAAGTTAATAAAATGTTAATTACAACAGTTTTGCGGACACGTTCCCGCAAAACACGGGTGCAAAGGTACGAAAAAAATAGTTTATCAACTAATTATGAGCAAAATATTTATCATCGATTTAAGCAAAATCGCTTAGTTTGATAAATTTAGAAATAGAAATTTCAAGATATTTCACTATCATAGGTCTTTTCCCTTACCTAATGCCCAAGATACGATGAGTTTGTAACGAAAGACGCCAGTTCGGATTATCGAGCACAGCTTGGATAGTTGCTTGCAAATTTTGCTCTCTTGCAAGATCATCGTCGGTCCAACAAGGTTGAAGAAATCGATGTTGAGCGTCAATATGGTCGTATTGAGCAAGATTTTGTCCGCAATACACAACTTTTAACTCATCACAATGAGATAACACCAATGGATGGGCGTCCCCTCCTTTGAGCCCACTTTTCGGAGATAATGTTACCCAATCGATGCCATTGGGCAACTGATGTGTGCCATTGGTTTCGATTGTAATTAGTTTTCCTGTTTTGCGTTTAAGCGTAGCTACAAATTCGTCGTCAATCCACAAAGAAGGCTCTCCACCTGTGAGCACAATCATATTAGGTGCCGAGAACGACAAAATGCTATCAATAATCTCAGACAACGGCATCAACGTGCCATTTTGATGGGCTGTATCACAGAACGCACAATGCAAATTACAGCCACTGAAGCGTACAAATATAGCAGGCGTTCCTACATAGTAGCCCTCACCTTGTAACGAATAAAAGATTTCGTTAATCCTCCACATTCTCAGGATTATCGTCTTTAATAAAAATAGCTAAATTATTGGCACTCTCACGCACATCGGCTCTATAGCAATTGGGCACGTTATCAACAATCCATTTAGCAATATTTTCAGCCGTAGGGTTAAAATCTAGTACTTCATTCAAGTATTGGTGGTCTAGCCTGCCGTGCACCATTTGCTTGATGAGTGTAAAGTCTGTTACCATGCCATTATCATCAAGTTGTGATGCTTTGCAATACACGTTTACAATCCAATTATGTCCATGCAGATTTTCGCATTTGCTATCATGATCTAGATGCAACTGATGGGCCGAAGATATTTCTAGTGTTTTTTTTACGTAATACATAGATATCAATGAACTATTTTAAGATTTTCTCTTGATTTTAGGTTGGGGTGTAGATTCGTTGAAGTGCATAAAATAGAGCAAAATCACATTACCATTGTTATACCCCATGGTGATAGCAGTAGCCTTGTCACTACAGAAAATGCCATCACGAGCTAGTACAAATCCTTTTTTACCTAAGACTCCTTGCAATTTGTCAACGATCTCTTGTTCTGTTGTCGTTGGACAATGCCTAACATTCAACGAGATAACTACACATTTAACTTGTGCATTGAAATTAAATGTTGCTACCGAACTATCAGTTCCTATGCTAGCGATATCTCGGTCAAACACATACTGAATCATAAAAGGAGCTTCTGGAGCCACAAGGGTATTGGCTCCTACATAAGGTTGCGCATCACTACCCAATAGACGATTAACATCCATCAATGAACTTGAAGTTGTCACCCCGCATGCTCCATCCTCATCAAATAACATCATCATAGCTCCAACCGCTAAATCTGTATCTATGAATCCTCTTTGGGCGTATAGCGTCTCATTGGTACCCCGCACTTGTGTGAATTGTGCGGTCCCAATGGGATTGCCAGCTTTATCCACAATATGGCATACACTATCGTTCATTGCAATGTATCGCTCACCATTGATATCAATCAATTTGTCATTCTCAAATCCAATGAGCGACCGATTGTTTTTATCCACCAATCCCATTTTGCCTTTTTTGATAACCGTGAAATTTCCAGATGGGGTGCGTGCATAGTCATCATAACCAGCCTTGTCCACCGCATCATGGTTATCATTGGGATTGGGCACTTCTTGACCATCAGCATTCAAACATACCATTGTGTCACCCTTAGCAACGGGCAACACACCGCTCACGAAATAGGGTTGTATGGGTTGATACTGTTTATAATTGCCATTAAAGAGCACATCGCCATTACGATTGATAATAGTAAATACAGCTGAAGTGTCACCTTGTTGCTGGTCATCTACAACAATGGCTTGGTCACTATTAACAAATAAGTTGGCGCCACTATACTGAGCTGGAATCACAATTTCGCCACTTGTGTTGATGTAACCCCAAAGTCCTTGGTCGTTTTGAAATGCAGCACGTCCTCTTGAAAACATAGAACATTGAGACACGTCTTTAGGTAACTCTTTAATCACATCGCCTTGCCGATCAATCACACATAATGGAGTGCCTAATCGACTGACAACTGTTACACCATCATTGCTATAGGTGGTCACACTGCCATAGCCGCCATGAGCCACTCGCGTGGGGGCGCTGATGTCATAGAAGTCATAGGTGCCTTGCTGATTAGGCACATAATACATTCCATCAATCACTGGTGAAGGAGCCTGACTATAAAGATTTTGAGCCACTACTTCTCCTGTTGTAACATTCAAAATACTCCATTTATTGCTGCCTACCAATTTTACAGGTAAATAATCCGATTGAAATGGATATGGATTTTCGTTGCGGCATGCAGCTAGCATCAATGTAATCAGAGCTACTGCAACTACTATCACCTTGTTATTCATTAGCTTATTTCAAATTTCGTCAGATTGTGAATGCAAAGTTACTGCTTTTGTAGTTGATAAGACGCAATCTAACGCCTAAAAAAACACAAAATCGGATGTTGATTACTTATTTGCAGAGAATCCAACAGCAAATGCACACTTATGCCTCAGGCCATAAGTGTGACTAGGACGATAGCCATTACCCTTGTTTGAGGTCTCTGTTCGCAGAAACTCTGAACGTTCGGCTACCATCATACTCTCAAGCATCATTTCTAAAAGGTCATGAAGACCATTTTCTCGCTCTGCATGCTTGTGCATGAGTTCAGAAATCTGTACTTTTGTCAAGTTCATAAATCTGTTTTTTAAGTTTGCTCACTCAAAATTACAGACTTGAGGGCTGACTCGCAAGG
>Ga0181612_134286_pt1 | contig 12799 bp, 13 predicted proteins | sample HoacroProtozoa21_FD_119630 | JGI IMG/M metagenome (GOLD analysis project Ga0181612, IMG submission 119630) | Hoatzin crop microbial communities from Cojedes, Venezuel. Combined Assembly of Gp0051906, Gp0051904, Gp0051908 | reverse complement strand
GTGCTGGAGCTTTCCCAGGGAGGGAAAGGGGCAGAACAATTTTGTTTGCTGCCCTGATGTGAGAAAGAGCTACGGGTGCTTGATTCTGCTCTCACTGATGGTGCTTGCTGCCAGCCCCACAGCCCTTCCTAAGCCTTGTTTAGCCGCACTCACCTGCCCAGGGCATTGCTACTTGTGGTTTTTTATGTGCTTTTGCCACTATGCCCTCACCATTGCTCCGCGGATGGAGGCAAGCTGGGACGGGAGCAGATGCTGGGCTGATCTTGGGGAGCTCCCCGGGGCTGCATGGGCTCTCCCCTCTGCCTCCTCCCTGTGCCGGTGCCATGGTTCATGCGGGGACGTGGCAGACCGCAGCGGGAAGCTGAGCCCGGTGAAACACAAGCCCTCACTCCTCTCCTTCATGCCATCCCGGCTGCGGTGGCTGGCAGAGCCGGCACCGGGGCTGGCAGCAGTCATTCTCCGAGGATGGGCACGGTGGTGGACACCCATGGGTGCTTGGGGTGCATGGCTCGCCTGTTCTTGCTTCGGGCTGGTCGAAGCTGAGCCAGCCCTGGTCTGGAAACATGGATGCCAAGCTCTCGTAGCACCTGAGACGAGAAACCCTGCTTCGCCTGTGTGAATGCACAGCTGGCACGTCCCAGGGGAGGGCAGCAGTACCTTTACAAAGGTTCTTTCAACTTTTAGCTGTTATCTTGCTTAGGCCAAGGGTTCCTTGGACCCTGAATTGAGCAGACTGTAGCAAAAAGCTGTTTAAACAGTCAGACTAATGCTACCCTAAAGAAAATATCGGTGTGCATTAGCACGTGGGAGCGCAGCCAAACAGAAAAAAGAAACAAAAGCCAAAAGCCACAGTTCTCAAAAATCAGCGGGCATGCCACCCTGAGTGCTGGAGAGGACAACCTCCGGAGGCTGGCACTGTGACAATCGTCATCGCACCCGTCAGTCGTTTGCGGGATCCTTCTCCGTGCTAACAGAAAAATCGCCGTGCGCAGCCTCGTGGGCAGGACAGACCACGCCGGGACCAGCCCATACAGAGCTTCTTGCGCATCCTCCGTTGCCATTCACATTTTCCCAGCCTGTGTCCTCATCTCAGCTGGCAGCGCTGACTAACCACCATCTCGGCGAGGATGCTCACCCGCTCAGGACCTAGTGTACTGCAGAGGCGTGGGCTGGCCTTGTCACCCCGGGGGGTTGCACACCGGTCCCCAGGGTTGGGCTGCAGTCCCCGGGGATGCTCTGCTGGCAGCGGGGAGTGACCGACTTCACCCTGGCCTCTCTGCACCGGGAGAGAGATTCACCCTGCCCCTGAAATGTCGGAGCATGTACCCAGTCTGGGGTGCAGGCAGCCCTCTGCGGCCAGTTGGGCTGAACTGGGTTTGCCTATCCCGGTACACCGGAGTGCCCGGCTCACCAGGCACCCAGCTTTCGTTCCGAAAGCTGATAGCAGTCTAAAGGTGAAGCAAAACTTGTAAAGTTTTCTGCTGTTCAGAGTGATACGATATTAAACAACTTCCTAACTTCTTGCACGCGATTGCTGCTGCTTTTACTCAAAGAGCAGCTGGCTTTTGGAAAGCTGTAATTCATACCCTGGTTGGAAAAGCAACGGTGGGCAACCCTCACTGGCAGTGAGTAGACACGTCCCTAAATGGCACAGCCAGGGAGAAACAGCGAAGCTCACTGAGAGAGTTTTCAAGCTAGGGAAGGGTATTTAGTCATGAACAGCTGCCCTCTCCCAGCATTCACTACGTTAAACCACTCTGTTGTGTTTTTTTTTCTCTTGTGGGCAAATCATTTACTGTAATGTAATGATCACAACCACATAAAATTCACTTCCTTGTGGTAAAAAAAAAAAAAAGGATTAAATGTCTCAGTTTATCTTTCCACATAGGTCACATGGCCAAAGCTGGTTGTAAAATGTTGAAAAACAAGTTTGAGGTGTACCCAGTGCCAAGTGCTGTACATTTCCCTATTCTCCCTCCCCTCCTATCGCTCACAAAGACGCCACAGAAAGACAAGGAAGTTTGCTTTCTCAGGGAGTGGATTTTTTTTTTTTTTTAATAAATTTAAAGCAACATTTATTACTCTTAAATCCAATCCTTTAAGACCTCAGTGCTGCCCTAGTCCCAACCCCACAGGCACAACTTGAGAACTTGTCTGAAAGTCAAAATGTGGGACAAAACCAGACATCCCGCTTATAACAAAGCGATTGGGCAGTGTCTCAAAAAACCACGCACACTGTGGGGATGGGGTCCGGGTCAGCCTGAAATTAAGAAACGCTGGGTGAGGTCAGGAGGAGACCCTTGTGTACCGTGTAGCCTCTCGTGCAAACAGCCACACAGTCCCCTGCTGATCTGGGGTCTCTCCACGCCCCTTGCAGCTGGGCTGGGGGCTCAGGCGAAGGCGAGGTGGCTGAGCCTGGCCCAAACCCACCTGCCAGGGAAGGTGAGGAGGTCGGCAGGCTGGGATCGGTGATTGGGAATTTGCCTCCTGGGTAAGGGGTGATGGGCACGAGGGACTTTGGGACTCTGAGGCAGCACGGTGCCAAACAGAACTTGATTTTTCTTCCCAATTGCAAATTATAGCAGATTTAAATGATCTCTTTTTCCCCGAGCAGCAGGCTCATGTCAGTTGTGCTTGAAGCAGCTCCTGGGGTTTCACCGCTCTGGCTGGAGCTAAGCCTGGCAGCTGGTGAGCCTTCATCCGCTGCTTCTGGGCGGTGGCAGTGCTTGTGAATGCTGAAGGCATGCTGACACCGTGCTCAGCCAAAACCTTTGTTATGGGTAAAGCTTAAGCTGAAGTGCTTATTCGTGGGTGAAACTCAGCCCCATTGTAGGACCCAGCCTGAGGTCGGTGCTCTGCTGAAATGCTCTGCTTTGTGTGAGAAAAGAGAGAAACCAACGGGAAAAACACATGGCTACTCAGGGTATAACTACTTTATTTAAAGTACAGTTGACAACGCCTTTGTCGGACAGAGTATGTATGGATGCGCACCTGGTTATAATGAAAGCAAGTGCCAGGTTCTGAATGAGCCTCCGCTAGTGCCTACGGGGACAAAGGAACCTTTTTCCCCCAAGCTAAGATGCACTTAATATTGCACCTTTGGTGCCTACTGTAAGGATGTCTGTAATCACTGGTGTTGGTGATAGTGGTCACCTTACTGACAGAGGACTGCTCAGCATCAGAGCCATTTAAACAACATCCCTCTTACTTCAATATCACATACATAAACATAGTTTTGATTTCAGTTACTTTGCATAAGTTTATTTGGCTATTCCGGTCTCTTGGAGAGAATCAGCGTTTCTTTGCTCTGTGTCGTATTCAGTATACTCCCTGGCAAAAGAGAAATAAGCTGCCGGACCCAAAGAGACTGACAGGATTGTTTCTTCCATTTGTTTCTGTTTTGAATGACCCTAAGAAAAAAAAATCCCGATTGGGATGGAATGGGAGCTCTCACCCTGGTCAGCTCTGCTTACCGTCCTCACCATCTGTGTGAGAGCAAGCACGGGGCTGGGAGGTCACCCGGTCTCGGTTCGGTTCTTTCCATTTCCGGCCCACCCTCTTCCCCCTGTGTGCTCTGGGGAGGGCTGGCTTGAAGGTGAATGCAGCACCTGTCAGCAGAAACAGGACCAGCCTCCCTGCAAGTCTCCCTTCAGAGGTGCTGGGAGGAAAGAGGGGTGCATAGCCAATGCACTCACATCACTGCTCTTCTCGGTGCTCAGGTGAGAAATCAGACAAGACAGATATAGGTGTTTTTTCTGCCTTTTGTGGGTGTTGCCTGACTTATCCAGCCAACGTCCTGAATTTGACAAGCCGGTAACGGGGAAAAACCCTGAACAAAGTCAGGTGCATCAGTGGGGGAGACCTGCTCTGCACACCTCCATGGGGAGAACTCCAGTGAGGAGAGACATGTGTCCAAATTAAGGACACAAAACAATTTCTTCTCTGCCACAGGCTGACACCCATCCTCATCTGACCTCATCTTTACCACAGGCCAGGGCCTCAGGATGCCACCCCACCATTGCAGTTTCCCAGTCTGTCTGGGTGTACTGCATCTGCAGTGCTTTCTCCAGATACAACTCCACTGGTGCATCATCAAACATCTCACGACTCAGGCTGCAAGTCTGAGTCAGACATAATACTCTTCCCCATCTCTCATTTTTGATATGTATGCCAAGCCTGATGTTCTTCACCTCGTGCTTCTTGGGGCTCATCTGCAACAGGAGAGCCTCTGGCTGTGCTCCAGGGCCTGCCACAGCACCGCAGGGACAGGGGACGGCCGACAGCATTGCCAGGACACCGCAGGAGGAGGGATGTCTGCATGGAGCATGCTGCAGTCCTCTCGGGCTGTAGCACTCTGCCATGTGGATACGGGGGTGGATGGTCTGCCTTTTGGAAGAGCTTACTGCAATGCTTTGGGTGGTAGCAAGAAACTGTCTAGATGGTGACAGTGGAGGGTTAGTGGAGAGGAAGCCTGGACCACCTGCACGATGCTAAAGGGCAAGGCAATCAGGCATTTGCTTCCTTAGATATGTCCTCGGTGACATGATCACTGATGAGGTCCTGCTGCCTCCCAACACCTTGTCTGCCGGAGCCCTCCCGAGCGCTCTGCCATGCTCGAGGCAGCTGCACCGTTGCTGCTCAGAGGGTTGCAGGGCGACGAGTGCCTCCACGGCACTGCCTGGATGCCACAGCTGCAGCTGCTGACCAGGACCTTGTCCCTCTGCATCCTGCACAGGATGAACCAAGGGATCTGTCTGCCTGGACCGAAGCCGAGCCTCGAGGGAATCCTTAGCTTATGCAAATGGCCAGATAGCCCTCCTGTGAGGGACAGCAGCCGTGAAGTCCAAGACTGGAGAAACTACGGATTCCCTGTGTACAGCCAGTGCACACATAACAAGCTTAATAAGTAATCCCTTGCCATTGCGTGCCCTGTTGAGTGACTGCAAGACACCCTGGTCCGTATCCTATGGGTCTGTTACAGGAGAACTGGTCATTGTAGTTATTGCTTCGAAGTTTGGGAATGAAGCAACTGCTCTCAGTGTAGGCTGGTTTGCCTCTGACCGATTTAAATGCTCCTCTCTCTCTGCTGGTTAGCTTGGGGTCACTTCTGTGGCTTGTGAGGCTGTTTGCAGGGGTTTTTTTCATGCTTCAGAGAGATCTTCTGGCTTACCTGTGGCTTCCCGCTTCCCACCAGCGCGGAGATTGTGGCCCAGCTAACGCAGATCTTCAGTGACTTTGCAAAAACACACAAGGACAGGATCAAAGTGCAGCCTGCCTGGCAAAAATTACATGAGTGAGTTTGGAAAGAGGTAAAAAAAAATAAAAGCATATTGTGCCCCACAGCAAAACTACAGCTGAGGACAACCAGAGCATGAAACGTGGCACAGCTTCAGTGTGGCGACCACCCTACAAACCAGCTGCATGCAGATGCGCAGGAACAGTCAGGGTGGGCACCAGCCCCCAGCCCAAGTGAAGTTTGTCACCTTGCCACTGCAAATGCCGGGGGGAAAGGCATTGTGGGGAGCCCCAGGTGGATGGAGGCGAAGCCACGGGGCCCACCGTGGGGCAAAGCATCACCCAGCACAGCCTGTTTAGGTGGAGACGCTGGTGGCCATGCTGGGAAGACGCTGTGGTTTGGTGCACCTGGGACAAACCTGGGCACATCTGAGCATTTTTCCCCCATAGAGTTTTCTGGTGAAGACATAGTCCTTGACTGCTCACCTCCCACATGCAGGATCTGCAGTTTTGCCCGAGCAAGGGTTGTGAGGCAGAACTTCTGTCTACTTTGATTAGGAAACCAATGAACTCCAGTTCTGGCCTGGCTGGAGGAAGAAAATATCTGATCTAATTCATCAGCTTGACAGGAAATAATTTGTACGGAGTACTTCTACAGTACCAAATTCCTAAAAATTTCCATATTCTTTGTGACTGACCATAATTGCATGGCACAGCCTGCCTTTGTGCCACGAGGGAAGGACTTGGTGCCACAAAACTGCCTTTTTCTATTGCCTAACATTCAGCTTCTCCCTGCAACGCCCCTCCGACTGTTCTGTTGCCAGGCAGGACTTAGCCCTGAAACCCGGTCAAGTGTGATTCAGCATTTAATTGACACACTGGAGCATAAAACCCGAATTTGCTGGCTTTTAGATGCACAGTAGAGGTAGTTTCTGTTGTTACGAGGTAGGTCTGGGGTTTATTTGTTTTACAGGTCAGCATGATGGGCCAGTTTCATGGCTGATAATAGGCATACGGGGAGTGGAGAGCTCAGCAAGTGCTCAGGACCCAGCCAGAGCAGACATTAGGGGTGTAACACCAGCCACAGAGAAGCAGATGGGGTACTGTGCATACCTTTTCAGACATATCAAAAATGTATTTTGCATAATGCTTAGATAAATGAGATGTTGCAATATCAGAGTGGTGTTAATCCACTTGAATTTCTTTTTAGTCTGTTTATATAGTAGCTGTATCACAGTTGTGTTGATGGGTGGTGTTTCCTGAAGACAGTCAAAGCTGCTTTTTGGCGATTTAGGTCGATGTCAGCCAGGGAAGTGCGCGTCTGCTCTTCAAGATCATCAAGAAAGACATTCAGAAAGGGAACGGGATTGACTTGGCAGCGTGTTGAGTTGTCACAGTGCCCAAGGCCTCACAGAGCTCCTGACATTCCCAAGGCAGCAAGGTCATCTTGAAAGCACAATTGCATTTCTCTGGCGTTGTTTATGTTAATATCCTGAGAATGACTTGCATATTTGAACCTTACAATGGATTAATCATTAATTAAGGTCTTACAAAACTGGAGTCAGAAACCAGCAGTCTAGGAAAATTAAAAAAAATTATCTTGTAAAGTGTCTGTTTAGAAAAAGCTGTGTAGATCCATTTTTATCTTGGGTAGCTTGAATAAAGGGAAAGAGGAAAGCACCAGAAACACATTTCAGTGCAGCATAGTTCTTCAGCTCGCTTGGAAAATGTTGCTTTTTGTGAAGGGCATGCCTCGCCTCTGAACATCTGTAAAGGGCTGTGGTTTGCTTTCCATCCAAGTGAATGTAGGTGGACCTCTAGTGAGTGGAAAGGTCAGCAACGAATTGTGGGGAAGACGTTAGTCTTTGTATGTGACTTGATGATTTGTCTGACAGGTGGAGTCCTAATACGGCTATGCTTCCTTGAAAGCTGCTTTTAGCATCATGACGATTGCCCATTCCCTGAGCAAGATAGATTGACCTGGTACTGGAAATGATTGCTAGAACACACAGACACCTAAACCAAACTTGCAATGCTTATACAGGGAAAACAGGCAAAATTAGGTGTCTCTCTCCTTACCTCCAAATCCTACAAAAATTTTAAAAAAAGAAAATTTCTTTCCATTTCCTTGACCAAAAAAACACCGGGGAGACCTCCCACGATTAGTATCCTTCGGAAAGCCAAGGCATGTTGGCATAAAATGCCTTGTTCGAATTGCGTTATGAGAAATGATGCTAGAGATAGGAAGTTGCAGACATTTTTGCTTTCCTATGAGGAACGCAGAAGCTCGTGCAGAATTTATCTGGTGTCCTTCCTTTGGGGATTGCTCACTAGTGCTAGTCCCTGCCTTCATGTCCACCACCTCTCCCTTCTCTCTGCCCTGCCTCAGTTTACCTCTGCTCCCTCACACTGCTTTTCTGCCCAGCCTGGATATTTGCAGCACATTTTCTTTGGGTGGACTTACACCAAGCAAGCAGCCAGGGATTCTGGAGGACTTGCAAATACTGCCAAGAGGTGCAGCTTAGCTTGCTGTGCGTATGAAGGGTGGAGCACGCCAAGATGAACACCACGTGCCAGTCCACAGCACTTCTGTCCTGCAGCAAGGACATGCAACAGGGTTAGAGGGGTTTTGTGCACTGAATGAATGGAAAGCACGGAGAGATGCCAGCTCCAGTTCTTTCATCCACATCCAGGCACTGACTCTAAACTGGACGGGAAAAGAGATTTAGGCTGATCAGAGGCTGCCGGAAGAATGGGGAGATGCCCAGTCTGCCTGCTGGGGAGGGCACTGTCCCCTGCAGGTGGTGGGGTGGGAGACCCAGTGGGACAGGGCATCTCCTCTCTCCACAGTCACCTGCGGGGATGCCGGCTGTGGCGTCCCGCTCCCCTCCTGCCCCGAGCACCCTCCTGGAGGGGAGCACAGCCTCGACAGAGTGCCTAGACCTGGCAGTGGGGTGTTGCAATGAAATAACAGTCTCCATTTTTAAAGAATGCTTTATTCACTACATCCTAGAAATGTACCGTAAATGGAGCAAGAACTAAATAAACTCAGAGGCTTCCGACAGTACAGAGAACAGAGATACAATAAAACACCTAAAATATCAGCTCTTCTGAGAATAAGGCACACTAGTTTGTTTTTCTTTTTTTTAATATATATTTTCTTTGAATAGTTTGTTCTTAACCTAAAGATGTTCACATTTCAAGTTATCAGACTTACCTCAGTAGTAGTGTACATGAAATGATTTAGAGGAAAGTGTAAAAGATGGGCACGGGTGGGAGGATCAGCGCGACGCAGCTGCCTGCGTCCCTGGGTCCTGCCCGTGTTCCCAAGTCCTGTCTCCATCCCCAGGTCCTGCCTGCCTCCCCGCATCCCGCCTGCATCCCCGGGTCCTGCCTGTGTCCACGGGTCCTGCCGGCTCCTGCTCACGCCCCGGTGCAGGCAGTACCCCGCCGGTGGCCCGGGGCACCTTGGGGTTTGCCCTCGATGGCTTTTTCTCTCCCTGCCACCCCTGCGAGTGGCAGGACCCTCATCCTGCAGGAGGGGAGAGGATGGGTGGGAAGGGAGCCATCACCCCTCATCCCTCCTCTGTGGGCTGGCAATGGTGGGGGCTGGAAAGTGGCCGACAGAGACCCAAACCACTAGACAGCCTTTTCCTGGCGCGGGGGTGTTTGTGGCAAAGCCCGTGCACCCATGACGGCATTTCGTGTCGAGCCATGCGAGGCCTTAGCCAGAGGGCCGGGGCAGGGGAGGCAGCGCTGGCCTCCCCCTCGGGGGTTTCCCGCACGGCTTTGCCCAAATCGCCTCCTCTCGCCCCAGAAACGGGCCGGGCCGTGGGGCTAAGGTCTGGGCGCGCTTTCAGAAGCGCAGGGAGAGACAGTGGAAGTCTCCCAGGAAGGGGCGCGGAGGGGCAGGGTCAGACCTGATGGTTCGCCTCCTCACAGCCCTTTGGCTGACCGGTCGGCAGGGGCAAGGAGAGCTCAGCTGGGCCGAGCAAGAGCACCTAGAAAAGAACCGCTCGATTTTGAGGCGAGGGAAAAAAGTGTGTGGGAAGGTCACGTCACTGAGCTGGATGCGGTCTGGAAGCGGTTCAGCTGTCAAAATATACTCTCTACCAAACCCCTTCGGTTGGTACTTACACCACAAAAAGCAAAGGAAAATTGTTTGCTCACTCCCTGCTTCGCACCTCGTGTCACCGGAGCGGTGTTTGCAGGGTTGATGCACTTCATGCAACTGGCAAGATATTTCTTTACTGTTTTACTATATTTTACATTCACCGCACTACTAAATAAAAGCCTTTAAACAGGCCACAAAACACTGCAATAATATATTTACTTCTTAATAAAACAAACTTTTTTAGAACATCGCAATAAAAGGTTTCGTTTTGTGGCAAACCACATACCATGTAAATTTGCAACATAAAATGACTTAAAAAACGTATGTTAAAAGATATTTACAAGCTCTATGTCTTAAAATCACTGGGTCTAATCGCTCCCACCCCTGATGTGCATGTACAACTCCAGCTGCGGAGAAGGGGAATGAAGTGTGGAAGGGAGGGAGGCTAGCCCTGTTTCACTAATTCCAGTATCACTACCACCCCTAGTACCTCGGAAATTTCTTACAGAACATGATGGAGCGACGGGTAAGTAACGCTGCGCGTCCTCTCGGCGAGACCGCGCCTGCTCTTGCCGACAGCAGCATACATTCTCAGTCACTACAAAACATCCACTTCAAAGAATAAAATACAGAGCGTTGAAAAAGAGCCTAGACTTTATACTGGATGAAGATCTAAGTCAAGACACCTCACATGAAATATCAACTACTCGTTTCTGCACGTGCTCCGACTACGAGTGGCTTCAATAAATAGAAAATCCAGTTGTTAAGGAAAACTCAGAGCCTTTCCTTTGCTTAACGCAAGCCCGCAAATCATGCTGGGAAGAGGTTTGTGTGAGGAAGCTTTTTTTTTCTCTCTTTCTCCCAAACGGGCAAATATTAATTACTTCTGATTTCAAATAAGAAGGAGCAGATTGTAATAATGCCAGCACAAAAATGCAGAGGTCTTGCACATTTTTGAAATTGCACTTTCCAGTATAAGTTTTTTAAATAAGGTACTTGTTGTTCTTTTCTTAAAAAACTCTAAGGTATGTATTCTTTAAATATTGAATATATTCTTCAAAATATATTGTTAAAACTTTCCCTAGCTGCTCATGTGTGCTTTTTAATATATAGCTGATATATTATTAAAGGCACTACAAAATAGATATCTCTGGAGTGCAGAAGTTACTAAAAAATAACCTTCATACCACAAATATATTGAAAACATAACTGCTAAAAAAAAAAAAAAGACCCTATGCAACCCCACTAGGATGCGTATAAATGCACGTCAGCGGTTGGCTGGGTGCATCGAGGTCCTTTAGAAATGTATGAATACAGGCGTGTTAACATTTTAAAAATAGCCTAAAAAAGTTAGTGAAAACTTCAAGCGTAGAAAATATTTCGAACACGTTTTTCTATGACATTCTTCACTTTCTGCATCAGTTTACCGAGCCCAAACGTTTACTCTTTTGCAGACAGTTCTTTCTTCATAAATAGTAAAGTGTTCCTTCAGTGTGTGTTTCTCTGCTGCCCTCCTCTGCCGAGAGTCTCAGTATGTCTGGTAGACGTCATGGATGGGGACCTGGATGGTGGCGGCTGGGAATGCCGGGGGGATGTAGCCGGCGTATCCCCCGTATGCGGCAGCGGCGGCAGCGGCAGCGGCGGCGTTCTTCTGTAGCGTGGCTATCGTTGCTGTTGCTGCAGCAGGCGCTGCGAATGGCACGTAACTTGTCCCGTAAATCCCAGCGGCAGGGATCCGCTGCACGTTGGGAGCCATGGTGTACACCGGCGTGATGGGGCGGCCCTGAAAGGAAAGCATCAGGTTCAGAGCTCAAAAAAGCACTTATATTGCTGTAATATCCCATTTCCACCCCCTGAATTGCAAACCCCCTAGAAGGGGAGGTGATAATGGGAGGGTAGGCAGCACGTGCCCTGTTGAATGAGAGTTCAGCCATCACGGGGGGCCATTCCCTCCATCCCAGACTTGGAGAGAGCAGTTGTCTGAAGTGCAAGTGTCTAAGACAGGTCAGAAGAACCGCAGGGCTGTCGGGCACCATAACGTCCTCGACAGCATCTCCTGAAGGGGAGCAGGGCAAAAGGCCAGGTGTTCCCCCCACAGTGGGTATGCAGAGCAGGAGGTATGGGAAGCGGGACATATGGGAAGTGGGACGTATGGGAAGCAGGATGTAGGTGCTGAACTCACCTGGAAGGGGGGAGGTGTTGAGACAGCTGGTATTACAGCTGCGGCCGCTGCGGCGGCTGCCACGCTAGCTGGGTCCTGCTGGACGGCTATAGGGTTGATGATGTGCTCAACGGTGTGGATTTTGCCATCTTCCATCATCTTGGTCGGCGGAGCGGCCTGAAACATGGAGTACTGGGCACCGATGGCAGGGATGGCCACTAGGAGAGATCAGAGACATCAGGCACGTTGGGAGAGGGTTTCCAGGACCTCATCTCCAAGAGCTCTGCCTCCTGGCTGTGCTGGCTCTCCTGCAGCAGCCTTGTGTGCTCAGGGGGGACTGGAGGCACCTCTGCCCTCCCCATGGGTGGGAGCACCATGGCTGATGCACGGTGGTGGGCTCGGTGCTGCCTGCTCTGCCCAGCATTTCCCTCCATGCTCCCGGCATGGGTGTCCCAGGGCCAGAACCCTGCTGGGGACCAGGAGGTGCGACCTGGATTTACACAGCCCCTTCTGACCACTGCTGTCCTCCCCTCAGCCAAGAGTGTGGCCTGAGCACAGGGACGGTTGGGAGCGCGTACTGTCCCTGTGGTGTCCCTGCTCCAGCTGTTGAGATTGAGGGACATGCAGCTGCCATATGCAGAGCTGCTCCAGGAAAGAAAAATGTGGTTTGCACTGCAGAAGTTGCAGGCAGCAACTGGTCCAGTCCATAGGCCGTCCTTTGGCCAACCCTGCGAAGTATCAGCTCATTTACTATTATGCATTTCCCAGGACTAACTTGGCTAAATATGTTATATCCCATGTCTCTGCTACAGGATCAATCTAGTTAGTGACACCAAAAAAAGTAATTGCTCTTTAGAGAATTCTCCCTCATGCCAAAATTGGACAGCATAAAATAATTAGAGCTATGCTCTTCCAGACAAAGGGAAAACACTCTGGTCAGAATCATGGTGTTGAGAGGTGGTGAGTTTGTATGTTGTCCAAAATGGAGCTTTGTGGCACTGCTTAGGGAAGCAATGTGCTTTGCTGAATATTCCCAATAATCACAATAATTGGACATGAGCCACCAACGTGTGCTCACAGCCCCGAAGGCCAACCCTATCCTGGGCTGCATTAAAAGCAGCATGGCCAGCAGGTCAAGGGACGTGATCGTGCCCCTCTACTCCGCTCAGGTGAGACCCCACCTGGAGTCCTGCATCCAGCTCTGGAGCCCTCAGCACAGGAAAGACGTGGACCTGTTGGAGCGGGTGCAGAGGAGGGCCACAAATATGATCAGAGGGCTGGAACACCTC
>Ga0181612_121820_pt1 | contig 12800 bp, 8 predicted proteins | sample HoacroProtozoa21_FD_119630 | JGI IMG/M metagenome (GOLD analysis project Ga0181612, IMG submission 119630) | Hoatzin crop microbial communities from Cojedes, Venezuel. Combined Assembly of Gp0051906, Gp0051904, Gp0051908 | reverse complement strand
AGAAGCTGCCAGAAGCTTCCCCCATGTCTGATGGAGCCAGTGCCAGCCAGCTCCAAGATGGACCCACAGCTGGCCAAGGCCAAGCCCATCAGTGACGGTGGTAGCACCTCTGGGATAACACAGTTAAGAAGGGGAAAAACCTGCGGTGACGCAGCAGTCAAGGGAGAGGAGTGAGACGGTGTGAGAGAAACAACTCTGCAGACACCAAGGTCAGAGAAGAAGGAGGGGGAGGAGGTGCTCAAGACGCTGGAGCAGAGACTTTTCCCCTGCAGCCCATGATGAAGACCATGGTGTCCCCTGCAGCCCATGGAGGTCCACGGTGGAGCAGATATCCACCTGCAGCCCATGGAGGACCCCATGCCAGAGTAAGTGGGTGTGCCCTGAAGGAAATTTTGGCCCGTGGAAAGGAGCCCATGCAGGAGCGGGTTTTCTGGCAGGAACTGCACCCTGTGGCAAGGATTGATGTTGGAGAAGTTCGTGAAGGACTGTGTCCTGTGGGAGTGACCCTACACTAGAGCAGAGGAACGGCATGAGGAGAAAGGAGCAGCAGAGAAGTGTTATGAACTGACCATAACCCCCAATGCCCATCCTCCCTGTGTCGCTCAGAAAGCAGGAGGAGGAGGTAGAAGAGTCATGGATGAAGATGTGCCTGGGAAGAAGGAGGAGATGGGTTGAAAGTGGTTTTGGATTTATTTTTATTTCTTACTGTCCTACTCTATTATTAATTGACAATAAATTAAATTAATTTCCCCAAAGGTGAGTCTGGTTTACTCATGATGTTAATCAGTGAGTGATCTCCCTGTCCTTATCTCAACATATGAACTTTTCATCGTATTTTCTCTCCCTGTCCCACTGAGGCAGACAGTAAGAGAACGGCCTGATGGGCACCTGGTGGCCAGCTACAGTTAACCCACCACACCACTGATGATTTATTTCAACAAGGCTCTACACTTCAGGGGGAGCTAACAATAACATGACAAGAAACAGTACAGTTATAGTGAAGAGATGAGTCAACCTTTATGGGCAGCACCAGATGACCTTCTTTTTTCCCCTAGTGTAACTGCGAAATTTTGTCTTTTAATAAAGCAAGATGCTGTCAAATATCTGTCTTCTAATGGAGTCTTCTGTTTGTGGCAGGAGTTCCCGGCTAACTTTGGTACTCCAAGATGTCTGGGAACTGGGCACCTCAGGTTTTCAGCCAAGGAACAAGGTTAATGGTACATTTCTATTTGCAGGGATGGGAATGAAGAACATATTTAGTTATGCAACATTCTAAAAATATTCTGAAGACCAACTGTTCTAATAATGGGAGGCAGTGTAAAAGACAGGACAGCAAGAAATCAATAAGGAAAGAGCATGTTGGCCAATTAAACTGGAAAAAAAACACTTTCACAATTTTGAAGCTGAATGAAATGTTCTTGTAGTCAAAAATAAAAACATTGACCACTAACTACTGACCAGGATCGTGCTGAACCACAGATTCCACAGTTAGAAATTTTACTTTAAAATTTTGCTCTGATTTCAACTTTTGAATCAAGCAAGCCTCAAAAACATGAACTGAATTACCTTAGGTAAAAAATAATTTGAGTCAGTAGAAACATGTCATTCAGTTTCTATTCAGTCACTTTAACATGGGAGTATTGCACAAATACTGGATATGCAATACATTTTGCCTAAAAAAGTTATGCACAAAATGTGCACTTTCTCACACAGAGAAAATTTAGTAAGATAAGAATCTGCAAACGAGAGAGTTTCTTTTTAAAGTGGAAACAAGCTTGGAACTGAACAGAACTGAAAAGAACAAGAAACACAGAGGCTACCACTTGAAATCTTGCAAATAGCCTCTATAGTATGTAAAATTTTGGTGTAGTTAGGTAGATAAAACATAGCAAGCTAAATACATTCGTAAGTGTATATGATGAAACTAAAACAGCAGATGCTAAGAAGTTACCTTCACTGAATGCCCATTGGCACATTTTTGGAGTCTGTCCTAATGTATTATGTTTTGTTTTATTTTATTCCATTTTGACTGTTTTTAAGGATATAGAAAAGTTTATTTAACACTAAAAGGACCTTTTTAAAGAACTGTTGCATTCTACTATTTAAATTTTAGTTCTACCTGTGGTTCTTCCATAACCTGAACTATAAAGCTTTTATGTCTAACAATTTCTATCTGTCCTGTAAGATCACAGATAAAAACCACTCATTAAAAGTAAAGGGAAATCAGTCAGCATTTTCATGTATTATGATGTTAAAAGACTGTCTCAAATGAATTACAGCATTGTAGTCTCTCTGGAACCATCTATTTTCCTGTACATAATAGACTGTTTAGCCAACATATGGGACCTTAAAGATAAAATTACATTTAAAGCCTGCCAGAAGAACATCAGCCAGTCAAATCAGGTGATTAGCTAGTAGGCAGCAAATCTGGGCTGTAATTTACTGTTGTAAATATGGACAGAGACTAGATAAATGAACTCTGGAACAAATAGAACAGACTTATAACTGTTGTTTATGAAATAAAATCCTTGCTTAGTGAGGTCAAACCTGGAGTTGATCGCATATATTGCTCTTGTGTTTGTTTTCTTGGTTTACAACAATCTGGAAAGCAAGAGACTAGAAGTACTTTTTCAGTAGCCTGGTTAAGGTTAAAGTAACAACAGTGACAGAACATCTTTATACAGTGATCCACCCCTTAAATATTATTTGTAATGCTTTATAAAACTTGCCTTAAAGGCATAAAAAGAAATCAGTGAATGCAGTTCATGAAGATGCTTGAAATTGTGACTACTGTGGCAGAAGCCAGATGAGAGCAAGCAGTGGAGGAGGGAGAACAATGTATTTTCTGTTCTTCTGTGGGCTTGTGAGTAAACACGAACATGGTGGTTTGCCACTCTGTGCTTTGGGTTTTCCAAGCTGTAAAATGGGGACAGTGATACCAGCTGGGATAGATGGAGACTGCCAAGCACATTCACATGACAGGGTAATTGCACCTCCAGGGATCCACAGATGGTTTCCACAGAGCTGGCTCCAAAGGCAGTCCTGCAAAGTAACATCAGTAACACCACTTGCAGACCAACATGGCCTTAAGCATGGTGTCAGCTGGTGATATCAGTTGATCAATTGGCTCCATCCTAGAAAGTCTTCACCACCATCTCCTGCAAGAGATTATGAGATGTAAATAGTCTAGAATTATTCTGAGCTCCAGCAGGCTATCTACCACCAGATTGTACAAGGCTTCAGGTCTTCCAGATACAAAGTGAACAATCACTGAATTCCCTGCTTTTGTTATTTGGGAAATGTAAACAACATTAGGCTCATGCACAAGAAACACCTTAAGAAGTTAAGCTCTGGCATCTCCTCTTGCATGTTGAGAAAGTCTCCAGAAGCAGGCTGACAGAGGAGAATCAGCCCTTCTGAGACACACCTGATCTGTTTGGCCCTGTTAAAGCCTTCCCTCCACCCCAAAAAGGCTCACTTTTTGCACTGCAATCATGACCTATGCAGAAACCCTCAGGAGCTTAGAGCTAAGAATGCTTCAAAAGCTTCTCAAATGTACCTGACCATGCAAGCATTCCTGCTCCATTCCAGGGCTAGAGATTTCAGTTGACAGTTTTCTCACTTGAAAGCTCGCTAATGTTGGTGCTTTGGTTACTCCTACATCAGAAAAGGTTTCTCAGTCAGTTGATACCTACTATTGTGAGCATGAGAATTACCATAATACAAGTAATGAATAGAAGAGTAGTCCTTGCACCCACAGGAGTTCCAAAAAGTGGGATCTTTTCAGCGACAATCTCAAGTCTGCAGAATTCATTCCCAGATTTCAGAAATACAGTCCAAATACAAGAGCCTTACCTTTCAACTTTTCACATGGGAAACAATAACATTTCACATAACCCCAATTTAATAATATGTTTCAAATTATGTGTTAATTATAAAATAATTGCTGATCTATCTTACTGTCCTCCTTTGCGAAAAGGTGTGGAAAAGGACCCAAAATTGCCGGAGTGAGCCACATCCTTGCCATCCAAGTCATAAATTTGTGGCTGCAGCGCCCACTCCATTGCTCTGTTCCATTTGAATGACACGGATAAGATCCAGAGTACCCTTATTTACTGGCTCTTCTCCTCCAATATTACTCCAAATTTTATAACTCCAGAACACACTGTGTTATAACAGATGGAAAAGGTTTTTTCTTCCTAAAGCTGCCACCAAGTTTAATGAAGCCTATAGGACAGAATCACAGCTTAGTTTCAGAACTAACAAGTGATTGTATCTCCTGCTGGAAAGCTTTGTCTATGCATTTTACTAGAGGGTATATCATTAAGCCTGTGTGTTAGTCATATAAAATGTTGGTTGAGAAGAATTGCAGTGGAGGGGAAAAGCAAAAGAAGTCTAGATTTATATGTAACATTTCTTCTGGAATTAAAAAGATTGATAGCAAATCCGTCAGTGATAGCACCGAAACACCTTCAACCATTCTAATAACATAGATAATTGTAAAAGATGTGTTCAGAATTACTCCATACTTTTTGTTGCTAGTCTTTCCTGTTCTTTCATGTTTTCTTCTCCTAGGACATAATTTATCCATTGCCATTTGTTATTTCTTCCTATTTTTAAGATAAAAGCTTGAGGTTGTTACTCAGCCCTTTAAAAGTAGTAGCAGATACCTCCTATGGGGATGAATGTTCCTTATTGTCACACAGGTAAGATGACTATCCTCACACTTTGATCAAGAGTTCCCAGGAATCCAGGCATTCCATTTATTTTCTGATCCCTGAATGGTCCAACTGAAACTTCCTCCAAAGTACAGAGCAAAACACATTTCATGCCATTTTTAAACACCAGAGGGTATGAAAGAACCCTGACTGCTTTAGCTGTCATCATTGCTGTCTTTTTGTCTAATACACAGGGAAAGAGTGGAAACAATTACATTTCTGGGAAATTGGTTGATTTTGAAACAAGAGGTGCTGACCACCCAGTTATCCATTTTAATAGTCAGAATTTGGTGAGGAATATGTTTGTTTTCTGCTGGGTCTTACAGCAGGCTTTGCAGATTCACAAAAACAAGCATTTCTTCACAGGGTCGAGGCCATGCATAATAAATTATGACATCTTAGTGCTGCAGAGTTAAAGATACTGTCTCAGAAGAAGCTTCTGGGTATAACGTCATGGAAGGAGAGTGGTGGGACGCTTAGACTGCTCTTTAGTTTTGGGGTGGTGAGGTTTGACAGTGGTACAAGTACAGACGGCGGGGCACTCTTAGGGGTCTACATGCACAGAGTAATGCAGCGAGATACCCAGCTCGCTCTGGCACAGGAAGCACTGCAGCTTGCCAGCTTTACCTTTACCATCCTCCTCAGCAGGGTTAACTAGCACAAAATCACTCAATGACTGGTCCACGAAGTGTTTTTAAAAGCACTGAAAGTCCTTTGCTGGCTATTGCCCACAGTCACTTCGCTGTTCAGTCTTTCTAGTTAAAAACTACCCACTTACTAGAGAGTTGATGTTCATTTTAGTTGCCCTACTGATCATCTGAATATGGTCCCAGCCTTTACTCTAGGTTCTTTCTTTACTTGTCTTTGCCCAATTTTGCCAGTTAATATCGAAACCTGACAGACGTCAACTTCTGACATTTTTTATGACCTCAGAAGTTGCCACTAGCAAGATTTGGACCAATTAAAACAGAAGTTTGAAACTGATGGTCTGCAGATCTCTCTGTGTAGTGCTCTAATCCTGGGTTGAGGTGGTCCAACACAACCACATCTGGCTTCAGCCGCTTTTGCAAAGCCCAGGAAGGAGTCAATGGGCAGAGCTGAAAGCAGTTACTATTAATAGGCTACAGGGTCACCCTCCACTACCGCTGCAGAGCTGTGCTTGTTCTTGTAGCTGCCTTGGTGAAGAGGCAGTAGCTCCCCTCTCATTCCCAGCCCACTGAGTACCCCAGCACCACATCCCTCCACTCTCCACAGGGAAGCATTTACCTCACCCATTGCTGTCCTCTCTCCTTCCCATCCTTCTTGTGCAGAAGAGGAGGGACAGGAGGGAGGAAAATGCCATCATCTGAGAATTGGGAGAAATGAGAATGTGGAAAGGAAGAAGAGAAGAAATGAGAGAGCACCCAGCCTGTAGTTCAATGCCAAAGTCAGCCAAAGTCACAATCTACCCTGTCTCTCTCCCTCGCTGCTCAAATTTTTGCAATTTTCCCTTTGTGATTCCACTGCCAAAATAACAATAATCAACAGGCAGACCTTTGTTTTCCAAATATGTAATATTTGCAGGATTTCTTTGCAGGTGTAGTCATTGTCTCCTGCTTTCTTTATCAGATAGGAAAAGTCACAAATTGTCACCGTCCTGATCTATGTGCCTACATTTAGTCATACACCTCACTGAAATACTGTTGTTCACTCTTTTGTGGTCAGCACATGCAAAGTTTACAGCAGACTGCTAATGATGTTGGCATTGTTGTGGCATATTCTCAAGCCATGTTTTTAATCTAAGTGATTCTATTTCACTTTCAGTTATAAACAGCATTATTTGAAACACTTTAAGAAGCAAAGAATTATCTTTGGTAATGAAAGATATTTGTCCTCAGGATCTGTCACAATTCGGTGTGTACAGGTATATACAGCTATGACAAGCCTCTGCTTGCTTTAAGATGGAAGAAAGCGAGAAGAGCCACTGTGCAAAATGCTTGCACTCTGCTCTGAGGAAGGTTGAGCTCAGAGACAAAATCTTGGTGTCATTGATAGACGATCCAGCTGTACTGACCACCTTTGTCATGAAATCCTGACTTTTTTGAGTCGAAGGTTTAGCTCTGCATAAATTTAGTTTATGGGTTAGCATTTTAGCTCCCAGCAGGAATGTCCTTTTTAAGGCTTTCCCAGGAATCCCCACTTAGCACCTTACAGTAGGCATCACAAAGCTTTCTCAGAGCACTTCACAGAATCATAGAATCAGAGAATGCTTTGGCTTGGCAGGGACCTTTAAAAAATGTGTAGTCCAGCGCTAATGGACTAGGAAGGCACCCTAGTTCAGCGGGTTTCATTTTGGATGAAAATAAATGGGAGGATTTCCTTTTAGCAGTGATTCAGTGTAACCCAGCTGCTAAGAGGCAGCCAGTCCATGGGACCGGACTAGAGCCAATCTGCAGTAACACCCTGAAAATGGGTGTAGCATGAATGTAGAAACCTCAGTACTGTGTCAGCCTAAAAATCTGTTGGGCCACACTGAGAGCTAATGCAAACACATTACACAGGAAGACTCACTGCAGTAAGAATAAAAAATATCAGGGCTAGTAAATAAAGCTGTACCGATACAGAAGGCCCACTTTAAGTGAGTGCTTACAGTTAAGTTCAGCTCTGAGAAAAAACAGTTTACAAAAATATTCCCTTTGTCTGTTCAGTTCCTTTTCATAAGATCTGCACATTTTGATCAATGCGTGTTTCTATATTTCAGAACATCCCTTTCTGTGTGTTCAGCTGTGTTTATAGTATAGTATGAAATGTGATTTATTTTGCCATAAATTGTATGCATTTCTAAGATGTGTGTTGGAGTAGTAATATCAGCCTTCTGGTCACTTTTTAGAAGCAGAAGGAGGGAGTGACACAGACATACAGAGGGTTCTCAGTTTTGCGCTGTATCTGGCAAGCAGCAATACTGCACTGTCCTCAATATGTCCTTATTAAGCAAGCTACTGGGAAACCAAAAGGCAGAGGAGAGAGAGGTTGGTGAATACAGAGCACTGAATGGGTTAGTGTCCTTCGGCTGCCTACTGCGGCTTTTACAGAGGACATTAGTCCTGAAACACAATGAAGAGATGGTGAAACTCAAAAGAGGTTTGATTCCATGTCACAGGATAATGTAGGAAATTTTTCCTCACACTAAAGCATACATTTGATTACACAAGAGTTTTATGCAAGCGTTGGCAATGCTCTCAAGACACCAATTCAAAACAAAAAAAAGCACCAAAGAGAGGAAAATGAAAATAGAGGGACTGGAAGAAAGGAAAAGAACGGTGTCTAGGAAATAGTCCTGTTCCTAATTAACAAAGACACCTTTACATCACCTCTAAAGCGTTGGGAACGGTGGAGCGGCGGCGGGGGGGCACAGAGCCCTCCCGGGGCAGAGCAGCTCCGCCGCAGCCCGGCAGCAGATGGAGCTCCCGGCTTGCGTTTGAGCTCCCGGGTTCGGGTTGAGTTTCGCCTGTTTGAGCCCTTTTTTGTTCCTTTCAATTTGCCTGTTCAGTTGCAGTATTTGTCCTTTGAAATTCAGAAATAAGTTGAAACAGGAAAAACAAAGTCAGAGGGCATTTTCCACACTAAAATACTGTATTTTCCTTTGGACTTTCATGCCGTATATGTCTTTCAAAAAGCCACTGCTGCTCTGCTTTAACAACAGTCAGTCTGCAAGTCAAAGTAATTCATTCTGTAACTGGATCAAGCCCTAAATAAGACCACATCTGTAAACATTTTAGTAAATGCACTTCTAAAAAAATGCACTTTTTAATTAGATGTTGCTTAGCCATCAAGGAGTATGAAGGAACTTCACGTGCCTGTAATTATATTGTGCAATTGGTTTCATAGCAAACTTCATCCAAGGTTTAACCTGACTTGTTTTGTATTTAAAAATACTGGGTTTACACTTTTCAGTGCAGAGGATTTGAATTACAGTACTTGTCTGGTATTTCTCTAGACCAAATGATTTCCACGTTGTGTTAATGAAAAGCAGTCAGACACACATTCAGTAGAAGCTAGCTGACAGAATAGGTGGCAGCATCCTTTTGTAAGCCAGCTTAGTCGGGAGGTATCCTGCATTTCAGGTGCACAGAAGTCTTATCAATTGAAGGTTTGTATCAGCTGATTTAATTCCTAGCAAAACAGCCTTATTCCCCAGGTCTGGGGATATAGTCTGGCACAGGGGGTTTGGAATGGGGAAGGTAGGACAATATTCAGCACGGTGTTTGCAGCTGAGGGGGATGCAGAAAAGAAATGTGTGAGTTGTAGGACACGGTAAGGAATAAATACAAGGTAACTTGACTGTGCTGCCCTTTACTAAGGATGCTTTCTGGAACTGATGAAGAGATGTGGCTTTAGGTTCCTGCTCACAATGGTATTTAGGCTTCTTGTTGTTGTTTAATTTTAATTGAATTTTCAGGACAAGGATTAGACCGCAAGGTTTCCCTCTTCAGAAGGGGAGCTCAGGGTTTTATTACTGATGTGCAAGGAGGCTTCTGCAGGCTACTGTCTAGTATCACTGGACTGGCTTCTGTAATAAAAAGAGCATATTAAGTCCTCTTTCTCTGAGAGTTGTGTGGCTTTACAAAATTTTCAGAAGTACTTTAGCAGACCTCTGGTTAAAGCACCCTCACATTGCACATTTGTTCTTGATTATCTAAAGACCGATTGTGATCTCTGAGGAAAACAAAACTGTTTCCTTTTCATTAAATGAATAATTTCACAGGCACAATGGTAAAAGCCATAGACACACTGTGTTGCATTGCTGTAGGTAGTGTTCACCTTTTTTCACATCTAGGATCTGGTAGCAGAGCACAAAATTAAGTGACTTTGTGCAGGGAGAGCTGCTTCTGAAAGCTCATTTTTCCCTCAGCAGCAAATAGGCTGTAGTCAATCTGTCTTAACACAAACACTGGTGCTCGGAAGAGCAGGAGTGCTGGGAGCGCTACTGCATTAGGAATTAGAGGAAAATGGGAGAAACAACAGGTATCTGGGAGCAGGTAACAGAAAGAAGTCCTATAAACAGCTTGATCATATGTATTTTACAGAATATGCTGGACAGGTCCCTTAGTATAGCTATTTTGGATGAAATTTGAAAAGAAATCCCAGACTCTCTATTCGGACCTCCTGGGCAAAGATCTGCTTTAAGGAATTTGCAAAGAGCAGAACCTGGCAGAGAGGGAAAATCCAGCTGCCAGGAGCAGGCTGCCAAAGGTTGCTGAGCTCTGCAGTGGGAAAAGGGTACAAAGAGAGCATAACTGGTAGGGAATGGAGCTTTTCAGCCTAGAGAGACAGCTAGATGAATGCTGAAGCCAAACATAAAATTGAAACAGCTAATTCAGCCCAGAAAAGCCTACTTAAGTACTATTACACTAGACCCCCTGAAAGGAGAGTTAATTTTGAAAGTACCTGCTGTGTGGGGTTTTTGAGCCTGCAAAGGGAAATTCAAGCAGCAAATGAGCATGAAACAGGATTAGGTGTTTTCTCTTTACCACCACCATGCTTGCACTCTCCAGCTTAGTCTGTTTCTCTCTGTGGAACCTTAGTTTCTGCAAAACAGTTTGCCTCCATGAAAAGAACCACACACTACAACCAGCAGTTGATTATCACATTAAAATAATTCAACAAGAAGTTATCCTTTTTTCCTGTTGCAGAAACATTGAGAAACTGCATAAACCTTTGTGTTATAGCTGTATTTTTGATTTTGGACAGCAAAGCTTCACTTCAACAACATTCGAGCAGAAACACACAATAGCAAATCCTACAGTCCTGGTTTGATTAGAATATACGACATATATTGCAACAGTAAACAGGTATCATAACACCAGAACCATTTTCAGAGAAAAAGTCAGTGTAGACAGGGGTGACAACATAAGAATTGCTTAAAAATTATTTGAATGCACTCAAACTGGAATATATATTTCCCAACTTAAGAATCTGCAGTTAAGTACTGGCAGTTTTCATACAATATTCTGTACAGTTTTCTGAACGCTGTGCCACATGCACAGAAAACCTTTTAAAGGCTAACCTAAAACATAGCTGTAAGTATTTAGATTGTGCATTGCTGAGTTTCAAGTGACTTTTACATATGTTACCTGGTGGTACAATCAAGCTGTTTGTGTATCTGCGTCAAGATCATATGCACCTATTTTTTTAAACTTTTACATTATATATATATATATATCTCAAAGAAGAACCTGTGTCCTTAAAGTAGGCAGGGATATTGCTCAGAGACAAAACAGCAGCATGTCAACCTCCAGGAGCCTTGCTCCTGTGTATTGTTCCCTTACCAACATCTGGGCTGATTTGTCTTATGCCAGAGGCCAAGCAGGTTCTCAGCTAAACCTAGGACAGACAACAGTTTGTACAGCTGCCTCTGGCCTCCCACAACCACAGGTAAAGTCTCTTAACATGGTCAAAAGTCCTTATATTACCATAAAGGTGAATATGTAAATACAGTTAAACAGTATCATTTCTTTAGAGCCAGATTTCTTAATTAATCCAGTGGTGCCCTGAGTCTGGGACTTAAATATGCAGCACATCTGCAGGTCTTTGGATACATCAAATGCAACAGTAAAAAAGAAAAAACTGTTGAATTAGCATTCATAAAGTGCCTTATGGATAATAATAATACATCTCATGAATATGAGTGTTTGAAAACCAAGAAAGCCATTAACAGGGAACTACAATATTAAAAAATATTTCCATGCTTCTTCACACAGGGTCTTTTCAGCTTGCAATGGAAACACAGTAGTACACTTTAGTCTCCATTAATAGCCGGCACGGCTTTCATCTTTCTGCTTGATGCACGGTGGCCCCTTTCTCTGCTACGCTTGTGGCAGAGAAATGTTGCCAGCATTTTTATCACCTTACCTGCTTGAGAGTGGTTGGTCCCATTTGCAACAAGGATCTACCAGCACTTTAGGAAATTGGCCAGTAAACCTGTAGGTAGCTCTCTTTTAGGCTAAAGAAATAGGAACTCAATTACACAATCAGTCAGCATCACTGGTCTTTTTGACAAAACTGGAGGCGGGGGGAAGCAAACTCATGGAAGTGCAAACACAATATCAACATTTACCTTTGTGTTCATTCAACTTACTTCAATTAGAGAAAAAGCTGTGGTGAGTCTACCTGTACTAAGGGCTCATCCTTGCAGCCAGGCAATGACAAATCTGAATTATTCAATATCTCATGGAAAATTATTGTTCACAATGTACAGGTTTTTGAATATAAAAGCAGGCAAAGAGAACTAAGACAGCATTATCAGGAGATATCTTCAAACTCAACATTACTTGGAAATACTTACCCAGTCTTTCAGGATATATCATACATACTTTTATATTCACTGCACTTGTTACCCACAATAACTGCAATACTTTAGACTGTGCTGTAGTATGTGCAACACTCACTTCCCAATGACATTTCATACACTACCTTTTAACAGCAATTTTTGACTGAAAACTTACAACGTCTGTCCAAACATTTTGTTTTATAGCATTGTTCCTGAGCTCCCTTCATGGAATAGATGCCAGAAAATATCAAGGGCTCTCCTCATTCAGATGAGAAGATGGTGCAGGGTCATCTTTGTTTCCTAGACCTCCAGAAAAACTGAGCAACGTACTGCTCTGCAAGAACCTGGCAATGCACTATGATCTCAATGGTATGAATCACTGCAGATCTTCAAAATTATTCAGCACAGACATTTTATCCTTCTCCGCCATATTCTACCCCAAACACAGGTATAGAAAGTGGTTAATTAGGGTCTCAAAGCCACAGATAATGGAGAAACCACTATTCACCCTAAAGCATGGCCTCTTTCAAGTCCTGGGGACTCCTGTGAGATGTGTTTATATCTGAAATATTGTGTGACTCTTACTTCAGCATGAATGCCTGCTCTAAGTGACCAGTTGCTTGGCCTGAAATAGACCAAGTAGAGGAATGATTTTCACAGCACTGTGACTTTTCCTCCTCTCTCTGGGAGAGAGGTTGCTATTATGCAGACTAGATACTTAGATTATCCCATTATCCTATACTTGCCTTTTTTTCTTTTTTTTTTTCCTTTTT
>Ga0181612_182598_pt1 | contig 12801 bp, 5 predicted proteins | sample HoacroProtozoa21_FD_119630 | JGI IMG/M metagenome (GOLD analysis project Ga0181612, IMG submission 119630) | Hoatzin crop microbial communities from Cojedes, Venezuel. Combined Assembly of Gp0051906, Gp0051904, Gp0051908 | reverse complement strand
TTTGCCACTATATATGTGTTGTCAGAAAAGAGAAAATGCTGAATGCCGGTACATTTTTGTGCCTTTTTTTCTGACAGCCGCAAAAATAGAAACTTTCAAAACCTCTGAGGAGACCCTCGGAGACTTACCGGGTAGCAAAATGTGTGTAGGACTGTAAAGACTGCATTTGTACTTACAGAGAGATCACTTCTAAATATTGATTATTGTAAGGTTAATTGTGCAGCCTAGGGCCTCCTGCTTTCTTAGAATAGCAATGACAAAAGAATCAAAGCAGTATTGCGTTTTTCCTACGCTGAATGAGGAACTCGCTGAAATACAGAAAACAGTATTTTTCTTGAGGCTACTCTGTATCTTCTTCTATGTTAATATATGCAGAATAGAATTTTTAATAATTGTAGCCATTTTTTGTCTCTTTTTCCCTTACAAATTTGAGGAAGCAATGTTACTATGAAAATAAAGCAAACTAATAATAAGAGTGACCACTCATCTTAATTTGAAGTCATCGCCATTTAAAAAAAAGCCTTTGTGCCTAGTTTTCAATTCTGTTGTAACGCCTCCTGAAAGGAAATGAGGAATAGGGACATAGACTGGTAGAAGAGCAAAAATTGTGAAAAGATGGGGCATTTACAGAAAAAAACCTTTGGGTGCGGTTGAAGTGTCATACTGGCTCATACTGACTGAAACTGCATGTACAGTGTCATTTTCGTTTTGCTGCTGTGCCGGACTTGCCCAGGCTGGATGACGGTGCTGCCAATTTTAGATGCTTGGAAGCCGTCCTGATGGCTCAGGCCACAATGCTCTGCAGTGCAGAAGTTTTCAGATGGTTTCTGGGGTGAAGGGGGAGGTGTTTCTGGGGTGAAGGGGGAGGTGTTTCTGGTCGGATTGCTCTGTAAGTCATTGAAATGTCTTCCCTTAGGTTTCACGGGATCATTTCTCGGGAGCAAGCAGATGAAATACTTGCTGGTGTAGAAGGAGCATATATTCTTAGAGAAAGCCAGCGGCAACCTGGCTGCTATACTCTTGCTCTCAGGTAAATGCGGTTTTAATAGAGGCTTATAGTTCAAATGTAAATGTGCTTAATGGAGGGGATTGTATCAGCCGCTTTTGAATGAAGTCTGTGTCCACCGTTACTGAATCCACTTCACGGTGTCAGTGATTTTACACCCTCTTGTCAGCAGTTTTACCATTGCAGTACTACAGCAATTCAGTCACTCCTTTAGCACTTGGCTAGGAAGTCCCTTTTCAGAAGCAGACTGTGCCTGTTTTCAAAATTCTTGCTACCTAGAGTAGCCTTTACAACCTTGAGTGTTGCAAAGATGGAGCTTCTCCTTGCAAACTGTGTAAGAGGTGTGAGGGAGCACAGAACAGGGGAGCGTCCCGCCAGAGGACACAGCCAGGTTATCCTCGGAGCTCAGCGATGTGTCTTACACAAACATTGGCAACTGTGGGCGATAATAACCCTGGATAGACCTGGAAAATCGTGAAGTCCAGTGGCTGACCAGCTGTCAAAGGCAGCATACCGGACTTCAGTTTCCTTCCCTAACTGGTATTCAAGCTTGCTGTAGAAATACAGTGTGAAGCACAGGATGCTGCTGCTCAGAGAGGAGTCTGCTATTCAGCTGAATGAAAAATTCAGTGGGGACCTCACTGCCCCTCACAGGTGTGTTTCCTTGAAAATATGGTCGCTCCTGGCTTAACTGTGCCACGCAAAACCTGCCCACGCAACAGTCTTAAAGCTCCTGTGGGTTAGCGGCAAGAGGACAAGATGCTCTGTTGGGTTTTGACAAAACAAACTCATTGGCAATATTTTACGATGTTTGTAGCATTATTACTCCTGTGCGATATACACAAAATGAAAGTCTGCATTTTTATGCTTCTGCTGGTAAGCAAGAAGGAAAAATCCTTTAAAGAGTTATCCCAAGTAGCTGTGATACAGTGCTGAAATCATCCTCAGAATTCACATTGATGTGCAGATGGTGGAGCTGGAAAAGCTGGTGAGTCATGCCAACTAAAAAGTGGTGTAAATTAAAGGCAACTTTTGTCAGCTGAAAAAGAGCAAACACATTTTTTTAGGGTTTTGGAGAGAGATTTCAAAATAGAGAATAAAAAGAACTACTAAAGGATGGTGATTATGGCAAAGTGCCTGTTGTTTTGACACAACAGCATGATTTATAAATCCATCTGCATAATTATTTGTAGAATCAAAAACTGAATGTGATCATAAATTGTGAATTCTTATGAAGAATGTGGACGAAAAAAGAAGAGGCTTAAATGATTTCGTTTGAATGCCCAACAAACTATGTAGAAACATGCACATTTCATGCAATGTAGGGACCATTTAACCCAGTGTCATATCTTTTAATTCTTCAATCAAGAATGGGACTCTAACCTTGGTGTTACAAACTTAATGTGCTAATATAGCACTTCGCTGTTTAAAACACTGTAAAAAATCCCCACAGATTACACCTACCATAAACAGGGCCCAGGTTGCCATACAGAACTCTGGGTGTTTAACTGCATCTCTGAATTAGGAGCTTGGTCTCATTGCCTGCCTTCTAGAGGGCGATTCAGACCCTTAGGATTTTAATTACTTCCTAGAGATACCCATCTCTCGTCATTGACTGTAAATATGCCCATGGTGGTTAAGCATCCACCTTCTGCACCTCAAAAATGTTTTGTGGTGGAAGAGCCCTTAACACAATTACGCATCCCAATATAAGGTCTTGTCAATGCAAACATGCCTTTCTGATTGCTGCAGTAGTCCCGTTAGGATTTAGATTAAAACCATGTAGGTCTGGGTTGCATGGCTTGTTATGGAGAATTGGCCTCAGTTGTGTAGCCCAGTCCATGTGGTGGAGTTATGTCTGGGCTTGAACTTGAGTCGATCTATCCACAGATACCCAGTTGCAGCCATGTACATACTCCGTATGTAATCCAGATATATAGACTTGTCAGTGAAATTACCTCCTGAGCGTTTTGCAAATGTGAATTCTCTCTCACTCTTCCCTCTCTCTCTTTCTTCTCTCCCTCCTTTTTTTCTGGTATGTTCAGATTTGGTAATCAGACCTTAAACTACAGGTTGTTCTATGATGGGAAGCACTTCGTTGGGGAGAAAAGATTCGAATCAATCCATGATCTGGTTACAGATGGGTTGATAACATTGTATATAGAAACAAAGGCTTCTGAGTATATTTCCAAAATGACAACAAACCCCATCTATGAACACATTGGATACGCCACTTTGCTTAGAGAAAAAGTGTCCCGGAGGCTGAGCAGAACAAAAAACGAATCAAGAAAAGCAAGTGTAACGAGTGAAGAAAATACCCCAGTTGAAAAGGTAAGTATTCAGTTTAAAAATTTGATAATCAATACCAGTCTTTCTGTGAAATCTAAGAGAAAAAATATTTTGTCTAAAGACCATTTTCTATTTTTCTATGCTTCATTAAGTATTACTATCTCACTGAAAAGTTTCTATCCTGTTAATGTGATCTTGGCTCCAAACTATTGTTTGACTGGAGCTTATGACGAAAGCTTTCTAAGTACTCAATGCAAATGTTTTCGCTGTGTAAATATGTGTATATATACTGGCTAACTAAGGCACTGCATCTACAGTTGTTCACAAGTTACATTTGTTTGTCCATGTATACTCAAGCATATTCCACAGTAGGATTACAAAACTGGTTCCCACTAACCCTTCACCACAGCTCAAGTTTGTTATCTTTCCATTCACAGTGCAAAGCTCCTCTTTTCTGCCAAGTCTTTGGTGTATGGGTCTCAAACTGGGATATCGTGTGTTTTCTTCCCTTTCTTCTCATGGGTCTGAAATTGGGATATTGTGTGGTTGCCTCCCTTTCTTCTTGCTCTGCTCATTTGAGGTGCGCTTTCCTTGGTCTCCTCTCATGCACCCGTATCCCATAGCATTGTATGGACAAGAACTTATTTACATGGTGATAAACTGAGAATTTCATACAGCTAGCAGCCATCTGAGGATGTAAAATTAGAAATTCTTTTCCATATGAGAAACAGTCTTGTAAGCAGTGATGTGGATATTTTCATTTCCCAGGTGGTAAGACAGTAAGAACTGTCAAACAAAACTTTTTTTTGAGTCCGGTGTTTGTGCTGAATTGACTTACTGACATTTGCAAGCGTATTTCTGCGGTGTGACTGATGATTTTAGTATTCAGTGTGCTGGCTAGCTAGATGGGAACTAGAGCTGGTTTGTATTTTGGAAACAGGGAGCAAATTCGCTGTTATATAGTAATATTGAGCATGAAAAGAGATCAGCTTTTTTGTGCATATCCTCATCAGTCTAGGCATTTATAGCATAATTATTATCTGTTGGGTTCACATATCTGCATTGGCTGATTATATACTGGTTTGGCATTCGCAGTAGTAAGAATTGCTGGAGTAACTGACCTGACATGTAAACCTATTCATCCTCTACATGAAATTAATTCCATTTGGAATGACATTTTTTAGGGAAGGCGTACTGCCACAGCGAAGTCCTTTGGAGAATAGCACAGTAACAAGTCTTCTATTCAAGTTTTATTTCAAAATAAATGCACTGATGACAATGGGTTTTGGATTCAGTTGGATGGCATTGTAGTATGCAAGAGGAGTGGATGCCATAGAGACGGGTTTCATGCTCGTTCAGTTGATTCCTGTGATTGGACACTGGTTGTTTGTGAATGCTGTAACAGGCACAAGAAAATGAATTTTGACTTTATTTGAGGCACAATGAGAAGTAAACACAGTGCAGTGTGACAGACTTTTTTGAGTAGGTGTCACAGTAGTCAGAGAAATAACAGATAATGGTCCAGAGGATGTTCTGGAAAAGTCTCTTTTATATTGAGAAGATACTGGACCATCACTGGGATGACTAAATATTATTACATGACTGTAGTGTAATAAAGCAATCATAACAGTTGAAAATCATGCTACATTCTCTAGGAAATCAGGAGAATATTTTCTGTAGAAGGAAAACCACAATTTCAAAACTGTGTTCAGTTTTACTTACAGTTCTTGCAGTTGAGGAGCAATGGTCTTTTGTATCTCTCACAGTGCTCTCAAAGACTTCAGAGGGGTTTGTTCTAGTACCAGATTTTTCCTGACTGTGTTTTCTGTTGTGCTTGGGATTAGACATTGTTTTTCAGATTGGGTAGTTTTGAATAAGTACTGTAAAAACTCTTTTAGACCAACAGAAGGCAAACTGTTGCTGAAGGGGCCCCTTTCCTCTCTCCTTCACCACCACCTTTTCGCTGACATATGGTTTTATGCAGCTACACAGTAGATGACACTAGAAAAAGGCTCCAGATTAACACTAACTCTGCCAGAAGAAAAACTACATGAATTTCTCAGCCAGATCTGCTACCTGATCCACCTCATATGGGTGGAAATGCAGCACAGAGGAGAGGGCAAGACTTTCTTCTGATGACCGCTCAAAAAATGGTGATATTGGCTTAAAGTGAGTGGAGAGCTGCATCCTTAGTTCCAGGTACCTGTGCTTCAAAATGTTTGGGCTTCATGTAACTTGCTGTCAATAGTGAAAATACACCTCTGGACCTCATTAGTGATTGGATTAGGTCTTCTTTTGAATGGCAACAGAATGAAATTAAGTGTTTAGAGTATTATTTACCTCTAAGGAGGTTCATGATGTGGGTCCTTACCCTGCAAGGATTTGTGCTCATCTAGATTTCTGTACGTGCAGGCACTAGCAGCCTCCAAGACTGGGCTGCATGGCTGCACTGTCATGTAAAAATAGCTGGCTTCAGCTAAGCCATTACATTGTTGGCAACCCTCTCTGCCTTCCTCCCACTGAGGAGAAGCAGCAGAAGGAGGAACAGCAGCTGTTTCTAACATATTTTTCTTGCCAGAAGGAGTAGGAGCAATCACAGCTACAAGATGAACAGGGCTAAATAGACGAGGTGCTTCTGCTCCCAGGCTGAAGATGTGCTGTAGCAGCTGAGGTCTCCCAGTTGATCGTTAGGACTCCCAATGGGCTTCTCTACTGATACCGGTGGTTTTCCATCATCTCGTGTGAGATCCATGTGAAAAAAACATTACATCAACTGAATTACTAGCAACTGAAAGAAATCCACGGAAGTCTATATGGTGAAGCCTACCGTGGTTGCTTTTGTTTTGTGTGTGCCTGGGGGAAGCTCATGAGAGGTTTAGGTAGCAGACAAGGACGCAGGGGTCATCATTGCCATTTGTTCCTCACAGTAACGTCAGATAAAGTATGAACTGGGCTTTGGAATAAACCAGTGAAATACCAAGCATTTGTCAGTAACAGCAGATAGGGACAAAGGAGGATAAAGGGAATTTAATGTTTGTTTTTGTATAATCTTTAGCAGTCCTCTAAAATATAAAAATAATATGGGGAAGTGATAGTTCAATGGGAGCTGTATCAGATGTTTTGCTTGTCGTGTCAGACAAAGGCTATGCTTTGCCCACAAATCAAAACCTTCACCCACTTCAATTACTCCAATAAATTTGAGACCCCTCAAAATGAGTGAATGCGTATTCAGTGTGACATTTTTCTGCAAAGTAAATTCTTTGCTGCATGTGTGAAAAATCATTGAGTTTTTTGTAAAAAACTCTGGCCAATTGAACAGGGAAAATGTCACATTTTGATAACTGAGCTGATTTATTTGAAAATGCTGCCTGGAGTATTTTGAATGTTTCAGAAATGATGGAGTGGAGGGGAAAGCCGTACATGCAGGACAGAAACTTCCATTATTTCTCAAGAGGAACGTGAGAATTCAGCGCTCAAAGATTAAGCATCAGTACTCCTCTTACAGATTAGGCTTTTTACAAGTGAGATTTTGTTTTATACTGAAACCAATTCTAGAGTGTGAAAGTGCAGCTGAAGGCATTTGTCTCCTTAGCGGGTTTGTTAACACCGTCCAGGGAATCTGCTCGTTCTGTCGCCTCCCACACTGACAGCGGAGATTATTCAGTGTCTCCATCACTGCTCCCCACGGGGCAGGTCGATGGAAGGGGGCCACCAAGGCACGGGCTGGTGGGAGGAGCACACAGCTGAATGAAACGTCTTGGTACTGCCTGGGGTACCTGTCTGTTCCCATAATGATAATTTCTTCAAGGGTGTAATTAGTGGAGTTGTGCCCGTTCCAGAAGGGGGGTGTGATACATGGGCTGGGTTAAGCTGTTGTTGTGCATGCCTTTTTAGTCAAAGTTTTTTGTAACAGGTGTAAGAAAGCGTTTATGCTTTATGATTTTTAATGCTGTTGTTTCATCTGAAAGTTATTTCTCTCTACCTTGAAAGAGGTGCTAGGTTTGTAGACACAGATTCCAAATTTTAGTCCAAACAGTGTAATAGACCTTTAATCTGAAAGAAGCCACAATGACTTTTACGAATGAAGTGTTGTGGGAGAACAGCATACTGCAAATACTTGCTTAGCAGTGTAGGAAGTTGTCATTTTAACAGGATCCAGCTTCAAAAAGGATCTTGGATAGAGAAATAGTTTTTTGTGCAAAGAATATTTGAAGATTGTATTTTATCTGTTTACAGCTGCGATTTAGGCTTGGGTGAGTTGTTATCGCTCACTTTGTGTTTGCTCTGCTTATGGAATGCTTCACTTGGGGCAAAGGAACGTATACTAGACGATATAGAGCAGATAAGTACCTGGCACTGGTATGTACTGTAATTAATTACCAGTAATTCACATTACTGGTGAATGTAGGAGAAGTGCAACTTGCTGTAAACAATGAATCTTCACACGTAGGAGAGAAAAAATTGCAGGGGTCTGTCAGTAAAATATGTAGTTCTGAAATCATATACAGAATATCACAGAATATCACAGAATAGTAGGGGTTGGAAGGGACCTCTGTGGGTCATCTAGTCCAACCCTCCTGCCGAAGCATGTTATGCTGCAGCTGCTGCCCTTAGTGCATCAGCAGTCTTTGTGTCCCAGGCAAGGAGAAAAAACTTTCCTTTCTAATACTACTGTGGCAAGTGTAATTTGGGAAGAGACATCCAAAGAATTGAAACGTTGGAAGTAAATGCAGGCTGGAATTCCATGAGCACCTTAAGGAGGTAAAAGCTGTTACGGCTGCTGAGGAGAAACGGTCTCGGTTCCCTCTCTTGCACTTCCATTCCCAGTCCTGTGACCTGCTCTGTGCACCACTGCAGCTGCCCCATGCCTTGGGTGGGAGCTGGATGCTGCGACAGGGTGCCCCGGGTCAGGCAAAGGCTGTGCCTCACACCTTGGCTTTTTGCTATGAGAGCCTTGCGCAGGAGCAGTTCCTCAGTTTGGGTTGCCTTATAACTTCTGAAGTATTCATGTTAGAATCATAGAATCATAGAACCATTAAGGTTGGAAAAGACTTCTAAGATGATCAAGTCCAACCATCAACTCAGCACCACCATGCCTGCTAAACCATGTCCTGGAACATCGTTTAGCACAGGCGACATGATGAGACATGTCCTGAAACATGGTTTAGCACAGGGGACACAATGAGAATGGCAGGCTGGAGTTAAAGAAAAGCTTTGGCAGCGGTTGAGCTTAAATTATTTGCAAAAAGAATGATCTTACCCCATCTGACAGAGGACAAACTGTTGGTAAACGAGATAAAGATTAAGGAAGTAGATGGAACAGGGGGAATGTTTATTTCTCAGTTAATCGAAATGACCTGTAAAGTGTACAGTAATAGAGAAATAAAGAACGAAAAGAAGAAAGAAGCCAAAATGAACTTGCAGGCTTCTCTTTTAGTCGCAGCAATTGTAGATAAGAGAAATGGAGTGAGAAGAAGGGGAAGAGGAGAATGTGGAGAAAGACGCAGAGGTCCTGGGACAGGGTCAGGATATGGAGCATGAAGAGGCCCTCCTTTGGGTCTGAATCAGTGCGCTATTTGCAGACAGGAAAGGCACTGGATGAACGAATGCCCTGACAGGAAAGAAAAGGACCAGTCAGGGGATGATAATGTTATGATGCTGGAAGATTTAGAAAACGAACAATTAAGGAAGGTTTTGCCAGTGCCAGGTCTTCATTTACTTGGATCCTGGCAAAGTTCCTGTCAGCTTCTCTCCAAGTAGGATCTGGCTCAGTCGGTTCAAACATAGCAGTTGTACATGAAATATGAGTTTGCTTGGAGCCTGGGCTGGAGTGCTTGTTCTGCTCTCTGGTTGTGCACGCCAGGAGCAGCAAGAGGCGTTTAACAGTGATGGTTTGTAAAGAACAGTGTAGCGTTTTGAGCTAAACTGAGAGAGAGTTGTATGTGGAGACTTCACTTAATAGCAGGACAGTGCAGAAAACTGTGTATTGCTGCTTGACATGGTAACCTCTCTATCTGTTCTGCTGGAACTCATTACCAGGCGTTTAAGTGCAAATGATAGAGCCCACAGTTAATACTGCAGCTAGAACTGAAGAGCTGAAATGATAAGCGTGTTATGGAGTCTGGAAGGCTGTAGATTTCCTCAGCAGAAAATCCCGCACAAATAATAGACAGATAAGAAAGCTATTCCTATTAAGGCAAAGGTGACAGAGAAGGAAGAATAACTTTGCTAGAAGTAGTAGTTGGTATTACTGTCCTCATTAGTCATGCTGCTCACACACAGTTTCCCACAGAAGAAAAAGGCCTTCCAGGAAAGACTTGTTTTCTAACATCCCTTAATTGGAGATGTAATCTGGTTATGGAACTAATTTTTTTAGGGGCACTGCAGTTTTCCTTACATCAAAACTGCATGGGTGACAGCCAATTTTAAGAGAACCTCTGGTTTGGTTCAGTTTTCGGAAGTATTTACACTTCTGCATTGTTATTCACACCATGTCTCTTTCTGAAGGCCTCTCAGCCTCATCTTACCGTCCATTTTTGTCTCTTCATTGAATTTTCTACAGGTCTGCTGTTAGCCAACAAAAAAGAAATCTTTTAAATCTTGCATTTTTCCATCATTCTTCCCATTCTGCAGCTCCTCTAAACCTCTCATGATCCTGTTGCAGGGTCCTATTTAGTGTTTAACTCTCTGCTGGGATGTCTATCCAGATGTCAAGCATGTCCTTCCACATGAGGGCTGCAGGGTACTGTGCTGTCCCAGCTGCAGATCGTGGGGTTAAGAGGATAGTGAGCAGAAACATCTGTTCCTGCAGACTCTGGGCTGGAGCTCTGCTGATAATTTGACCCAGCAACTTTTACATTGCCTTCAACTCCCTGGTTTCTGCAATATGCTTTGTCAGAACAAATTAAGATTTATTCTGCAGGGACATCAACAACCCACCACCTTCTTTTATTAGGGGTTATAGTTTCACTCCTATATGCATATCCACAAAACTCAGAAGGGACTCCTTTCCAGCTGCTTTTTTCCCCTGGAAGATGCTCAGACACCACACTGATAGGCAGCAACATAAAGCCTGCACACAAAGGTGGCCTTTATCTGCAGATTTCAGTAATACATGGAGTGATAAAAGGTGTATGGCGTTTTGGCTGCTAGAAGCAACAAAATTATATGTCAGAATTACTTTGGGAGTAATTAGTTCCTTTCATCAGTCACTCCTGCTTGTCCTGCAAGAGTAGTAGTCTACACACAGGTTACCACATGTACGTACTTAATTGTAGCATCCCCTGACATGACTACTTTACTACATACCCGACTGACTTCTTTAAATAACATTTAGCAATTCAGTGCCGATTTCATCCAGAATAGTCTTTGGTATTATACCACAGCAAGGAGGAGTTTATATGAATACAGTAGATCTACCAGTATGTGTATTTTAGTAAACAGTTTTACTGTTTTTTTGAATGACAAATACCATTTTACTGAAAATATAGCTGGCTGATCATTTTCTTTTGCCTTTCCATGTTGGCGTTCTTTTGTGTTTTCTAGCTGTGTCTCTTTACAACTTCTTTTTTGTTTAAAGCATCATAAATATGAAATAGGCAATATATAAGAAAAAAAAATAAGCAAGCTACCAAAGTAAAATCATGGAAAGTATCTTTTTCAGTTCCTTCCCTCTGGCTGTCTGTGTAATGCACAGGAAAAAGGATGCTGCTTTGTAGTTGACCGTTTCATTCCTAACTAATACCTAATGTTTTGCCTGATTGGGCAAGCATTTTTGAGAAGAATGATTTGGCCTCATTTTAACAGTAATGGAAATCGAGGGAATGGAGAAAGAGAGGTTCCATTGCAAAGTATTTGCTTACATTGCTTCCCTGAGCTATTAACATCTCTCCAGGTTCCTGGTTTATGTTGTGTTATTACCATCAGCTTAGGATTCATGATTTTTGCCTTAAGCAGAATAAGTGATATGACTGTGCCTGAAGAGAGCTTGTAAGTTGGAGGCAACACTGATTTACACCGATGACATGATGCGTTGGATATGATCTGATCCAAATACTACTGAAATTAATGGGCAGACCCCCAAATATTTCAGTGGGTCTTGGAGCAGTTCAGGGCACTGCTTGGCCTATGGAGCAAAGGTGAATATGAAGTTTGGTACCACCAAAGTGTTTCCTAATCCAGTGTTTTAGAAAGATAGCCAAATGGAAGCAGGGTGAAAATTTCATACCTGAATACAACTGTAGACTGAAATTTTCTCAAATGAGAATGTCAGATTAGTACTAAACGTGATTAGATACACCAGAACTGCTTGTAGTAGTCCTACAGCAAAAGGCACTAGGCTCTTCAAGTGCAGTACTGCAGTATCTGCAGCTAGGCTCTGCTGAATACATAAATTAATCTTTTCCTCCTGGGTATTTTCCTGTTATGAGCATATTAATAATTCTAATAAAGCTAAATGTTTGTTGCATAAAACCCATACTTAGTTTGATGTATTGAAAAATAAAAGCTCTGTATGAGGGTTTTTTTGTCTTTTGGCTTTTATACTCTTTGCATAGTTTGATGGTATTAAATTAATATAAACAAACTTCCAAAGGGATTGAGATGAAGCCTTCAGCATAAACGTTTCATTTGCCTAGTCACTGGAAAATGAAAAGCCATTTTTTAAGTAAAAATCTATACTTGATTATCTCACATGAATCTTGAGACACAGTGTAGGAATAGGCACTAAACTTTTACAAGCACCTCTAAACTGCCATGTTTTGATCTTGGAAGACAAATGTTCAACTTCTTGAGAATAAGAGAGATATTAATTTCTGTTGGTGAAGGACTTGGAACTAGTGTCAAAAGGAAGGTGTTTAAATAGTGGCTTTTTTATCCTTTATATTTTTTTTAGAAAATAAGTGGGTTTAGCGATGTGCTTGTTTAGGTCATACATTTGCTTGGCTAATTATAAGGAAAAAAATAACCAGTCCTCTGTGCTCATGCTGGACGTGACAAGAGATGACCGGCCTGAAATACAGTGATGAACATTGCAGGTTAGCTATTAAGAGAGGAAAAAAAGAAACAAGAGCGAAGCACTGGGATGGAGTGCCTGGGGGGGTAACAAAATCTTCCTCATCATAAGGCACAGAAACACGTTAGAAAACATCGGGGAGAAATGGTACAGGTAGCACTGATACCTGAGGCAGGCAGGAGAAAAACCTCCTGAAGTGCCTTCTAGTCCTATTTCTCCATGGTTTTCTGTGCCCGAAAAAATGTTATTTAGGCTCTGAGTCATCCTGTCAGGATGAAGACATCTTACCAGTGTAGCTAAGGAGCATTTATTTGATTCCTCCCTGTGGGAGGAGAGTACATTCCAGCCTAGAGAAGAGAAGGCTTCAGGGAGACCTTATAGCAGCCTTCCAGTACCTGAAGGGGCCTGCAAGAGAGCTGGAGAGGGACTTTTTACAAGGGCATGTAGTGATAGCACAGGGAGGAACGGCCTTAAACTGGAAGAAGGTAGGTTT
>Ga0181612_143433_pt1 | contig 12801 bp, 4 predicted proteins | sample HoacroProtozoa21_FD_119630 | JGI IMG/M metagenome (GOLD analysis project Ga0181612, IMG submission 119630) | Hoatzin crop microbial communities from Cojedes, Venezuel. Combined Assembly of Gp0051906, Gp0051904, Gp0051908 | reverse complement strand
TTTCTTTTTGGTTATTTAAATTTTTGAAGCAGAGTGGTTGAAATTATTTTAGATATGAAGAACCACAGACAGTTTTCAGTTTATTTTCTGAAGTAGTTCTGGAAGGTCTGAGTTATTTATAAACTTCAAGTTGCAAAGTTTTTAACACGCTGGCAGGTAGGGTAAGGGTTGTTGAATACCTGGTAGTTGCTTTGCTTTGTTAGTTTTCTAATCAAGAAAAAAACCAAATTCTAGCATAGAAACAGCAAGAAGGTAAATTTAAGATTCCTCCTATTTTTCCAGGAAGGAAGAGGGAGTGAAGGAACACTTTCTTCTCTTAAATACCCAAGAGCTGCTTGACTCCTCCTCATTCTTCCCTTTCTTTGCTCCTTGCCCCTGGTACATAGTTGGAAGTTTCCAATAGCTGCTTGGTCGATTTATAATGGTGGTAGAAACTCCTGAAAAGAATATTCGAGCAACATAGTGTTAAACTATCTATGTGAATGAACTGTTAGGAGAGAAAATAAGAAATAAAATACTATAGGAGGCAGATTAATATATTTTTAAAATTAAATCAGATGGAAGTGTAATTGAAGAAAATTGCGTTCTGTGAGCTATAGGGTTGACTTGTTTCCCTCCTGTCTTGTGTGCCAGTAACTGAACTGCTCTGATTTACTATTTGAGGTGAGTGTTTCAAATAATAAGAGGTATGAGTTTCAGTATGAAATGAGCACATCCAGAAATCGATCTGCAGGCTTAGGCGTTTAGTACTCTCACAACGAGCTGAAAATTGAATGTCTAAGGCCATAGTTCACAGTGTCTTTCGGTGGGGACAGGGTGGCTGGATGCTCACTTTTCTTCAGTCAAAAGTAGCAAGGTATTTTCAGCCAGAGAACTTCCTTGCTTCTGTCAGTGTCTGACTGCAAAGATGCTCATGCTGTCAGGAGGGCAATGATAGCATAGGTGTGGGAACAAGTGGCAGGTAAAAGTGCTTTTTGTAGCAATGCCAGCATAAATAAAGTAGGGGCGACACTTGCAAGTCAAAGCTGTCTGGTCCTTCATACAGTTTTTGTCTGGTGTATTTGGGCAGTAATGAGAAACTGTGTTTGAAGAGATTTGTTTAACTGCAATACTGCAAATAAAAATATAGTCATTGCAATTAGTAAGTTAGTTTGGCAGTAGTACTACTACAAATAAGTAGTTTGATTAGATTAAGTATGTCATGAAACTGTACTCTTGGTTCTCTGATAGCCGTCCATACAGCTGTAAGAGAAGATGGTGTGTACAGTTATTTTGTTTGTGATAGACATCTTGATCAAGGTAGCATGTGAAGACCAAGTGTGAATTTGCCAGAAAGTTGTGATTTTTTTTTTTTTTCTTCCCCTAAGACTCTTCTGAAAGAAGCTGAAATTCTCATTCAAAAGATACAGAAAAGCATCTCGGTGATCTTGAATATCCTGAAGTATCAATTGGGAGCTATTAACTTAAGGAGCTGCTGGGATAGCAAAAAAGCCCAAAAAGCAATGTGTTTGGGAAGAAGTAATTGAGGAGGCATGTCTTTGGAGTTGCAGGGAAGCAGGTCATAGAGTAGTTGCTTATTGTGAACGTGCGTACTTCTTGACTTGCTTATTGTTATCTTCTAGAATGTGTTTAAGATAATTTAAAAATGGAAAAAAATTAAAAAAAAAAAAAATTGAAGCCTGAAAAAAACCCTCCAAAAGACAACCATTTAATGTTCCAGGGTGGAGATCAGGCTGCTTATCTTAAGAACATCAAGCACAAGGTAAGTCTGTTGTCACTTGAATGACAGAAAGTAAGAGGTCTGAAAAGAGTGACACTTCAAAGGCACAAAGGTTGGGCTATAAGAGAAGCAGAACCCTAATAGGATAAGAAGGCAACTAATTTGAAAAAGCAGCCCTTTTATGTTTTTTTTTTTTTTTATTTTAAACATAATGGTAAGTTTATGGAGAGTATGTAGTACTCTAGGTAGACTACATTCTTAATTAGTGAAGAGCTTTCTGATCTGTTTTTTAATTATGGTTTCTAAGAGGTAGGACTGAAGGCTCCAACTGTACTGTTAAGCAGAGACGGCCTCTTTCCAATGAACAAATACACAGACTATTAGTGCGCAGGAGTGTGTGAACTAACTAGTTGATGGAGTTGTTGAAGGAAACTGTAGCATAACAAATGTTTCTGCTGATTAGAACAATCAGTGATTACACACCAAACTGAAGAGTTCAGTCTGATTAAGCTCTTAAGCATTTGAATTCACAAATTATTGTTCCCTTAATGGTGGTGTTTTCCAAATTGCACCTGTAGCTGATTGAAATACCAAGAATTTTAGAATATGGTGACGATTGCTTTCATCTTCTGAAACACTAAACTGGATTTTAAAAGGCAAGCGAACTCCATGGCATCAGCTTTAAAAATAGCCTGGTCCTTGGATTTGAGATGGCAGGCCCAGGTCAGAGTTGTATTGACTTGTAGAATAGTTTAGGTTGGCAGGTAAGTCTAGAGGTCATCTGATCCAGTCTCCTGCTCAGGCAAGGCCAACACTGAAATCGTCTTTTCCAGACCACTTTTGAAATGTTTTCAGGAATGGAGATTCTAGCACCTCTCTGCTTAATGCATTCCTATACTGGACTGCACTCACTGTGAAGAATTTTCTCTTTATATTATAATGAAATCCCTTGCTGAGTCTTGCCTTTAGTCTCTTGTACATTCATTTAGCATAGATTAGCATGTCTCAGTTGAAGGGCTGGAATAGTGCTCAACTTCTGTGATCGTCCAGGTTTAGCTCTGATTTGTGTAAGAAACCACGCTGTTCAGGGAATTAATTCTTTTGTGTATTGGTTCAAATTCTTGAAGTGACTCATCCAGTTTTGATAAGGCCCAGAAACAGGCAAAAACATGACATGTTTTAAAGAGTCTCTTTAGGGGCTCGGGAGCCTACATGTAGTATTCTTAAACAATTTTGTTAAGATTAAATAGAACATGCGTGAAGCCTTGGACGTGTACTAATAGTAGGAAATTGAAAATAACCATTGCTTAGCATTGATTTGAATATATGCAGTTGTTGTGAATAGCTGTAGTGGGATCTATGAGGCCGAACTGAATTGAACAAACATACACTATCTCTTCGTTTGTTACAAACACCTTCTGTAGTTGTCTTGCACTGCCAACTGAAGTAGACAAATGGTTGCTGCTGTTGTTTTGCCACTCACTACATCTGTTCAGTGCAATCTTTAGTTGATCTAGAGATAGCAGGAAACACATTTCTTGCAACCTACTCAAGCAGAAGTAGTTCACCACATTAACTGCTCTGATTGTGCAAAGTCTTGTAAAGAAAAAAATGACGCAGCGTGAATAGTATGTTTTACGTGGCATGGAAAATAAGCGTCCTAGCCTAAGGCAAGTGGTTGATACGCTCTTAACAGTTTGCTGACTTTGACAGGGGGAGGCTTTGCTCCTTTCCCTTGACCCTGGTTGCACGGTTCCTCCTCTTCCCTGCCAATTTGGGTGCTTATCAGGTCACCATGAGCAGTTTTGGTCAAGTGAGGAAACTGCTTCTTCTGAGTGCAGAAAAGATCAGATTTGATGCAACTGATCCACTCAATCAAGTTTATCATATTTGCCATATAAATTCCGTCTGAGATGCTGACGTACGTGTAGACAGACAATGAAGAGAGGAAACGTATGCCGTTTTAAGATCCCACTTTCTTTCCTAGTCCTAGTTGAGAAGCACGTTAGGATGTATTTGTGATCAGCTTCCAAAAGCAAGCAGATACATGAATGTGCTGCTTAGTTTTGGTTAGGCTGAAATGTTGTTCTTCAAAGTCAAATTCTGTTAGGTAACTTTTAATAAGCTAGTAACCATTGATTATGTCAGGGACGAGAGAGTGCCCTGGCCTTGAATTTGGCAACTCTGCTCCAGTGGAGGCAAAAATTTTAATTTGTTGGTACAGATCTCCCCACCACAATATTGTAGTGACAGACTACTGCTTTTGAAGGGATTCTGCTGACTGAAATGTATTGTAGTGTTGCAAATGGTAAACGTAACTAACTGTATCACAATAATTGGAGCTTCATTGTGATGAAACTGCTCAGAGTAAAAGCATGCCTGTTTATAGCAGCGGACCACCTGCTTTTGGTGGTGCCATACTACCTGGAAAGCCTACAGCCGTCATCAGTCTGTATTGGTGTTAGGGCTGACAGTAAAACGTCTTGGATGTGGTTGCTAACCACACTGCAGTTGAAACACAGGCTTTTAATTCTACTTGCAAGCCAGGGTTTTTCTGCTAACATGAGGGGGATGGAGAGGAGGTATTCTGAGATTTGGACATATGCTTTCACACGTAGACATTACACCTTAGTTTAGGGTTATGGCTTTGGTACATCTGAGGCTATTGATGGTTCTCCTCCTTGCATCAGGTTTGTTAAAATTAATAGTTTTGGCTTTGACAATAGTTTGTGTAACAGTTTCCATCTGTTGAGTAGTCAAGAACATTCTTGCAGAACGTGGAATCTCATTAGAGTTGATCATGAGTGTTTTATTAACCTAAACCATCCACAATCACGGAAGCCGGTTGGAATGAGGAAGGATGGAAGAGCTGTTTGGAGTTACCTGCTTAGATCAGTTGATCAACTGATCAATTTCTTGTAGATCCTGCCAAACAAAGCCTTTGTAGGCTGGTGCAAGCCTGTTGGCATTTATCTGCTGGAAGAGTGACAAAGCTGGCATAGATGGCTTAGTAAATGATTCCTGTTTCTGGTTTTTAAGACTAATTTGTCTGTACTGGTAAAACTGAGTGGCAGAAAGATGACATGGCTTGACAAAAGCTTCTGCTGAAGCCTAAAATGCTGCCCGGTCCAATTTCAGTTCTTTGCCTCTTGTTCCTGCCCCAGTGTTGCCCTCCCCTCACTTTTGTTGATTCAAGAATTCATGGAGCTGCTGAACAAACCAGCTTGTGGAACTGATTTTGTTGAAAAGTTGTATTTAAAAAAGAAGTGTGTTTGTTTTCTGGGCTGTTCAGGCAGATTTTTTTTTTTTTTTCCCCTGACCTAGTTTGATTAACAGAATCATAAGCACTTAAACTCTCACAGTAGAGAAGGCTGAGTAGAGGTGGAAATGAGAGACCAGGAGCCACTGATACAGCAGACAGATGATGTCTCTTCTAGGTAAAACTGACACCAAATAGCATTTGAAGGTAGTTGATCTGATGGTAGCATTTGATGTAGGTCCTCCCTCTAAATTTAAACACCCTTTAATGATACAGAACTTCAGCATATGGGATGACAACATGATATAAATTTCAAGGTTTAGAGAAGTATTTTTAGGTATTTCTTGATAAGAAATAGGTTTAACTGTGCTGTAAACTTAAAATACCATGTTTCTGTAACATAGAATAGTAAAAAACACACTAAAGTTTACTTCCATCTATTTCTCTGTGACTAATTATATAAAAGAGTAGATGTGCTGTAGTGGTTGTTGTAGTGAAATACTATTAATAAAATATGTTAATATTTCCTATGTAGTATTTCGGAACTAGAGATTTTTGTTAGTCGGTCTGGTTTGGTATCTGAAATACCCGAGCTGACAGTGGCCTTGAGAATCTTTTTCTTCCCACGGAAATGAGAATGTGCTGTTTAAGTTTGAAAGAAAATCATGTTTTGTTTTGCTTTAGAAAATCCAGAAAGTACAGTAGCAAGCAACTACAAAACTTCTAGGCACATTTTTTTTTTGTCTGCCGACAGCACAGGTGAAAAGCCCTTTGAGGTGCTGGAAGTGTGATTCTTTCCCCTGCCCCTGCAGCTTGCATAACTTAATGTGGAAATAGTTAGCAACTCTGAAATCACAGCAGTGAACAATTTTTCTTGCTTAGCCTGAGAGAGTAATATTGTTTCTTGACCATAATTTTTTCATGAATCTCTGTGCTGTTAGCAAAAGTTTGGTGTAAATGAAGGAAACAGATCTGGCAGGTTACAGCACTAATTTATAATTAACTTTTTTTTTTTTTTTTTTTAGTCTGGCAGTATGTGGGTGTTTTTTTGATAGTTTATTTCCAGGTGCTTTAACTGTAATAAGAGTCTACTGAAAAGGTTTAGAATAGGTTTATAGAGAGTATTGTCTTGTTTTGCATTTGGGGTATGTGAAGTAAAATACTAAAAGTAAATTTCCAAGAGTTTCTAAGTATTACAGTTTAGTTTAACATAGCTGAAAAATACCTAGCTGCAGTTGAACTGTCATTTTGTTGTATTGTGCTGTGTAAAATCCTGTAACATAAAAGATCTGAGTTTTTTGAGGTGCTTTTGAGAAGTTGACAACTTAGGTCTAAGCTTAATGCACTGTTTTTTGACAGTTGAAATGTATTATCTTTTTTGTTTTGCTTTCTAGCAAATATTGAATTTTTTTGCAGGCTGATGGGAAAATCTTGTTAATACATTCTGTTGCTGAAATTCTGCTGCCTGAGGAAGAATTTTTTTTTAATTTGAGGAAAAGCATAGAAGGATGTGGTGGGGTGTGGTTGGGTTTTTTTTGTGGCTTTTTTTTTTTTTTTAACTAAAACCCAAGTTTTGTAGGTGCTTGGAGAATTTCAATGATGACTTCAGATAGGATTTACTACATGGTAATTTCTCCATTAGAAAGATTGCATATGCTCAGGGTGAGAGACCTGTATGGTGTCTGGATCTGACAACAGCTTACAGTTAGAGCATGCCTGCCACTCCAGAGCAAACTGATGTATAAAACCAGTGCCTGTTTGTGGTGTAATTGCCTGCACCAGTTTTTCCCTAGTGTTGGTCAGAGTTCCGGACAAATCCTTCCTGCTTTATACCTGTGCACAGTAAGCCACAGCTGTCCATGGGATCATCCAGATGATCAGTGTTTCAGAAAATGAACAATCACAGACATGAGCTTTTATTTATTGTTGGTCAGCTTCATCCACCTTACTATTCAACCCTTGGAGACAAGTGGCTGCAGCTCAGTGAGTGGTATGGGTGTGAGAATACAGAGTTGGGAAGGGTGGGATGATTGTAAGATGCCATCGCTGCTGAAGAAATTGCTTGGGTGAATACCTTCACTATGTAATATTGAATCTAAATTGATAACTTTGTGGTATCTGAAGTGACAGTTCAGGAAGCCACATCAGATGCATACTTTGAGCTTACCAGTGCATCCAGTCCAGGGAACCTTGTGGAAGCTCACAGGGCTGTGGGCATGGTAACTGTGAGGTAGAAGAGGTTGACAAGCAGCCCGGTGTAGTTCGTAGAGCAGGGCTGTGCAGTTAAATACATTCCTTTAAAGCTCGAGGTTCTGAGAAGCAAATGTGAAAGCATTTTCATTTGGCTTTATGGGAGGTAGAAGTAGTGCTCCCCCCCTGCCTATACCCATACCCTATCTGAATTGTTTTATTCTTTCATTACTTTGTCATTACTCTAGGCAGCATAACCCATGACGACTTATTTTATTGTTCAGACTGCATATGCAGTTTCTCTGTTGGGTTTTATATTGTCCCCCATCCTCACCCTCCCTGCTTCCCCCTCCCGCATTGAAAGTGTTGGTTCAAGCGTGCTCTTAAGTGCGGTATTGTATCAGTATATGCATATATTTAAAGTATGTGAATAACCTTTGAGTGCTCCACTGGAGTCATTACCTTGGTTTATTCCAGAGACTTTTCTTCTTCTCAGCTTTGTTATCAAAAACATTTTCAGTCCCTTCTCATCTTTTTCCTCGTACCCTGTTTTTTTCTTACCTTGCAACTTTTGCCTTTTTTCAGATTATTTCACAAAAAAGAACTGAAGTTATACTATACACAGTATGTTTTAATTTATAAATATCTCCAAACTGGAATCCTGACTAGAGGGAAGGTAATGTAATATTGTTACAGTATAAAATACTATGTAATATTTAGCCCAGTTGCAAACCAATAGCATTCTCTTGAAAGGGCAGACCCCCTCATTTGTTTTTCCATGCTTTCCAGTTTCGAAATTTTCATTACTTCTTTTTCCTGAAATTTGGCACAGTAGCCAGAGAAGCTTAAATACAGTCTTTGACAGCAGTGTCACTGCTTGAATAGACTGCCTAATTTAGAGAATTATCTGTGTGCTTGTCTGTCACTGATGGTTGTTACCAATACAATCCAAGAAAAATAGAACGTTGTCTTTAAATAAGGCTGTGTCTATGTTCTGTAGGCAAAACAGGAGCAATCTGAGGTGAGATTTTTTTCTACACTTCTTTGTCTCTCATGAGTTCTAAATGTACTGTACGCACTTTGGCTGCTGAAAGTAAGTGTTGGCTGATAAAAGCTTATAGGCATGAAGTTTCTTTAAAACTTATAGTAAAGAACGCAGATCTTCTACGTACCTTCATTATGAAATGCTCAGCAGAGTTTGTTTAAAACACAAGTGTGTATGCTGTAGGACGCTGCCATTTTTTGGTTGTTTTTTTATTTCCAGCTATGCAAGCATGAGTAGAAATGGGAAAGAATAGCTATGTGTTTGTTTTTATTTTCTTGTAGGGTATTTTTGAAATCAGTGTTTAGGTGGGTTCAGTATGTGTCATTCCTAATACCGTAGTTCAAACTCCTTATTGGTCAGAAAGAGGCAGAAGTTTTGTTATTTTTCTTGTGTTTGACAGTGGTCTGTGTAGAATTACATTGGTCCTCTCGTTAGTAGAATTATCTGATGTCCAGTTCTACCCACGCCCTGAGGTGTGCTGTGCACGGGTATACTCTATAGCTCAGGGAACTGGGCAGCTGTAATATTACAAGTAATGGAGAACTATGGCTGGTGTGAGAGCTGGGGAGTGGAGTGTAGCAACGCTCAGCTGCAGCGTGGGGTCACTTCAGTTCTGCAGTGCTGTGCTCCGGGAGGGCTGGCTGTGTTCAGTGCAGCTTTGGACCTGAGGTATTAAGCATTTGCATTTACGTGTGGCACATGCATCTCCTTGCTTGCTGCGGCGTTGGGGTGGTTGCGTGGTCTGGAATGAGACAGTCCATCTGTCTGCGGGTGTGCTAGGTTCACACTAGAATCACTTGGGAGGTCTCACAACACTTCCCAGTGTTCCCTCCTCTGCAAAGAGGATGCAGGGAGTTATGGTAAGGTTTCCCTCCTTAGTGTGATGCCAGGTGAGATGTGGGAAGGTTAGCTCAGGTTCTGCATGGAAGTCATCCTGCACTTTGGGAGATGAGTTTCTCTAGAAACAACGTAACTGCTTCATACTTATGCTTGCTTTCTTGCATCTGTTTTAGAGGTGCAGTAATCTGCCCACAAATAACTGAGTTGACTGCTACGTGGTTTCTTTCTTTTGCGTGAATGCTCTCAGGGCTGGGCTGTTTGGCAGTTAGATGGTTTCTGTAGCCCTGTGTATGAAAAGGATGAAAAAATGGGAAAGAAAAAGATTTTAAAACAATAAAAACGGCTAGCAAGATTCAGAAAGGCAAATGGGGACAGAGAAGAGGGATATGGCCTGGGGGCTCTCAGAATCAAACCGTTACACTAAGACAATCCAGTATCATGTTTTTATTTACTAAATGGAAGCTGTTTAACATTATGCTGTCTTCTTAAGACAGGCTTAACTAGTCTTAGATGGGATTTAGCTTGTGCTGCTTACTGTAGGGAATATTCCGAAACTTTGTATGAAAAGTTGACTAGTTCCAGCAAATTGAGCTTAAAATTCACTAGCCTTTCTGCTCTGCAACCCTAGCTGCAAATCCCATACAACATAACTTCATGAAAATGTATAGGCTTTTTTCTTGTTCGGCAGAGTGAAAAGTGTGTAGTTTGTTACAGCTCAGTGTACTTACGAATGTGAACAGCAGAAATGGTGGAAGAAGATGATTCGGGAAAGGTTTTTCTTATGCATAAGTACTAGTGCAAGTGAACCAACAGTCGGCTTGAGACAGCACCTACAACCCTGAATTTGCCACAGAGACTGGATTTATGCTGATTTTTCCCTGAAGTCTTTTAATTCTCCAAATTACTTTTCCTTTCAGGGATGAAGGTAGTGTCCAGCACCCTTCTGTAAGAGTTCATCTTTCTATCTCATTTTTTGCTCCCCCAGCCCTGACCCAACATGGGCTGTCCTTGTCTGGGAAACTTCTTATCCTAGTTTCTCAGGTTTAGTTTCTTATAAGTATAGTTTTTGGGGCAACCTTTGAATTGACATAAAAAATTGTCAGTGGCATTTGGCTATAGTCATAATGTGAAGATGATGGATCAATTGCACTGTGAGAATTAACTCTGCTATGAATATGTTGTTCTTTCCCTGCGTTGTGTTTTGTTGTGGGTTTTTTTTTCCCCATTCTTTCTTTTGAGATTAGGGACAGAAAAACAATTACCTCTTACCACAGTACATGTGTTAACACTGTAATTCTACTTTGTTGATGTGCAGCTGCCCAGAAACATACAAATATGGTTCACTTGGTTTGAAAAACTGCTGCTCAGAATTCTTTAATAAATTTTCAGGGATTTTCAAAATTAATATTCTACAAACACGCATCCAGGACACTTTGCTTCTTGCTTATTCTATAACCTATACATGCATGTGCTTCCTTTTCACTTAATCCTTTTTCTCTTAATACAAGCTTGCCATTTAAGAGGCCATTTCTCATTTGTTTACACGTATTTGAGTTAATGCAAAATGTGTATCCCCCTGACTATTGCACATTAACATTATTACTTTACCTGGAAGAACTTTTTCTTGCTATAACTTGACATAAGCAACAGTGCACTTTTTCATTTTCTGTGACTTGTTATTTGGTGCCTTGAACATTAAATTGTTGTCTGTGTTGTGCCCCAGATAGCAGCTTCAAACTAGTGCGAGAAGAGTGTTATTGTCAGTCCCGTTTGCTTTCAGATGAAAGGCCTGGGTTTCGCTGTTTTAAAAGGAAAAAAGTGACGCTGTTTTAAAAGGAAGTATTTGTTTTCTTGTAAAGTATTCTTTTTATTACCATTTTAATAGAGTAGATAACAATGATGTTCATTACTGAAAATTTGAATAGACTGGATTTGTTTATTCAATGGAGATACGTTTCTATCGGGTCTTAAATCCTTGTTTGTGGCATCTTCTGGGGGCTGTATTTCAGTTGTATGAAATAAAGATGGGAATTCTGTTGTGGTTTGTTTGTTTTTAATACAACTATATATGACTTCCACATAGATCTGCTTTTGATGAGCAGGGCTTATCTGGCAATTTAATTTCAGATAAGAAAGCTTTTTTTTAAGCCAGAATCATTTGTTATTCTCCAAGAAACTAGAATAAGAAGGGCTGTGATTGATGCAGTATTAGAGTAAGCAAACCTAATCTGTGTCTTGTTTTTCTGGGATATGCTAGTTCGCTATTGTCAGCCTAGCTTTCATTTATCTTTTGAATTCATTGGTACTTCTTCCATGTCTTTTGGCTGAACCATAACTGAAGTGATTTAGATGTTCTGTATTACAAATTGAGATTCTGCCTTTCTGTTATTTAACTATACTTATTCTACGTCTAATTTATTTCCAGTTAATAGGATGTTTTTCCATATTTTTACTTTGCTTAGTTTAGCGTGTAATACAATGCATTTTGTGTACTTCGTAACACTTTTATGCAGTTTTCTAATCAATAACGTAGTGCACTTTGAAATACTGATTGTCTACTGTACTCTAACAGAAATGGTCCATGATTTTTTTTTTTTCTAATAATTTTTTATCTCTTTCTCTTTTAACCGCTGGTGTTGTGGCAAATGAGATGAGGCATGGAAGCAGAGCAACTGTGCTTGACACTTTGCTCTAGATCTATCTCCTGCTGCTGGTCCTCCATCCTCTCCTTCGCTCTAGTCGGGTGCTTTGGGCATTATGTAAAATTTATTTATATGCTTTGCCTTTTTTCCTCAAAGGGTACTTCCCGTGGTTTGGGTCAGCAATTCTGCGATTTGTTTGTTGATTCATTTTCATTCTAAATCTAAAAAAACAACAATTTTTCTTACAAAATATGATTTAATATCTTGCATAAAAAATGGATGTCAGGCTCTCGTAGACCTTTTGTTCAGTGTAAATGTGTTCAGTGTAAATGAAGGCATAGTACTGAGAATAAACAGTTTCTGTATTGATGCTCCCTCCAATCATCATGAAGTCTGATAGAACTCAATCCAACCTGTACCGAACTGCTGAAAACAGAGCTCTGCCTACAGCAGCAAAGAGCTTTCAGTAACCTGGATAAAGCTATACTCACAACTGTCAGAGAGCTGTGGTGCGGGGCAGGGGAGCTAGCACTGGACATTTGACTCCAGCCTGAAGAAGACACCTCTGTTCACGTTTATGTACCTTCATAGTTAGAAGGGCTGGAATTGTTTCAGCTGAAATTGATTACAGAATCATAGAATCATTAAGGTTGGAAAAGACCTTGAAGATCATCAAGTCCAACTGTCAACCCATCACCGCCATAGCTACTAAATCATGTCCTGAAGTGCCTTATTGACACATTTTTTTGAGCATCTTCAGGGATGGTGACTCAACCACTGCCCTGGGCAGCCTGCTCCAATGTCTGACTACTCTCTCAGTAAAGAAATTTTTCCTGTGCTTGTTTGAGAATGTATTAACCTTGGGCAACTGGACATTTCAGCCCACAATGGCTATTGTGAATGCTATTTAGAGCTATTCAACGAGATACTGTAGGTAGCTACAGCGCAACTCTTGAGAGTGGTGGCGTGAAAAGCCGGAGCTGAAGACTCAATAGTCAGAGGGCTATTAAGCAGGTATTCATTGCGGCGCTGGGCACATGGGGGATCTCTCCTCCAAACGTGCACACCAAACACCCTGTCATTTCAGGTTAAATACAATCACAAT
>Ga0181612_138871_pt1 | contig 12801 bp, 3 predicted proteins | sample HoacroProtozoa21_FD_119630 | JGI IMG/M metagenome (GOLD analysis project Ga0181612, IMG submission 119630) | Hoatzin crop microbial communities from Cojedes, Venezuel. Combined Assembly of Gp0051906, Gp0051904, Gp0051908 | reverse complement strand
TGTTATATAAAAAAAAAAAATATGGTGGGAGGGGGGGGGGGGGAATGACTTTATCATTCTTTTAATTGTCCTGTTGCTGGTAACAGCAGAATTTGTTGGGTTTCTTTGCATGATTGCCCTGGAACAATGTTTTTGCAATTTAGTGACAAGTGAGAGATCTTCCTGGTGAAGCTACTTTTGCAGCAGTATGCTTTTTCAGATGTCAGTGCATCAGAAGATCGAATGTGTTAGGGTGCTTTTCATTGGAAAAGAGTTTTGTCTGGTATCTCCGCTTCAACTTGAGTCTAGAGTTTGTTTTGTATCAGAATTTCTATCTTAGAACTGAAGATGCTTCATTCATATAGCAACCAGGGAAGCTCAGAAATGCTTTCTGCTAAAAAAAGTGAGAAGTAAAGTTTTATCTTTAAGTATATGCTAAAAAGGTTGAAAATTCAGCCAGCGGAGGTTAAGAACTTTCTCCCTTTTGTGCAGGTAATTTAGTTTGGGTTAAGGCTTTACTCTTTAAAGAACACTTTTGATTCTTACATTGTTTTTCATGAAGTTTTGAAGTCTGAATATGTGGCTTGCAGTTGTGGAACAGTGAAAGACTTAGGCCGGTTAAACAGTGAGAACATGAAACTGAGAACATAGCTGAAAAGCGTGAGCACAGGTAGCGTCAGCTGGGGAAAATCTTTTTGAACTATTAGAGAAGTGTATTGCCAAAGGTTTAAAGGAGATAGAGGACACAGTTAATAGCTATAAAACCTACTGAAGAGGTTTTCTGAATGTGGAAGGTATCTCTGTCTTGAAGGGACATGAGGGGCCCCTTGGATTTTTATAAATGCTGTTCTATGTGCTATTCTGCCTTAGCTCCTTGCAGAAGATTTTTACAAATCTTACTCTTTTCTATGTTCTGTTTGGAGGAATGTCTAAACTATTCCTCTTCTTCCAGGAATTTATTTCTGCTAAAGACATAAAAATGAAATGCTTCTTCAAGAAGTTGCACTCTACTTGAATTAACTCTTTTGGCTTTTCCAGAAGAAAGCATTTCTGTCAAATAATTTGAAAGTCCACAACAGTATTCTGTCTAAGTAGAGAGCTGATAATATTAAGAACAAAAGGCTTGTGAAGTAACTATACTGAACACAATTCAGAGATTACTACATGCTAATTGTACTTGCTAGCTGCTTGGCAGGTACACATTTTAATTACTGTATGTTGTTGACTTTTGATGTTGATAATAAAGACTATGCTTCACAGAACTGGCATGTTTAGAAGCAGAAGGGCAGAAGACTGTTTAGTTCATAACTTATACAATGCCTCCATTCTGAGTGAGGGCGCTGTGCTGAAGTTTTGACTACGTTTAAAATACTTTTCACACTGCTTGCTTTGTTAGCCAAGCGGTAGCTCTGGGGTCACCTCCTCGATTTGAAAAGCTAAAACATGTATTGGAAATACCTTTTTGTTTTGCTGAAGAAACGAGTGGTTGTGTTTTACTACTGACTAGCGCCACAGAGGTGCTGGTGGTATGTTTGAGAGGTGTCCTTTCCCAGAAGCATTTTGAAACAAACTTTCTTTTGAAATTCCTCTTTAATCCTCACTGCTCTGCTAGTGAGAGTAAATCAGTGTACACTACAAAAAAAGAAGCTGGATGTCAAAGGAGAAACTGAAATACAAACTTAAAAGGAAAAGTATTTCCCTCATCAGAACTTTTGACAGTCCCGGGCATAAACAAATCTCTGTAGTCCTAACAATGCTGCCTGAGTTGTAATACTACCCAGTTCTGCCCTATGAACTGTGCTTCTCCTTTTTGTGAAACTGGTTATTTGAAAAATATCCAACACTGAAAAATCAGGGACTCATAATTTCTGTGTTTCCAATTGAATTTAGTGTTGCTGCAAACAATAGCCTGTAATGCCTAAAATGTCTGTCGGCATCAGCTGAGATGTGAAGATGATCTGTATGTTGCAAAAGAAGGGTAAGAGACAGAATAGCTCTGTAAATGCAAAGCTGAGTGAATGTGCTGTGTTCTGCTAACACAGTTTGTCTGTAGCTGGCAGGTAGCTCTTTATGCCGTAGCTCTTACCAGCGAAGGAGCTGACCTTGGGCTCAGCCCACTGAACTTTATTTTAGCCAGTTAAACTCATGGGAAGTAGATGCACTCTGGGCCCTCACACTCAGTACTCTTTGGGCTGTGTCTTGAATGCTTGGTCCAGTTTTGCCCCCCTCCAGTACAAGCCACACATCAATAAAACAAAGCAAGCTCAGCAGAGAGACATCGAAACAGTCAGGGGCTGGAGCGCTTGCCCGGCGAGGAGAGGCTGAGGGAACTGCTGTTGTTCAAGCTGGAGAAGGGGGGAGGCCTAAAAGCAGCCTGTCCTGTACATGCAAGGAGATCATCAAGACTATACAATACAGTGGTGGATGGTGAGGGGGTGAGGAACAATGAGTGTAAGCTGAAATGAGAGGTTTGTACTGGGTATAAGGAAAACCTTTTTAATTATGAGGGCAGTCAGGCAGTGACACTGGTTTCACAGAGAGGTGGTGCAGTCTCTGTCCTTGGAGGTTTCCAAGACTGGATTGGTAAAGTCCTGAGCAACCTGGCCTGACCCAACTGACTCTGCTCTGAGCAGGAGGGGTTTGACTAGAGACCTCTAAAGGTCCCTTCCAGCCAGAATTATCCTATGATTAAGTGTATTTTAAGAAAGTAGAAATATAGTAGTAAAGGTGTTTCTTGTGTAAAATGGTAGGTTGAAGTGTTCTCATTTCTAATTCCCTGATAAAAAATGTTTTCCTTGGTGTTGGTGTCAACATTTTCATTGTGGTATAAAGGAAGCAAAAGAGAAAACAGAAACTAAAAAATGAAAATCAGCCAAAATTATAAACTAGTCAACAATTTTGTTGGAAAAAAATGACAAGTTAATACATTTTATTCCTCCAGAGATAGTTGATAGATTTTTTTTTTTTTTTTTTAAATAGGGTTTAGAAAGTTAAATTCACAGAAAAGCCGAGGTGGACAGGGAGCTCTGGTCTAGTCCAACCCCCCTACTCAAGCAGATGCACCTAGAGCAGGTTCCTCAGGACCATGCCCAGTTGAGTTCTGAGTATCTCCAAGGCTGGAGACTCCACAACCTGCCTGGGCAAGAAATTGCAGTGTTTAACCAGCCTCAGGGTAAAAAAGTTCTTTTTTTCTTACGTTTAAATATGGTTTCCTGAATTCCAGTTTGTCCTCTTTGCCTCCTGTCCTTTCACTGGATACTGCTGACAAGATCCTGCCTCAATCGTCTTTAGCTTCCCCATCAGGTATTTTGATGAAATCCCTCCAGGCCATCTTTTTTCCAGGTTAAACAATTGTAGTGCTCTCAGCCTCTCCTTGTATGTGAGGTGCTCCAATCCCTTAGTCATCTGCATGGCCCTGTTCAGTTTGCAGGTTAAGACAGGTAAATGTGGGTGTCTGTGAGTACAGCGGCCAGCAAAGCTCCTGCGCTGTTCAGAGGGGACCTTCTCAGGCTACTTAGAGAGTGATCTACCGACTGGCTCCTGGGCATCTGCCAGTGGGTTCTTCTGGCTCCCTTGACTAGGTCTGTTTCTGAATCCGTCGATTTAGTTTAGTATGGCATTTAGGATGAAGAACTCTTATTGTGTTTTTGCACCTCTTTATCAGAGTTCGAGACAAGGCTTTGGCTGAAATAATTCAAAGAGAGTGGATACACTGATTCTTGAGTAGAATCTTCTCTTCATGTGCTTTTTCAGAATGTAAATGCTAGTAAAGTGTGTGTCTGAAGTAAGCAAAGCACAGAAATATATGTAAAAGTTGTTTAATGGTTTTATAGATTTGTAAAAATTACTGTTCTGTTATATGCAGTTCTTGGTGATTGTGGATTATAGACTCACTGTAGACAACAGAATAAATCTAAACCTTTAAATTTTCTTTTTGCTAGCTAGAAATTATGTGTGCTTTTAAGAAGCCTAACATGTATTAATGTTGATAAACTGTAAAGAAAACTATTTTCACCTTCAGAATGCCATAAAATGTTGTATTTCCTCTTTAATCCTCAGATTGGGCAAGGTAATTTAGTAGGACAAGTAAATCTGTAAATCCAGTTACAGGAAATTTAGCATCAGATCCTCTGTTATAGCTTGAAAATGTTCCCATCTATTGTGCAGTTTGAACTCTTGCCAGGTTAAATAAAGCTCTAGGTCTCTATCTCTATCTTGATCAATAAACATGTATTCAGTGTTTTCAATAATATGTAAGTAGGCTGTATGAAAGACTACTGTGAATTATAGTGCCTCCCCAGAGACTGAGAATAACATCTTGTCGTACTCCGGGAGAGATCTATTGGGTTGAAAACTCTTTGTTTCTGTTGCAGACCAGCAATCACCTCCTTGGGCCAAAGCCATTTCCCCTGGACAGATTGTTAGCAATATTATATAGTATTGTGGACAACAGAGTTGCTCCAACTGCAAATATATTTTCCCAGGTGAGTGTGTACTTACTTTTGTTTCCTTTTTACTGTCTGGACTTTTTGAAAAGATTTTATGTTGTTTCTTGTAAGTCATCATTCTAATTAAATGAGAAAACATCCACAACGGTAATTTTAAGTTGAAGGCTCAGAATAATATTTATCTGTATTACTAGCTATGAATTCAAGAATGTATCTGTGAAATGGTCTAAAACCTTCCAATATCTGAGTTTTTCCTGATCCTGGACTGTGATCTGTGTTCATTAGTTGCTTGACTTCTCACTGAAGTCTGTTAACCTGTTTGCATTTCAAGTTAAGTATATAAATGTTCACTGTCCTGTGGCTAAAATTAGTCACCTTGTAATGCATGTTACAAAAATGTAGAGGTGAAAAAGGAGCAGAGGAAAGAATGAGATATTTTCAGGTGAAAGATGTTTGCTCTGAGATTTGTGTCTTAGGGGTAATGTTTTTCATTGGGACCAATTTCTAAAAATCTTACAGATCAGAGTCAGTATCCCGTTCACTAGATGGCAGCATGACTATAGAGTTGAGTGGAATTAAGTAAATCTAGAGTTTTCTCTAGACTTCTGGGTTTGTCAAATTTAAATGCCTGTTCTGTGTAAGTAAAGATAGTTTCTGTTGTCAGCTTGATTCTTAGATTGTTCATGTCCACCTCAGAACATCTCCATTTCTTTCCTGCTTTCCAGTTGTGTTGAACTTTTACTTACAGAAATATTTTCTACCTTTCCTTATTAGCTCTCAAATTTAACCAAGGAGTATTTAAATGTCTGTGTTCATGCAAAGTTCTAGGAAACATTTTTCAGCTTAGTCTGCACCCCCATGAGAGTCAATGGATTGACTTTCAGAGGTGGTCAGTAGGCAGCTGAAAAAATCAAGTTTAGACACGCTCATGCATCCTGTATGTGTTTCTTGCCTTTCTTATGTCATCACACGGTACCTCAGGACTTCGTTGTGCTTACGGAAGGAACCCTAACTCTGTATTTCAAAGCTATGTGAAGTTTCCCATGGACAAAAGCTATATGGAGGGACACCAAAGGTTGTTGAAGCAGGCAGTTTCTGACCAGCCTTTGGGTGATGGCTGCAGCCTTGTAGTTACTTAGAGCAACTTTGGAGTAAACAAAGAACACAGGGACCTTAGTGTTCATAAAAATGCATATATTTGGCCAGCTATATCTAATCACTTTTTGTTTCTGGCTAGTGTTGGATGTAGCTTGAGATAATTGCTTTTGTATGAATGTTGTGTTGATTCTTCAATTCACTGTACTGTGAAGTCTGTTGATCAAGTCTGTCAGTCAAGATATTGGTCACATCCCTTTCCGTAGAGGGTGCTGGGTTTGTGTTTTGCTCTAGGTAGCGTGTTTTTTTTATTTAAGACATGAAGTGTTGAAGCTGAAATCAGAATACTGAGGCAAAAGCCAGTTGTCTTGTTTAATGTTGTTAGTTTATCAACAATGATTGATCTAGGTTAAGTTCAGTAAGAAAAGGAGTCTTATGAGACCGTTAGAGAAACTCAGAAGAAAATAAGATACAAGTAATATTCAGATTGGTTTTGCTTGTGCTTTAAATCTATTGATGATCCACCACATAGGTACTTCTTGTTTTAAGCCTCTCTCTCTTTTCTCTCTCTCTTTTCTCTCTGCCTTTCTTTTTTCACGCCTTTGAAGGCACTGTCACTGTGATCTTCCCCAACAAAATATCATTTTTAAGATGGACGGAATGCAACCTTTAAGGCATAAGATGAAAGAACAGGCAAGAAGCAGGACAACTGACTGTCCACAGCAGCTGTGAAAGTGAATGATGATAAAAGACTGGGAGCACTATGTAGTATAATTTGTGTGTAGGATGCTGGCTGTATATTCTCTTTATTTTTTGTATATCAAAATCATCTTGGTATACTTAAGATGTGAATGTACTATATAACAGAATTTTACAGTGTATTTTCAAAATTAATATGTCTGCATGTTTAACATGCGTTCCAGTGAGAGAACAAATTCCATTATTCTAATGCAGTTCAGTAGTACTGAAAACGTAGTTTGTACATGGAGTGTAATTCCCCCTTAGACTAAATTGCAGAATGAGAAAATTCAAGTAAATGCTTCATCCTAATTTAGAGTGTACACTAGATGGCAGTGTTAACAAAGAATAGCTGTAATTTGTTTTTCAGAATATATGCAGATTAAGCTATGAAGATATAAAAATATTCTATTAAACCTTAACCAGGTTAGGGCAAACAAGTTGAAATTAAATCTGTTTATGGAAAAATAGAATTTTATAATTTATTTTTAAAATATTTTAATTATGAAAACAGTTTTTGTATTAAATAGTAATTTTAAATCGTTGAAATTTCTCATGTAAATTAACATAAAATACAACGTAATTTTAAACTGATTTTGGAAGTAGTTTAATCTAGGCGTAATACTTAATGGCAGTTTTATTCTTGATTAGTTTAAAACAATTTGCGTTTCACTGATTTTTGCCATTAATTATTCTGTAAATATATTTTCCAAATAAAGTAAATGTCAAGAAGCTGGGTTATCCTTAGCAGTATTGATACATTTTACAGTTAGACACCACAAGCTTTTATTTTCTTGTTTGTGTGTACAGCATGGAAATCATTCTTGAATTGAGCAGAAGTTTAAAATGTTTTAAATCAAATATTTGGGTTCTTAACTGAGTCAATGTTAATTTCATGTACTCTTTAATTTGTAAACTGAAAGGCTGTACATGAAACAAATACTTAATAATTCTCCCGATGTACTGTCAGAAAATAGCATGACTTTGCTTTAAAATTGATTAAGAATCTCAGTCAAGATTCAAGAAGGACTAGCAGCTGCTTGAGGATCTGTCATGTTGCTGATTTCTTGATATTTCTTAATGCTTCTTGTTTCTGTGGATAATTTCCATTCAGATGAAAATTCTGGTTAGCTTTTAAAAAAATGAAACTGCTGTGCTAATAAGCAGCAAAATTTAAATTTTCTGTTTAATGCTAGGTTTTATTGAAAATGTTTCATTTTTACTAAATGGAATTTCAACTTAAAATTTACATCTTAATCTAACTTTTGCCTTTTAGTGATAATTAGTCCTTAAAATGGTCTCATACTTTTTCAAACAAAAAGTTAATGTGTTCCTTTCAAAAGCATGATTTTTGCAATTGATATGAGGCTGTTTTTCCTGCTGTAACTTCTTGCTGTAATTGGGTTACATAAGAAAGAAATGGGCTCATTCATTTTGGTTTTCCTCACCAACTAGTACAGGGGAGTGGCACGGGGAGGGGGGGAACCCCAAACATGCAGATTTCCACTTAGTCAAATTATAATTGTTTCAGTTACCCCCTTAAAAGTTGAAATTTCTCATGGTTTTGTGCTATTTTTAAATAAAATTTTCGCACATCTAGTGAAGATTGTTTGAGAGAAAGTTAACGTAAGATTTTTTCTTTTCTTTTAGACTACTGATGTTAGTACATATGTGAATATAGATCTATATTCACTTGAGAATCTTCCAGTGCTCCTTTCCCTCCAGCATAGTCACTGTTTTTCTTACTTCTAATTTGTCGTGATACTGTTTTTTTAACACATTATGTGTTACTGTAGCATGTCACTGATGTGTTTGAATTTTTTTGCTTTGTTTTTAAACCAAGAGATAATGGAGATTAAAGCACTATAGATTTCTGCAGCCATTTCAGAGAATGAGACCTTTGAATGTTTTTCTTCAGATGCACTTTTGTGAAATAATTTTAACAGATTAAAGATGATATTAGCACTGCCACTGGGCAGTTACATTCTTTGCCTGGGACAGAACTTGCACAGTTGATGTTCTGGTTGGATATTTGGCTAGGTTGAGCATGTGGCTGAAATATTTTAGAAGAGCAAACATTATTTTTAATGGTGAAAAAATGCAGATGTACTTTCACACAATGCTAAAAATAATGCAACTATGGAGTATGCAGTCTGCATCTTACGACAACAAATAATAGGGTTTCCTTACCTAGGTACAGCAATTGATGCTTTTTCAGGCTCAAGGAACAACGAGGAGTAAGATTTGTGTGTCCACATGGACCCACTGTGCAGCATATGAAATGTGCATTGTGTCCAAGTGCAATTATTACAGAATGGAGGGATACAAAGAAACTTCATAAGGCCTACCACAAGGGCACTTTGCAGAGGTTCGGAGAGTCTACCCAGTTCTGGTTTGTAGAGGAGTAGTATTTCATTTTAGGTTTCCCACATTTAGACAGAAATATAACATTATTCTCTTTATAAAAAAATATGCCTTAGTATAGGACACATGAATGGATTTATGCACAAAACGTCATGCAAGAATTATCAGCACTGATTTAAATTAAATCAGCTAATTTTCATTGAAGGGGTCAAGGGCTGTTAATTTCATATCACAACCAATAAGCAAGTAGGTATTTTTGTTGTTACAGTTAAGGTTTACATTATGGTTTCAAAGCCAGAATTAACAATATTTTTTCCTCTACCAAAATGATTTGTCAGTTGCTGCTTCAAATCAATTCAGTTCTCCTAACCATTTTACATTTTCTAGACTTCTTGTCTGGCTTCTGCTTTCTTGTGAAATATGCTTTTCATAAAGAGCTTTGACTACATCTACTTGTATTTTTGAGCTATAATGTTATCTTTATTAGGTAAAATGGAATTAAACCTTTTGTCTTGCATAGTTTTTGCATGTTTTATTCCTGTTAATACATCCCTGAATGTTTGGAAAGACATCTATGCAGAGAGGTCTGTTAACTTTTCAGAATATACTAGTAGCTGAAAATTACTGAATGGATGACTGATCAGTAACTTCAGTTCTGTTTGCATTTTTGCTGTAATGCATTAAAATGAGACTGTTAGGTCATCTGAAAAAAGTTTAGTCTCTGTTTACATTCAGAATCAGGTCTGCTTTTACTGATACTCATTCAGGGAATATTTTCAGATAGTTGTATAACTGTAATTCACTTCTGATTTATAGTGCGTTCAGAAACACATTTCTGCAAAGGCTAGTCATCTCTAGGTATATGATGACACATCAGGTATCTTGCACATCACAGTGTACACTTCATTTATTAGACATTTCTTATCTGTTTGATAGGGAAATTCAGATGCTTTTTGTAGATGCACTAAGAATACCACAAATTCCTAAAGCTAATGTAGTTATAAGTGTGTAGGAATTTGGAATGAAGGTTAACAAAATTTTTCAATCTGGCAAGATATTAATCAGCATTGCAAATTGTTGGCCACAGAACAAGAGCTTTTTATCTAAAGTTAGAATAAGTGTGCATATAGGACATTGAGTAGTGTGTTAAGTGCCAATATGACATGGGTCTATTAGAAATACACAAAAACACTGGTGTACATAACATGCTTCCAGCTAGAGGGAGCCAGAGGAATGTATTTTTCTTTAATTAAAAAAAAAAAATTGTCCTTTCCTGGAGCGCAAAAATCTGAGAGGTTTGTTTTCTTTTTGTGTTGCTTTCTTTTCTGCCTTGCATGGATAGATTAAGGAGTAGCTGGTATTATATTTGTAAACTGGGACAGTATGTGGCAATGTACCTGCAAGATTTCTTTGTCCCTGTTGTGTTGGAAGCATACTTTATATCTTGGTTTTTCAGATGAGAATTTGGTATTTAAACTACCCTTTTTTTTTTGTAAATTGCCAACTATGGTAAAATTCTGATTGTCTGGTTTTGTTGTCTACTTATTTGACGAAGGATTTGCTTTTATTATGGCATAGCCTTTCTAGACACCAGATGCCCACATCACGATCATAGCACTAACTCTGTTAGTGCATTGTGTTAGATCCCTTTCATGTAGCAACTTTGATAAAAAGGAATACTGTCAACTTAACAGTTTTTTTCAAATGGAAAACACTGTAATTGCTTCTACAAGCTCAGATTGTGTTAATGTATGAAAATACTAAGTTTTCCATCCTACACTTGACAACTCTTGGCTGAATGAGAATGACTCATTTTTGGTAGATCAGCTGTTCCAGTATTGTGTTCCAGCTTTTCTTGCTATTGCGGGGACTGCTCATGGGAACATTTTACATATGGCCTGACTAGAGTGTTTACCACTAATAGAATGTTCTACACTGAAAAATGAGCAGGTACATGAGTTTCCAGAGAAAAAGATCTGGGCAAAAATGTGTATTGTGCTAGGCTGTTCCCTAGAAGGCCTTGCTATGAAGCAGAACAAACGTGAGTGGGAGCCGTTTTTATTTTAGACTGTGTGAAAAATACAGGACACGCTTTTGTACTGGTTAGATGCCCGTAAGTAAATTATTCTTTTTGTCATTTGTCTTTTTGAAAACAGGCAAAATACTGGAAAAATGAAAGTTCCTGCTGATTCTGTTTTTTCTTCTCTAAAACCACTTTTCTTTGCTTCATCTTTACTGTGAAAGTTCAGAAGTGTTGTGCTTGTCTTTTTTCTGAATAACCAGGTAGAGTCAGTGCTAAAAGTTTTCCTTAAGTAATAGAGAACTTTGTAGCAAACGTTAGCTACGTAAGTGTGTGGGATGACTTTTTGGTAGAATATATTTGTACCCTGTTCTCAGATCAGCTTAGCATTCAGAACTTCATGATTGAAGTTTATGTTGTGGTGAGATTTCTTGTTTTCCTGTTGAATGTTTAAAAAAAAAAAAGGTTTTTAATCTCACAGATAACATCACAAGCTGATTCAGGACATAATTACAGTGTGTCACGCATCTGAATTTGGAGGGTGTCTTCCTTTGCTTTGTACACCTATTAGGCAGTACAGAGCAACAGTACCTCAAAATTAGGTGGAGATTCAAATGGTTGTATACAAAAATGTTGATATATTCAAATAATTATTTTATATGTTGTTAAAATGTTGAATTACGGAGTACTACGTAGTGAACATTCAGAAGTGAGATGATTGTTAATGTCTCTTGGAGTTGGTTGTGTTTGTAGATTTGCTTAAATTTTGTTTCTGCAATATAAACATACTCTCATGTGTTTCTGTATTTTCATAACTTCTTGAGTTCTAGACTTCAACAACAAGAGAGGATGTCATCAACCTCTGCTTCTGCCCTGTTGATTTAATCTGCAAATGACTGTTTGCATTTCACTGTCCTCCTCTTGCTTCAGACGAAAGCACATAAAATTACACAGCTTAATCTAGTCTGGCCACGGGAATTGTCATCCCCAGAATGGTCCTGCTGTAATTCCTTTCAAGGGGGAGAATTTACTTTTACAAAACAATGGAACTAGATGGAAAAGATCTTAAAAGCATCTTTTTTCTTTGTTTTCCTTTTCTTTTTTCTTCATGAGAGCCATTAAGATTTATGGTATACCGCTTTATGTAGTCCATCAGAAGACCTCTGCTTCATAGCCTCTCAATGACAGAAGTGATTGAATGTAAACCATAGACTCTGGGGTTATTTCATTCTCACTACTGGTCCAAATAAACTTCCCTTCCTCTTTCAGTGTGAGTGAAGATACATAGACACATCTTGCCAGCACAGAGTATTTGTTAGTCTTCTATAAAGTCATATACAATTTTCATATATAATCGGTATATCCTCTGCAGGTTTCTTGTCCACACGCGTTTGTAATGCGACTTTTTGATCCTGTGACTCCATGGTTATCTGTACCGAAAAGATTTTTTTAGCTGTTATAACAGCTTTCTTGGCGATTGTCAAATTTGTAGTTGAATTTTTTTGATAAGTTTATATTATTACTGTTATATTTGGTCCTAATGCCTGTATTTTTTTATAGCTATATTATGCATCAGACACCCTTTGTTTTGCTAGATCAGTCTATTGATTAGAAAGTACATTAATCTATTGATCAGTAGTTTGTTGATTTTCAGTAGGTTTGGGAAGTTGGTGATAAGAGATAATAAATAATTCACTTTTATTTTCTCATTTTCTGTTATTGGTCACTGGACTGATCTGGCAGAAATTCATGAGCTGAAATGGGAACTTAATGTGGTGCACAGCATGGTGACATAGGTTAGCACTTTAGCACTGACTGTGGCAGCTTGAGAGAGCCTGCTGTTAAGCAGAAGGAAAGGAGAAAACATTACTTTTAACCAAATAGCTGACTGTATTTTTCTTTTAAGTCTCAGTATGGCTGGGAATAAAAATAAAAGTTTTCTTAGTTCAAGTACTACTTTCTAATTAAAATTGTGAAGAAACTAATATGCTTGATTCTTTCTAGTTCTGGTTAATACAGAAGAGATCTTTTAGAAAAACTAATTACGTTTGAGCTATGTTATGTTGTTTGACCTAGCTTGATCTTGTTTTCATTTTTTGGGGTATGCTCTTAGTGCAGCTTTACAGTCTTTTGGGAAGCTTTCTTAATCTAATTCTA
>Ga0181612_156699_pt1 | contig 12802 bp, 10 predicted proteins | sample HoacroProtozoa21_FD_119630 | JGI IMG/M metagenome (GOLD analysis project Ga0181612, IMG submission 119630) | Hoatzin crop microbial communities from Cojedes, Venezuel. Combined Assembly of Gp0051906, Gp0051904, Gp0051908 | reverse complement strand
TTTCTTTTCCCACATTCTGTTAGAATAAGTGAGATGCTTGGTCACAAACGACAGAAGCTTTGAGACTGCAATAAGGCCAAGATTTGAGAACATTCATATGATCCATACGTTCCTATGTTATTAATACAGAAGAGAGCAATGGTGTTGCTGTTAAGAACACATATCTCCTTACACAACTATCTCTAATCCTACACAGAACGTAAATATCTATGATTGGGGTGTGAAAATACATAGATGGATCTTCACCCTCCTCTAAACTGAATGGGTCACAAGTTGGAACAGCAGCAGAAGCATCACACAAAAATCTGTAACATGATACATGCACCTACATTATCTTTGTTCTTGGTTTTCTGGTAGTAGCTTAAAAAAACAACAACCCCCCATTCAATTTTCTCCAGGCTTAGCTATTAATAAAGCTTTTCCAGTAGGATCTCACTTGTATTAATTCCTACTTTTGTTACCCTTATAGAGATGCTTGGCTCTTTAGAGTATGCCACTCCAAGTCAGCAGTAAGTAATCAAATTCAGCAAGGGCGTGTTAAATTCACCGACTGGACTTCACACACCGTACACACCGCCACAATGGCAAATTCATGACTGACCTCTCTCCCCCATCACAATTCTGTGTGTTAAAGCCTGGGGACAAGGTCACGGCACTCTCAAGGTAGATAGTCACAGGATGTGCTGAAACTGAAGTCCTTCACCAGACCAACCTTATTTTGCTCCCACCTTTCCCATTTTTAAGTTGTAATGAGACAGCACAAAGAGAACCACTACTTCACAGAAGCTTTCTGAAAGGCATTTAAAGGCTTGGATAAGTGAAATGAGTAATACATTTGTCCCTGAAAAATTAGTACATAAAACATTTTTTTCCTGACAAAGTTAAAGACTAATAAAGTCCAAGTCACCCAAATAATATGTATGAAAAACTGCTGCTGCCTTTCAAAACCAAAGTGTGGAGGAAATAACATTACAGTAGCAATGGATCAAAGCTCAGTGTAAGAAGGCAGAGGCGACTTTGTTTTAAAGCAAAGCTGATTTCATTCACTCATATTCCCACTCCCATACCCACTGGTTGCAAGCACTGGGATGCGTGTGCCCAAGCAGCCCGATCGGCATTCACGTGCCAGGAATGTGTTTCAGGGTTGTGTGGTCAGGTTTCCTTCAGTGACACAAAGGACAAGAGACGACGGCCATCAAGTCTGAATCGTAGCTCTGCTGTTCAGCTGATGCTGACAAGGGGGTGCTGGTTTTTGCCCATGTCTTCTTCTGCACCTTTGGGAGCCGATGGTAGTTCCTATCCTGTCAAGCACATGTGAGTCTTTCTGATTTGCTCAGACATTCCCCTCGCAATCTAGTTGCCCTGAAAAGCTATACAGAGATGTATGGGGCTCTTTATGCCTTGTTAGTCTAGGGGGTCAGATTTTTATACTGAAGCACGTATTTATAGAATAGTATGCAGAAATACACCTAGCTGGACCCAACAGAATGTGGGTGCAAATCCTACCTGTACAGCGGATCCCCAACTATCCTTTATCACATGTCATTGTTGCCTGAAAGAGCAAGTACGCCAAAGGAAAAACTTCGTATTTTTACTTACATCTAAAATGAGTGTGAAAAATGTAAAAGTCTATCTCAGTTGAGATCACACTGCACTCGCTCATACAGCGACGCTTGGGTGGACTGCCACGACCTGCACGTAGTCTGATCCTGCTCAAATTAGCCCTCTCTAACTCTATTCCCTGGCAAGCAGATCAGAAATCTCTTCCGGAGCCATCAGCTCTGTGGATAAACTTTGTGTCCTCTCCCACAAAGGTTAATTTGTTTGATATTATTTCTTTTTGTTACTTTTTTTTACAATTACTTTGAATTCCCTACGTTTATATACACTTTATTATGCCCTACGCATATTTATCTAGTTGAGCTCACAAAACCATAAAAAACTGGAAACCTGGCAAGAAAAATGTTGGGGTCAGCACGTAAGAGAGGAGCTAGAAGAGGGCACTTACATACATTGCAATTCATGACTTGTAGACTCTCACAAACTTCAGCAAAAAGGGACCGGAATCACATATATACACACACCCGACTGAGAGCAACCCGCTGTGTATTTGCAGTCGGCAAATGTTTTGAAAACCAACATTTTTCCTTTTTGAAAAGGAAGTGGGAAGACAACAGGAGGAGAACCTACAAACAGATGACCATTTTCAGTCTTGCTAAGCTTTCACCCTTCTTCTCTGGGCTGTCCAACAGACAAAGAACAATAGCAAGCTAAAAATGATCCCCAGGCATGCCCATCATTTATCAGTCTGGTCTCTGAGCTGAAGACACTATTGCAGCTGCAGAGGAATAACCTGGTCTTGCAGCTCACCGTAATCCCTAAATTTTTCAAGAGGTGGGGTGTTTGACAGCTCTGTGAGCTGAACTAAAGAAGGCAAACAATCCTCTCGCATAGCTCCCACACCATGGGACAAAAGGAGGTGGTGTGAATTCAAGGAACAGGAGAGGTGGCTATCACTACCGCAAAATTTGTATGGATTATTTTAGGATGAATACCCTGTACAATTTGCACGTCAATTCAAATTTGTAATCTAATTTGCCTAACGGTACTTTTTTCAGTAACTAAACAAAGCATTTATTTCTGTTAGTGTTGTTTACTTAATGTTAATTATTATCTTTTATTTTGAAGTTAGCAAGATAAACTTTGTTTCTTTTTTTTTTTCCCCGGAGCTTTTTATATGTAACTTCCCCCTCAGCTGCAACACCCAGAAGGTATACTAACTCTCAAAATGGGCATTTTCAGGTTTTTTCTCACTGGAAAAACATGAGGGTACAAGCAAGAAGGAGGAAGAAAATGAGAATTCGGTTATCTACTCCTTTTTGTACAGAAGTCAACAAAATGATGACTCATGTCCCCAAATTAGCAGGAACAGAGAATTACTTTAGAAGTGATATTTAATTCAGCAAACACATCAGCTCCTGGCCAATGAAATCCACCAGATGAATCAGACACAAATTAACATCAAATACACTGGCGGCTTCTTGTTCCGTAACTGTTGGAAGCACAAGAGGAATCCTTCAAATCCTCCACCCAGTGCAAGGCACAATGAAATGCTTTATGAGGGTCCTTGCACAAATCCATGAAATCAGTTTGGAAGCTCTTCGGCCACAGTTCATCTCGTGTCTGAAAAGCCCCGATAGTTCCCCCACTCTAGGTGTGCTCTTGGACATAAAATAACAGCAAGTTTTCTTCCAAATCTGTCTGTCCTGCTTCTGGTTTGCATGTTTTCCTAGCTGCCCGTTGTCTTCCAGCATCGATTGAAACAACTGAAATGCCATAAGCCGTGCTCCTAACCAACCTGCCTGGGGGGCCACGCTTCTGCTCTGCGACAGACGCAGCGAACGAGCAGAGGGGCGAGTCTGCACGGCGGGCTGGACCGAAACGCTGCAGCTCTTGTCAAAACAAAGCGCTTTGTGTACACTCAGGAAAAAGCACTGTGCTGTATTTTAAACAAAAATCATGCAAATGTGGAACACATTGTTTGCTGCAAGCTTCAAGCACACCCTTTCAGACCTGGATAAGAATACGGATATGGCAGGGCTCGCTGTACTTACAGACATGTTCTGTAGCTTTCCTAGCAGTGCTCCTGGTGTCCATGCACACCTGGCCTTGGGCACAGCTGGGATCAGAGCTCAGGGCTGAGCACTCCATCCCAGACTCGGGACTGATACTGCTATTGACCCCAGACACTGGTGGTCAGAAAAGATGGTTACAAATGGCTACACGAAATGTGACGTTCAAAGTGAGAGAAAGCGATTCCCTTTAAGACAAGGACATAGCTATGCCAGGTAGAAAAGCCTGGTTTTAATCCACAGGAGGTTAACAATTTATTAATATTTTTTGGTAAGCATCTGAGCAAGAAAGAACAGTTTAGCAAGAGGAAAATTAAAATTACCCTCCTAATTAAGTTGGAATCCGAACACCCTGCGAAGGGGAGGTTTTGCGATTTTCACCTGGATGAAATCCAAACAGGATTAGGGTATAAAATGAAACATATAGTCCTAATCAACACTATTTTTGATGACTGCAAGCCTAAAGTCATATTTTTTCCATAGGAACTGGTTCCCAAGTTACACAGTTAGGTGTTTGCCAGCTGATGGGCTGGTAGCGGTGCAAGAGACCTTTCGGATTCCATCTAAAGACAGAGGGCTGCATACAGGCTTGTTTCCCTCCTGCTTGCCACCACATTTTAAAGTCGAAATTTTGATGTTGTACACAAGTTCTTTATTTCACATTAATCTTACACTGCCTTCTGCTGAGGAGGACTCCCAGGTAATTGGCAAACACTAAAATATTCCATCCCCAGGATAAGCCTCATCGAGTATCCAAAACATCGCAGCGTAAATCTCCGTGGAGCTGCTGAGACTTGTTTGGGAGCGGGTAACAAATCCGCCGATACCGTAATACCCTGTGCGCAGCGAAGCGCGGCAAACAGTAGCAGGATGTTGCCCGGATTACCTAGCAATTCCTGCTGCGCAAAGTGCTTTGCATTTGTTGGGGGTTTTTCTTCCCCACTCAGTATTGCTCATAGTGTGACCATAATATATGGCTTCTCACAGCACTGCCTTTATGTCATTTACATTCATTAGTGTTAAAAGAGCAGGGGACAAGGAGCCTTGGGCACAGGGCTAATCACCCTCACCAGCCAAGTGAAACAATAAAATGTTCTACACATACATATTTCTCCTCTTTCCAACCCTCTGGAAAGTCGATAAACATTTCAAAAATCTCCAGGAGCTAAGTTACAACACCTGCTTTGCGTGAAGCACTCCATATTTAATTGATAGGGGCAGCTATTTCCAGTGAGTTCACAGAGAGGAAGGTCACAAGGTGTTGCTTGCCACATCCACACTTCCATTAAGAGCTACCCCGAGGTGCCCAGGGGCCTGACCCAGGACCGCCCGAGTTCACCGGGTCCAGGAGAGAGGGTGGAGGAGCCTGCCAGGCATTGTGGCTGTGGCTAGAGCAAAAATCAAGCCAAGAGGAAAGACACACACTGCAGGGAGTCAAGCATCGTTTTTCCCAGCAAGAGCTGAGGCTCTGCAGGAGCTGCAGGCAGAGCAGAGGAGCTCATGGCGAGCCATCAGGGAACAGCAGTCCCCATCAGTCCTGCCACCACCCGCTGACCTGGAAACCACCGGAGGCTGTCACAAGGCTGTGATAGCCTCTGCAACGGACTGGAACCAGTCACCACTTCAAAGGAACCGGTGGTGGCTTGGAGACCAATGACTCCTCCTCGGGGGCACCAGCACACAACCAGCTCCCCAGACAGAGCTCCACGCTGGGAAAACGTTCCCGGCTGTTTCCATCCAAAGCTGGTCTCGTGCCAAAGCTGAGGGCTGACTGGCCCCAGGTCTCTGGCAACGCTCTCCAAAACAATCCCAGGAAAACTGCCATGCCGAATGAAAACCCAAAATAACACGCGTTGCCAGAACATGTTGCAAAGCCCTCGTTTACTTAATGAACTACCTATAAGGAGCACACAGCATGGCACAGAGTGGCACCAGCACAGTTTCCACAGCTGGTGGACACAATTGAACAAGACAAGCTGAAATGTTTCCGTTTGGGTTTATATAATTTATCTTCTCTTAACTGAGGCTTAGGATGAGAAATAAATCCAAAGATATTTTAGAGACCACCTCTGGATAAACACCAAAATAGTGGAAGAGAGTCTCGTCAATATTAAACCAAATTTACAATTGCTCCACAGAGAGACCTCATCAAAATTTGTGACACAGGATGAATTGTGCGGAGTACAACAATAAAAACTGCTCACAAAATCATATGCATTACTCTTACAAACTGTAATGAGATGTTCAGCTAGAGGTGAGCTCGCGCTTTGACCTGTAGGCTGACAATTCAGTACTTGTAGCAAATAGTCCAAGAAAACATCCTTTCAGGAGGCATTGCCCCTTCTTTTGCGTTTTTGTGAAGGGGTGTTCCTACAGGCAAAAGGTGCTCTGCAGCGGTGCGGCTCGCCGGGTTCTGGATCCCTAACCTGCACAAACAGAAACGGCAAGCGGATGACGCTCCTCTCGCAGCACACTTGCTGAAGCCTAGAACGCAGCTCGAGCACCAACAGCAAACGCCAGATGTTTTCCCTGTACCATTACACATTTTCCCTAACTGAAAATTCTAGGGAAAAGAAATTAAGAACAGCGAGACTTTATTTCCTGATGAGTATCGCAATGGCATTTCTTCCCTCGGAGGCTTGCTTTTAATCCCAGTGAGCCAGCCAGTTTTTTATGCCATTACATATTTGGCTGTCTCAAAGAGCATAAAAGCATTTGAACAATTTCTAAATTATTTGCCTTTGCTTAGAGTCATATGTCTTGGCAAGACATACCATGATGTGATGTCTCCTTCACAATCATCTAATTTCACCTTGAAAAAAGCAGGAGTTTCTCCAGATTTTCTCTCCTGAGACATATGTTTTCTTGGCAGAATCTTCCTGGGTTAAAACTCTTGTTTAGTAGTTTAACTTGCAATATTTCTTAAAGTGCCTTCAATTCCCACTGGTAACTACGAATAATTACAGCAAGTCACCCACTCACTTGCATTTCTAAAGGCCTTTTAAGGAAAAGGATCACGGGGAACAGTTTTTATCTGTTCTCTGAGTCCTTTTCCCTCACCAGTAACCAGCTCATTTAATATCATTTCATCCCTTTTATTTCTTCATTTCTTCCTATTTTTTTTATTTGTGAGAGTATGTTGGAAGTGAGGCAAAGTGACAAGCCATTACAAGAATATTGGAAAACACTCCTGATTTCATTCTGGAAATGGAGAGGACAAGAAAGGAGGCTTGGGAGTCTGGGCACAGCCTGCTCCAGGAAACTCCCCGCCCTGGTGCAAGCTATTGCTATAATTTGTGCGGGCACGGTCCACTGTCCATCCCAAAGAGCTGCCGTGAGACTTGTGTCATGGAACATTTTTGGTTGTCTGACACCAGATGACTCCTCCAGCCACCCATCTGTGAAGAGCTAGAGTCAGTTTTAATGAACTCAACGTCTTAGTATCAATATATTAATCCACATCTAGTCCTCAATGAAAAATATACCTTGGTGGTGTCTTCTTCTGTGGGCGCTGAGTGAAGACTCACAACAAGAAGTTGCAGAGCGGAGCTGCCCCTTTCTCCAAGCACTGAATGTCGTTACCTAACAGAGTTTGGTTATACTAAAACCCCTGCTGGAGTCACTTTAAAATTAATCTGCTGATCACAGTAAGTACAGCAGCAGCAGCAACCAACACAGCAACCTTTGCAATACTTGCAAAGCAGCACTTAAAAACCAGAGGACGAGCTGAGGACAGTTCACGCTTCGACAGATTTACACCAAAATACATCTCCATGGATGTTATTCTACGCACTGTGGGTGTAACCACCTGGTGAGATTCTGCTGTTGATCACCAAAGTCCCATCGTGTACTGAAAATGTAAAGGCCCTAACAGAAAGTCTTACTGTGCGGTACGCATAAGCCTTCACAATTGTTATTCGCATGTGAGCTTCACATACAGAAAATTTATTGCGATATATTAGACCTTGACGAAAACTCACACGTAGCAAAGAGAGTGGAAAATCATGATGAGATGTCACACTCCTGTACTCAAGATTGTAAAAATATACCGATACTTCTATTAAGCAAAGCATTTCTTTAAGGACAGAAGTTTACAAGGAACTGCCTGGGTTAGTAAATCCCTCTCCGCACAGTCACTGGCAGTCGTGCTCCGTTATGGACTGTAACTGCCCACAGAGCTGTCCCTCTGCGCAGCCTCGCACATCAGAGCCTCACAGGAAGAAACTCCGCATCCCATCAGACAAATGTCTGCCTTAGAAGAAGCAAATGAGCTGCACTTAGGCAGTGTGAATTTTTTTTTTGAGTGCCTGATAATATTTTGTGAATACAGATGGTTTATAGTTATATATATTTATACATGTGGACTATATACATAGTGTATATAGTTCTATATGTGTAGAAATGTTTGAAGTAGAGTTAGATTCAATCTTCTAATGATGGTTTGTTTTCTGCAGTTTATGCTGAAGTGCTGCTGCTTTTTCAATTTTTTCTCCTCTGGCAAGTGATTACATCTGAGATATTATATACATCTCCATAACAAAAGACTGGATTTCAGCTACGTGACAAAGGACCATTCGTATCACATCCTGGGTTCAGCTCTCACATTTAAGCATTTGATGAATACAACTATGAATGTTGTATCTACAGGATCTGTGCACTTCTTTTAGTGACTAAAGGCAGCTCAGCTTATGAAACCATGAATTGTCAGAAAACCTTGCAAAACCCTGTGGAGTAGAGGTTAACTGGATGGAACAGCAGTTTTTGTACTATTGTAAACTGATCTGGTAAATGCTCTCGTAGAAAAAAAACCCCTCTTCTTTGCAGAAATAATGTTTACTTTCTGTAAACTGAATGAGAAAGGGGATTAATGAATAAAAATAAATAAATTTTAATAGCCATAGAGGTGTTTTATGTAAAAAAGCATTGCGCTAAAACAATTTTCTACTCAGTAAAACCTACTCCAGTTTCCTTTATTCAGTTGAATGCCAGCATGCTGGAAAGCGATGGAAAATTACAGAGTATGGTATTGACTGCATAACAGCAGACCAGGTTTCAGCTGCACAACAAAAGATCGTGAGACTGGGTGAAAGAATTTGCTAGAAGTTAAGCAGAAAGTAGTTAAAAGGAAATTCCAGCATCTGCAAACCTTCTCTCTGTGGATGGATTTTCTGTGGAGGCTTTCCACGGAAAGACAGCCTTTCAATTGTTTTGATATACAATGCTTACTACAAGTGGCATAACAGAAGCAATTGCCCTAATACGAGTTACAGCCGTTTTGTGAGATGACAAAAAGCAAATAAAATGTCAGCTGACACTTCTTTATGTAAGGGAATTACAAAATCTCATGACGTCTTTTTCAGAGTTAACTGTGATCAAATGTCTCCATAGGAAATACAAAGCATATTGAGGCTGCATGGAGAAAAAAACAGGGACTCTGCTAAAAAAATCCCAGAGCACTGAATCACAATAGCGGAGGAGTTCACAGCTTAAGTTTGGTAGGCAATTGCCAATAAAGAACACTTGTTTTTCTTCATTCAAGTAACAATGAAAAATATTTTCCATTCTAATAGGTACAGTTCAAATAGGAAGACAATGCCATGGATGAGTGTATCCAAACAAGCTTTCTGAAAAATTATTTGAAATTAAAAAATAAATCCATAGATCTGATCCAGAGCATGGCTGTCAAAAACGAATAGCTTATGTTTATGGCCTTTTCCTTTAAATTCACCATAAAAAGGAATTAAAAGTCTTCCCATGTAAAAAAAACTGGACAGATAGTAGCTAGGATGAAATTTTCAGAGTCAGCTTCTGCCTCAAACTCAAACTATCATATGGGATAAACATGTTGTGCTTCATACTTCATTCATCTACGCTCCTTGGAAAAAGTTCATCCTAGAGTGCTTCGAGCCTAGTTTAAGTCATTTAGGTCTTGTTTTTCAGGAACTAGTCAGGGCTGAATTTGTGACTACCAAGTTTGCAAATGAGGAAAGGAATAACATTGTCTAACGCATTTCATCTGAAAAACAAAACACGGTTCTGGAAGCCATTCTGCTGAGGCTTCGTTCATTAACTTTCATTTAAAACAACGTGAGTTCAACATCTAGTCACCTCCCAAGGCACAGAGCTCAACCTTGCTTTGGATAAGGCGGAGGCTCAGAATTTAGCTGTTATTAATGAGCAATTCTTGCGTTCTTTTTCTCTCTAGTTTTGTGACAAATTGATGCTGACCACATACCAAGAAGTGTACAGATGCCCCATAGCCACGTTATAATACAGGTAACTGGCAAAAAATTTGCAAAGCGAACAGGCCTACTTGGGAGAAACCCAGCCACGACGCAGAACGATGAAGATGACGTGTACGGGTGTTTCATTTCACAGCTCACCTCACTAGTTAAATTGGATGTGAAGTCACTCTTTTCACCTTAGTTTCACTGCAGCCTTTGACGCTCAACTGAATCTGTCAAGAATGTCAGAGGATTAAAACAAGAACTCGGAGACATTAATGAAAACAGAAGCATGTAAAGAGCTACTTGAACGTGGTTTAATCTAAGCAGATGTTGATGACAGAAATTACAATCTTCCCTATTGGAAAACATCCCCCAAAACTCCTATTGGCTTCCAAATAAAACACAAGCCTGTGGATTTCTGTGTCTTCTTCAGTAGCTGGAGTGCATAGGTAAGCTTCTTTGAAAAGGAAAAAAAAAAAAAAATAGGACCCAAAGTTGCTCAGGTCTTGCCTAAATCAGCTGTAGCTTTTTGTGCCATCTGCCTGTTTTTGGTACACCATTTTTCCGGATAACTCCAGGAGGAAAATAAAACCAACCCAAACTGACTTGGATAATAAGGTATACTGCCATTTTCCGAAGCAATGATCAGTGCCCATAGTTACTCCATTTAACTGGCCTCCCACCTCAGCCTCGTGCTCCTCGTCGCCCTGAAACGGGTCTGTGCAGGCAGCGGAGCCCGTGCACGAGCCTTGCTTGCCAATCAGTGTCCGTGGCATTGCTGCTCAGTGCAAGGCAGTCCAGTTCCCAGGTCTCACATGCTCTATATTCACACATATTTGTGGCTGGAAGAAATTTATTTTGTGTTCCAGACAACAACAACAAAATTGCAGTAGTCTAGAAACTCCACAAATTAAGCACATTTTTACAGTGATTTTCCTGGAAAAATAAACCAAATTCCCTTGTTTTAAATCCAGGTAATGGAGTGGTTTTGTTTTCCAGCAGAGCCTGGGGGTGCCAGTGAAACCAGGACCCAAAGGACCGGCGCGCTCTGTGGGGACACAGAACAGAGGGACAGAGAACTGGCAGCCCACTCGCCTGGCCAGGCCAGTCGGGGGGTGATGACATGAAAGTTTAAAGGAGCTACGCAGCCGAGGACAGCTGTTCACACATTGCTGATTAGCAGAAGGCAGCCCAAGAGGCTAATAGGCATTGACTTCCTTAGATTTGCTTTAGGTTTTCAAGACCATTTTCAGAACACCCAGAATTGTTATCGTATCTTTGTACCCATCAGCCTTGCAGTGTGTTTTTGCTTCGGATGCAACATCTGAAAACTTTCTGTGATAGCAAACTTCACACTGAGCACATTTTGCAATAAAAGAGCAGAAAAGTACAATCTGAAGAAATAAAACTGGCTCGCTCGCCGAGAAATTGCTGCATTACCAAACATGATGATGAGATTCCCACAATCACAAAGGAAGGGAAAACATTTGAAATCTATTAAAAAGGCTTGAGGTTGAATTCACTGCTAGCTGAAGTGCAAATTGCTCCACGGACCTGAATTCCGTTTACTCCTCTGAACCAGCTAATTCATCCTGCCTTTCAGTTTAGCACAATTCTCTGACACATGCAGCATCCGGCTCACAGGGAAAGCCCCGGCAGTCATTCCCATGCATCTGATGACAAAGTCATTTTTTAAACTATTTTTTAAACACTGTGATATAATCTGGTAGTTCAAGTATTTGTTCAATTCCATTTTTGATAGCTACAATTTGAAATTTTGGAAGGACAAAAAGTATTCCAAATGATCCATTTATCTTTTTTTATATTCAAGTTACTTAAAATTATTCAACTCTTTTCCTGTCTTCATTTAACAATTTCTGATCACAGCTTAACCTTGCAAAGTCTGGTCACCAAACAGAGCTTTATGTGGCGTGGATTGTAAATTATTCAATTAGTAGAGCTTATTCTCAAATAGGGTAACATCTCAACAGTAAGAAGAGCAAGAGTGAGCTGCGTATCATGCCATACAATAAGAAACAAACATCCAGCAAAAGAGGGCAGTAACACTCAGTGAATCCTCCCTTCAGACACTCGCTGCTTCCTTAAAAGCTGTCAAAAACAGGTCATGTGGGGTTTACCTACTGTTGGGGCAAAAAAGTCTGTATTAGCTTATATTCCACTATGCATAGAATTATGACTTAATTTCCACAGGCAGTTGTTAAGAAACATCCCAGAATGGCAGAGCTGAATTTCACTTTGGCGGTGCAAATATTCCCTGTGAGAACTGAGGAATTTACGAAGCTTTCCCACTGAACCACAGCTACAGATAAAACGAATGAAAATAACCAGGGTGGGGCAGGGAATGAATTTGCTGCAAAGATTTTGTTCCTTTGAAAAGTGCTTAAAGGCTGTACGCGCCTTGCAAGGAAGACACGCGATGGGCTTTGCAAAGCCTCGATCTCCCCTCCGCATAAATGCCATCTCAGAAACATCGTTATTATCAGAACAATAACATTTGCCTTGGATTTTCAGGAGTCGGTGCAAAAACGGAGCAGCACAAGTGCCGGGGGCCAACATTTTCCCTGCTGCCGCTCCGTCTCCCCCTCTTTCAGTGGCATTACTGAAGCATGTCAGTCCTCGGGGATTGCTTCATCTTCTGCCAATACCGCCCTGAAACCTTGCCTCAGGGAAAGAGTAACCGGACCTCAGCAAGGAAGTGTGAATTCGGTGTACATTCTGTATGCAACCTTTCCTATGCAGTCAGCCCAAAAACAGAAACAGGAACACACCGCTTCCAGGGAATCCTCCTGGAGGAGGAATTCCAGCCAATGCAAAAACGTTGAGGCTGAGGAAGCTGCTCGGTTCCACCGGCTGCTTTCATCTGGACCAAAGGGCGCTGACAATAACTGTTGCAGAAGTAGAAATAACACTGATTTTTTGCAA
>Ga0181612_159965_pt1 | contig 12803 bp, 5 predicted proteins | sample HoacroProtozoa21_FD_119630 | JGI IMG/M metagenome (GOLD analysis project Ga0181612, IMG submission 119630) | Hoatzin crop microbial communities from Cojedes, Venezuel. Combined Assembly of Gp0051906, Gp0051904, Gp0051908 | reverse complement strand
CGCGGGCCGGTGAGCCGAGCCGGGGTGGGCTGCGGGAGGGAGGCTCTCCCGCTCCCGGTGAAGCTGTTTTGCTCTACCTGGAACACACGAACTTCCCGGGACTAGAGAGAAAGAGAGCGAGCCTGCGCCGTGGGCTTCTGCTCAGCCACATCCGTGAGGGTGTCCCAGCTCCTGGCCCACAGATCAGGCACGTATTTTCCATAAACACCCTGCATTTTGTCTAGTATGCATTTCATACAAGTATAATTGCAGAATAAAAATGTGAGACGTCACTGCAGCAGGACCTGAAAGATGCCATCTTCTCCTTGGTCAGTCTCTGGCCATCCTGCACTCTTTTGCTTTCCCTCTCTCCCCTCAGCGTTGTTTCCCCCGTAACTCCCAGTGAGTACCTGGGTATCTGTCCCGTGCAGAGTGGAACGGCTGCGATCACCGCTGAGGTTATCTGGGATATGCCTTTTCAAGAGAAGAATGACGACTACCCACCAAGGAAATCCAAAAATCATCTGACTCTGCAGAGACAGAGCTCTGAAAGTATATATTAATAATATTGCAACCTCCAGCACCCTCTGCACACAAAGAACATGGATATATACACAGGCTATTCAACAGGGAGCAGAAAGTCCATCTGTTTTATGGCTGACCACCACTTTGGCTCTCTAGTGATGTGAAACCCAAACTTTTGCTGTCTTTGCTGTTTTCTCCTGCACCTCCATACCCCTGGTAGGTATGCATCCACTGCTCCCAAAATAAACTTCGCTTGAATCTAACTCGAGACAGGAATTGACAGCATGAATCATGCTGGTGTAAACGTCATCTCAGTAATTGGAACATGGATATATGCCTGTGGAAATGATAAAAGTAGCAAATAACTGTGTTGCAGAACTAAGGAGCGGAAACCTGGCTCTGCCAAGCCAAAGCAAGCTTCCCTTGGCCTTCAGTAATGTCAAGAGCTAGTCTCATTGCCACTCCTTGCAGCTGACAGCGTATTCTGCTTACTTCACCCGTCCACAGATGGGATTCATGGCACCTAACTTTAGGAGTGAGGCATCTGGTCTACTCTTCTCAGCTCCTCTTGCTGGGAATGGAAGAGGCAAGTACCTCGAGAAGAGGGGAATTCATCACAGCTGTTTTCAGGAGCAGCCTTAGGTCAGGACAAATCACCTCTCAGGAGTCCAATCTCTTTCCATTAATTATAGAGGGAACCTTGATTTCCTTAGTCTAAACCAACTAATTTTCACATAGCCAGTGACAGCTGTGATAAATCTGACCACATGAGATATTGTACAAAGATTTTAACTTTCGCCTCCATTTCATTTATCTCCAAATATCTGTCATTCTTTTCAAACTGTGATGGATACTTTGTGTCAAGAAATATTACTGAACTGGTGATTCTTTCTTTTATGGGCACGCTATGAGACACAGGCCTTTGCTATAATGCCTTGGAGCACCTCACATAATATTCCCATAAATATAAAATGAGTTGAGTTATCCATACTGTATCCACATTCCTCTTCACTATGACACGCCAGATTCATCTCCCCCCATGGATCACAATTCAGGTAAGTACAAGCAAGCCAGGAAGATGTTTATTTCATTTTTAATGACTCAGAGATGTCTTGAGGTCCTTCTGGTTACAGTATTCCTCAATTGTTTTATTTTATTTATTAAGCTAAGCTACTTGACTTCCTTCTGTGCTTCTTGAAGTGCTCAAGAGAGTCTGAAGAATTAAAAAATGAGATTCCCTCCACACAGTACGTCTTCATATATATTTTTACAATCTGAAAAAAACCCCACTGAGTTCCCAGAACCACATTTGGAAGTAAAGCAACCTTAATTCAGACTCCTCGTGCTTACAGGCTTACAGGACACAGGTACTCCTTGTTCTGAATTTTCTGTCATCCAAGAGCTCTTCCTCAGCTGTTTGGACCAGGCAGATCCCCTCACCGCTGTCGCGATCTTTTGCCTGACCGCTCAGGTTGGGATTGTCTCATTGCCAGCCAGACATCCCATATAATGAGGCAGCCAGCAGGATTTATGCATGTTTGCAAGATAATTTAAGTAATGGCACATCCTGAAGTAGAAGTATTTTAAAGATGAGGCTGAGGTTTAGGTTTGTGCTCGGTGAGAAGGAAGTAGGGGGAAGGGTTCTTTTTTTATTTGGATATGAAAACTGGACATTGGAAAAGAAAAGAAAAATCAAGACAACGTACCTTTTTTCCCCTCAGTAAGCTGAGCCTAAGTCTGCATACGAAACACGTGGAGGAGAAAGCCACATATGAAGCCTTTATTTGATGAAGAACTGTTTCACTCAGGAAAGCTGATACAACCTCTCTAGACACCCTTCGGTACAAATAGAGATAAACCAGGAAGACACTTGACAAGAGGAGCAGCTTGCGGCTTATGAAATCAGCCAAGCTGGCTAGGATGAGCCAGATCCGGAACACAGATGAAATTTGCTTCAGTGGATCTTTATGAAAATGATAACTTTACAGTCTTGGGAAAAGTCTCAGAAAAGGGGGAACACCGCTAGCACGGACACAATGTCAGCTCATTCAGGTATCAGCAAGGCAGGCAGAGACATCTTCTCCTGACCAAACCCTCTTGCAAGTCTCAGGGAAGTGTCAAAAAAACTGCGATGGCTACCGAGGTGGGTTTAGCTCCAGCCTGCAACATCTGAAAGCAGTGCTAGCTGTCCCCTTCCCCCTTCTCGAGTCTTTCACCTACTTGGCCACATACCAGAAAGAGCCCGAACAAAAGTGAGAGACCCTGAAGCTTGAAGCCACGCTATAGTTAGAAGCGGCGCTAAGATTAGAGAGCGAGAAGTGTGAGATAGCTGAAAGCCTGTGAATTGTGCTAAGGATAGAAAGTTAGAAGTAGGAGGCAGCCAAACTCGACACTGAGAAATCAGAAGTTGAGCACTAAAGTTGGATGAGATGTATGGGTAGAGAACATAGCCTCTTACTGCTCTGCAGGCAAGGTAGTGCCTAGCAGCCAAGGATGTTCTGCGAAGCCGCGCTGTTCAGATCTGATAGCCTGCTTCCTAAAATAGGGATTATATCACATCTTTTGATAGAACGCGTGATGCACGTAAAGTACCAGGAGACCAGAAAATACGCTTTTCTTGCCCGTAGCTCCCAGGGAAAGTCCTGTCTCCCTTTGGCGCTCTAGACAGAGCCGGCAGCCAGCCAGGTTACCAAGCATTCGGAGATGCTCTGACTTACTGCAGTGCTTCCACAGCCAAGAGACTGGCATTGCATAGATCACAGAATCACAGAATCACAGAATAGGAGGGGTTGGAAGGGACCTCTGTGGGTCGTAGATCTGCCTCTAGACTCCAGCAACAGGCTAAGCAGTGAATTAATGAAAAGGAAGGGGTGAATGATATTCCTTCTGTTGCTGTTACCTCTGTTAAGCAGCAAGGAGCGAACACGAGTTGGTCTTATCCTCTAAACCCAGTTAAAATATGTCATTAGTCAGTGCAAGTCCTCCAACCAGTTTCAAGGTGCAGCTCCAGAGCATCTGAAGCACGCTGCATCATGCCGTTGGAAAATGAATACAAAGGCCTTCCTAATCATATTCAACAATCACCATAGCCTGGGAAATGACAGATCATCTGTGATGAAATGCCAGGGGTCCCTTGGATCTCACTAATTCTGGGGAAATTGTCACTCAGTATATCGAAAGGTCTGCAACCATTTAAAACCCACCACAAATTTTAGCAACAGAAAGTGGTGCAGAACCAAGAGCTCAAAAATTAATTCTTACAAAAAAAAAAAAACAAACCAAACTTGAGAGGTGGGAGATTTTTTGCTGGTTTTAATCCCTGTTAAAAATCAAAGTCTGTCAGTCAGTAGCAATCAAGTACAGCAGGTCAGGGATAACCTGGCAGAGCAGATCAGCAAGGAGAGAAGAGGCACGTTGGAGCTGGCATCGCGGGCAAACCTAGCAGCCTCCAGTGGCTGCCATAATTAAGAAAGACAGGTGGGAACGAAGCTCTGTGTGGATGAGAGAAGGCTCCACGCCACAGCCGCGCTCAGCCTCTACATACTGGATATCTTCAGCAGGCGAAACATCTCCACGCGCTGGCTGTATCCGAGGGGTGCTGGCAAAGCTCTGCTGGAAGCGCCTTCTCGGCAGCAATCTGCATTCAGCGCAGACGCAGGGCTCTCGTGTTGAGGCCACACTTTTTAAACCGAACAATGCAGCAGCTTTTCAGATCATGGTCAATTAAGTGCTGGCAAGATTGCATACCTTCATCCAAGCTGTGGATGGCCATGATCAGCAGCAGCTGAAAAGTCGCCAAGAAACATGTGGATTTGTGTTGCAAAGGCTAGAAGAGGCAATTTTAACCATTAAAGTGCAAACATGTAAAACTAGAGCAAGCAGGATTAATTACAGAAACTATAAGACTGGAGGAGTGAGTGGTAGTAGGAGAAGGAAGAGGAGAGTGCTCTGCAGACCTTTAACGGTGAAGACCCCTCCTTGCCCAGCGGTCTTTTCACAGCTCAGAAGACAGGCTGGGCTATGAAAAGATTTGCACGTTATTACGTGAGTTATAGAGAAAATTCCAGTGCATTGCTCCTCTTTTTATTGCGCTCCATTAAAGGTGTAAACCCACCAAGTAATTCTGTTAGAGGCTCGTGAATCAGTCTGGAGCTGGTAAGAGAAGCCTTGTTGGCATGTTCTGTCCCTTGCTAGCTGAAATTCTAACAAGATGCTTAAATTGTTGACTGCGACTCCAGACACTGGATTAGGAAGAGTGCTTTGGCAGGTGGGAGAAAGCGAAGGAAAACTGCCTTTGCTTTTTTAAAATGAAAAATCTGAACTTCATGCGAACAAATGCACTCAAATGAGTCATAGCATTGTGTGAACAGTCATGCAAAACCCAAGTCCTGAAAGCTCCTTGCTCTCTCAGCTGGCTTCGCAGGATGACTGGGACATGCCGCAGGGACTCCAGCCCTGTAACACACACTCCATACTCCTCACAGGCAAGCAGCACAGAGCAGAAGATTCACTGCGTATTGTGGCATGTTGTGACAGTCCTGTGCTTTTCCCTCCAGAAGAGGACATCAGCCAGTCTTGATGCTACCTTTCTCAGGCAGAACATACTGCACGGTCTCCCAAAGAGCGGTCTGGGAGTCAGTCCTCCCAAAACCATTATCACCACAAAGTGACTGCCACCACAGCTGGTTTCAATCGAAGCTGCTAATGCTCTTCTTGCATCAGCACCGTTTATGTCAGTGCATGACATGCAACTGCCAAATTAGATACTTGGAGAAATATAAGGTTCTGTGTATGAAGAAGCTTTACCCAGAACTTGAGCACAGGTCTCGCAGACTTCATAATAGATTCACAGTCTGGAAACAGCAAGTGCCAAAGTGGTCAACGGTGCAATGGGGAGAGCTTTCATCTCCCTTCTAACTGCACTGGGAAAGAAGATAACTTCAGGTAAAGGACACGTGAAGAAAAACGGTGCCTGTGTGGACCTGGAGGCAACCCACAAAAAGAACCTGGGTGTAAATTCACACAGGTGACCTCAGAGCAGGTTCTTTTTTCTGAGTGCAGCTGGAGGATGTAAGAGGTGGGATCCCAACCACATCTTTAGGTAACTGTCTAAACAGGCTGCCAGCTGGATCGCCAGATGAGGAGACAGAAATGTGGTCTATCCTATTTCTCCTCAGCTGCTTTTCTAACAAGTGTAACTGTGTTGTTGGGGTTTTGAACAGACATCATTTCAGTGAACCTTCTCTAGCTTGTCATAGGGGCGATGCTGAAATGACCAGAAAACACCAAAGCACGGCAGTTCCTTAAACCAGAAAACTAGCTCATTCCTTTAACAGCTCACACCCCAAACGGTGCTTGGGTGTTTTCCAGAATAACCAGCTAGGATACCTCTACTTAGCTGCTGCGCTAATCCACGAGTTAATGAGGCAGAAACTCTGTGGAAGAAGGGCTTTCTGATGAAGAGCATTACCCTCGGCAAGCCTTAGTACCCGAACCCTGCCTTGGGGTACGTGCTACGCCTGCCGTCTTCTGCTCAAATGGCTGGGGTGAGACGGAGACCTTCCGCACGCGATCTGCCCGGCTCCAAAGGCATCGCGAGTGCCACCCACATGTGCGGACGTCCCAGCGGAGGGCCAAGGGCTTTGCGTCCTGGAGCATTTTGCACTTGCCAAGCCAAGACCCCATTAACTCGAGTCACACGTGAACTTTCTGTACTACAGACGTGGCCTCTCACATGAATTAGTATCACACATGCTTTTTCATAAAACAGAGAGAAAGCAAGAGACTGAAGACCAGCTTTGAAAGGAATGAATGACCCGCTTTGGAAATGTGAGTTGAAGTGAATTACCAGCTTCCTACTCTCTGCCCCTGTCGGTGTTTCCCAACCTTTGCAACAACGGGGACACTGTCCCAAGGCAGCAGTTTCCCTCGCTGCACAGCCCTGAGCTCCGAACAATATACCTGCACGAGGCAGAGTCCTTGGCAAAGGAAAACCACTCTTCTTGTGTGTCACCCGGGGTACCCCTAGCACGCATTCTTTCAGCTAATTATGTATGTGAAATATATCTCTCTGTGTGCATATGTATGTATGCACGCATGCTTGGGAAAAATCAGCTATCCAGAATCCTACATACTTCAGCAGATTTAAAGAACTGCTGTAACAACTCAAAGGTATTGGAATGGGCAGGAACAAAGACAGCCGTAAGACCTTGATTTAATTTTGGAAAAATCAAATTTCCAGTTGCACTAAGAGGCAAGCTAAGTACTTTGGCTCTTGCAAACGCCCATGAATCAGATTTTGACTTTGTAAAGCCGTACCTAAACCCAGAAGCATTTTGAATATAAATTCCAAAGTTTGGAGCAGGATTAGATAAAATATTCTAATGTAAGCCCATGTCTAGTTAATGGATAGAGTTCTCCTTCAGTATTTATCTTTCTGCTGCTCTTGCTTTATCACTGCTTGATCCCCAGCTAATCTCTACTTCATAACTGAATGTTTTCTGTGCATATCTTAATCAGCTCTGCCTTCCAGGTCAAAGATCAGGCCATATATTTTAAAAGAGTATTTCAGACTAGAGCAGACACTCAATTGTTATGGTTGCGGTATAAATCATTTATGGAGAGGGAAGCTTTCTGGCTAATTCTCAGAGATATGCAAATGATAACTTCTGCTGGCTGCATGTTTACAATGCAATAACCATAAATGGAGATAAAATACGAAAAGTCCATGTTCCACAGAGGGAGGGGCGGGCTGATCTCACATTACGGATGGGTTGAAAAAGAGCAGATAGCTTGCCATAAATATCTAAACTTCAGGGCAGGTTTTTTTTTCTTTCATTCTTTCTGGGTCCAAACAATACAAGGGAACCGCACAGGAACAGCTGAATCGCAAACATCCCTGTTTTCAGAATATAGGCACCAAGACAGGCACCCGGGGGGGTGCTCGGGGGGCTGCTGGGGGCTGCTGGGGCTCTTCAGGCTCGGGGCACAGCGAGCACGGCGGGAGGGCTCGCAGGCTGCTCGAAGGGAATCGCTGCTCTTCCTGCCGGGGCGGACGGCAGCGGTGCAGCTCCCCTCCCATCGAAGTCAACGGGAGTTTTACTTCAATGGAGCAGAGTTAGGTTAACGCTGAATGTTTTGGAAAACACCATTCCCACTTGCCAGCCTGAATCCTCTGAGATCTTCCCATCATTAGTTTAATTCAACCATCGATGTTTGGAACAACAGCCAAGGGATTAAAATGATCAACCGAGTCAATTGCTTTGTTTGTAAATGTTCTTTTGCTTAGTTTTCTGCAATGTAAAAGTTGTTCTATGAACCTTGTTTTGACTCATTTAAACCCCATTTAGTAATCCTGCAGGAAAGACAGTATTTGTGATGTTAGCGTGATATCTTCCGCCTAAAAACCATCCCCTACCCTTATGAACTTCTAGTAGCTTGTCCCAGATCGGGCTGGTAAAGGCACTTCTGTTTGACAGAACTGTGAAGTGTACATATTTCAATAAAGAGTTTAAGAAAAAAACGCCAGGATTTTGTCCTTTTTTCCAGAGTGACGGAGAAGCTGAAGACATTGCAGCTTTTGGAAATGCCTGGCAGAGCATTTTTGGAAAGGTGCATTAGCCTGCTTTTGAATTTCAGAATTGACTTAGTCTAGAAACCTCACATACATTTTCACACTCTGAGGCTCATAGAGAAATAATGAGCAGGTGGAAATGCCAAAATTATCTGCAATGAAAAAAGACTAATTTTAACAGCTATTCAGAAATCTGCGACGACCTGCAGAGATCTGTCCAGGTGAGTTTCTTCTTGGTTTGGCTGTGCAATTTCAGTGCTCAGCTCTGACACGTTAGAAACCACTACATCTGCCTTCGGTGGGGAAATTTTAGGGGAGATGCTCGGCACCCCCCTCCCCGCACACCATGCCCGTTAGCGTGGCACTGCCGTCGCAGCCTCCAGCAGCCCCAGGCTCCTGCCACGCTGCCTGATGGTGCTCCTGGCCATGCAAAGCAGCTCTGGGCAGCAAGCTATGGAGCGGGGGGGGGTTTATTGCCCCTTTCTGGTCTTTCCAAAGTAAGGATGAGCCGGACAATCTACCTGTGAGCTTTACAGCAGTCTTAGGATGGACGGCCGCACCCTGAAACCTTGGGTTGTATTTCCCCCTCCATTCCCTCGCCGTAACGACTACCCCCGGCTCTGGAGAGGGATGTCAGGTCTCTCCTTCTTCAGCATCACCTTGCATTGTGATCATGAAAGCGCAAACTTGGCTCTCAGCTGGGCCAAAAAAGCTTTAAAAGCCGAGGTCTGAGAGTCTGCCTCTACCCGTTTTCCTTTTCTCTTGGTGCGACCGCTTCCCAGCCATTTGATATTCCCCGCTCTCTTTGTGATTGATAAACTCGCATTTGTGCACAGGTGATTTTTCCACCTCTCTAGTCACACCAGCTACCTTACCTCCCATTGAGGTAATGGAAAGCAGCCACTGCTTATCTCTGAGCAGCACATTAAACAAAGCAACATAATGAGCTGCATTTTGTTGAGGGCTCTCCAGGTCCCCCAAACCCTTCTCAAATGTTATTGTTTATAAAATGTTTGATAAAAAATAAATGATGCTTTCAATTTAAACAAAACCTCACACTGTTACCGATTTTAATAACAGTTTTGACAGATGAGATTTTCATCATCTGTTTTTTCTTTGTAAAGGCTTCTACAATAAACTAAAAATGCTTTAAACTAACAGATGTGACTATAAAGTAAGGCTGAGCCTGACACATCAGGAGCTGAGGTTTGTCAAACGCTACAATATATAAATTCATTCCTAGTTTAAGCTTCCACTGAGCATTAGAACATCTATTTTCCCCTGTTGTTGGTTACTGAGTGGTTCGCTGACCTTACACAGGTTTCACACGCGGAGAAAATCGGAGACTGAGAAATCTATACTTGTACAATTAAAATAATACATGTGCTCTGGGCACTAAATTATGCGACAATTTATTGATGGTGAGTAAGATGTTTGATGATGATGGGCTGGTATCCAGCAAACGGGAGCATTTTTCAGTTCCCCTGAATTCTCAGCACTTTTAAAATTCAGGCTAACTATCTGAGTTCTGGAGTAGCGGCCTGGAAGCCTGTTCTTCAGCAAGAATTTCAACACCTGCAGCCTGATTTCCTCCCTACCATTCCTCCACCTTTTCTTCAGGTCTAATCTATTCAGCTTCTCTTCTGTTACAAACCTGTCCAACAGGCACCCCCGAATCAATTTAGGGTAATGCTGATGCTTGAATAACTGATAAGCCGTGTAGTTTTTACCCGTGACAAGTTCAGAAATTAGAATTTCCAATGATATTCTGTTTGCTGTAAACAACGTATATTTACTGATTTAGAGAGGAGTTTGGCTTTGTTTAATGAGCTTTAAGCAACGCAATTTTTAAAGCTCGATTGCTTTTAAACCCTAATACTGTTTGTTTTTAAATTTCTGATATTATTCTTATGCGTTGTGTGTTTTCCTACACAGTAATGAGGACTCTGCATGGGAGCACATGGCCGCACTGCTCTGCACTGCCGGCGCTGGCAGCGACGTCGGGGTGCAGGGTTGGCATTGTACATCGCACCCCTCATCTGCTCTGGGTTCGCTCCCAGGGGCATTTCCACACCGAACTCCTGCCAGGTAACCGGGAGCAAAGGGAGAGCACCCCAGGCCACGGGTCCCTCCGGACAGGGGCGGCTCGTCCCACGCCTCTGAAGCCCCCAGAGGTCACAGTGCAGACACATCAAGCTTGCTTATTTTTCTCTTGAGATCCTTACCGATGTGTTAGGAGTATTAAGGTTTCCATACGTGTAGATAAACTATACAATAGGGCCATTACTTCAGCTATGTCTCCAGATTTTACTGTGATGCAAAAAATAATAAATAAGATATAATGGGGTCTTGCCTCATGACTACGATTCTTAGGTGCTGCGGCAACACAAAGGCATGCATAAATGAATTAATAATAGCCACAAGGGTGATGGTATGTAAATATATTAGCCTAGGATAGGAAAAAAAGGGCTGATAAAAAAAAAGTACTGATGTCATAAAAATTAAAAAATAAAATTATTTGAGCATATTGATTTGATAAGTGAAAACTTAAATAAGACTTCGGAAGAGAAATTTTCCCAAAGACACGACTCCTCTGAGACCTTCGCTGTCAGAGGCAGACAAGGTGCAACAAGGACGAATTCTCCATCCGAGGAGTCTTGGATATTTATGTAGATTCTTGAAAAGGTACATTATACTTACTTTTATTTGATGTTTCTTTACAGAGTCCCAGGGACTCCCCTGAAATAACTCCTCACTGTTATAGTTTTTATACCCTGATATCGCTCTATCTCAGATTCTCTTTTCAAACTCGGAGTGCCGTTCATTAAATTCTTTCTTCTATGGAGCCATAAATGCAGTAATCTAGATCCTGATAAAGGCTTTAAAGCTATCCCATAGGATACTTGCGGTTGGAACTGATGGAACATTAGTGTCAAGGAAGCATATTATTTGAGTCTCAATATAATTAATAAACCCTTTCTCTCCCCCACAGGAATGTGCTAAATCTCCGAGTCTTGTTTGTGTTAGGCAAAAGATTTAGTTACCTCTAACAGAAAAGAGAAAAAAAAAAAAAAGATGAAAAAGGCTTTAAATATTTAACAGTTTAAACCCTACATAAATTGGAGATTTGAATAAAAAATCAGCCCAAGTATATTTGTATGAAACTGGTGAACAGAAGGAATATACATGCTCAGAGGAATAGATTTTATGCCAAACATCAATCAATCCCGGCTCCGAAGCCTATTTATAATACTGTGGGGGTTCTGGACGGTTGCACTTCACACTGTGAGGACCAATCCATGACATTATCTGTTGAACAATTGAAGTCTTTACAAATAATTAAAACTCTGTTTGAAAATGGAGATATTTTCCACAGCTTTTGCGTCCATGCACCGGATCATAGATATTTGAGTGTGTAAATAATGACTAGTTAATGTCGAGAGCCTGTAGCATATTTGCCTTGCAGTGCTGCTTTCTGCTGTGTCTTTCTCTCGGTCTATTCATCCCTTGGCACAAACGTGCTCTTCTTTCCACCTTTCGCTTCCCTCTCCCCTCACCTCCATCCAGGGCAGCGGAGTGCTGTTCCAGACCCCGAAGCAAAAGAGAAAAAATCATTTTTTCCCTGCCTTTGCAACATCCTGTCCTCCTCTCAGACCCTTGCCTCTTCTTCCTCCTTGTTGCAGCACGATGTTTTCCAATCATTTCTATGTCCTCTGGGGCTGTTGGTAATGCCAGGCCAGGCCCCACTCGGTTGGCCTACTTACACCTACAAAAACTAGGGCTATGGCTACCCAAGCGCACGTACGGCGCTGTCGGAGGTGGGAGACTCACCCGGCTCTCTCTACAGCAAAGCAAGAGGTTAAGAATTGCACAGACTGAGAAACGCCTCGGCTGTTGTTTCCAAATGATGGAGGAGCTGGTTGTTGCTGCACGGATGTTTCATGGTACCCCGTTCCTAAGGAACTGCCCTGATTTGCTGAATTTCATCAAGAAGGATACCTGATCACCTTCCTGATGAGGGGAAGCAACGGAGGTGGGGCCAGGGCTGAGCCAGAGCACTGCCCACTGGCACCAAGTAAAAAAAAAAAAAGAAATGGCAGCACATGTTATTGATGGCGACCATTCTGCACAGCTCTGTGGTGCTACGCTGCTCCGACATGCCACGTCGGTCCTTGCAGTGAGGGACCTGCAGGTGGGTTGCAGAGCTTCACGGCAGGTTAAGGTCACCATGATTCTGCTTTAGTATTTAGAGACTAGAGCTATGCAGAGTGTACTAATTGGAATGTAATGCAGCGTAAGATCCACAGATCAAAACAAATGGTGCTTGGGATCCGATATCTATGCATCAAACATATATACGTATATGTATGTGCATATGTGTATGTTATACCTACCCCTATTATCTCTGACTAGAGAGATTATCTCTTTGACTGGAGCATCTCTCCTACAAGGAGAGGCTGAGGGAGCTGGGCTTGTTCAGCCTGGAGAAGAGAAGGCTGCGAGGGGACCTAATAAATGCCTCTAAATATCTGCAGGGTGGGTGACAGGAGGACAGGGCCAAACTCTTTCCAGTGGTGCCCAGCGACAGGACAAGGGGCAACGGGCACAAACTGAAGCAGAGGAAGATCCAGCTGAAGATGAGGAAGAACTTCTTCCCTCTGAGGGTGACAGAGCCCTGGCCCAGGCTGCCCAGGGAGGCTGTGGAGTCTCCTTCTCTGGAGATATT
>Ga0181612_113087_pt1 | contig 12803 bp, 10 predicted proteins | sample HoacroProtozoa21_FD_119630 | JGI IMG/M metagenome (GOLD analysis project Ga0181612, IMG submission 119630) | Hoatzin crop microbial communities from Cojedes, Venezuel. Combined Assembly of Gp0051906, Gp0051904, Gp0051908 | reverse complement strand
TTCTGTTCACGCCAGAAAACCTTAAACTAGAAGCTGTTGATCTTTTTCTCAAATCAACATTAGTCATACAGAAGCTTTTTTAACGTCTCCAAATACATAAATCCAACAAGCACTAAGATGTCTCGAGACAATTCATTAATAGTTGTCAAAGTCAACAAGATCCCTCTAATTTTCTGAGGTTTCATAGCAAAACAAGATATCAGAAGACTCATAATCTGGGGCTGGAGTCTGTTCGTTTTCATGACGTTATCGGCACACCGCCCTCCGCTGCCGACCACATTATTCTCACATTTCTATTCACCCTCCCAAACAGAAGTGTGCTAATAAGGGGCTTGATGAAGAACAAACAAAACTATCCTGCTAGAACTCCATATGAAATGTTGACCCAAGAAAAATCAAGCATGCCTCTTCGATATACATCTGTCCACTTTGCACAGCAGATAGCAGGGGGCCTGCGGCAGGTGCTGAGGAGAGAGGTTTAAGGCAGCTTCCAAAGTTCATATTGATAAATCATAAGCATATCACACCAGCCATCTGCACACACCTAGTCACATCTGCAAGTCATACTGAGGCCTCACAAGGACCTGAGGGAGGTTTTACATACAGCTGAGCAAACCCTTCCCTCCTCCATCCATGCTGGAATTTCAGATCCCTCTCACTAGTTCAGTTCTCTTACGCTTGTCAAGAACCTCCCTTGTTTCCACCCAGTCCCATCTCAAGGTCCTTCTTTCAATCCTGAGACCCACAAGAAACTATACTGCTCACCAGCATCTTTTTCAACTTATTTCACCACTTCATTCTTCCATATGTTTCTATACACATACATTCTACTGTATCTGCATGGACACTTTCTCCCTGCTTGAGACTGCAGACCAAAGTTTACCCAAAAAAGTTTGGGGACCAATATAAAAATATCTCACCACTCACTTTGCTTATATCTCAATCTTCATCTCACAGTTCCTGCTTTCTGCAAAGACTCAGCACCCACTTCCACAGGCTAACATTAAAAAGCATCAGGATTCTTATTAACAATAAGGGAGACAGTAAATGTAATAAGCTTGTTTACAGTATTTAACACGTACAGGCACCAAATCAACAAAGGACTTTAGCACACATTTGACACCATTCCTATTCACCAAAACACATAAAACCAACCCTTAACTTTAAGTACAGTCTTTAATACATTTTGCTGAGTAGGAACAAGTAATTTAAGTCATTCATTGGGGCACTGTTGAATTAACACCATAAGGCTGAAATCTCAACAACTGACAGAAGTTTTGGGTTTTTTCCTTCACGCCCCTAGATTAAACTCCCCTTTAGATAAAAAGCACCTAAATGAAGTTTAACTTTTGCCAACAGTACCCACTTTCAGATTATTTTGTTTTTCTTTCGCATAAACCTGTGACTTTCACATAATCCACAAGCAAATAGCTCTATTCTGTAGATTAGAAATTATAAAAGACCATGTAATCAGCTGACAAAAGAATTGAAAACAACCCCAGAGGAAACGCAGAGCTGCTCTCACAGGCTCACAATGTGCCACTCTGTCAGCCTCCCACTCTTTCAGCAGATACTCCTGACATTTCTTGTGTCATTACTGGACTTTATGAATGGGACTGTAGGATGTTTGCTGGTGAATAATCAGAAAGGGAAGGGGCATGGTGTCACGGACAAGAGAGCTGCTTCACTCTCTGCTGACCAGATCCAAGCAATCAGTTCACTGCTTTCTCCTACCACCAACTATGAATCACAGCTCAACATTGTATTAAAGGCTGAATTGTTTCTCATTTTTGAACAAGGATGCTTAAGAAATTAAGCTATTGTAACCTCAGATAAACCACACATGGTTTGGTGGTTTTATTTAGTTCACATGTATCTAAATGTTTAGGTACTTACACAAAGTCTCATCAACTCTTTTTGGGCCAGAAAAGTCAGCTGAAACTCTCACCAAAGAAAGTTACCCCACAGAGGCTACAGCTCTTCCCACTTCTGCTGTGGACAAAAATATCACAAGCCCAGTTCCTGCCAGTGAATTTCCCTGCCCCTGCTTAGCTTGCCCAGCCACAAATAAGCTGCAAATACCACACAAGGGAAGGGAAAGTACTTGTGGAGAGATTTTATTTGCAAGTCTGAGAAGCAGCAACACTGCTAGTTGGGCAAGACATCGGAAATAAGCGTTAGGAACCCAGTCTAAGCGTTCCTGTTGTCAGCTGCTCTTTTTGAGCTTGAGGAGCAGTTCCACCTAAATTTGAAAAAGATCTCTGGACACAGCAGCCTTACAGGTTTCTGGGGACCAGCCAGTCCTGATATAAGGAATGTCCCAGCAGACAGAAAAGATGTGGCATAAACACAACCCCCAGTACTCGCACAGGAAAAAAACCTCACAACTTGCCTTGCCTGCAGGAAACACTTCAGCAGAGCTCAGAACCCCACAGGAGTCCCACCAGGACAGACAGATCCCCACGGGAAGCTTCCTTCTGCTTGTGGGGCAGCTTGTTTTGCTTCATCTTTTTCCTGAGTTGAGCTTGCCAAGTCATGATGCACCCGGAGCAATATCTGGCTGATCAATAGATATCTTCAGACATTATTTAGATTTCCACACCACCAAGGCTTGGCTTGCAGGGTGTCTGGTGGGACCAGCCCTATGGGATCACATCCAGGGCAATTCTCCCATCCTGCTGATAACTAACATAGCTGTCAGGGGTCACAGGGCGAAGAGGCTCATCACTGGCAAGTAGGAGGAGGATGTTCTTTGAGAACTTGGGAATAAGTGGGTTTTCCAAATTGATAAGTATTGGGTATTGTGTGGAATGAACATCAAAATGCTGATTCACATAAGTGTGCTCTGTTGACTTCAAATCTCATAGCCCAGCACACATGGCCAGAGGTGATCATTGGTGGTGGCAAAAGCAGAGTCCTGACCACCAGCAGTCATTAAAAATCCCACAGCACTTTGCCAAGGGAAGGGCTGCTGCTGAACTGCAGAGTTGCTCTGTACTCACTAGATTGCTTCGCAAAGTACATGCAAGATGCTTACCTTGGAGATAAACAAATGGAGAAAAAAAGTACCCACAAGTACTTGCTTGAATACAAAGAAAACCAAGTTTTAATGTCCTTACAATACTTATGCATTCATTTTTGCTAAGATTTAGTGCCCTGTATCACTAGCAAACATTTTTGTAAGTGAACTTGAAGTTAAATGCCAGCAAGTTCAATGAAAGTATGAGTAGGATATTATAAAACTCATAATTTATGATGTTTTGTGGAGTTATACAAGCTAGAAAGTAACGCAATACCGTCTGCCATGTAATTGCTCAGCATATCACGGATTTTGGTTGAACCAGGAATAATTTTAGTTTGGACAAACATAATCACTATAGAATGTTTTAAAAAAAAATGAGAGCTTGTCAAATTCAGCATTATCTCCCCACTAAGTCAACATATTTGTTATATTGTAAAGGACGCATACAGGTTACGTATGTTTTGGGTATGGAATGTAGTTGCCTAGTTGACAAAAACATAGTTACATTAACAAGTTCCTGAAAACTCATATCAGCTAGTCATGCTTTAAGCAAATGGCAAAGAAAACCAGATATAACACAAAAGGAGCAATATCAAAGATTTAGACAATCCACAGATAAATCCAGTTTGGTCTTTCTATTAGGAGTCTAGCCTGTTTATTGTCTAGTTTAATTGTTTGATCTTTGCAATGCAAGCTTTTTTCAATGTCTCTTGATATCTATTTAAAGAGAAAATATTTTTATTTTACTTATCTGCCTCGTAATCTGAAGAGATGTGCCCTCAAACACTGAGATTTGTACAGCGAGCAGATCTGAAAACTGAACTGATCCCATCACAAGCAAATTATTAGCTTTCTGACTGTAGAAGCAAAACTTCACTTAATCTGATGGCAAATAACATGCATTTCTCCAGCAATTCCTACTTTGACTAATCAGTCAGGCTGATGGACGTTTAGCACTTACCTTAATGCAGATTTTTTCTTTAGCTAACATTTGTGGAAACAGAATCGATTACAAGCTAGAGATTACTGGGCTGATAGGCTTTCATGCTATTGCAGTTGACCGTGCAGTTGGGTTTCTAAGTGACAGACACCACAGGACAGTTTCAGCTTGGCAAAATCCTCCTTACTTTTCCACTTATCTAACTTATTCTTCATTCAGCGCTTGAATTTCCCACCCTCTGCCTTGTTTTCTGAGCAGGGTGTGTGCAAGTGCATGAGTTTTGCTTTTTCCTGATGGAGAAATACCTGCATGCAGGTGCCTTCAACACAGAAGGGCATCACCTGCTGGCAGAGCCATTGGGACAACGACAGTATTATCTCCATGACCAGTGAACGTTCAAATGTGAAAGCGTGGCACAAGGGAAGACTTCAAATGCGGAAACGGCACGGAGGGCCGTTGGTCAACACAAAGCAAATCCTAGTGACACTCAAGAACGTACCAGAAATCTTCACAATTAACATTTTTAACCAGCATGATCCAGAGCAAAACAGCATTGTTGCAGTTAAATATTTTTAAAGATGCAAATGGTTCCTACTTTTCCTACCTCAATGGATTGTCTTTGCTCCCCCCACCCACCCAATCTCTACTTTGCAGTATACATTTACTTGCAATTATCATAGCCCTGTTCTCACTTGTTCCTTTCCTAGAAAAACACTGGTACGATTAGAAGTCCTTCCTATCTGCATTAGAAACACTGGTGCTTAAAATCAAACCTATAACTCCTGTTCCCCAGCAGAGGTGGGGAAGTCCCAGCATTTCACAGAATCAAGCCCAGCAATAAAGGTAATACTAATTTAACTGGTTCGAAAAGGTCTCATCCATAACTAGATTAGTATCTTTAGGGAATAAATCCCATTAAAATTTAAGCAGGTAGATGGCATACAAAAGTAGGAGGGTTTGGGGTTGTTTTGGGGAGGGGTGTTTTTGTTTTATTTCCAATTAGCTAACTGTCTCTAGCCTGGAGCGAGAGCCTCAAATGTTTTTACAACACAGTGTTACTCCAGTTCACATCTGTCAGCTGGAATATTTACAACTTTGTAATTATTAAAATTGTCTGAACTCCAGAACTGCAAGCTGGACGGCTTGGATGGGGCAGTCTGACATAAGGTATGGAAATAAGACATTTGCATCCAGTTAGGGTCCACATTATCTTTAGAAAACCAAAAAGCTACAGAAGCCAGGTTTCCTACAATTTGCAACACGTTTTTGATTGTCTTATATAGAACCATTTCTGTGCCGAGCCATGCAGTTTCTCCCCACCACCCCCAGTTTCTTTACTGTTCAAGTGAGCTGACATTACAGATTTTTCCGGTCAGGAGACTTCCAGAATCTCTCTGCCCTACTTATAGTTTGCTGTCACAAATCTTGTAGAAACGTGTAGCCCTTTACAAGTTGGTGAGCTTTGGCTGAAGTCAACCAAAAGCATCAGAAATTGTTGAAAGGAGGGACACACAGGCAGTATCCTGGCCCTTAACTGCACTAGAAAAATCAGCCTGTGAGTCAACACAGCATTGATGAAGCCAACCCAGCACCAACAGAAAACGATCCCTTCCAGCTAAGCACCTAAAAGCAGTGGGATGAATTGTCCCCAGGAGGGGAGCGCCCAAGGGTTTAGACAGGTGATTTTAAAAGACATGGTGAGGTCAACATCTCGCCCACTACACTGGGATGATCTTTACTGATGATTTGCATAAAAATAGAACTGTAGGGATAGAAACTTTTGGGACCTCCTCCCCCCTCCCCCCCCCAAGAAAGAATTATCTCACTGGCACCTTCTGTTTTAATATCAGCAGCAGCTCCTCTTGGAGCAGGCCTACTACTGAAATGATGTGTGGCAGCAGAGTTGAGAAAAAAATAAAAAATACAACTCTTTTCCACCAGTTCCTTTCATGGCATATATTCTCAGTGTATCACCAGTTCTTTGACATGCACCTACTGGCAGGTCTGGGGTTACAACGCATCGCAGTGGCAGGAAGGACTCACACATAAGGGCCACGCCATGATGGGAGACGCTGTTCTTCATGCAGAAGGTTCTGTAAATGATATTTGCATTGAAAAATGTTTACCCTTTGTGTGTTCCTCCCCAGGAACAACACAGATGTGGTTTTGGTTTTTTTAAGACACACTTGGGTAAGTGCAAACACATCTCTTTTGTAATCAGCCTGGACTGACCCTGTTTAGCCTGAGGTCAACGACCAGTGGCATCTGACCTGCTGAAGTTAATGCGGCAGAACAATAGGAGAGGGTTGGTGAGGCCTTATCCTATTACCTTTTTGATACCAAATTAATTGTTTTTCTCCCTCTCAATGATTCTCTGACCTTTCAGCTATATGTGTCGCTAGCACACAGTGACGGATTAAATTTAAGCAAGTACGTTTCTTGACATTGTCTCACAGATTTAAAAGTTATTTAGGTCTTCCTTTCAGTACTAAGAGGTTTAAGAATGTGCTTATGAATGCAAACCCATTTGATAGTTAAAGACGACTGCAAATATTAATTAGCTTGGGAGTATCAGAGACAAGAAAACCAAAGGAAACATCACAGCATTTATTACCAAAAAAAACCCACAAGTAATGTAGAGCTAGAAAAACCCTATAAGCCATATGGAGGCAAATCTAAATGTCTGGTAGAACCTTAATTGGTAGTGCTTTATTAATTGGCAAACCAAAAAGCATTACTTGTAGAATAAATTTAATTAGTCAGACTGATATTTTTCAAATGGAGATATTACCCATGGTACTTCATTGGGTGAGAAGATTTTGCATGGAAAAGATATTGATCCCTACCATAGCTTTGATTTGATTAAGTTTTTATTTCCAAGTTGTTGGACCACTTCACCAGATGGAATAAACCAAGACGACACTGTGGGGACGAACACCTTATTAAAAAAAGTGAAAGAAATCAGTTTGGGTTTCAGGTTTTCCCACACTACACATCAGTTAAAGCAAGGAATCACGGATACCTGAATTATTAATCTAAAACTCAAAACATTAAAATTTGCCTGTAGGTGATTGTAAAACGTCAGGCGCCAGGCCCAGATGCATGTTCTTCGCTTGGTTCAGCTCTCTGTAGGCAGAGCAGCCTTCCCTGCTCCACACAGCTTGCAGTACATGACAGTAAAACACAAGTGTCACATTCTGTCAGGTTATAACACCCACAGGAGTAAAAACAGTTTTCCTTCAGTCAATATTTTTCACTTGTATTTGCTGGCAAGGGCCAGGTCGGCAGCCAGATACAACCTGGATAGTTGCCTATTCACATCCATTTCTACAATTCAGATGAAGTTAGAGGAACCTATCTCATTTTTGGGCTTTACAATTTTTGGAAAATAACCTAACCTGATTCCCACCCTCCTTTAGCTTTTTTTTTTTTTAAGGGGGAAGATTTGGAAGTTCACTTCCTATTAAGTGATGAGAATTTATTTCCCAGGTCCCTTGATCCTCTGCACAGTCCAGCTATTATATAGCTGAAGCGGCACTATTATGTTAAGCATATGCTTAACTATTTGCAAGATCACAGACAAAACTTATTTATTGAAGATATCTTTCAACTAAACATGCCAGACTATTTTATTTAACTGGTGGGGTATATAATCTTATAGGTGCTATCTCAAGATAAAGAAAAAGCTTTTGACTGGGTGTGTCACTAGGAGCCTGGACAACTACATATTTAGTCACTCATAACTCTGAAAAGCACACTAATTAAGCCATTATAACAAATGCCATTATTCTGATTTAAGCAGTATTGGATCACAAGAACAGAACAGGATCAGAGAGAAACTACTAGACCAGTGGTACCACTGGGTAATGTCGCTTATTCAACATATTTTAAATATTCTCTTAATTCATACTGCAGACTTCAAATATGGAGGCTTCAGCATATATATTAGTGAGACGAAGAGCATAGGATTTCCCATGACAGCTCTGCACATATGTGACAAAAAAAAAAAAAAAAAAGCCTTAGGGAGAAATAGGAAGAGAAGTAGTAAAAGTCTAATCGTGTTATAATGATTTATGGTTTATGAAAAATTCAGTCTAAGCTTTCTTCAGTTTTCCCAAAACATCTGTACCTGTATTTAAATACTCCTCTTCAGTAAGAGCACAAACAGTCACCTCTGTTTCCAGAATCACAATATACTTGATTTAAGCCAAAGCAGAATTTCAGAGGTATATATTCGGATATTTCAGAACTGATAATGGCAAGCATAATTTCACAAAAATGAGCGTGATCATCTTCACATTCAGACACCTTTCTAGCTATTCAACAACTTTCTGGACATACTTTTGGCTTCCATTGACTTTAGTGCAGCAGAAACAAGGCCTACGAAATGAGCCTGAAATAAGTGTAAATAATTTGGAGGGCATGGAAAACAGATAAAACCAAATCATTACTAGAACAAAAACATAAATCATGACCTTCCCAGGGAAAAGCTATTAGAGCACCTAGACCAACAAAAGGCAAGTCAGAATACCAATTTCAACTGCATTATTCATTTTGGAAAGTGATAACACTGTCTCAAGCTTTAAAAAAAAAAAAAAATATTGCTTCCAAAAAAGGGCAGTCTTCAATACTTATGCAATGCAATTTTCTATACTGCTGAATTAGAATGTTAAGTCTTTGTTTTACATATTTAATGGGGAAGTAAACATAGATTAAAAAGAAACAGAAAAAGGAAATCCCCCAAGAATATTAATAGAGTAACTGCATTTAACTCAAAAAGGCAAATAAATTACAGGTCAAAGATTTGCAGGAAGATGCCAAAAGTTGCAGGAAGTATGACAGGAGAGATGAGACACCTATCCCTTCTCATCAACGTTTGGGAACATCCAGCACAAAATCTTTGAGCTCATTGCAATTTCATTGCTGGTGTAAAAATACAGGCTTTCAAAGCCTGATGCATTTCAGCTAATGCCCCAAGAGCTATTGATTTGGGTCAAGACATGGTGCAAGTGGTCAACACCTGACTAATAACTCATGCAAGTCTTCTCTTAAATACACCGAGGAACTAATATGTAATGCAGGTAAAAGGACTAAATTTATCCTCCATAAATAAAGAGGTGAACAAGACCAGACTGGACTTGGGAAGCAATTTTCAGAAACTTCAGACTAAAGGAGGCAACTGCAGTCTACTTTCAGTAAAGCCTGGTATGAATTGGGAAGGGTGGTTGCTGCTGTTAAAGGCCTTACACAGTATTTCTGAAATTAAAAAGCAGAGACTGTACTCAAATGGAGAGCAACTGCGTGCATGTGATGCACAGATTAAAAATACCTACCCTGTGACTTAGAAAACACCCCATATGAATTCCATATTTATTTCTCATTTAAAAAAAAAAAACTGAGGATAGGAAACTTGCTGGTATATTTACAGTCAAAAAACCTGACATCACCATTGCTGCTGTCCCAAGTACATGATTTCCTAGACCATCAAGCAATTTAAGTGTAACAGTTGACAGCTATAAAGATCAACAGCTTAAAGAGACCGCCATGTACTGTAACATACAGTTCTCCTCAGGGTCTAGCACCACACCCACCAGATCTCTATGCAATTTCTGTTTCAGGCTCCAGGAGAGCAAGGCTTTGTATCACCATTGCGGCAAACTGACCAGGCACGAATCAGCCCAGAGAGGCTGTAGAAGCAACCACAAATTCATTTAGAAAAGACCATAACGTTCACCCTGCTTTCTATGACAAAGTGATGTAAATTTTTGTCAGCCAGTAAAGCCACCACAGGTAACACTACTTTCCTTATTCAAAGAGCGAGCTTAAGGGGGGGAAAAAATGCAGTTACAGAGAAACAGAAAAGCTGGGGCTGATTACACCTCTCCCTCAAGGGTGGCAGTGCATGGACCTGGGCCTGAGGAGCTCATGCAGCGCGGCCAGCTGGAGGAGGCTTTGGAAGATCAATCTGGATGCCTCTGACTGGAAGGGGCACACAAGCATCTATGAGAGCAGTTCCTTCAGCAAAGTGGGGTAAGCTTTACAAAAAGATTGTTATTCTGGTATAAAACAACTAGCAAAGGAGAGGAAAATGCTGATATCACCAAGAGCCATGAATTTCTTAGTGGGTGCTCTTCCATCAGATCAGTATTGGTTATTATTGCTAAAACAAGATCAGGCTCACAAAGTCCTGAGTGGAAGGATTCTTCCAGGCTGCCCCTTGCCCACAGGGTGACATGGGACAAGGCACTGCACCCCCCTACGCCACAGCATCTCCATCTGTAAGGAGAACGAAGCACTGTCACCTCCTTCACCAGCAGATCTCTTGAACTTCTCAAAAATGGAGGGGGAAGAGAAGCAGTATTACTCAAACAGAGCACAAGTTCAGTGAAATTATTGCCTTTTCCATCTCCATTTTGAAACAGCAACATCTGGTTAGCTCTGTTCATCCATCACTTCGCCAGTGCAATAAAACCCCTGCAAAATCTTCTGCTGGAGGTTTTGGTTAAATATGTGATTTCATTGCCATCTTTCACACTCACATGCTGCCATCAGCTTGAGAGAGCACCAGACTCTGGGGAGAGGCTGCACAGAAGGGCACCCCTGTGCGCCACCCCAAATCTCACCCTTCATCTTGCCCAGTCCCTCTCCCTGCCGACTCGCCCAGCGCCATTTTACGAAGATTGCAGCTCATCGAGCATTCAACGGCATGGCTCCTCACACGCTTCAAAATAAGTCAGCACATCACTGCTACCCTGCCTCCCTTGCCCTCAGCTTTCAATTAAATTTAGAATTGACTTTAAAGGTACAACCTGAATGTATGTGGTTCAAAATGACCTTGTTACACCTTTCCTTACCTTCCTGAGCAGGGCTCTTGTACTCCAGCTCAGGGTTTAAAACCTAGAAACAAGAACTTGCTCTAAGCTCCTGTGGCAAACTACAAGTCTCAAGCTGTTTAAAGTCTTTAAAGGTACATCCTAAAGCTAAAGTGTGCTCTGCAGAGAGAGATCTGGGAGCCTGGGTCCAGCAGCTTTCAGCAAGATATTTAAAACCTTCCTGTGAGTTTAATGTTTTTTTTCTAATTTATTTCCTGAGCTCTTAGCACAGTGATAATTACATTTTGTAACAGCATCACATTAGTCATTATTAAAGTCATTACAGAAATTAACAAGGATAAGTTCCACACAGATGAAGAGCCAGAAGCCCTTTGTACACAGCACTTACCTTGACACTTTTTCCTTTATTTCTTCCTTGTTGTTGCTGGTAAAGAACGACAAATACATTTGATATGATCCTAACAGAGGGGGAAAGAAAAAATGAGTATGCCAGAAGGCAATTAGATTAATGACATGCTTGAAGTGTCCCCAAACACAACTCCAAAACACTAAAAGTTTTGTGTCCCAATTGGCCTCCCTGTTTCCCTTCAAGAAGATGGATAACCTGTAAATATTCACTCAGATACCGCCATCTGTTACAGATGAACCCCAAGACTAAAGCACTGGCTCTCATAGCTGGGCACTGCAGGTCAGAGCACCACTGTGACTCTGGTAGGTCACCAAGAAGCACCAGCCCTCCCCATCCTCTGCTGGGAAGCATTTTCCGATGCAGCGGAAGGGTGTACAGGGGACCTGAAGGTTGCAAGGCTGCCTGGTCCCTAGCCCAAGGTTGCAAGGCTGCCTGGTCCCTAGCCCAAGAGCAATGCAAAAAAGTACTTACATGGGACAGCTGGAAACAAAAGTTGCCTTCACCCACCCCACCACACAACTCCCCTTTGGAGGCAGAAAGGGCACTTCGCTCTCTGACCATTAGTTTCCCATGTTGCCAATGTCTCCACTGAAGCCCAGCTGCTGGGAAAGGCCACTGCCCAGGGCTGAGAGGAGACCCATGCTGCTGCTCCCGGTGCTGTGTGCCCATTGCGCGTCCCTGCTGAGCCCTGAACTCCCAGTTTCCTGCTGCTGCTCGGAGCAGGAACCCCAGGTGCCGTCAGAAATCTTACAGGCATTTGGGATGGGCTTTATAACCCCCATTCCTGCAGTTACAAATATTTCTAAGACACAAATAAATCAAAGGTCTGTCTCCAAACCCAGGCAGAAAGACAAAGGTGGAAAACATTTCCTAACTCCACAAACCAGTAGACAAACAAGCCAAGGGTTACTGGTGTATTGACATTTTCTGTGTATAACCCAGACCCAGGATTTTTGATGGGCAACACAACTGTCTCTTACCATACACCTTTTCAGTACACAGCATTAAGAGGCTTCACTGTCTACAGAGGGACCAGACCACAGCTTCCCACATTATTCCTCATTTTTACAAAATTAAATAACTCCTTGTGTTATTTTTTTGGAATATCCCTGGGACTCCTAAAGCCATTCACCATTTCAGCGCCAACACAGGCCACCCTCACACTTCTGTGTACTCAGCAAGGTGCAGTATGGTGGTTAAGCAGATACCAAAGCAGCCAACTTTGGTTTATCCCACTTACAGTTCTGACACAGCACTGCTATCCCGGACGAAGAATACATATTTTCTGAGCACAGAATTAACTTTGCAGCCATTTGAAACTAAATGCATTGGTTATTTTCAACTTCAGCATGAACTTACACATTAAAGCCAGTTGGCTCAAGAAAAACACTACCAGATCTAAGCACATTTGCAGGTTATGCCTGCAGTACACTTACAAGAACATTAAACAAACCAGTTCTCACAGAACAGAACTTACTATACACCCATCCTTCTCCTAGAACAAAGATTTTTTTTTTCTCCATTCTCCAGAAAAAAAACAACAAAACACCTTATAAATCAGAAGGAAAACACAGAAATAGCAAAAAAAGTAAAAATCTT
>Ga0181612_102037_pt1 | contig 12803 bp, 12 predicted proteins | sample HoacroProtozoa21_FD_119630 | JGI IMG/M metagenome (GOLD analysis project Ga0181612, IMG submission 119630) | Hoatzin crop microbial communities from Cojedes, Venezuel. Combined Assembly of Gp0051906, Gp0051904, Gp0051908 | reverse complement strand
CTCATAGCTGTAATAAATTGGTGGATTAGACTTCTAGAATTAAATAGTTAGTTCCCAAGGTCTTTCTTCTCCTGTCTGTTTTCCACTGGATAAACGCCTGGTGTATTTTAAAAGTTTTGTTACTGTGTAAATGCATGACCTCTTTACTCTGCACTACTAGATTATTATTCCATTTCTTTACTCCAGACCTTGATTATTTTTTTTCTGTGTGATTTTTTTTGTTTCCTCTGCTGCAGATTTGGAAGCTGAAATTGCACAAGAAGAAGGTGACTCATGTGGAGTTTAACTCCCGATGTGAGTGGTTGTTGGCCACAGCGTCTGTGGATCAGACAGTCAAAATCTGGGACCTCAGAAACATGAAAAACAAAATGAATTTTCTTCATCTGCTTCCTCATGACAAACCTGTCAATGCAGGTGAGTTGAGATAAGGATGGACATCTGCAGAGAGTCCACTCAGCTCAGCTTTTATTGTTGTGGCAGTGTTGTCTTTCACTCGGATTCAAAGTTGCACAGTAGCTAGTGTTCAAGCAAGGCATTGGCAATGTGTGGCCAGAGCGGGGAGCTGGATAGGGCAGCTTCAGCACAGCCTAGACTTGCCATATAGCTGTGGCACGGTGCCTTGAGAGGTGAGTGTGAAAACATCAGCAATGGCTGAGATTAGAAAACCACATTTATTGGGAGCACTTACTTTGACAAAAGCAGAGCATAGGACTCAAACCCCTGTTTCCTGGGTGCAGTTTTACCAGTTCATGGAAGTCCGAACTGTAGTTGTCTGTCTCCAGCTTTTCCACTAATTTTCCACTTGAACAAGCAAGTTCCTTTCTTTGTTTCTTCCTGCGATTCTAAAATGAGAAGAATGATTCTTCCTATGTAACCTAGTGCTGTAGGTTTCAGCTTACTGATTGTGAGAGCTCAGAGCTTGTTTGAAACAGGTAAAGTCTTGTCTGTGGGGACACATGGCAGTATTCACATCCCTGTTAAAGAAACAGCAGTAGGTTTCCAATCTGACAAGAAACATAAAAGTCGCATTTCTCTATCACAGCATTGTGATCTTTCCTTTGCCTTGTTGTCCCCCTCTCCCAGCTTACTTCAGCCCAACAGACGGTGCCAAGCTCCTGAGCACAGACCAGCGCAATGAGATCAGGGTTTACTCATCTTCAGACTGGACCAAGCCGCAGCACCTGATCCCACACCCGCATCGGCAGTTTCAGCACCTCACACCTATTAAGGTCAGTTAAGCCAGCGGCGCAGTGAGAGGAGCGTCAGGCTTGGTGCTAGCAGCCGGCCGTACGTCAGGAATGCTCTGGTTTCTGTTCAGGATACGGTGTTGGTGAGTGGCTGTTCACACTGCTGCAGCTCCCAGCAGAGCACTGTTCTGAGGGTGCCTGTGTTCCTCAGGTGGTGGGTGGAGTGTGCAACCCGCTGCTCACGCTGCCGGTTGTCTGGTGTGTGTCAGTGTGAGCTCTGCCCCTTTCTCTTAACTCCCCATCGCTCTGCTCTGTGACTAGGCAACATGGCACCCTCGCTACGACCTCATTGTAGCAGGTCGCTACCCAGACCCGAAGTTCCCAGGGTACACAGTGAATGAGCCACGAACTGTTGATGTATTCGATGGAAACACCGGGGAGATGGTTTGTCAACTCCATGACCCGAATGCTTCTGGTATCATCTCGGTGAGTTAAGCACTGCAGCCAAAGGCACCGCTGTGTGTTGAACTGCAGCCAGGACTGATGGGCTAGGGCCTAGAACAGAGGGAGTGTCCTCTTTACTGGTGACAGACTCATGCTCTTGTGGGGGCATGGCCGCCGGCTAAAGCTGCTGACCGGAGCAGGGCTGGTCCGTGGTCATCTGGGGGCGTTCTGTGATGCTCTTTAGGGAATGTTGGGTTTTCTGGAAGGTTTGTTGCTGGTTTGTTGCTGTTCCATAAGCCGTGGTGCTCTCACAGACTCCGGCTGTGTTTCCGTTTGCAGCTCAATAAATTCAACCCCATGGGAGACACGCTGGCGTCTGGCATGGGTGAGTAGAGGCAGCCCGGGGCGCGAATCACGGCGGGCCCGGGCCCGGAGAAGGGCCAGCGCGTTTCTCCAGGCTGAGGCGAGCTGTGAGCGAGGCTGTCCCAGGTCCACTCGCTAGGAGCCCTGTGTCACCTCCTACCCCTGTAAAGGAGACGAAGACCTTCTCCTCGGTCTTCCTCCCTTGGCGGTACCGTGCGCGCTGCGGGCAGCCCCTGCGTCACGGCGGCGCGAGGCGGCCGTCCGGGGCAGCTGCTGCCGCCTGCCGGCCGCCTGGCGGCATCGGGGCGGGGGGCGCTTTACCCTCTCCCTGCGGTTAATTTGCCGCGGTTCCTGGGCTGCGGAGCCAAGATCACCCCGTTTTTCGCAGGCTACGTGGGACTGAGGGAGCTAGCTATAGACTGAGGTCTGAGGCCTGTGACAGATGAGATTAGGAATTACCTGTGTTTCTTAATTAGATCAAATTTCCGTGGCTGTGTGGAGATAGTGTCTGCAGTAAATATCTCTGCATACTCTGTACCTTGGAAATACTTATAACAGACAAAGCATTTTGAATCTTTGGCAGTTAAGTGACGTAGCCTCAGGTATTATGTTTGATGTAGACTTTCTGACGCACATTGTTTAATTTTTCCTCTCAGGCTTTAACATTCTGATCTGGAGCCGGGAGGAGATGGTGGCCAAGAAGCAAGAACATCTTTTGAAAGCCATGACAGAACAGGGGATTGGAAGCTGGAGTTTGTCCAGATGTGGAGGGCAGAGGCAGGAAAACCTTGGGACAAGCAAACTCAAAGCTAAATTACTGTCTTGGGAGCTGGAGGAGAGGAGAACAAAAAACGACAATTCTAAATTGCAGGGAAGGAAGCGAAAAGGGAAGGACCTGGAGAACTGATTTAGTAGTTTGATCCTGTCTGGATCGCAGGGCACAAATGCAGTGCTGGCAATGGGCAGTATAAGCTGTGTGGGGCATTGGACTTCTACTTTGTCCTTCCTCCCTGGATCTGATCTTGCTTCCCTGACTCCCTTTGCTTCTCCTTCTAGAAAGTTGTGTCAGTACTTGTTTCCTCCTCCACCCATTTTCTGAGGCACTAGGAAAACTTCAAAGGCGTTCTCAGATCCTGCTGAAGTTACTGCTCCCAGCCTGCCACATCTGCTGGTTATCACTTGCCAGAAGTTACCATCTCCCATAGTCTGCTGTGGAGCAGCTCTTGATAGGGTCTCCAGCCTGTTCTACTCAAACTGAGCTGAGAAACCCTTTGCTAACACGGTTAATGTCCTGAAAAGGTAGAATGTTCGTGGGGCGAGGTGATGGGTAGCTTGAGTAGCCTGGGAAACGCCAGCGCTCCCATATGCAAGCTTCCTGGAAAATGTGTGTCTGTCAGGACCTCAGCCTTAGCCTGTTCCATGCTTGCAGCTGTTTAACTAGAGCACAAAGAACACGATGATGCCAGAGCTCTTTACCTGCCTGATGGGATGCAAGGCCAGTATGGAGCTGGGAACCTACTGATTCTGTAGTTTCCGTTTCCAGAGCTCTAGGCTTTTTCTTGCTCCTGATTAGGTAATTCTTTTCACCCATGCCTATGTGCTTCGGAATGTTGGATAGAAGTGTTGTAAAGCAGAAATGAGGAATCTTTTCCAAACACCCCTGCTCAGAGCCAAATCGCAAGACTGCTGTTAAACTGAAAAGTTTTGCTTTGTCTAGTTTGTTTACAAGGCTGCCTGGAGCCTTGCTGCTGTCCCAGAGGTTGATGGGTGGGACAGGCTCCAGGCCTGCTCAGATTCTCTATGTTCACTTTTATAGTTTCGCAGTATTAATAAAGTTTTGTACTGAACTCAAATTCTTCTTTGATACAGAGAGTGGCTGCTGTGAGCATTCTGCTGAACTGCTTTTGTACAGGGGAAGAAGTTACTGACCTTTCTGCAAGAGGGCTGAGAGACCTAGAACAGTGGTGGAAAGGCCAGGCGTAGCGTTGTGTCTACAATGGACCCTTCCAGGTGGGATGGGTTGCATTATAGGCTGTATCTGTGCATGGGTGCTGCAGTCGGTTCTCAGGCTGCTGTAAGTAGGCTTGTACATCAGGGATTTACTTTGGGAGGGGGTGTATTGCAGTAAAGTCTGCCTGTTCACCAACACTCGGCATGCTGGTGCTACCCCTGTGAACTCTTAGAGAAGAAAAGAAGCAGAGTTCAGTGTGAATTTGATTTTAATAACGAAAAGGAAATGTATTGGAACAATTACAGAAAGTAATTCACAGGCAAAATGTCTAAATCATCATAGAAACCTTTCCTCTGTGTGTGCAAAATTTGCTGCCTTTAAAAATAACACGTCTGGTCCTCTTAAATGTAGTTTCTATTACCTCTTTCTTGTGCCTGTTCTCACAGGCAGTAGCTTTTTCTGCATGAGTGTCTTGCTGCGCAGGAGACCTAGACTAGATCTTCAGAGGACAGAAAGGTGAGGAAGATGCTGAGAACAGCAAGCTGCTTCTGCTGATTCAGAGTTCCCAGGCTGGCAGATGCCGATTATGGTGTAGGGGAAAGTCCCCACGGCACTCCGTAGGGCAAGAAAAGGAAACGTCTGTAACCCAAGAACTGGCTTCTGCCGCCAAGAGGGGACGGGAACTGCACCAGAACGGGAAGTAAAAGCGGGAAGTGAATGTGCAGCATCACCATGTGAAGAGCCCGTGCTTCTGGTGCCTGCTGTGGTCTCTTGTTCTCTGCCAAAAGCTACCAGGCCAGGTGGTCAGCGCTTGGCATGAAGCTCCCTGCAGCAGAGAGGCCAGCCTGGAGAAAGAATCACAATTTGGACAAAATGCCACAGCGTGGCACATAAAGGGAGCCACAGTCACCTGCAAACTCTGACCCTTACTGGGGTTTTTTTGTTTGTTTGCTGTCCATCCAGTAGGGAATATAGGAAGAAAAATTACAGAACTTGGCATTTAATCTAGTCTTAGGTAAACAGCTCTGCTACATCTCTTTAATTATGGCATAAAAACATTCTGCTAGTAAAGCATATTCCTTGGGCTCATAGCTGAAATCTGGACTGCCTGCAGTATTGGATATTCCCTGTAACAGGTACTTGAAGTTCAGAAGTGGGGAAGTCAAATTCAAAGGCTGTATCTTTAGACGGAGCCCAAGTTTCGTATCTGAGGGGACTCTCCTTTCTAGAGCCAACATTGCACAAGACATTGGGGGTGTGTTTGCTATGGTCACAGGAATTCATCTCTGTGATGAAGCTCTTGGAGCTTCTCTGGATCATATTTAACCTACTCTGAGCTGCATCCTAGAATCTACTGCCAGGTTTTCAATCTTCTCCTGATTCCAGACCAGTTCTTTCTTGAACCACAATGTGATAAGGGAAAAAAAAGACCAGCTGCCTGCAGCAGCTACTTAGCCGCAACCTCAAGCACCACTTTTCACTGTCTGCCATCATCTGCAGCAGTTCCCTCTGCATGAACAGTAGATGAGTCTTGGTGCATTGCTGGTGAGCTGGGCCCTCTGCTCCAAGCCCAGCCTTCCCAGCAGCATCAGCTCAATGGCCTGAGAGAAAAGCACTCACAGGAGGTTGACCCTGAAGAGAGATGCAACTCCTGACTGCACGGGATGCAGCAGCTGCCGGAGGCCCAGGCCCCTCTGCCACAATCATGGTGAGTGGTAACATTTACAATCACTGGAAGGAGGAAAACTCGTGACCAGCTCCAGCTGGCCATGTTGGGAATCCCAGACTAGGTAAGTTGTATGAGGACTGGGGGCACCACACAGTATACTGGCTTCAGAATTAAGGTGTCATTTCCATTAGAGTAGTTCGGTCCTGTCTCTCTGGGATGTCACCTTTAGAAAGCATCCAAAAATCAAGTCCAGCTTCATCCTGGGAAGCAATGGCCAAAGTAGAAGAATGCTCAGTAACTGAAGGTGCCCAATCATCTTTAGGGGCAACACTGCTCCCTCCTACTGCCTGGGAAGGAGTTGAAGCAACTGTCAGGCCTGCTCTTCTCCCCCATTGGAAACATGCCGGTAGCCAGGGGGCTGCGACTGTATGCGGAAGAGTACAGTCAAGAGGAGGATTATAAGGAGGAGGAGAATGGATCCACACACAGCCAGACCCACAAACAGTTCTGCAAGGGAGAAAACAAGTGGTCAACATGGTATCGTCCACGCATTCCCCTTCTGCCACGCTCTGGTCCAGCCTTGGCTCACCTGTGTCGTGCATGCCGCTTGCTACCTGGCATTCTTGCTCCCAGTCCTGGGGAACAGCAGGATCTGTGAGTTCCAAGAATCTCTGCAGTGGGCATTTATGCTGACAGCCAGGGACTGTCAGTGGGAAAGGTTCCTTCCCACTCTCATTCCGGAAAAACATCTCCACAGAGAAATTACTGAAAACAAAACACAGCTAGATGTTTTTTTTTTCTCCAGCTAAAGTCATCCCTTCCCAAAAACTCAGTGTGCACACCCTTTTCTTTATTCTGATGGTAGTTTTCCTCCTAAGAGTCTGGCACTAGGAGCAAGATTGCATCCCCCTAGGGTGGAGCCTAGCCTAGGTGCCTAACCCTTGAGGTGAAATTACAGCAGACGTCTTTACTGCAGCCCTCACCCATCATCCTCTTGGTACAGCTCAAATAAATGACATGAGGCGTATGGTGCTTGAATCTTGTTGTAGACATCTAGAGCCATCTGCAGTGCCACAAGTGTGGTGTCATGCTGAGAAAGAGGGAAAAAAACCACATCAGTCACCCTTACGGATGGGGCAGGGCAGCTCAGACCATACCAGTAACGGACAGGGCAGTGCTGAGGGGACGTCACTTTTGTCACTTCCCTCTGGAAGAAAGGAGAGGAACTGTACTGCTAGCATGGTGATCTGTGATGGTGCCAGAGAAGGGATGAGGTGAAACACAGCCATATGTATGCTGCATTGTTCTTTAAGAATTAATCTCTAGGGAGCAGTTTGGGAGAGATGCTTGACTTCCCAGTCAGTAGGGTGTTGGGAAGCGGGGATGACTCCATATCTACACTGCGGAACACATCTGAGTAGCATCAACCCATCTACCAAATAAATACAGCAGTGGCTCCCCAAAGCCTGACAGTCTCATCCACAAGGAACAGAGCGCAGGCTGGGAATTTTCCTCAGAGGCCCCAGAGGAATGATGCCAGATCCTGCACATCCCACCCAGCCAGAGGCAAAGATGCGTGTTCTGATCACTGCATGGGCTGTAGAGAAGCCAGAAAGGGTTAAAACTATCACCAAGCCCCAATCCCCTTCGAGGAGGAGGAGGAAATGGATAAAAGCTAGCCCCAGGCTGTGACTTACTGCTGAATAGGCAAGTAGTTTCAGGTTCTGGTGGGCAGAAACATTTGCTGCTTTGGTTAGGTTTTTCCTTATGTGATCCAGCAGGACCCCTGAGGAAAGGGAACTACTGTTAAGAGGCAAAGACTAGACAGAGCAGCATGAATCTCCCTCCCCGGTGCACTCACCGCCTTGCAGACGAGCTTTTTCGACCCGACTGTGGATCCCAAACAGAAATTCAAAACCAAAGTCTTTTAGTTGCTTCAGTCGAGCCATGACATCTGGTGTCACCCACACAGGCAAATCCATTTCGTGTGCTTGCTAGAAAGAGAACAGAAGACTCATCTGCAGGTAACATGGATCGCAGATTGATCAGAGAATGGAAGTCAGGGCGCCTGGAGTCCTGCCCATACTGCTACTGATTTCCTATATTATTTTAAATATGCCCCTTTTCTATTTTTGCTTCTATCGTCACACTGCTGTACTGCATGCAAAGAATACTATGTGGGGTTTAATGTTGTTTCAGAAACTAATAACGAGAAGCCTAAAGATTAAAATCTAGGAGTTACATTTCTGTGAAAGCATGAGTGGAGTGGAGGGTTATGTCGTAACACCGACACAATAATCCTCGGGCATTTACTTTATGTGTGGCTGAGTATGCCCTGCAGATGGCATGCAGTCAAAAAAAAAAAAAAAAAAGATAAGTGAGAGAGCACGAACTCAAGGTTTCTGGTGTACCTGCAGCGCAGTGTCCCTGGAGGCTCTGAGGGCCACTCACGGATAGTGGAGAAAGTTAGCAGGCGCCTGCAGACGTAATACTGGGATGCGCCACTGACAAAGCCCAGTGCTCAAACCCAGAACACACAGAACTGGGAACCAAGAGAAGAATTTGCTTTGCAGCCAACCCATTACAAGAAGGGATTAGTTACACTGACAGACAAAGAGCAGTTGTGGTTCCCTGGCATTACTCGGAGCAATTTTCTATGCCACATCCCGCTAGACTGCCAGAAGATGAGGCTGAATATCCTTAAGGGCCCATTCTGTCTGAGTGGTTCGGAGAAATTCCCATCATCGACTTGGATATTTAGTTAGTTTTTCATTAATTTACAAAGAGAATGGGTGGTAAATTCAGCTACTTCTTGGACTTTTTTATTTCCTCCATCCAGATGGCAGAATGAGTCTACTGGCTCAGGTGAGAAAAACAATCCTTCTCTTCAGGGCACTGGTTTGTAAGAGTGAGAAAAAAGGAGGAAGCCCAATGCAGCTGAAGAGACTGATCAGCCTGAGGGGATAGTTCGGAGAGAAAAAACTGCCCTTCCTCAAAAGGTTCTGGTTTCATTTTGGGACAGTGAGCTGTTCCCCACGTTCTTGAGGATTACAGTGGTTGTCAGCTGGCTGCCTGGGCCCAATCTGCGAGCTCATTAAGTGAGTCTTGAAAACGAAGAAGATTTGAAATTCTTGATCTCTCTGACCAAAGCTTGTTTTGTTACTGACAGAAGTTGCTTCACTGTGATTGCTACAAGACAGGAGATCGGGTTTGTGATACAAAGGGCAAATTTACATAGTGCAGTGCAGCTCTGGGCTGGAATATTCCCAGCTTGCAGCAACTCAAGCTGCTACTTTACACCGCAAAATGCAATTCCACGCAGATCTATCTTTCACATCCCCAGAACAGTACATACCACTGTATACCACTGCCAGTAAGCTAAGTAGCTTTGCACCTCCGTAGAGTTAGCACGACACAGTGTCAAAATGCTTGGGTTTACTGCTTCTTCCACAGTTAACTAGTTTGACATGCAAGAGCTCTACAATTTACTTCATCATCCTGTACAGTTATACACAAACAAACTTGTGTGCAACAACTGTAAGTCTCTTGGATACGTGACCTTTACTTCAGCATTATCACAGCACAGCTAACCTGATTTGATTTTGTTTAAGCCTTCATGAGATGTGTTTTCAACAAAACTCCACGTCAATACAGAGTTTGGTGCCCAAAAGGTTAACCTCTGTCTCCAGAGTCTTTCTCTGGCAAAGGACCTCATAACAGGTGAAAAAGCAGATGTGGGTGAACCCCCAGTTAAGCTAGAAAAGCATTATTTTCCTTTAGAGATGGCATTAACAGAAGCAACAGAGAGGTAGAGGTAGAACCAGGACTAGTCCAGATTTAAGCTCCCAACTTAATTCATAAAGTTAACACTCCTTCAGTTTCCAGAGATCTCATTTCTACCTTATCTCAGACTTGTCCAGAGAGATCTAAAGATTTCTGATTGCAGTCATTTTCTAGTGACTTTCAAAAGAGATCATTATTATGCAGGTGGGACTTTTTCTGGCTCTGGCATGATATATGTCTAAGCTACAAAGTAGGAGGTTATAGGGTGTAAAATTAGGTAATCCTTGGCACGTGCCTTTAGTGAGTAGGAACTGTTGTTATTCTCAAATTAGAACATTACTTATAACTGTATGGTGGGAATGGTGAAAAGCTGTTTTATGGGATTTTGCAAAATAATTTTCTACCAAATCCAGTGAGTCCTCAAGACCAAGCTCCCATGGCTGTAAGATGATGGCCAAATTTACCTCACAGAACAGTGTGTCATACACACTCCAAACAGACTCAAGAGAGACATCCCGGATCCCAGTCTTGTTTGCCACCATCTGCAGGAATTCCTGTAGGTATGAGAAAAGAGAAAGGCCTTCCATTTTCTGATCTCATACTCTATTACGTGCACAGGTATTCCTACCCTTCTTCTCAGAGCTCTGATTATACAGAGGTGATAATACGTCAACTACAAGCCCAAGACCACCTCATCTCCTGCAAACAATCACTTACCCAATTCTCTTTGGTCTTATTTATGTATTCTGCCGAGTGCCGCGTTTCATTCTGTAGCTGTTCATACCGTGGGCAGCGGGTCAAAGGAAACTTCAGTAGCTGGGCAGAGACAAGAAGAGCAGCTAGGTCACCGAGAACACTGAACTACAGAACTTGCAGTCAACACGCACAACTGTAATGAAACCCGGACTGGCGGAACGCAGCTATAAACAGCCTCAAGTACTGCCTTCCAACATACTCCGGATCATCTGTGCTCTGCTGAGGTGCTGCAGCTAACACATGGAGTGAGTGCAGCCCCTGAATTCCCATCTTGCTCTGAGAACAGAAGAACCTTTGCAAGTTAGGTCCCAGGAAACGTTCAAGACCATCTGAATCGAGACTGAAGCAAAGACTCTTGGAGAAGTCAGCATGACGCACTATTTGAGTAGTCAGTACCTATCCTTGAGAGGAACTTACCCTTTCCTCGGACTCGGGCACTGTGTGCACAGGGATAGGCTGCCAGGAGATGTTAGGGTTGAATATCTGATGTCCCTCGGGGGGATACAAGCCTGCCAGATTGGCCTCTGCACTCATCAGCGTCCGATCGTAGTCCGTGCTGCGGGTGAAGATCTGACAGGACAGGGACAGCGGACCATTAGTAACGCTGCTGGGAGCAGTGACACTCGGACGCAGGACAACGCACTTGCTGAGGAACATTGCCAAGTGCCCTGCAGCTGCTCACGGACAACAGGGTAACAGGAGTCGAAGTGACCGAGCCTGCTGATGTCAGCCTGGATGAAACTGTAAGGACAGGCACAAAGACAACGTGGTGTGTAACACTGGAGCAGTCTGTTTGAATCAGTGGGAGAGCCAGATGCACCGTGTAGAGATTACAGATAGAAAGGAGTCCGAGCATGAGGAAGAGTCAGAGAAAAGCAAGACAGAGACACAGATAACGATGGGCACAGTTAAGAAATTCACTGTATTTACAGAACAGGACTCAGGCAAACTCCTGCATTCAGTTTTCAGTTCTAGGAACGACCTGCTGCGCTCATGAAAAAAACCTGGCTCCTCCAAGCCTCAGTTTTTCTGTCTGAGAAACAAAGACAAAAGTGATCCGACTAAAAGGAGAGGCAGAAAAAGGGGAGCTGGGATCTTATTTGATCATTGTGGGCTCTTGGGATTAACGGGCCAGGACTTATAATTTCAGAGCTCAGCGAGAGATGTGAGCCAGAAAAAAGAGAAACGAGAAAAATACAGGAAAGTTCAGAAGCTCAAAATGACAAAACTATGGTATTCTGGTATCTGTGTACTGAAAACACTTAGGGGTAGATTGGAGAGCAACTGGTGATAAAACAAGAGGAACACACAGGAAATCACAAAAGAACGTCTGAGAAAACAGCATCTTGAATCTGAAACAAGAAGACTAGAAAGCCAGAAGAATGCAATACAATGTCAAGATTGGGATTTTTTTTTACATGTTAAATGAGGAGAGAGAAACATAAGAAAAAATACATGTACTCACTCTGTATGGCATCTCCCATGTGAAGTGTATCTCAAAACTTAACAGTCATGAGGAAAAAAAACCAAAAAATTGTCTTTTCCCTGACAATTTCTACCTACTTTTACCTCTTAACTGTGGCTTGAAAAACAACTGTCCCTGTACTCATTGGGCAGGATTGCTTTCATCCTAGGTAAGCTTTGAAGAAACATAAAGGAAATGTTTTGAAAGATAAGGATCAAATTCTAGAAGTGTTGTAAAAATCAGTTAGGCTCTGAGCACACATGCTTTCTTCAGCACCTTTTGCCAAGGCTCCAGCTTGTCGCCGAGTCAGGTGACAGACGGTCGAACCGTGTCACCCAGAGGCAACACTTCTCACAAGAGGGAGGTTGCTCAACTCGAGCGGGGGTTCGGGCTTGGTTAGCAGAACAACTTTTGTTTGCATATGCCTTGGTTTGTTTTTCCTTCTCAAGCAAGAGAAGGAAAACAGTTTCGGCTGGCAAAAGCTTTATAGGAATGAAGTATGTTTGGAAAGGAGCTGCTGAGGAGGGGGTAAAGGATCTGTGCTTGAGCCGATGCTGGAAGCTTTGCTGATGAAGCAAATATCAAAGAAGGCACACAATCTGAACTATGGCAAGCCGGGTATTTACTGGGGAGCCAAAAAGGGGGGAAACAGAGACAGAAAGTCATACGGGACTTCTCCGTTTGCCCGCCTGGCCAGTCGCCCACAGGGTGCTGAGCGGTGCAGAGCCACTGGCGGGGCAGGGGGCTCTGGCTGCCCGCTGTCTGTCCGGACCGCCTGACGGCATGCCTCTCCTCCCGACACTCGCTCCTGTTCCGGGCGACTCACACCTCTTTGATCAACCAGCAGGGGCATCTGGCGGGGATTTTCCAGTTTCTTTACTTTTTACGACCTTTCAAATTTCCCCCTGCGCTTAGCACAGGGTTCCACAAGGGCTCCGTAACTTTTTGTAGACGAAGCCTACCAGTTCCCCAGGAACTGTTATGAAGCGTGGCGACAGCCTGAAGAGAGAAACCAGAACAAATAGCTTCGAGGGATCGGAGCCGTTGGTGCTTCACAGGTGGAAACCACGGAGCGGGTCCCTTCTGGTTAGCAGCTGCTGCTGGTACCTGCAGGCCGGGCGGCGGGGAGGGCTGGGCGGAGGGGGCTCCGGCCCCAGGGGGCGGGGCGCGGGGCAGGCGGGGCCG